>Ga0181523_10004319_pt1 | contig 12338 bp, 13 predicted proteins | sample PEATcosm2014_Bin_43_FD_119752 | JGI IMG/M metagenome (GOLD analysis project Ga0181523, IMG submission 119752) | Peatland microbial communities from MTU Mesocosm Facility, Houghton, MI, USA - PEATcosm2014_Bin05_30_metaG | ecosystem: Environmental > Terrestrial > Soil > Wetlands > Peat | place... | reverse complement strand
CGTCCGATCCGGTAGTCGGGCGTGATCTCACCGCCGAGAAGCTCATCGATCGTGGCGTTCAATCGCCCGGCGAGATCGAGCAGCGTCTCGAGCGAGAGTCCTCGTTCCCCTCGTTCTACTTGAGAGATCGCGCTCGGGGAGACCCCGGCGAGTCGGGCAAGGCTGCTCTGAGTCAGTTCACGACGGAGACGGTAGGCACGTAGCGCGGCGCCAACCCTGGCCGCGGTCGGAGCTGGCTGCAGCTGCAACGTCCCTTCGTTGACGGCGTAGCGGAAGAGTTGGCCCTGAACTCCCGGTGGGCGCCCTTCCGCCTTGGCGATGCGGATTCGATTCTCTCCGGCGACGATGATGCATTGCGTGACCTGCTCAATTCCGTGGTGCAGGGTTCGGAACTGGCGCGATCCCGGGACCGACCAGTAGGCGATGGCGCCGAAGTCGAGCAGCATCGGGCAGCATCGGCCGAAGAACTCGCTCGCAATCTCCACACCCCACCGATTTGACATGGCCTCCAGTGAATCGAAGAGCAGCAGTGGGCGGCGCGCTCGGAGGCAAAAGCGACGTACTGCGTCTATCAGACCGCCTGGACTGGCGATCGGCGACCCGGGGCCGGCGTCGATCACCTCGATCCAGGGCCACCGGGTCGCGATCGCGGCAGGATCACTGGAGACGACGATGTACCCGGCGGCGCCGAAGTCGTCCCTGCGTCGCGTGATGGCTCGGTAGAAGAGCTCCTGGGCGGAGTCGTCGGCTCCCTCCCACATCCAGACGACGTTGTCGCCCCAGTACAGGCCACCAAGGGCGCTATCAAGCTCGGCGATGCCCGTTCCAGTGGCTTCACTTAGTAGCAATGCTTCATAGGTTAGGTCAAGCCGGAAGCCTTCGCTGTGTCAGATGCTGATCGTCGAGAGGGAACAGTCGCCGCCGGCCGATCGGAGCGCTCCTCCTTGTCTGAAGCACTGCTATCAGAGTGATCCGAATCTCACCGTATTGCTTTACTCTGTCGACAATGTCCCTCCGCATGTTGCTGCCCGTGAAGGGAGCTGAGGAGCTGGAGGCTCAGCTGACGCTCGCCCTCGATTTGGCTGTGACCTCAGTCAGCGAGGTTCGGGTGTTGCACGTGACTCCGGTTGAGTTCTTCGGCCGTGCCCGCTTCAGCCTTGAGACGCCAGCGGAAGCGTCCTACCAGGTCGAGTCGGCAGTCTTCGAGCTGCGCATGGCGGGCATCGGAGCACACGGAGACATCCGTAGAGCCTGGGTCGACAAGATCTACGAGGAGATCTCGCTCGACGCCGCCGCGTGGGTTCCAGACGTGATCGTGCTCGGGCCTTCTCGCCGAGGTCCGCTCAGGCGGCGGAAGGCCGGGAGCATCTCGGGACGGCTGGCGCGGGTGGCGTCGTGTCCGGTGCTCGTCGCACCGGCCGCAGGACGGGTGATCGGCACGCAGAGTCCGCTCTTGGCGCCTCGATTGCCGCGTTAGCGGCTCGCAAGGCGGGTTCGCCGAAACGTTGAGGTCGGCTGAAAAAGCCCTCCCCATTCAGGAAACGCGCGACGTCCTTGCGCCATCGGAAGGCACAAGCTGATTCAATTGCCGCGATGGGCGGGGTCACAGACACTACGGGCAGCTCAGAGGCGCTTCTCGAGATCGCCGAGCGGAGCCGTCGAGCCGGTCGTCTCGCCGAGGCTCGCCGGGACTTCCTCGAGGCGGCGACGGCCGCCAACGAGAGCGGAGACAAACGGCGCCTCGTGGCGGCGGCCCTCGGTGCCGGTGGCCTCTGGGTCCACGAGCACCGTGACGTTCTGGAAGGCGCCAGGGTGCAGGCCCTCTGGGCACAAGCCCTCGACACGGCCGTGCCGGGCTCGCTCGAGGAGGCGCGCCTCGTCGTGCGCACGGCGGCCGAGGCCGTCTACAGCGGAGCGCCGGTCGAACCGGTGGTCGCTGCCGTGCAGGTCGTGCGCGCCTTTGGGGAGGACGAGGCCGTGGCGGAGTCCCTCAGCATCCTCCACCACGTCTGGCTCGGGCCCGAGCACGCCTACGACCGCTTGGAGCTGGCCGGTGAGGTGATCACTCGCGCCGCCGGGGCAAAGGATCCGCTGCTGGAGCTGATGGGACTGTGCTGGAGAACCGTCGACCTCTTCCTCGTCGGCGACCCGCGGGCTCGCCAGTCGCTCACCGAGCTGGCCGAGCGTTCGACTGCCGCAGACTGCGCCGCCCTCAGCTTCATCTCCGAAGTGCTCGAGGCCATGTTGGCCGCCCGTTCCGGCAAGCTAGAGGAGGCTGAGCGGGTCGCTGCCCTCGCCCTCGAGCGGGGCATCTCCGCAGGGGACCCGGATGCCCCCGCCTACTACGGCGCCATGATGTCGGCGCTCAGATGGTGGCAGGGCCGTGCAGGGGAGATCCTGGAGGTCGTTCGCGCCATGGCGGCCTCACCACGCCTCGGGCTCAACGACCATCCCTACGTGGCGGCCGATGGCCTCCTCTCGGCGACCGTTGGCGACATCGACGCCGCCGAAGAGGCGCTCGCCCGTCTCAACGGGATCGGCCTTCACAACCTGCCCCGCTCGAGCAGCTGGCTGACGACCCAGTTGCTCGCCAGCGAGACGGCCTACCTGCTCGGCGACGCCGAGACGGCGGTCGCCGCCGCCGAGCAGCTGCGGCCGTACGCCAAGTTGCCCGTGATGCCGTCGCTGGCGGTGGTCTGCCTCGGCTCGGCCGAGTACGGCCTCGGGGTGGCGGCCGTGCTGACGGGCGAGCTCGACGACGCCGTCGCCCACCTGCACTCGGCGCTGCGTCTCGACCGCCGTCTCGGTAGCCGGCCGATGACGACGCTGACCGAGCACGCCCTTGCCGAGGCCCTGACGGTGCGGGCGGCTCCCGGCGACGCCGAGCTGGCGAGCGATCTCGAGGGGCGGGCGCAGGACCGGGCAGAACGGATGGGCGTCGCCCTGCCAGAGCGCCCGTCGTGGCTGCGGGCGCGAAGACGACGGTCAGGTGGCGAGCCCAGGCGGCAGGCGGTGATCAACCGGGTGGACGGCGGCCGCTGGCGCATCGAGGTCGACGGCAGGAGCACCCTTTTAGCCGGTCGCGTGGGGATGTCGCACCTCGTGCAGCTGGTGGCGAGTCCGGGCCACGACTTCGACGTCTTCGAGCTGGTGGCCAACAGCCGGCTCCCGAGAGAGCGCGACGAGCCGATACTGGACGACGTGGCGCTGCGCCAGTACCGCCAGCGTGTCCGGGAGCTTCGCTCCCTTCTCGCCTCCGGCACTGCCTCGAGAGAGGCGAGCGAGCGCTACCGCGCCGAGCTGCAGACCTTGACAGACGGCCTTCGCACCGTGACCCGTCTCAACGGCCAGTCACGGAGCTTCGTCGGCAATCATGAACGAGCTCGTACGGCGGTGAGGAAAGCCCTCGTCCGGGCTATCGATGTCATCGCCTCGGCCGAACCGCGCCTCGGCGACCATCTCGTCAAGTCGATCACGACTGGCGCCCGCTGCCGCTACACGCCTGACTCGCAGTGGTCAGTCACTGTCGGCGGCGACCAGCACTGAGCGCCGCATACCGTGCCGCTGGGGTCGTGCCTAGCTGTTGCCGCTGACGAGCTCCCGTCCGAGGACGATGTTGTCGGAGAACGAGAAACCGCCAGTGTTGCCCGTGATCGTCAAGGGTCCCACCACGGTGTTGCCCGAGAAGCTGACGCCACCACGCCCGTTGCGGACGCTCACAGGACCGACGACGAGATCGCCTCGGCACTGCGTGCCGCCGAGCTCGACAGGGCCGGCACTGGAAACGATCGCGAGGCGACCGACGAGCACGGAGGAGCACACGCCGATGGCGGCGGAGGCGTCCGAGGTGATCGACCCGATGACGACGCCGGCACTCACCCAGAGCGCCCCTCCTGGTTTCACCGCGATCGGACCGAACACGACGCCGCCGGCGGAGATGCAGATCGCCTGCCCGGTCGCCACGACGAGCGCACCGTGCACGTGAACGATGCACGGTTGCGTGAAGCCGATCGTGAGCACCCCGTTCACGTAGTCGATGGCGTAGTCAGGATCGACTGCTCCGGAGCAGGTGACGGGATATTGGCCGGGAGGGCTCGCCGACGTCGCCGTGGTCGTGCAGGTCGGCTGCGTGCTGAGGCCAGCGAGGCCCGTCGCGAACCCGGAGTAGCTCGGCGCGAGCGCCGGGATGGAGTTGCCGTAATTGACGGTGGGCGACGGGGCCGTCACGGTGAGAGTGGTGAGCTCGAAGGCACCGATGTCACAGAGCCTGCCCTGGGGACGGGGGACGCCTCGTTGGTCCGTCGCCGGGCAGAGGCCGGCCGTCGGGTTGCGTGACGCTGCCACCCGAGTCGAAGATGCCGCCACCCTCGTTGGTGCCGCCGGCCGCTGTGGCCGTGTTTCCCGAGATCGTGGAGTCGGCCGCGGTGAGCAGGCTGAGGTTGTAGATGCCGCCGCCCACACCGCCGGAATCCTCTTCGTTTGTCGCTTGGTTGTCCGAGATGGTGCTGCCGCTCATCGAGAGCACGCCGTCGTTGTAGATGGCCCCGCCGGCGTAAGCGCCATTGCCGGAGATGGTGCAGTCCGTGATCGAGAGCGAGCCCAGTTGGCGATGGCGCCGCCCGTGGCCGAGTGGCCGCCCTCGATCGTGAGGTCCTCGATGGTCACGCTGGCGCCCGCCTCGACCTCGAAGATGGTTCCGATGCTGGCCTCATTGAGGACGGCGGGAGCGGAGATCCCGCTGACGTCAGCGAGCTCAGCGTTCCGGGTATCACGACGTTGTCCGCGATGGAGCCCGACACGTCGATCGTGTCGCCCGAGGCCGCCTGCCCCACGGCGTATGACAGTGTTGCGCAGGGGTTCGCGGCGCTCGTGCAGGCATTGCTGGCGTTGGAGCCGCCTGCTGCCACATAGAGAGTGGTGGGCGGCGTGGCGCCAGCCGGCGCCGCGGCAAGGGCGCTCCCGAGCACGACGCCGAGGGAGGAATCCAGACCGCACAGGAGGAGGCGAGTGGAGAGGCGGCGGGCACGGCGATTGCAGGTGACGGTCATGATGTCACAGCACTTTCATCTGGATGCTTCGCGCCTGGGCACGACGTCCCGAGGGTGGTCGCAAGGCTTCACCGGCCCGGGGGGACCCTGGCCCGTGCTGAGGGACATGGCAGACATGTTTTCAGGATGAGATCTACGCCGTCGCCGCGCTGTCGCTAGGGTCGAAAGACCCTTGGTCGTGATGGGATGCACCTGTCGAACGTGACCGGCTGGCGGAGCTCGCCGCCCGAAGCTCTTTCGAACCCGGCGGAGACTACGCGGAGGTTGGCGAGGACGGCACCGACCGGTGGCTGAGCGCTTCCAGCGCGGCGACGTGCGCCGTTACGTGTGCCGATCCGGCTAGTGCTCGCTGGGCGACGAACCCGAGAGTGATCGACGTCAGCAGCTCGGCTACGCCGTCGGCGTCCGCCGCGGCGTCAAGTGTTCCGGCCGCCTGCCACCGCCTCACGACGGCGAGGAACAGTCTGCGCAGACCGGAGTAGGACGAACGCGTCGCCGCCTTGAGATCGGGATCGCTCTGGGAGTGGCTCCAGCCGTGGAGTGAAACAAGCAGGCGGTCGATGTCGTCTCGCTTGTGCCCGCCGAAACCGACGACGGCGCCCAGCACTTGCTCGACGAACTCGGGGAGCGGCGGCGGCGCGGGGTTCGAGAGGACGGGCTCGAGGTCCGCGGCCATCGCCGCCGTTCCCTCGGTGACGACCGCGTTGATGATCTGGTCCTTGCCCTTGAAGTAGCCGTACACGGCACCGGTCGAGAGGCCGGAACGGGCGATGATCATCTCCATCGACACGGCCTCGAGGCCGTGTTCCTGGAGGCAGGCACGCGCCGCTTCGAGGACTTGTTCGCGGCGTGCCTCCCGCCGCTCTTCGGTGATCCGGGGCACTCCGTGACCGTACCACAAACAAAACGAATATTCCCTCTTGACACGAAGCGGGGTCCTTGCTAAAAAACGAATATTCATTCGTCATGAGAGGGGAACACCATGCAGACTCACGTTCGATCCAACAGACAGCAGGTGAACCTCTCGCTCGTCACCGCGGTCGTCTGCATCGCTCTTGGTGCGGTATCGGCCGCCATGGCATCACTGAACGTCGCCATCCCGGACCTGGTCCGTAGCACCCACGCCAGCCAGACCCAGCTCGAATGGATCATCGACGCCTACCTGCTCGTCTTCTCCGTCCTGCTGCTCCCGGCCGGAGCCCTCGGCGACCGCTACGGCCGCCGCAAGGCACTCATCGCCGGGCTGATCATCTTCGGCGGCGCCTCGGCGGCGGCGATGACCGCCACCTCCGCCGACGAGCTCATCTTCCTTCGCGGGCTGATCGGCCTCGGCGCCGCGTTGGTCATGCCGGCCACCTTGTCCACCATCACCGGCACGTTCCCGCCCGCCGAGCGCACGAAAGCGGTCGGCGTCTGGGCAGCCGTGGCCGGGGGCAGCGCCATTTTGGGGCTGCTCGCCAGCGGCATCCTTCTCCAGTGGTTCTCCTGGCAGGCCGCCTTTGCCATCAACGTCGTCCTCGCCGCCATCGCCCTTGCAGGCACCGCCCGCTTCGTCCCCGAGTCCTCCCAGCCGGACGCGCCGGTGCTCGACAAAGCCGGGGCGCTGCTCGCCACCATCGGGCTCGTCGCCCTCGTCTTCAGCATCATCGAGGCACCCGACGCCGGCTGGCTGCGCGCCCGCACTCTCGGCGGCATCGCGGGCGGCCTGAGTGCTCTCGCCGGCTTCGTGCTGTTCGAGCGCCGCCAGCGCCACCCCCTCCTGGACCCGCACCTGTTCAGCAACCGCAACCTGTCGGCCGGCAGCCTCTCTGTCTGCATACAGTTCTTCGCCTTCTTCGGCTTCACCTTTGTCTCGTTGCAGTACCTCGAGGGAGTCCGCGGCTACAGCCCGCTCCTCGCCGCCCTCGCCGTGCTGCCCTTGTCAGCAACGATGATGCCAGCAGCCAGGCTCACCTCGGGTTTGACGGCCCGATTCGGCGCCCGAGCCGTCTGCGGCAGCGGGCTTGTTCTCGTCGCCGTCGGGCTCGTTGTCGTCTCGCGGATCGGGACCGACACGTCTTACCTGCTCATGCTGGCTGGCCTCGTCCCCCTGGGCATCGGCATGGGGGCAGCCATGACGCCCGCCACGGCCGCCATCACCGAGGCGTTGCCCCAAGCCCAGCAAGGGGTGGGCTCGGCGCTGAACGACCTCTCCCGGGAAGTCGGCGGCGCCCTCGGCACGGCCGTCATCGGCAGCATCGTCACCGCCGCCTACCGCTCCAACCTCAAACTCCCAGGTGCTCCAGCCCTCCTCCTCGACAAGGCACGGGTCTCCTTCGCCATCGCCATCCACGCTGGAGGGTCAACCGGTTCCCACGCCCGCGATGCTTTCGTCGAGGGCATCCACACCGGGCTGCTGTACGCAGCCGGCGCAGCGTTGCTCGCCGCCTTCAGCGTGGCCGTCCTACTCAAGAGCGAGGCCACCATCCGCCGACCCGTCGGCGACGGCGAGCGGCGCCAGGCGGCTTATGCCGCCGAGCAGTCGGCCGTCGCCCTTGTTCCGTGCCTGTCGAGGCAATCGCACGGATCGACGGTCGTCCCCGGCAGTGAAGTAGCCACGGTCGGGGCTTCCTCGGTCATGAGCACCTCCAGGACTTTGACGCCATGAGACCGCAGCACGACGTCTCTGCTTCCGTTCCCGCGCCTCCACACAGCGAGTTCGACCCTCTTGCGGTGCTCGACGCCCTCCTGTCGGACGTCGAGCTGTCGAGAGTCGGAGCAGGGGCCGCCGTCTCTTTCACCGGGCAAGACCCCATCCTGCCAGCGGCACACCGCCTCGGTGCCTGCATCGGGATCCCCATCATGGCCGCTGCCGTTGCGGCAGTCGCCTTTCACCGCCAACGCTGGGGTCCGGCGCAAGACGTCAGCCTGGACCTGCGTCAAGCCGTGCACAGCATCAACCCCGGCGCCTTCTGGCACCCGACGCTGAGCGGCGAGCCGGCGCCGCATCCGCTGGTGTTGGACAACCCATTCCTCATCACGCCGTACGGCACGGCGGACGGCCGTTGGGTCATGGCGTCGGGCGTCCTCCCGCATCTGGCCGCGAGATGGTGCCGCTTCTTAGGCGTGCCGCCCGACGCCGCCAAGGTCGCCGCCGCCATCGCGGGGTGGAACGCCTTCGAATTAGAGGAAACGGCGACCGCCTCCGGTCTGCCGGTCTGCGTCGTGCGCAGCCCGGCGGAATGGCTCGCCCATGAGCAGGGAGGACTCCTGGCACATCAATCCGTCATCGGTCTCGAGCGAATCGGCGACGCGCCCGTCCGGGACTTCGGACCTGCCGAGCGGCCCTTCGACGGGATCCGCGTGCTGTCGTTCAGCCACGCCGTCGCCGGTCCCACCGTTGGCCGGACCCTTGCAGAGCAGGGAGCAGACGTGCTGTGCGCCACTCGCCCGAACGACTACGAACACGAGTTCATCTACGCCGAGGCCAACGTCGGCTCGCGCAGCGCCTACGTCAACCTCGACAGCCCAACCGGCCAGGGTCGAGCGGCAGCGTTGCTCGTCGATGCCGACGTTGTCATCAACAACCACCGCTCCGGCTCGCTCGAATGCCGCGGACTCGAGCCCGGGCAGTTGTCGAGGGAGCACCCCGGTCTCGTGTACGTGTCGGTCACCTGTTACGGGTCGACTGGGCCATGGGCGCGGCGAGGGGGCTTCGACATGAACGGCTCAGCCGCCTCGGGTCTCATGACGCTCGAGGGAACGGAGGCGGAGCCCAAGCTTCCCGTCACCGCCCTGATCAATGACTACATCACCGGCTACATGGGCGCCATCGGTGCCGCCGCAGCCCTGGTGAAGCGCGCCACCGAAGGCGGTTCGTGGCACGTCACCGTCAACCTGACGAGAAGCGCAATGTGGTGCGGATCGCTCGGCCTTGTCGACCCGGAGCTGGCCGGCTGTGACAACGAGCACCGCCTTCGCGAGCCTGTCGCCTACGACTCCCCGAGCCCGCTCGGCGATGTTCACATGCTCGCCCCGCCCGTGCGCTTCTCGCAGACGCCGGCCGCCTGGCCCGACCCGATCCTGGTCCCTCGGGGCTCGAGTCGCGCTGAGTGGCGGACGTGAATGTCCGCCCTGCAGGACACACTGCCGCGCAACGCTCATTCCGGTCGGTTTGGACCGTCCCCGTTCGGCCGCGAGCCGTGAAGCAGGCTGGGCGCTCGGCCGAGCGGCGGAAGGCGGCCGACGTCCGTCTCGAACACCTCGAACACCCCACAAGGCTCATCCTTCACGGTTGCTCCGATCGGCGCCGGCCACGGCGCGGCTTGCCCGCCACGGCGCCCTTGTCTCTCAGGCGAACGACGCAGAGGAGGGGATCGTCCGTCACGAAGGAGTCGAGGCCCTCCACGACGAGGGTGGTGTCCAGGCGCTCGAAGGTGGCCTTGAGCATGCCGAGGTGGATCCCACAGACCACCGAGCGGTTCTTCCTCGCTACCTCAGCGAACGGGCAGCGATGGAGGAGGATCCGGTCGGGTTCCGCCGTCGGAACCGGCTCGGGTTCGAAGCCCAGATTGGCGAGGATCTCGGTGGCGACTCGGACCGCCTCGGCGGGTGAGAGCGATCGCTGTGGCAACGGCTTCGCGTCGAGGTCGGCTGCCCAACGGCGGCCAGCCCGGATCGCTTCGTTCCTGGCGTCGTCAACCCCCGCCAACTGATCCGCCAAGACGCGGGCGAGATCCTGATAGCCGGCGTCAGCCGGCCGTGGATCGGAGCTGCTCGCAGGCAGTCGCCCCGCCTCGTAGAGGACACGGGGTCGACCGGGTGTCGTCCGTTGCTCGAGACGGCGCGTGACGAGGCCGGCGGAAATGAGCACATCGAGGTGCACTCGGGCGGTGCTCCGCTGGAGGCCGACCGCCTCGGCAGCCTCGGCGGCGTCGAGTGGCGTCTTGTTGCGGCGGAGGACCGCGAGCAGAGCTTGGCGGCTCTCGCTGGCCAAGGCGCGATGAATGACGGCCTTCCCGCTCGTGGTTGGCACGCCGTCAGTATTACTCTAAAATCTGAGGAAAACAAGAATTCATAACGTCAGGAGCCTTGTATATCCACACGAATGGTTTGTGCCGAGCGGTTACAATATTGCTTATTGGAGTGGTAAAAAAGGAGGCGAGGCGGCGGTAAGCACCTTTCGAGGAGGGACGGTTTCACCGATGAGCATCGGCGCCGGCACCGAGGAAGGCACGCCCTCCGTGAGCCCCATCGCCGTATCGATACGAGATCCTTCACCCGGGCTACTTCACCTTCGTGATGGCGACGGCCATCGTTGACGAATCCCCCTGATCTTGGCGGCGAAGCCGTCTCGCACGTGTGGGCCGACCATGAAGAGCCGAGCGAGAGAAGAGAGAAAGAGAAAGGAAGCAAGCCGTGACCGAGGAGTACCTGCCTGATGTCTATCTTCGCCTGCGATCACGGTTTCCTGCCGTCGCGGGCGCCCTCGACACCCTCGGCGAGGCCGTCGAAAATGCCGGGCCGCTCGACGAGCGTACGCAGCGTCTCGTGAAGCTCGGCATCGCCATTGGCGCGACGGCGGAGGGCGCCGTTCGTTCGGGCACGCGCCGCGCCTTGGCCGCTGGCGCCTCACCGGAGGAGATCTTGCAGGTTGCAATTCTGGCGATCACGACGAGGGGCTTTCCGGCGGCCGTTGCCGCTTTCTCCTGGATCGACGAGGTGCTCTCCGCCGGCTCGTAGCCCGACCGACTGGTCAGCCGCACTTCGACATGTAGCGACGGACGAGGTCCGCGACGAGATCTATCTCGCCGGGATGGTGGCGGATCGTCCAGTCGAGGCGCCGCAGTGCCATGTGTGCGACATAGGCGGTGATGGCATCAGGCTGGCCGATGGAAGTGGCGTAGTTCCAGACGACTTCCTGCAGGCCAGGGTCTGCAATGGCGTGTGTGAAGCCGAAGCAGAAGGTGACGAGGTCGAAGGCCCGATCACCGAAACGACCTCCCTCCCAGTCGACGACCGCCGTCAGGCTCCCCTCGTTCCGCAGCAGGTTCCGGTGGTGGAAGTCCACGTGGACGATGTCGCAGCCAGGGAGCTGCGGGAGCGATCGCCCTACCTCCTGCACCCAGCCGACGACGCGTCGTGACCACCGGTCGTGACGGCGAAGCGTCTCATGGATGCAGTACCCATCGGCGCCCTCACACAGGGTCGTCCGGATGTACTGCGTCCATTCGCCTGCGTCGTCGCCCCGGAAGCTCTGGAGGTCGTTCAACGCGAGAACGGTGGTCACGAGTCCCAAGTCGACTTCGTCGCGCCATGCGCCTTCCACTCCTGGAGGAGCACGCCGCCCCCCTCGACGATGACGGGTCGCTCATAGCGAGCGAGCGGGTATCCATCCGTCCGCAGTGCACGGAGAACGCCGACGAGGGCTTCATACGATTCGAGGTCGAGCCGGTTGTCGCTCCACTTCATCACGTCGGGGACGCCGTCGCTCGTGCGAACGAAATAAGTACCTCTCAGCCGGCGCGCCGGACGTCGGCGAGGAGGGCAGCCCCGGCGTCGCCACGTTGCACTTGCACGCCACCGATGCCGGAGGCGCCGAGTGGACGCTCGACACCGCAGGACGAACGCTCACGAGGCGACACAGCAGCGGAGACGTCGCCGTGCGGGGAGCGGCTTGGGCCTTGGCCCGCTGGTGCTGGGGCCGGCCAGTGATCGGAGAGCTCGAGGTCTTCGGAGACCTCACGGCTGCCGAGGCCTGGCGCTCGACCGTCGTGCCCTGAGAACGGCGCCGCCTTCTGGCGGCAAGAGCTGTCGGCACCTCGTCCCGCCCCCTACAGCTGTCGGACTCGATGTCTCAGTACGACGAGCCACACGAACCAGGCGCCGAAGGCGACGACGAGGACACCAACGAGGCGAGCCACACCCCAGCCCACGAGTACGAGCAGGAGGCCACCGAACAGAAGGGTGGCGGTGAAACCGATGCGATCGGAGCTCCACCCACGGGCGCGGGCTCGAGCGACCGATACGAGGCTGGCGGAGAGAAGAGCGAACACGACCACGGCGACGGCCGACGCACCGAGCATGAACAAGCCAAGGCTCAACGTGAGGGCCACGATTCCGCAGACCTGGAGACTCCCCGTGCTCGAGTGCGGGCGCGCCATCGCCTCGTCTCGTAGGTTCACTGTCGGATCCCAGGAATCATGGCCATTCGACCTTGCGCTCCGAGCACGATTGAGGCGTAATTGCTCGACATCGTATCTGTGAATTGCTTCACTAAAAAGGCTAGGGCGGAGAGCTGTCAATGATCCG
>Ga0181523_10004316_pt1 | contig 12343 bp, 12 predicted proteins | sample PEATcosm2014_Bin_43_FD_119752 | JGI IMG/M metagenome (GOLD analysis project Ga0181523, IMG submission 119752) | Peatland microbial communities from MTU Mesocosm Facility, Houghton, MI, USA - PEATcosm2014_Bin05_30_metaG | ecosystem: Environmental > Terrestrial > Soil > Wetlands > Peat | place... | reverse complement strand
TTCGCAGTTCATCGGGCATCCTGCAATGTTGACGACCGCTCCACCGATTACTTCCTGGATGCCAACACATCCGGTAGGGTTGGGGCTGGCTGCAGCCAATCCGCCGTAACATGCGCAGTTTCCAACTGCAATATTAGCCATCGCGCCTGCCGCAACATCCTTGACGATCTGGATAGCTGACTTGCCTGCGACGCAGCAATATACTCCGCCGTCCTTCATCGGCACAGCGCCTTCATATACTGCGAGGTACTGGCCTTTCTTGTTCTTAAGGATGTCCTGCAGCGACTTCTCGGCAGCAAAACCTGCAGGTGCCATCAACGTCTCATGGTAATCAAGAGAAATGATATCAAGCACAATCTGGCTGATAGTAGGTTTTGTCGCGCGCAATACCGATTCAGAATCCCCGGTACACTCCGATAAATGCATCCATACGACAGACGGTCTCTGTTTCTTTTCCAGTGCCTCTGCAATCTGCGTGGCCCCGGAAGAACAGAGTCCCAAAGTCGCTGCCGTACTTGCGCAGAACTTCAGGAAATCCCTGCGCGACACGCCTCGTCGCGTCAGATACGAATAAATGCTCTCGCTCTCCATGCTCGTCCTCCCTCATGACGAAGTTTAACTCTATAATATAGAGCTACTTAGAATAATGGTACAACAGTTTAGATGAAATCAATCAGGGTGTCAATGATTCTTTAATTATGAATTTATTAATTTTTTAAATGATGCTATGAAAAAAGGTAGAATTTCAATCCCTGTGCTCATTTGCCATCAAATGCTGCTTCGCCAGATATGCTTGCCCCAGAGAGAGACATGCGTCATTGCATGGAACATTTTCGTTCATAAATAGGGAGATGTCCAGTGCCGCCAGCGAACTGAGAACGCTCTCGAGCAGTTTAGCGTTTTGAAAACAGCCGCCGCTCAGTACTACAAGCGATAGACCCGTCTTGACATGAATATTACGTACCATCTCAAAGATGACATTTGCCATCGTTTCGTGAAAACGGAGCGAAATGCATGCCGGGTCTTTTTTATTGCAGATGTCCCTCATGATTTCCATTATCATCTCCGAAAAATCTATGACGGCAGGTTTTTCATTGGAAATCTGATAGCCATATGCCGAGTTATCGACAGAGATGTCGTCATGGGGCAGAACGTTTTCAAGGGCTACGGCAGCCTCGCCTTCGTAAGTGCTGATATGACATATTCCTGCCATAGACGAAATCGCATCAAAAAGCCGTCCAGCCCCTGAAGAGAGGGGTGAAAAATTCTGGTTGTCGACGATCTTCAATACCGAGTCAACTTTATTCCTGCCGAACCTTTCGATGAAACCGATATCGGCAAGATATTGGTCGATATCGCCACCCTTCAATGCCTGCTTCAGATAACTGACAGCCAGGCGCCAGGGTTCTCTGATCGCCATCTCACCGCCAGGCAGAGGTACGTAGCGGAAATGAGCAGCCCTTTCGAACCCTTGCAGATCGCAAACCAGAAATTCGCCGCCCCATAAGTGGCCATCCGTGCCATAGCCAGTACCGTCAAAGGCCACCCCGATAACCGTGTCTTTGATGCCCTTCTCAGCCATGACGGCAGCGATATGCCCGTAGTGATGCTGGATACCGAAACCCTTCAGGCCCTTTTCAGCGATGTGTTTAACAGCCCACTGAGTCGATAAATAGCCCGGATGAAGGTCATAGGCGACAGCGACAGGATCGGACCGGTATACCTGCTTGAGATTGTCCAGGGTTTCCTCGAAAAAATCGACCGTTTCAATATTTTCCATGTCCCCGATATGCTGGCTGACAATAGCGGCATTTCCCCTGGTAAGTGTAAATGTATTCTTGACTTCAGCACCGCATCCCAGCACATCCGGACCTTCTTCCACCATCATTATAGGCTGGGGTACGTAACCGCGCGAACGACGGATGAAAAGGGTCTTTCCATTGCTCACCCTGACCACAGAGTCGTCAACCCTCATAAAAATATCCCTATTATGAATCAAATAGGCATCTGCAAGTCCGTTGAGCCTTTCAAGCGCTTCGTCGTTATCGATGACGATTGGTTCCTCTGAAATGTTTCCACTGGTCGCAACGAGGGCGCTAAAATGGGGCGGCATGCCTGGACTTGTAGGTGCGTTATTGAATAAAAGATAATGCAGCGGCGCACAAGGAAGCATGAAACCGAGGTATCGGTTGTTCGGGGCCAGGACAGATGGGAGCAATGAATCAGCTCTCTTTTTGAGAAGAACAATCGGCCTACGCATGTCCTCAAGGAGTCTCTTTTCATCATCAGAAACTTCGCAAAAACTCCGGATAATATCGATATCCGGAGACATGAGCGCAAAAGGTTTATTCTTTCGCCTTTTCCTCTCCCTCAGAAGCGCAACTGCTTCTTCGTTTTCAGCATCGCAGCACAGGTGAAAGCCCCCGATGCCCTTTACTGCAATAATCCCTCCCTGCTTCAACAAGCTTATAGTTGCGGAAACCGGGTCCGTTTCATCAACTTCGAACTTCGAGTTCTGATTTTTAAATTCCACCATCGGTCCGCATACTGGGCAGGCATTCGGCTGCGCATGAAATCGTCGGTTGGAGGGATCATTATACTCTGCTTCGCACTGAGGACACATGGGAAAAACCGCCATAGTCGTATTAGGCCTGTCGTAAGGAACTCTCCTAGTGATGCTATACCGGGGACCGCAGTTCGTACAATTTATGAAAGGGTATTGATAACGCCGGTTTTGACGATCAAAAAGCTCTTTCAGACAATCATCGCAGATCGATACGTCGGGGGAGACATGCGTAAATCCTCCTTCATCAACGCTCTGGACAATTCTGAAGTCGTCGTATCCGGCGGGAGGAAGTTCTTTTGTTTCGATTGATTCTATTTTTGCAAGCGGCGGGAGATTGTCGTTGAGGATAGTGGTGAAGTCGGCGGCCCTGTTTCCCTCAACCTCTATGATGACACCCGTGGACGAGTTGGTAACATAACCATTTAGCCCCAGCTTCCGAACGATGTTATAAACGGCGGGCCTGAATCCAACACCTTGGACCGTTCCTTTAATTGTTATGTGGAGATGGGTCATTAACCAGTTAGCAGAGACGACCCGGTAAGGTCATTTCTACTCTTTCTCAACTTATTTTCTTAACGAATATTTCTTTCGCAAGTTCCGGGTCGATGGCTATCGTCGTTTCATCCATTTGCAATACAATGGACGGTTTACGCTGGATCAATTTAATAATAGTGCCTGGGATGATCCCGATCGAACTCAGACGTCCGATACGAGCGGCCTCCGAAGGTGTTATGAAAACGATTTTGCCTGACTTACCGACTTCGAAATCTATGAGTCTTGTCACAACGGGCCGGACGTCGACGCTATATTTTTTACAGCACTCCCCGCGAGGTATAGGTTTTCCGTGAGGGCATACCGGAGGGTGGCCGAGAAAGGTACAAACGCTGTCGGTCAACTCCTCGCTCAATATATGCTCAACCTTGCAGGCATCCTCCTCCATCGTATCCTTCGGCAGGTCAAAGATATCCGTAAAAAGCCTTTCGGCAAGCCTGTGTCTCCTGATAAGCCTCTTCGCGATGTCGGTCCCCTTATCGGTCAGCTTGATTTCTCCGTCAGACAGATCCGCCAACCCCTCACTGTTAAGGACTTCGACGACCGCGTCGATATCAGCATCATCGGAAGAGAGGTTGAACCTTTTCAGGTCGTGATGGCCCTCTTCGCCCAGCACCCAGAGCAACTCCAGCGCTTCATCTATTCGTTCTTGTTCCATAAACCCTCCTGATTGGTTGCAGTGGGCAGGGATAAAACCTCTACCCTACATATCTCCAAACGGCAGCGAAAGCGACATCACCGGATAAAAGCTCTTCCGATGGATCGCACAGGGTCCATATCTCTTCAGGCTTTCCAGGTGTTCCCTTGTAGCATATCCTTTATGATTGTAGAAACCGTATTGGGGGAAGGCGGCATGATATCTCCTCATAATCCTGTCCCTCGTGACTTTTGCAATGATCGAGGCGGCGGCGATGGAGGCGCTTTTCGCATCGCCTTTTATGATAGAAATCTGTCTCGTTTCAACATCCGGAATGGTGAGTGCATCCACAAGGAGCAATTCAGGGCAGATCCCAAGACCGGCGACAGCTTTGCACATCGCCTTTTTCGTAGCGTTGAGTATGTTGATCCTGTCAATCTCGTCAACGTCTACTATTCCAACCCCGACTCGGCCTGACGACAGGATTAATTCGTACAGCTTTTCTCTTTCCGCCTCGGGTACTTTCTTAGAATCCCTGACTCCGCTGATTCTATTGGTTCTGTCCAGGATGACCGCAGCAGCAACTACAGGTCCAGCAAGGGGGCCCCTTCCAGCCTCATCGACCCCGGCTATTATAGAGAATTCACCGTTTCCGGCGGATTCATCATATGCATAGGGGTCCATGGGGCCTATGCTTTGGCAATCTCTTTCTTTACAAACTCCCGCGCCTTTTCTTTTACCTTGGCGTCTTTGCCCTTTTTATGTCTCAGATAATAGAGTTTAGCCTTGCAAACATCGCCCCTTTTCAACACCTCGATCTTATCAACCGAAGGTGAATGCACGGGGAATATCCTCTCTACACCGACTCCGAAGGAAATTTTTCTCACCATGAAGGTCTCGTTGACTCCCTGTCCCTTTCTAGCGATAACGACACCTTCAAAAGGCTGAAGTCTCTCCTTGTCACCCTCAACAACCTTTACATAGGTCCTAACTGTGTCGCCGACATTAAACAGGGCAACCTCTTTTCTAAACCTCTCTTCTACTGCCTTTATCAAGTTCATCGTTCTCCTCCGACAAAATAATTTCTTTTTGTGAGCAAAGCTCCTGAAGCATCTTTTTATCTTCGGCGCTCAACACGGCTTTTTTCAACAAGTCGGGCCTGTTCTCCAGTGTCCGTTTCAGTGCCTCTTTCCTTCTCCATTCGGCTATCTTCGCATGATTGCCAGACAGCAGCATCCCGGGAACCACCCGCCCCATAAATTCAGGGGGCCTCGTATAATGCGGATAATCGAGTATTCCCCATGTAAATGATTCCTCTTTCGACGAATCGTCGTCACCCAATACCCCAGGGCAGAGTCGGGCAACGCTGTCTATTATAACCAAAGAGGCCAGTTCGCCACCAGTCATAACGTAGTCCCCGATCGAGAGCTCTTCGTCGACGAGAGTCTCCCTCACCCGCTCATCGATTCCCTCATATCTGCCGCAGATTAAGAGTATGCGTCTCTCCTCCTGCAAGAGTTCCTCGGCGATATCCTGGTTATACGTCCTGCCCTGCGGACTGAGAAGTATTTTTTTCCGCTCTTCACCATCGGCCCCGATAGCCTCAAGCGCATTGAACATCGGCTCTATTTTCATGACCATTCCTGAGCCGCCACCGTATGGATAATCGTCAACAGTCCTGTGTTTGTCCGTCGTATAGTCACGAATATCATACACTCTCACATCGAGCAGCCCGTTCTGGACAGCCCTTTTGAGAATGCTCTCGCCCAGATAAGCGTTGATGATCGATGGAAATATAGTGACAATATCGAACCGGGTACACATAATTAAAGTCGCTGCATCCTCAAATCCACACTGCTCCTGCCCGAGTGCCGGTCCAATAACAAGGGGCGTTCTCGACGAACGCCCCTTACCGTTTGTCGCTGATGATGCTCTCTATTCCAGAATCTCCAGTACGCAGCGTTTGCCGATCTTTGTTCCCGCAGCGCCGAGTATCGTTCTCATGGCGCGCGCCGTTTTACCCTGCTTACCGATCACCTTACCAAGATCGCTCTGAGATACCCTGAGTTCATAAACCGTGGTCTTCTCTCCTTCGATCTCATTGACTTTCACCTCTTCAGGCTTGTCCACAAGTGATTTTGCCATCGCCTCGATCAATGCCCTCATGCGTCACCTCCACAGGATTAGAGTCAATAGACTGGAGAGAGTTGTGAACTCTCGGCCTACATGCCCGCTTTTTGCAGAAGTCTCTTTGCTGTCTCGCTGGGCTGAGCGCCCTGGCCGATCCAGTGCTTGGCGCGCTCCACATCGACCTCTATCTTGGATGGCTCGACTAAGGGGTCATAGGTCCCAAGGATCTCTATGAACGGTCCGTCCCTTCTGGCCTTCGCATCGGCAACAATAATCCGGTAAAAGGGCCTTTTGTGCGTCCCCAGTCTTGTCAATCTGATCTTAACCAAACTAATACACCTCCTGAGCTGATTCACGTAGTTGGAAATTGTAATATATTTTACCCAAATAATTCAAATTATCAGTGGTTCGGACTAACCGAAATCTCTATCGGTCAAAAGGGAAGGAACTTCGGAAGCTTGAACCCCTTCTTGCCTGCCCCCTTCATCATCTTCATCATCTTCCGCATTTCAAGGTATTGCTTTACGAGCCTGTTGACGTCGGCGACAGCAGTCCCGCTTCCTATGGCGATCCTCTTTCTTCTGCTCCCGTTAATTACAGTATGATCGTTTCGCTCTTTTTTCGTCATCGAGTTAATGATAGCTTCGATCTTAACAAATTCCCTTTCGTCAACCTTTATGTCCTTGATAGCCTTGCCCATGCCGGGTATCATACCGAGGATATTTTCGAGAGGCCCCATAGACCGGAGTTTCTTCAGCTGGTCCTTTAGGTCGTCGAAGGTAAACCGGTCCTCGCTGATCTTGGCCTGGAGTTTCTCGGCCTCATGCTGGTCGAAGGTATCTTGTGCCTGTTCGATAAGTGTTAGTACGTCACCCATGCCGAGTATCCTCTTGGCCACGCGGTCTGGGTAAAAAGGCTCGAGCATGTCGATCTTCTCGCCCATTCCCATAAACTTGATGGGTTTTCCAGTGACATGCCTGATCGAGAGGGCCGCCCCGCCTCGCGCATCGCCGTCCATTTTGGTAAGGATGACGCCGTCGAGCCCTATAAGGTCGTTGAAGCTCTTGGCAATATTCACCGCGTCTTGGCCGGTCATAGCATCAGCGACAAATAGGACTTCTTTAGGCTGGACCTTATCTTTCACTTTCTTGAGCTCCTGCATCAACTCTTCATCGATGTGGAGCCGGCCGGCGGTATCGACGATCATGATATCACGCGCGTCGAGCCTCGACTGTTTCAGAGCATCTGCACATACTGAGACTGGGTCCTTATTCTCCTTGGAATAAAAAACGGGGACGTCCAGCTGCTTTCCGAGGGTGATTAATTGGTCAATAGCCGCAGGCCTCTTGAGGTCGGCAGCAACCAGCATAGGCCTCCTGCCCTCTTTCTTGAAAAAACGTGCGAGCTTCGCAGCAGTCGTGGTCTTTCCGGATCCCTGCAGTCCGACCATCATGATTACAGTGGGTGGATTCGGCGCAAGATGTATTCTTTCATTGGCAACACCAAGGAGCGCGGTCAATTCATCATGAACTATCTTGATTACCTGCTGCGCAGGGGAGAGGCTTTCGAGTACTTCCTTGCCTACAGCCCTTTCGCGTATTTGCTGGATAAAGTCCTTGACGACCTTGAAGTTAACATCGGCTTCGAGGAGTGCTAACCGCACTTCCTTTAGCGCAGCATCGACATCCTCTTCCTTGAGGAGTCCCCTGCCCTTCAGTTTTTTGAATATGGATTCAAGCTTTTCACTTAAGCTCTCAAACATGGCTTATTTCCTTTTCCCAACTCCACCTATCTTCCCCTCCTTGACAAGGAGGGAATTGCGAGGAGATGCGGTTACTTCAACAAAGGCTCGATTTCGGCAGCCAGCCGCTTGGCATAATCGGCGGTAATGCCGAGATGCTTGTTCCTGATCTTCCCATCTCTGTCGATTATGACAGTCGTCGGCAGGCTGAACACATCGTACTTTCTCCTAACTTGTCCGTCATCAACCGCCATAGTGTACAGAAGCCCGTATTCCTTCTTATAATCTTTGACCATAGCCACGGCGTCGGTACCCTCATCAATGGATATCGCGATGACGGCAACTCCCATATCCTTATATCTATTGGAAAAAGCTTTCAACTCCGGGGCGAGCATGCGGCAGGGTTCGCACCACGTTGCAAAAAAATCCAGAACGACTACTTTTCCGCGATAATCGGCCAGGTCGACTTTTGCGCCGTTGATGTCGGTGAGAACAAACGAAGGCGCAATATTGCTCTCAGTACGCTTTGGCTCTCCATCGCTTTTTGAGCAGGATATCGCCATAAAAGCGAAGACAATGCAGATTACTAGGGCAAGTCGTTTTTCCATCTAAACAGCCAGGATCGAAAACGTACCGTACAGCCTTATGCCAGGAGAGCGTCGATCTTTGACTTCAGCTGTGGTTTCGGCACGGCCCCGACGATCTGGTCAACCTTCTGTCCGTCCTTGAAAAAGATAATCGTAGGGATACCCATTATTTTAAACCTGCTTGCGATGTCCGCATTCTCGTCGGTGTTCAGCTTTCCGACCTTTATTTTTCCGGCATAATCTTTGGCCAACTCCTCAATGGTGGGCGCGATCATTCTACAAGGCCCGCACCATACAGCCCAGAAATCGACCATGACAACACCTTTATATTCAGTGACTTCCGGGTCCCAAGTAGCACTCGTAAGATTGACGATACCTTCTGCCATACAAAGCCTCCTTCGAAATAAATACTTGTTGAAGTATAATGGAACAACCCCCTTTTGTCAATTTGTCGAGGCAGGCTAACGGGTTAAGAAGTTAAGGTGGGATTATGGCACTTTACAATGTTTGCACAGACTAATACACTGAGCATATGAAATATTTAATTATCGGAAACGGCGTAGCAGGCACGACGGCAGCACTGAATATCAGGGAATTAGATGCATCCGGCGAGATCATCGTCATCACCGAAGAGGACATCCCTTTCTATAGCCGCATCCGCCTTCCTGAATACCTGTCCGGATCGATCGACGAAAAGAAGCTCGTGCTCCATGATTATGCTTGGTACGAACGCAACGGGATAACTCTCATTACGAACAGACGGGTGGCCTTAATAGAACCGGTGGACAGACGGGTCGTCCTCGAAGGAGAAGCCCGAATCCCGTATGACAAACTCCTTATTGCGACCGGAGGGAGGCCATATATCCCGACCTTGCGTGGGGCTGATAAGAAAGGGGTATTTACATTAAGAACAATCGCCGATGCCAGAAGGATTCGGGCATACGCCGAAAATGCGGTCAATGTAATAATCCTCGGCGGTGGCGTCCTCGGTCTCGAAATCGGCAACGCCCTCAGGAAAACAGCCAAGTCGGTAACACTTGTAGAATTTTTTCCCCGTCTGCTGCCCAATCAGATGGATGAAACGGGTTCGGGCATATTACAGGCGAAGCTCGAGGCACTCGGGCTTCGCTTTATCCTCTCTGCCAGGGCTGACGAGGTCCTCGGCGTCGTTTCGGTGGAAGGGCTTAAACTTAAAAGTGGAGTGCCCGTTTGCGGACAACTTATGGTCGTCACTGCCGGCATAATTCCAGACACCTCATTGCTGGTAAACGCGGGCATCACCCTCGGAAAAGGTGTCCCTGTCAATGACAGGATGGAGACTGAATTGCCCGATATTTACGCTGCCGGGGATGCTGCAGAGCACCGCAAAAAAATTTATGGCATTTGGCCCGCGGCAGAAAGACAGGGCGAGGTAGCCGGAATCAACATGGCTGGTGGAAACGCCTCATACAATGGCACCATTCCGTCACACTCCATAAACGTGGCCGGCATCGAGGTCGTTGCTTACGGCGAGATCGATGTTGACTGCACACTTCCATCCCTGGTATATAAAGATAAAGAGAAGGGAATATACAAAAAAATCGTCGTCAGGGATGATTGCGTTGCAGGCTGCATTTTGTGCGGAGATACGACAGGAAAGAAAGAAGTCATATCGGCAGTGCAGGAAGGGAGACCGGTAACTGCTATAAGGAAAACTCTGGAGGAGCTGAACATACCGTGGACGCAGTCACAAGGATAGCGGAAGAGCGCATCAGGCAGGCCATAGCGGAAGGCGAATTCGCCAATCTTTCGGGCGCCGGCAGGCCCCTGATTTTCGAAGATGAGACCTGGATCCCTGAGGACCTCCGGCTAGCATACAGGTTTCTTAAAAATGCCGGTTTTGTACCGCCTGAGCTCGAGCTGAGAAATGAGATCTTTACACTGAGAGACCTGATAGAGACCATTGATGACGACAAGGAAAAGCTGAGACTGCTGAGGGAGCTCAACTTCAAGATTACAAAGTTTAATATGTTGAGAGATAAACCCCTGGACCTCGAACGGTTTCCGGCATATGAACAGAGGTTGTTTGAAAAAAAGATCGGCTAGACACCCGGCTGTTTCTGCTGCTTTTGAGCGGCGTGATAAAGGATCATATACTCTTTTTCAATGTCCTCATATTGAGTTTGAAGTGCCTGCATCCTGCGCTCTTTAGACATTACCTCATCCTGGACCTCCCTTAATTTTTCCTCGAGCTCGGAGATCTTGCCCGCAAGGCCTTCGGAACCGACTGAGCTTATTGCAGGTGCGAATTGTTCGCCGGCCATCAGCCTGTTGAGTTCCTCTTCCCATTGCACGAACTTCTCGGCAAGACGTTTTTCCTCTTTTTCAAATACCAGGATATACGATACGAGTTCGCTGGTATCATCTTCTAAAGCCGATAACGGCTCTTTTAATTCTTCGGTGATTCCGTACGACTCTGCGATGGACTTAACCTGATCCTGCATAATGCGGTCCCTGGACTGAAGGGCGCTGAGCCTTACACGGGCGCTTTCGAAGATATCCTTTACGAACATCAATTCCGCAATCTTGTTTTTTTGAAATTCTATTATGCCGAGGAGTTTTTCAATACGTCCGGAATCAGACCCGGCTTCTTCGCCTCCGGTTTCGCCCGCAGTTTCGACATTGACCTGCGCACCCAGCTCTTCAATCACTGCCGATGACATTGCCTCAATGACTTCGTTCGTTTCTCCGACTTCCGAATCCTGCACCTCGGATACACTTTCAGCTTCAATCAACCCGGCATTCTCATCGCTTGTAGCCGCAGTTTCGCCCTGCGCCGTAGGCATCTGAAGGACCGAACCTTCACCCTGAAAGGAGCTATATAATTTCTTGAATTTTCTTGAGGTCGCGTAAAGGTACCCGGTCAGGACAATTAGGACTAGGCTGATAGACGCCAGGACCAGCGCCGCAGTCTCCCAATCGATCACAGTTTCGGGTTGAGTTGAAGGCTCCGTCTTTGCGATCACCTGCGGCGGTTGAACTTGAACAGCCAGCACTGGCGTAGGCTCCACGGCCTTGAAGAGAATATCTTTAGTCCGGTTGAATGCCTTTCCTTCGGCAGCCAGTCGTACAGTATAGTCACCGGGCTGATTGATATTCAATGTAATGGAATACCCCCCGGCTGCCGTCCCTTCCCTGCCGGCAAGAGGTATTTTAAGGCTCTTTCCGTCGGGATCAATAACTTCTGCGGAAAAACTGATCTGCGACAAGACTTCCTTATCAGTAATCCTCTTCTCGTCTTTTTCTAGCCACGCATCGATGACAACCTTATCTCCTGTATTAAGGTTATTGCCGACAAAGGAGCTTTTGAGTTTGAGATTAGTCAGGACGAATATCCTGTTGCCCTCGCGGCTGCTGAGTCTCACTTTCCATTTGCCAGTCAAAGGCTCCTGGATAGTAATCATATCGAAAACACTGGAGCTGTACCACTGGATATTTCTTGTCGATCTGCCCTGGACTATCTTCTTGCCTGAAGGGTCCAGAAGAACTGTGGCAGTACCGGCCTGCTTCGTGATAAGCAAAACCATTTCCTTGACATCTTTGTCGATAGAAAAGACATCACCCTCAAGCGCTACCGAATCGGGAGATTTTATCTTCTCAAAGATCGACGCGAACATGAGATGGATGTCCTTATCGGTAGCCGCATACCGGAAAAAGCCTCCTGTCTTTTCAGCCATATCCGCCATCAGCTTTTGATCGGAAAGCTCGGAAAACGCTACGGAATAAAGTTTTATCCCTGCCTTCTTAATTTCAGGAAGAAGCTTCCCGAGCTCCACCAGCGAGGACTTCTCCTTTTCTGGATCGCCGAGGTCGAGCTTGCCGTCGGACATGATGATAATGACCCTGTTCTTCCTTTTCGAGGCATCAAGTTCCGCGACACCTTTCTCCACCGCTCCGGTGATATCTGTTGTCAGTTCTTTTGATGTTATCCTGCTTATCGCTTTAATGAAGGCCGTCCGGTTATCCCCAGAATTGGCGGTGAGCGGAATGAGCGTCTTTGCGGAATCTCCGAAGCTGATAATGCCGACATTGTCATTAGCTCCGAGGAGAGATATGAAGAGCCGAGCCGAATCCTTTCGATAATTTCGGGG
>Ga0181523_10004311_pt1 | contig 12352 bp, 11 predicted proteins | sample PEATcosm2014_Bin_43_FD_119752 | JGI IMG/M metagenome (GOLD analysis project Ga0181523, IMG submission 119752) | Peatland microbial communities from MTU Mesocosm Facility, Houghton, MI, USA - PEATcosm2014_Bin05_30_metaG | ecosystem: Environmental > Terrestrial > Soil > Wetlands > Peat | place... | reverse complement strand
AAACCACGCTGCTCCGTCTGCTGCGAGGCGAAATCCAAGCCACTGGCGGGGAGATTCACCGGGCCGACGCGTTGCGGATTGTATACTTCGACCAAAATCGGGAGCTTGACCCTGACCTCACTTTACGCCGCGCCCTGGCGCCGGATAGCGATTCGGTGGTTTATCAAGAGCGAGTGATTCACGTCGCCTCCTGGGCGGCGAGATTCCTCTTTTCCCTAGACGACCTGAATCAGCCCGTTGGCCGGCTCTCCGGAGGCGAACGGGCCCGGGTGTTAATCGCGCAGCTCATGCTCCAACCCGCCGACGTCTTGTTGCTGGATGAACCCACCAACGATTTGGATATCCCGACTCTGGAAATCCTGGAAGAGAGCCTGCTGGAATATCGTGGAGCTCTGGTGCTGGTCACCCACGATCGCTTCATGCTGGACCGGGTCTCGACCGTCGTTCTCGGCCTGGATGGTCTGGGCGGAGCGGAACGGTTTGGTGATTACTTACAATGGGACGTTTGGCAGCGGAGGCAGCAGGCCAAAGGTGCGCGAAGCCTCCCGGCTGAAGCCCCGCGATCGCCTACCTCACCAGACGTCTCGCCGCCAGCAGTGGTAAAAAAGAAGCTCTCCTACCTGGAGGCGCGCGAGTTTGCCGCCATGGAAACGAGAATCGCCGAGGCCGAACAGGAGCTTACACTCTTACGTGCGACGCTCGAAGACCCGGCGATCGTGAGCGACGCCCCGCGGCTTCAGGTCACTTGTGCGCAGGTGGATGAGACCCAGAAGAAAGTGGATAAGCTGTATGCCCGATGGGCCGAACTCGAACAAAAGCAGGGCTGAGCAACATCCGCCCCAAAGGGAACCCGACCGGCGAGGCCAGCATATAGTCGAGTGATCAATGCTCAGTTAACGCGAAGCCGACTTCCCAAGCCCAATCCCTCCGCAGCGCCATTAATCACCTGAAAATCACTGGTGAAAAGGGGGATTTCCCGCCAATAATCGGCGTAGGTGGTATCGGTAAGCGCTACGCCGTCACTCGGGATCCATCGACTATCTCCGGTGTCGGGCTGCATTCGCCGACACCCGAGGCGAAAATAGCCGCGAGAAGTGCGTTGCCGTGTAATACCCGTTTGACTGAGCGTGTTGGTAGAATTATTCTTGATTTTCGCCGCAGCAGTTTCCCGGAGCGCGGAATTGATGAACAACTCCTGTGCAAGGCACTCTGTCAGTGCTTTCGTCTTGGGCTTTTACGAACGGTTTTGTCCAAGCGCGTCGGGAGATGATTGCGACCGCGCAAAGGCAGTTGCGCCGAAGGAGGGCAGTGGTGAAACGAACGGCTGATTCGCACGAAGAAGCTTGGCCGAGCCTTCCTTTGGAGTCCTGGAGCGACACCTGCGCGACTTTGCATATGTGGACTCAGATCGTTGGCAAGATTCGCCTCGTGCAAAGCCCCTGGCTCAATCACTCCTGGCATGTCACGCTCTACGTGACTTCCAGAGGGCTCACTACGTCGCCCATTCCGTACGGCTCCCGGACGTTTCAAATCGACTTCGATTTCCTCCATCACCAACTGGTTATCCAAACCAGCGACGGGCGTATCGGTACTCTTCCACTCGAGCCTCAATCAGTGGCAACGTTTTATCGCCGCCTGATGGAGGAGATGGAGAAACTCGAGTTGCCTGTAGTCATCCACAAGAAACCTAACGAAGTTCCCGAGCCGATTAACTTCGACCAGGACGAATCCCACCGGTCATATGATCGGGAATACGCCCATCGTTTCTGGCGAATCCTCGTGCAGGCCGACCGGGTCCTCAAGGAGTTCCGTGCCCGGTTCATTGGTAAGGTCAGTCCCGTGCACGTATTCTGGGGCGCACTGGACCTGGCGGTCACGCGGTTTTCGGGGCGGCGGGCTCCGCAACATCCCGGCGGGATTCCCAACCTGCCTGATTGGGTTACCCGCGAGGCGTACTCGCACGAGGTGAGTAGCTGCGGGTTTTGGCCCGGTGGGGGAGCCGTCCCCTATGCCGCGTTCTACTCCTACGCGTATCCGGAGCCAACCGGGTTCTCGGAGGCGTCTGTCAAGCCGGGCGCGGCGTTTTACAGCGCCGATTTTCGGGAATTCATCCTGCCGTATGACATCGTGCGGCAGTCGGAGGCTCCGGATCACACCCTTCTTGACTTTCTCCAGTCGACGTATGAAGCCGCGGCCAATTTGGCCCAATGGGATCGGAGTGCGCTGGAACGAGACCGCGACCCGAAGAAAACAGTCTGACCGGCGCCGAAACCGCTGCGAGGGGAGTCTGCCACGCTTCAATAACATTACAGAGTCGGGCAGCGCAGCAATCAAGCATTGGCATGATCGAGGGACACAAAGGGGATTTTCAATCGATCCTACTCAAGTTCTGCTTCTGGCATTTCTCACTGGCGCCGTCGCTGGCTTGCGCTCTCTGACAGCGGTTGCCGTTGTGCAACCCCTTGGGTCTCCAAGAGTCCCCTTCGAGGCCCCGAACCCTGTTTCGGGATAGTTGTCGCGGTAGGGACGACCATCGCTGATCGCCCCCCGCACAGATCCGTACAAGCGCGTTTACGCATACGGCTCTTACCGAGGATGCGTGGCCGCGAAGCGAGCGTCGGGATAAGGATGGAGAATGCGGGGTTGGGGAACCCACCGGGTCAAGAGTGGGGAAAGACGACCCCACCGCACTGGGGCGCGTTGACTGCGGCGGATGAGAACGCTCCACCACAGCCGGCAGACGCGCCGACAAAAATGCGCAACTGCGTCGAGTTGCCCGGAACGGCATAGTATTGGTAGAAGCCCAGCACCCCCCTTCGAAGCCAGACACCGACCTCGGTCGTACGATGATGCTTCCGGCGTTGAAGCTCAGCCTTAAGGGCTTTGAGCTTCGCCACCATCCGCTTCTTCGCCGTAACTCGCCAGACGATGAAGGCTCCGGTGGTGAGCTGCCCACAAAAGTGGGTGAAACCCAGGAACGTAAAGGTCTCTGGCTTCCCCTCCCCGCGCCGTTTTCGGTCACGAGCGGCGAACCGCCCGAACTCGATCAGTCGTGTCTTGTCCGTGTGTAATTCCAGACCGAACTTGGCCAGCCGTTCCCGAAACTGTTGCAGGAACCGCTCAGCTTCCGTCCGGTATTGGAAGCTCACCACAAGATCATCCGCGTAGCGGACGACTATCACATCACCCTTGGCGATTTTCTTGCGCCAAGCCTCCACCCAGAGATCGAAGACGTAGTGCAGGTAGACGTTAGCGAGCAGCGGTGATATGACTGCTCCCTGGGGCGTCCCCAGCTTCGTCTCCAACCACTGACCGTCTTCCGAAACTCCCGCCTTCAGCCATTTCTGGATCAGGCGAAGTATCCGGCGATCGGCCACCCGGTGCTGGATGAACTTCAGGATCCACTCGTGGCTCATGTTGTCAAAGAAGCCCCGAATATCCGCATCCAGCACCCAGTTCACTCGCTTCCATTGGATGCCCGCGGTCAGCGCGTCCAACGCCTGATGCGGGCTGCGACCGGGCCGAAACCCGTAAGAGAAGCCTTTGAAGTCGACCTCGTAGATCTGGTTGAGGATCGTCACCACGGCCTGTTGAACGATTTTGTCCTCCAGGGCCGCGACGCCCAACGGACGTTGCCGCCCGTCAGCCTTCGGAATATAGACTCGTCTTGAGGGTTGTGCCCGATACGCCCCACGGTGCACCCGGCTGTGCAGATCGACCAGTCGATCCTCCAGCCCGGTCACATACTCCTGCCAAGTCATGCCGTCTGCCCCAGGAGCCGCTTTCCGCTTCAAGGCGTAGAAGTTCTCCCGCAGCAAATCGACCGTGAGATGGTGAAGCAGAGCCGTGAACTTCAACCCCTGGTGTTCCTTCGCAGCGTTCCGCACACCCCGCAACCCCTGGGACACGCGCGCCCCGCTCTGCGTCGGGTGCGCGTTAGGCTGAGGGATGTTCTCTTTGTCCAGCGGCCTTCCCTCCTCATTCTCCGCCGATAGCTTGCCCTCTTTGTTCGAATGATTCATGGGTACTATGCCACTGTCCGACTCCTCGTTGACGTGCGCACGGGCCGTACGGCCTAAGCCTTTGCCCGTCGGACCGCCCGTCTTCCGGCGGTCGTCCCCGAGGTCTCCCGGTTCTCGTGCAGGAAGTATCTAGGCGTGTCTGGGGTCTTGGACTACGCAGGGCCGACCCCGGACTCGCGCTAGCGCCCTGGGTCATGTTGCCTTCCGCCGGACAAACCGCGTCGGCACCCTGATTGCACATTTTCGAAGCTCAATACCCAGCCCACCTATTCCCCTGTTTACGCTTCACTGTGCACCTCGCGGCACACCGCGCAAAACTTGGGGCCAAGTGGGTCGCTAACCCTTTCTCGTGAGAAATTTGCACTTTCTGCTTCCTGCCGGTCTATCCCGGCGCACTTGTCCTTTATTTTCATAGACATTCTGGGTTTGTTCCCCCGATTCTTGTATTTTCTCGCATTGCTCCGGGTTCCCGACCAAACCTCGTCAGCCGTCCTCTTTCCCCGGGGAGAGGGTGGCGAGTGTAGCGAGCCGGGTGAGGAGTGGGTCAATGCCAGAGACTGCGCTTGACCGCTCGACTTTTTGACCTCTTCCTTTGTTTTCATAGACATTCTCGCTTTGTTCCCCCGATTTTACAGCGATAAGTTGAGGAGTCGGGACGTTGGGAGCCCTCCGCCACCTTCCGGCCTGCGGTCCGTCGCTTGCGGTCGGCAATTGGTGTCCAATTCCTCGCCAACGATCTGCCCACCTGCCCTTGCTTTTGCACTCCTCGACTTCTCGACTGCACTTGGAGGCAGAAACCACAGGCAGGAAGTATCGACAAAAACAAAAGAGGACTTTCTGGCATATCCTACGCGGCAGGCCCTGAGCGCGCCTTCCCCGACCGCACCCTAACATCATACCGCATAATGCCACTATTGTCAAGTACCAAAGAAATCAACAACTCCAATAGCACCTAGGCCGGCGGAGACTCCCTTGCGTGGAGTCTCTCCCCAGGGGCCTCCGGCCCGCGAAAGCTCATGAAAAACAGGGGGTGGCGCAGACGTGCCGTCCTCCGGCATGTCTGTGACCGATTTCGAAGGGCGCCTACATGCCGGCAAAAGGCGCCGGCACGTAGGCGCCACCCAAGGATGCTCTTTTCGACCCTGCGATGTCCTGGAGGGCGCCGCTGAAGTCGGGCTCTCCGCTTCGGGGGCGTTCGGAGTTCTCCATTGACCCGCTTGACTCGCCCCCCGACAAGAACTCCCCCTTCGGGAGATCGCAGAACTCCTCAGTTCGGAGTGGGGCGATCGGACTTGCTGTTGTCGCGAGTCTGCGGCTTTTGACAGTAGGGATTTGCTCGTCACTCCCACACCTGCTTGAAGATGTCCAGCGGAAGAACCGCAGAGTCGCAACACCAGAGACTCTGCGTTGCCGACTACGCCGATCTACGAAGACCTCCCGAAGCCACGCGGTACCACTTAATCCATGAAACAGTGAAAAAGTGCTGACTACAGTGTGAAACTCTCGATGAAAAGCCTCTTCCCGAGGTGCTCGCGTCTCCTATGGTAGAAAAACTCGTCCATTTCACCTTCTCGTTGCTGGACTTCGTCTACCGAAAGATCGGTAATGTCGGAGTCTTTTGATATCCCAAGGGAGTTGAAGGACGTCCCGAAGCGGAGCCCCTTGCCGTGAGCAAGGGACTCGCTTTTGTCTATCATTGCGGCGAGGTGCTGAGGCGACAAATAATCGAGGAGCTTTTCGCGTTCTCCCGCGTCCTTTAAGTACCCCGGGAGCAATGCGAGCGCTTCATCACTCTCAGGTTTGGAGAATAGAGCGGAAATCGCTTTTTCCCGGACCTCGTCACGAAGGTAACTAAGCTTAGACGCAGCAAACCGGCGGAATGGTTCAGACACAAACTCCACCGTAAAAGGTTCGCGTTCAGAGATATTCACGAAAGTCATCGGCTTAAGGACTGCACGGAGCTCCTCTTGGCCGCGGCCGAGAATTCGCTCAAGACTCTCAAGGGTGTGCGAGTGCGGATCACTCGAAACCAAAGTGAGTAAGTCTAACAACAGACGATTGTCCTGACTCACAGCGCGCCACTCAATCTCGAAAAGGCCCGGCAACGCGTCCAGAAGGCTTTGCAATAGGGCATCCGGCGGTATACCGACATCCAACAGCCTCCTGGCGCTCTCGAGTCGGCCCGGCACTGTACTGAACGTTCGATAGAGCTGATTAACGGTGTCCTTGTCAAGCCCATAGCCATCGAAGAACGCGATCGCTTCATCGAGGGTAAACCCTGGAAGTGTGAATTCCTTGAATTGAATCCCCTTCAGGTACCCTCTCAATACGGACTCTGAACCAGTAATGATGAACTTGAATCCTGGAACTCCAATCGGAAGGAGGCTAAGAACTACGTCTCGTGTTTCAGCGCATCCCTCGCGCAAACACTCAAGCCCGTCAACGACGAAGTAAAATGCCTTCCCCTCACGCCTTGCGGCCTTGACGAGGTTGTACAACAGACGCTGAAGCGCAGACTCATCCGCATCAGCCTCTGCAGGGTACTCCTCTTTTGAGACAATGAAATGTGCTTGACCACACATATCCCGCAGAATGACCGCAGGGTCGTAAGAGAAGCGGCTGCTGCTCCGAATGAAAAGAGAAATACAACGGTTCGCGTACCGCTTGGCGAACTGAGCGACGAGAGTGGTCTTGCCGATATCCTCCTTCCCCTCGACAAGGAGCACCTGCACGCCGCCGTCGAGCGTTTCTTCAAACGTGTATATGAAGTTTTCCCTGCTGATTACCCTGCGAGGTAGAATCGGAAATGTGGTCGAAACAACGGTTGCGTCGACAATCTCTGCGGCAGCGTCCCCGTCGTTATGAGTGGTCATATAGCGCCCCGATCAAGCGATGTCCGCGAGCTAAGCTCAGTTATTCTAACACTTTTCGCGAGAACTGCTTCGTCTGGGGCTCTCGTTCTTGATCGCAGGCTGGCCCAGACCGAAGCTCTGAGATGAGCGGAGTTGTAATGCCCGGAGACCGAGGAATGTTCGCCTTCTACCTTGGCCGTACCCTCACGCTGTTGGCGTTGGATGAGAGCGCGGTAAATGCGGGTGTAGCGACCGCTGCTAAGCTCAGGAAGTTCTTCCGCGAACGGCTTTCCATGATCGCGGCCATTTCTCTACCAGATTTTATTGGCTACCCGAGTTTGGCCAGATTGCCGTGGGTATCTTGCTTTTGTCCCGAGGCACCCTCTTAGTGGTGATCAACCCCAGGTACTGCCAACTCGAGAACGTAGGGAGTGATGGCTGAAAGATCGAGTTCACCTCTCTCGGCAGCCGCGTCTTCAAAGACGCGCCTTGTTGCCGACGCCGCTGGTAATGCGGCCCCCAATCTAATTGCGGCATCTTGAACGAGATTCATGTCCTTACTCATCAAGTGAAGCGGAAACTGCGGAGAGTAATCTCCTCCCTTGATCTTCGGAAACTTCCCTGAGAACGCTGGTGCAATGACTGCCGTCTTGGGAAGAACATCGAGCAAAACGTCGCGGTCTAAACTCAAGCGCTCACCCAGCGATACAGCTTCAGCGATCGCCTCCATGTTGACGCCTAGCAAGAGATTGACAACCAGCTTCATGCGGATGCCCGCGGTCGCCGGTCCCATCAGATACCACTGCCTTGCGATCGACTGGAAGATCGGAACGCAACGGTTGAAGGTCGCCGGCTCACCTCCACCGAACAGGGTGACGGCGCCGGCCTCGACCGCCGGAGTCGATCCGGACACAGCAAGGTCAATCATCTTTGCGTCGCGCTGCGTAGCTTCCTGGTGAAGAAGGGCCGACAATTCGGGCGAAATCGTGCTCATCTCGAGGATGGTCGTCCCGGGTTGAAGGTGCGCGAAGATACCGTCATCTCCTAGATAGACCGCCCGAACGGCATTGTCGTCTGCGAGCGAGGACAACAATACCTCGGACTGACCAGCCAAGCTGGCGATGGTCTCGTCGATCTCGAGACCGTCATTCCTGAGGGCAAGTGTCGTGGCACTCCGGCTGCGATTCCATCCCCGGATTTTCCAGCCCTCGGAGTTCAACCGCCGCAGGAAACGGCTGCCCATCAAGCCGAGTCCCACAAAGCCTAATCTCGCATTCTCCTTATGGAATGTGCTGTCATTCATGGTCTGAACCTCTCCTTACGCATCGGCCATTAGCGTTACAGGCGGCATGACTGGTGCGGCCCTTTGTCATTCACCCACGTATGCAACGCGCCAGACGCTGCGCGAGCCGTCATCGCTGACGTAGAGTGCGCCGTCGCCACCTATAGTCACACCTACTGGACGGCCCCATACTTGTCCGTCTTTGGTGACAAAGCCAGTCAGGAAGTCTTCGTAGCTGCCATCTGCGGCGCGGCCATCGCGCATGGGAATCTCAATAACCTCGTAACCGGCTCGCCTGGCTCGGTTCCATGAGCCGTGCTCCGCGGCAAAAGCATCACCGTCGTACTCCTTCGGAAAGTTCCCGCTGGACGGATAGAACAACATTTCCAGCGAAGCCATATGCGGCTGAACGAGAACATCCGGCACGATCACTTTGGAGCCAATGTCCTCACGCTTGCAGTTTGCGGCCTGTTCCGGGGTCAACGCCGGCGCCTGGGGATTGGGGCCGGTGCCGTTTGCACAGGGCTCAGGGAGCCGCGGGTCCTGATGATCGCCGATGTAGTACCACGGCCATCCGTAGAATCCACCTTCGTGGACCGAGGTTACATAGTCGGGCACAAGATGGTTGCCGAGGTTGTCGCGTTCGTTGGTCGAACACCACAGTTGTCCGGTGACGGGGTTGATGGCTTCTCCGACGCAATTGCGAATCCCGGAAGCGTAGACCTTGATGAACTTCCCTTCGGGCGTATACTCCAGAACATCCGCCCGGTGGAACTCTCTGGGATGGGTATCGGGATCATCGATATTCGAACCTGAACCCACCGAAACCAACATGTATTTGCCGTCGCTGGTGAAGACGACGTCGCGGGTCCAGTGTCCTCCACCCATGAGTTGGGCATAACCGGGAACATCGGGAACGATGGTCTCAGGTGTGCCGATCGCGTGCAGGTCCCCGCGGTGATACGGAATTCGTTGAATCGTAGTCGCGTTGCCAACGTAGACATACCTGGGGTTCTCGGCGGGATAGAAAGCAATACCGAAAGGATGATCGAGGCCAGTCGCAAACGTTGTGACCAGCGGTGCTTTGCCGTCAGCGGCGACGCCGCGAAGGATCACAATCTCGCCTGCGCCGGAATCCGCGACGAAGATGTCGCCATTGGGGGCCGTCTTGAGCAGGCGCGGCATCGTAAACGTTCCGCCGCTCAACTGCATGTGCTCCTTGTTGTCGGCACGTTGCATGGGAGCGGCATCGCCTCCAGCGTAAAGCGTCACCTTGAATCCAGCAGGCGCAATCGGCCATGCGTCCTTCGGGCGTGGGATCAAGTGAGGGGTATTGTTGACAGCTTCTTCGGGCTTGGGCTCAGGCAGATCGGCGACCGTGATCTTGCGGCGGGCGCCAGGTTGCTGCTGATCCCAGTCGGCGTATGCAGCCTGACCTGTGGCGATCTGCTGTGCACGCGCGGAAGCGGGAAATGCGATGCAGAATGCCAGCAGGGCTTGCAGGATTGCCGCGGATGATACTCTCATATTTCCTCCTAACTTCTCATGGCTCTTAACATGGCCCTTGCGCTTCGACACATTGAAGAGGCAACCGGCCTGCCAAAGGGCGTGGGCGCAATTGGTCGTCTACAAGAAAGCGTCCCTCCGGCAACACTGCGTAACCTGATCTGACCGAAGTTGCTAAGGTCTGCGCATCGTCCCACAGATGTGCACTTTTGATCAGGGCTTTCCCGTCCTCCCGTCAGAATGTCTTCGACAGTCGAATGACGTACGACATCCCCTGGGGTCTGTTTCGGACCTCTCTTTCAAAGTAGCTATTGAGGTAAATCCAGAAGCTCTTCTTTGGGTGCAATTCCATTCCGGGTCCCAAACCGAGCGCCCGTTCGAGCGACCCCGGCTGCGAGATGCCATTGACCTTGTTGTCGGTGATTTGCTCCAATGCATACCCGTTCATTCCAAGTCTGACCGCCTTCGCAGCCTCGTAGGAGACGGCGAAGTTTTGATGCAGAGCCTGTCCCGGTTGGACGCTCTTAAGGCCGAAGCCGGCAAAGGGTTCATCGTTCTTCGAGTTCCATAAATAGTGAAGCCGCGCACTGATTTCCAGTTTCTTCGACGGCACCAAGGTAAATGCATAATAGGGATTGAAACTTACGACATGGCTCCCGGTGTTGACCGGTCGCATCTCGCCGTACTTTCCGGTGGGGACCACAAGATCGAGCATCACCCGCTGAAAGAGTGGCGCCCCAGCCAGTTTTGTCTTCGTCCACTGGAGACCGAACGGCGCGAAAATCAAGTCGCCGATGCCACTTGTTCTTAAGTTCGGACCAAAGCTGGTAGTGGGATGAACGTTCGCCACCGCAACGAGCGCTTCCACAACGTAGAAACCGCCGAGAACACGCTGATTTGAGATGAAGGCAACATGCGTTAGCGCACTCGCGGAATTCAGCCCATTGGCGCCCGCAATGTCACTTCCTTGCGCATCTTTCCACTGACTGGCGTGGTAGTAGTTCGGGATTTCTTCTACCAGCCACCCGGGAAATGCAATTGCGTCCTGGAAACTCGTCAGGCCGAGATTGACCGGTGGCAGTGACACTTGTGCTGGCGCGGAGAGGGACAGCATTATTACGGCGCAGGGCAGGAACAGAAAGTTGGGTCGCGACATTGCTGCTCCCGGTTCCGTCACATTCGCAGGTCGCACGCAGGCGCGGAGCTTGGGTGGCAATGATGGCCTCCAGATTAAAATGTGATGAACCCCGCGGCGACAAGCTCATCCTATAATATAGGACATACTGCGATCAATTTAAGGGCGTCGCAAACGAAGGCAGATTTCTAAGGAGGTGCGAAACGATGAAGATTGCCGCCGGCATGATTTTGGGCATTCTTATCGGAGTGGCTTGTCGTTGGTTCGACATCCCTGTACCGAGCCCGCCGAAGCTCGTCGGCGCATTGCTCGTCGTAGCCATGACGGTGGGTTATCTCGCGACTGATAAACTCATGGCAACGAAATTCACCGCCAGGGGACCGGCGACGACAAAGGACCTGTGCGGAGGACCTACGGGTAAACCTGTTCAGCAGGCAAATCGCGGTTCATCGCCCAGATAGAAGCGCGACTGGCAATGCCGCCCTGAAGGCTGCACCGTGGGGTCGTAGACGCGGATGGAGGTGCACGCGATGAGAGCTTTAAGGTTTCACCAATTCGGAGCGCCGTCGGTACTCCAGATTGAGGATATAGCCCGGCCCAATCCGGGCAATGGCGAAGCCCTGGTGCAAATCCAGGCTGCGGCGATTAACATGAGCGATGTGAAAAACGTTGCGGGACAGTTTTCCGCGACCACACTGCCGCGAACTCCGGGGCGCGATTTTGCAGGCGTTGTCGTCGCCGGCCCGCGCTACGAAGGCAAGCAGGTCTGGAGTAGCGCTCCAGGTCTGGGCCTCACGCGTGACGGCGTTCAGGCGGAGTATGCCGTCGTTCCGGCGGAGTGCCTCTCATTGCTGCCGGCCAATCTGACCCCGCAGCAGGCGTCCGCGATCGGGGTACCGTTTATTACCGCCTGGGTTTGTATCCAGCGGGCTGCGCTGGCGGCAGGAGAGACCATTCTTATCGTTGGCGCCGCGGGCGCTGTAGGTCAGGCAGCGACCCAGATCGCTGTCTGGCAAAAGGCACACGTGCTGGCGGCTGCCATCAGTTCTACCCCCGTGGCGGGCGCCGAGGCAGTTATCAACACCACCACGGAGGACGTTCGCGAACGTGTGCTGGCGTTGACGGACGGCCGCGGGGTCGACGTCGTGCTCGATACCGTAGGTGGTCCGATGTTTGAGCCTGTATTGCGATCGCTGCGCATCGGCGGCCGGCAGGTTGTCATCACCAGTACTCGCGATCGGCGCGTCAGTTTCGATCTGGTAGATTTCTACCACAACGAACTGCACCTGATGGGAGTGGATTCAATGAAACTGACCTCGCTGGAAGTGGGGGAAATCGCTGACAAGTTGCGCCTGGGCTTTGAAACAGGCGCCCTACGGACACCGTCCCTGGAATCGGTTCCCTTCAGCGAGGCCGTCACTGCCTACGAAGCTGTCGCGCATGGCCAAAGCGGGGCAAAATACGTCCTGACGTTCTGAAGGAATTCGGGCGGGGCGGGTCTGTGCTTGTTCGCAGGAGGCTTTCATGAGGCGCTCGATAGTTGTCCTGGCATTTT
>Ga0181523_10004310_pt1 | contig 12353 bp, 9 predicted proteins | sample PEATcosm2014_Bin_43_FD_119752 | JGI IMG/M metagenome (GOLD analysis project Ga0181523, IMG submission 119752) | Peatland microbial communities from MTU Mesocosm Facility, Houghton, MI, USA - PEATcosm2014_Bin05_30_metaG | ecosystem: Environmental > Terrestrial > Soil > Wetlands > Peat | place... | reverse complement strand
GGATGAAATCGCCGCCTTATGGTCAACCGATCCGCTGGTTGCCGCGAAACTCCAGGCTACCTATGGTGCCTACATGTTGGGCGGAGGTGCACCTCCGGCAGCTGGCACCAGCCAACTCAGTCCGGAGGTGAAGCAGGCGCTTGCCGACGAGATGAAGAATGAGGTCGCGGCGGAAAAGGCTGCGGCAGCGGCCGGTCAGAATGCTCCTGCTTCGAGCGGGGATCAGGTGCCACCGGCGCTCGATCCTAAAATTCGCATCTTCATGGTAGCGAGCGACGAGGATCTCACCACGTCGGATGGCACGGAATGCACGCTTACAGCAGGCGATGTTATCTATCGGGTCGGCGACAAGCCGGACGATGACAACATGGTCGACGCCACCGTAAAGAGCAGCAAGAAAGATGAGTGTGCGGTGGGCGCCACCGTCGGAGTATCCGCGGACGATATCCAGGAGATGCACAATCAACTGCGGATAACGATGGATGCGGGGCTCAAGGAGTTGGCCGACAAGCAGGGAAAGAATGGAATGCCGCCCGCTCCCGATACTAAAACCACGGCTGGTGAAGTCCCACCACCTACGCCGGACCAGAGCGTGAGCAGCGATCTGGCACAGCAGCAAAAGGATGCTGCGGCGGCGGAGGCGGACGCCAAGCAATAGCAGTATAGGCCAGATAACCGTTCTAGCCAGCCAGCAAGGCGCGGGGAGTTGTACGATCAAGGCGACTCCCCGCTTCTTCCTGCAAAAAGAGAAAACGATAAGAGACGCTCCCGCGCGCTAGGGAACGAGAGCAGCAGCTTCACAGGAGGAAGGTTGCGATGCGGCAGAAAATCAAGATGGCCGTCCTGGTTGTAGTTTTGATCGTGGTTGGGATCACACCCGGCATGGTGGTTGCGCAGGTTTCGCTGCTAGATCAGCTCAGCGCACAATACAAGCTGGTAAAGATGGGGGCGGACACGAGCGGACCGTCCGTGGTGGAGGCGGGCACGCTTTTGGCCATCCAAAAGGGCGGAATCCTCGGGGTGCCTTATACCGATAAGACAGTTCTGACCACGAAGTATGAAGGCGGAACCGTTCATACTCCGAGCAGCGTTGCGGTGCAGGCGCGAAAGGCCCTGTTCGGACATTTTTCGCAGACGGCGTCAGAGGGGCAGACAACGCACTTATTCGCGAAAGGGGACAAGGTATATCCCACGAAGATCGACGTGAACCTGGCTAAAGACAGTGTGACTATGAACATCGTCGCGTGCGATACCTGCAACAAGACCGATCCTCCGACGTACAACAAGGCGCAAGTGGTCTTCCAGTTTCCCGCGGGCACCTTGGCCAGCGCGGGCGCGAGTCAGGTGGAAGATATCATCGGGCAGCTTCTAGCCATCAGCAATGACGATGCGCAGGGCGGCGATCAGGGTGGCGGGCAGCAGGGTGGTGGCGATCAAGGGAACAACCAGCAAGGCGGAGGCGACCAGGGTGGAGCACAAGCGCAACAACAAGCGCCTCCGGCGGAGCCTGCGCAGATAGAAAAAGGACAGACACCGGATCAAGTGAAAGCCGCGCTCGGCAATCCGGACAAGATCATCAATCTTGGCACGAAGCTGATTTATGTTTACAAGGATATTAAGGTTACATTTCTGAACGGAAAGGTATCTGACGTGCAGTGAGTGGATTTCTTAGACCATTCTGCTACTGTCGTTCTGAAGCGGGTGCTATTGGGGACCAAGCAGCCGTCGATCCTTCCGCAGCCGCTAAAGGATCTTCTTCCCAAATGCCGAGAGTGCCAGTTCTACGGCTAAGTCGGCGGTCTGGTTGTGCTCGTCGATGACGGGATTCACTTCCACGATTTCGAAACTCAGCATGCGTCCATGGTCGGAAATAATTTCCATGGCTAAATGCGCTTCGCGATAGGTGGCACCGCCCCAGACTGGAGTGCCGACGCCGGGCGCGTCTTCGGGATCGATCCAATCCATGTCGAGCGAAACGTGATAGCCGACGGTGTCGTGTCCGGCCAGGCGGAGCGCGTCTTCCATAACGGCGCGCATGCCGCGTTCATCGATGTCACGCATGGTGAAGACTTCGACTCCGGACTTGCGGATGTTCTCTTTTTCGAAGTTGTCGACATCGCGGATGCCCACGAGCACGCAATTTTCCGGACGCACTTTGGGCGAGAAATCGTAGATCTTGCCGAGTTCGAACGGCGGAAGCCCCATGAGCGCGGCGAGCGGCATGCCGTGCACGTTGCCGCTGGGCGAAGAGTCGGGCGTGTTCATATCGGTGTGCGCGTCGATCCAGAGAAGACCAATTTTCTGGTTCTTGCGGCGGTAGAATTCAGCCACGCCCGACACCGTACCAACGGCTACAGAATGATCGCCGCCGAGGATGAGCGGAATTTTGCCGGCTTCGAGCGTCTTCAAGACTAGGTCGGCGCTTTTGGTGCAGGTGGCGGTGATTTCCTTTAAGTATTTGGAATTGGCGGCGCCTTCTTTCTTTTGCTCGGGGATGGCGACGGCGATGTTGCCAGCGTCTTCGACAATGTGGCCGATGGCTTCGAGGCGGGCTTCGAGTCCGGCGACGCGGACGGCGGAAGGACCCATGTCAACGCCGCGGCGGGATTGACCGAGGTCAAGCGGAACACCGATCACTCGGATCTGGCGCGGAGTGATGCTGCTAAACGTCGTGCTTCGTAGAGGCATACGTGAGTTCTCAGTTCTCGGTTCCCAGTTCTCAGTAACCCCAGTTCGGAGACCTTACTGAGAACTGAGAACTGGGAACTGAGAACTCAACTACGGATAGAGCCGATGCAACATGCGCGGGAAGGGGATGGTCTCCCGCACGTGGTCTAGTCCGCAGATCCAGGCTACGGCTCGCTCGATGCCCATGCCAAAGCCGGAGTGGGGGACGCTGCCGTACTTGCGCAGATCAAGATACCACTTGAAGGCGTCTTCGGGCAGATTGTGCTCGTGAATGCGCTGCAGGAGCAGGTCGTGCGAGGCCGTGCGCTGCGATCCGCCGATGATTTCGCCGTAGCCTTCGGGGGCTAAGACGTCGACGCATAGGGCGAGATCCGGGCGCTGCGGATCGGGTTCCATGTAGAACGCTTTCACTTTGGCTGGGTAGCGATGGATCATGACGGGGCGGTCGTAGAGCGATGAGAGATAGGTTTCATCGGGCGAGCCGAGGTCTCCGCCCCACTCGAATTTGGTCTCGAGCTTGCCTTGAGAGTGGCCTTCCTGCAATTTTTGGACGGCTTCATCGTAGGTGATGCGCGGGAACGGGGCATCGATCTTCTCGAGCTTGGTGAGGTCGCGGCCGACGGTCACGAGGTCGGGACGGCGGCGGTCCAGACATCGCTTAACCAAAAAGGTCAGCAACCCTTCGGCGAGTTCCATCAGGTCGTCGAGCGTAGCGTAGGCGACTTCAGGCTCGACCATCCAGAATTCAGTGAGGTGACGGCGCGTCTTCGATTTTTCGGCGCGGAAGGTGGGACCGAACGAATAGACCTTGCCGAGCGCCATGGCCGTAGCTTCGATGTAGAGCTGGCCCGACTGCGTGAGGTAGGCCTGCTCTTCGAAGTAGTCCACGGGGAAGAGAGTCGAGGTTCCTTCGCAGGCCGCGGGCGTCAGGATGGGCGGGTCGGTTAGGGTGAATCCGTTGGAGTCGAAAAAGTCGCGGGCGGCGCGGATGATCTCGGCGCGCACACGCAAGATGGATGCCTGACGCTGCGAGCGCAGCCAAAGATGGCGGTGCTCCATCAAGAAGTCAACGCCGTGTTCCTTGGGAGTGATGGGGTAGGGAGTGGACTCGGAGACGCGCTGCACTATCTGGACGTTCGAGACGTCGAGTTCATAACCGCCGGGGGCGCGCTTATCGGCGCGGACCTTGCCTTCGACGATGACGCTGGATTCCTGGGTGAGGCCTTTGATGGCGTCGAAAACCTCGGGCGGGACGGCGTTCTTCGGGACTACGCCCTGGATAACGCCGGAGCCGTCGCGAAATTGGGGGAAGAGAAGCTTGCCGCTTTCGCGGAGGTTATAGAGCCATCCGCGGATGGTGACGGACTGGGCTTCGTGCTTGCCTATTTCTGCGATCGTGCTGATGGGTGAGGACATAAGATTTTCGTGCTCATGCTGCGCAACTCGTGGAGGTCAGAGGTGAGAGGTCAGATTGCAGAGGTAAATCCTGTTAGGTCGGCTGCTGGGGGTTAACTTCTGCAATCTGACCTCTGAACTCTGACCTCGCTTTTACGAGCCTTCCAGCTTTTGGAAGGTTGCGCTTAATTCTTCGCTGGGGTTCTTCTTTTCCTCGCCGTCGATTTCGAGAAGCAGAGGCGGCGTTTGCGGTGCGGTCCGCAGCAGTTCCATGGTCTGTTTCCAGTCGATCGATCCGTTGCCGGGCCAGAGGTGCGAGTCTTTGTCCTTATTGTTGTCGTGCACATGGGTCGAGCAGATGTGGTTCTTCAGGATGGCGAAGCCTTCGGGAATGCCTTCCATCATGTGGGCATGACCACAATCGAAACAGACGCCGATGTCGTCGAAATGCATTGTCTTGATGAACTCGACGAGGCGGTCGGGCGTCGACAGTTCATTGGGAATGTTTTCAATGAGCACTCTTACACCGAGCGGTTTGGCGAAGGCGCGCAGGTGTTCGACGCAGGTCATTGCCGCTTCGAACTTTTTGTCGTCGAAGGCGTCATTCGGATTGCCGATGTGCTGCACCAGAAAGCGGAATGGGATGTGCTCGGCGATTTCGAGGGCGCGCTTGATCTCGTCCATGGCATCGATACGGTGGGCGCGATCGGTGGAGGCGATGTTGACGGGCGGCGAACCGGTGCGTCCCCACTCGTAGTCGGAATACAACGGCGCGTGCACGGAATTCAGGGGAATGCCGGTGGACTTGAACCAGTCGGAAATTTCGCGCACATGCTGCTTGCGATTGGCGTAGTCGAAGTGCTGGCGGGCGGCGAAAATTTCGATCGACTGGGCGCCCGCCTTGACCAGTTCATCGAGCAAGCCCGGATGGAGCCGCTCCTTCACATAGACGTATGTCGATACCGCCCTCAGCATCAGTAACCTACCGCCTTCCCGTTGTTCCGTCCGTCGCTGGCTCCGAGGCGCTCGCCGGTCTTGGGGTCAACCATGATGCACTCGCCGTCTCCCCAAAAATGCTCGACCTTGAGCTTGTGGCCTTTGGAACGCAGAACATTCATTGTATCGGGAGATAAGCGGTCTTCGACGAGAATTCCATCGGGGAGCCACTGATGATGAAACCGGGGCGCGTTGACGGCTTCCTGAATGTCAAGCGAGAAATCGACAACGCCGATGAGGGTGTTGACAACGGTGGTGATGATGGTGGGGCCGCCGGGCGAGCCCAGAACGAGGAAAAGCTTGCCGTCTTTGAGAACGATGGTCGGCGTCATGGCGGAGAGCGGGCGCTTGCCCGGGCCGATGGCGTTCGCGGGACCTTGAATGAGTCCGTAGGTGTTGGGGACGCCTTGCTTGGCGGCGAAGTCGTCCATTTCGTCGTTGAGCAGGAAACCCAGACTTCCTGCGGTGACGCGGGAGCCGAAGGAATCGTTGAGTGTAGTGGTAACGGCGACGGCGTTGCCTTCGGCATCGACTACGGAATAGTGCGTCGTGTTCTTGGGCTCGCCTACGGCTACAGCTGTTGTTTGCAACCGAGCTACGCGCTCCAGTTCACCGAATGACGGGCGCTTGAGCTGTTTGCTTGGGCTGGCGTGGTTGGGATCGATGGAATCGCGCCAGGCGGCGGCGTATTTCTTGTCGATAAGCTGCGCGACGGGAACTTTGGCGAAGTCGGGATCACCCATGAAGTCGGCGCGATCGTAAAAGGCGCGGCGGAATGCTTCGGCTTCAAGGTGGATGGCGTCGCCGGAACGGTTGCCGAGCTTGGTGAGGTCGAAGCCTTCGAGGATATTGAGAATTTCTACGAGCGCCACTCCTCCGGAAGATGGCGGCGGAGCGCTGATGATGTCATAGCCGCGATAGGAGCCGCGTATGGGCTCGCGCTCTTTCACTTCGTAGGCGGCGAGGTCGGCGGCGGTGATCAGGCCTCCGCCTTTGTGGATGGCCGCGGCCAGTTCGCGGGCTATCGCGCCGTGGTAGAAATCGTCGGGGTCCCTGGCGATGCGCTCCAGGGTGCGGGCGAGTTCGGGCTGCTTGAACAGTTCCCCGGGCTGGTAGTAGTTTCCATCGCGCTGGAAAATGCGTTTCGATTCAGGAAACTGCGCGAGGTACTCATCTCTTTTTAGATCCTGCGTGTCTTCGTAGGCGAGGGGGAAACCGTCGCGCGCCAGCTTGATGGCGGGAGCCATTACTTTTTCTAGCGACAGCTTGCCGTATTTTTTCTCCGCGTAGACGAGGCCGGCTACGGAGCCGGGGACGCCGATCGACCTGTATCCAACGACGCTCGATTCTTTGTTGGATTCGGGAATGACGTTGCCTTGGGCATCGAGATACATGTTTTCGGTGGCAGCGGCGGGTGCTTTTTCGCGATAGTCGATGAAATGAGTTTCGCCGTTGGAGTTGCGCAGGAGCAGGAAACCGCCTCCTCCGAGATTTCCGGCCTGGGGATGGACGACGGCCAGCGCAAAGCCGGTGGCGACGGCGGCATCGACGGCATTGCCTCCGGCTTGCAGCGTTTCGACCCCGGCGCGGGACGCTAGCTCGTGGACGCTCGTGACCATGGCGTGCGGGGCGTGCGTGGGACGCAGAGGCGCGGCCGCGATGGTCGCGGCGAGCAGAGCGGCCAGCATGCAGAGGATCAGAAGACGTCTCAGCGAGGTATCTTGAATGCGCATGGATTGGGCGGCGAACTTATGAGGCTAGTCTACGCGGTTGCGGGGAGTCAAACCGGATTCACCCGGGGAGACGACGAGGGCGCCGAGAAAATCTCCACCATAGGGGACACTGAGGCGCACAGAGGAAACCGCTTACTTCCTTTTGGGCTTGCCGGGCGTCTTCTTGCGTCTGGCTTTTTTCTTTGGCGCTTTTGTTTCGACCAATTCGTACGACTGGCGAATGAGGAATTCGAGTCCCGCGGCGGGCAGGACGTTCGAACTTGTCAGAAGAATCCATTTGTAGCGGCCGACATACGGGGCCTGAGAAATGCCTTCGATTTCGAGGAGTTCGTGGAATTTTTCCGGAGGCGATTTGAGGACGATGGGTGCGAGTTTACCTTCAGAGAGGTGCACGGTAGCGAATAGCTTGCCGCGCACTTTGAAGCATAGGGTTTCGCCCCACTGAAGATTCTCGGTGGCGTCGGGTAGAGAAAGACAGAGTTTGCGGATCCAATCGACGTCGGGCATTGGGGTGATCATTTTCAAGGTGTTGGCTCATGCCACCAGCCGCCGGGCGGGACACCCGGCACTCCATCACAAACAATTCAAGTGCACACGGGCGGGGGCGCCCGCGCCACACGAGCTACACCTGGTCCCTTGCTTCGCCTAGCACCACGGGTACTTCAATCCGCTTCTTGCCTCGGAAGATCGTCACTTTCACCGTGTCCCCCGCCCGATGCTTGTTCATGATTTGGGCAAGGATTTGCTGGCTCTCGATTTTTTCTCCGTCGATGGCGACGATTAAATCTCCTCCGATCATAATGAGCGTGTTGCCGAGTTGAGCGCGTTCGGAACCGCCGCGTAATCCGGCGCGATCGGCGGAGCCTCCGGGAACGGCTTGAACGATGAGGAGCCCGTAGTCGGCAGCCAGGCTGAGTTCGTCGGCGAGTTCAGGATCAATGGGGATAGTGCGGATTCCGAGCGCGGGACGCCGCACACGGCCCAACGTGACCAGATCGTTGAGCACGGCTTTGGCGGTGTTGATGGGGATGGCAAACCCGATGCCCGCACTCTGGCCTACGCTGGAGGCGATGATGGTGTTGATGCCGATGACTTCGCCGTGCCAGTTGAGGAGCGGGCCACCGGAGTTGCCTGGGTTGATGGCGGCGTCGGTCTGGATGGCTTCATCGATGACCAGACCGTCGGGCTCTTGCACTTGGCGGATGGAACTGACGATGCCCTGCGTGAGCGTACCGGCGAGGCCGAAGGGGTTGCCGATTGCGTAAACCCTCTGTCCGACCTGGAGATTGGCTGAGTCGCCCAGAATGATTGGCTGCAGGTCGGGCGCCTTGATCTGGACAATGGCCAAGTCGTGAGACTTGTCGGTGCCGACAATCGTAGCCTTATACTTCTTGCGGTTGTGAAGCGTGACTTCGACTTGCCGAGCCTCGGCGATCACGTGATAGTTGGTGAGGATGTGTCCTTCTTTGTCGATCACGAAGCCGGAGCCTTGGCCTTCCTGCGAGTACAAGCCGTAGAAGAAGTCATAGGCCTGTACGCGGGAGGTGATATTGACGACGGCGCCGATGTTCTTGCGGTAAACGTTGATGTTGTTCTGTTCTTCGGGATCTCGCGCTTCGCTGCCGGCGGCTTCGGTGATCTCAACGTGCTGGGGACGGTTGATCCAATTGGGCGGATGGAGAGGTCCGCGGTAGGTGGTGAAGTAGAAGAAGGCGGACGCCAGAACCATTGCAAAAAGAAGAGTGCGCAAAAATCTCATCGTGGTTAATCCTTGAAAGCCTGCAGTTTGAATTCTAGCGAAAAAGGCTGTTTACCGCCGAGTGTGCAAGAGAAAGTTCTTTGCCACGGGGGCACGTAGGAACACAGGGGAAGCTCACAGGGGGGAACCCATCTACAAAACTCTCTGCGTGCTTTGCATGGTTTGCGTGCTCTGCAGTTTAGCGGTTTGGTCTGCCCCAGCCACCGCCGCCTGGGGATTCTACGCGGACTCTTTCCCCTGCACGGAGTCGGACGCTGGTCTTGCCGGGGATTTCTTCCTCGGACCCATCACGCCGGATGATCGTGGTGCGGCCGGGAGCGCCGTCGGCTCCGCCGGCCAGGCCGTAGGGTCCGCGGGAACGGCGGTCGGCGAGCAGCGTGACTTGGGCGTCAGTCAACACTTCGATCTCACGGACGATTCCGTCGCCACCGGTGTAGAGGCCGGCGCCTCCGCTACTGGAGCGGAAAGAATACTGCCGGAGGCGAACTGGGTAGGCATATTCGAGGGCCTCGGCGGGAGTGTTTAGCGAATTAGTCATGTGGGTGTGCACGCCGGAGACTCCATCTTTGGTCGGACGCGCGCCCATGCCTCCGGCGATGGTTTCGTAGTAGGCAAACGGCTCGCCGGTGCGAGGGTCGCCAAAACGAAGATCGATGCCGCCGATGGTGAGGTTATTCATGGTGCCGGACGCGGCGGCTGGGATACGGTCGGGAATCGCCTGCGCCAGCGCTTTCAGCAGTACGTCGACAATCCGCTGCGAAGTTTCCACGTTGCCACCAGCAACAGCGGCCGGAGGCTTCGCGTTGACCACGGTTCCCGACGGGGCGATGACACGGATAGGCCGCATGAGGCCAGAGGTGGCGGGCACGTCTTCGTGAAGCAGGCAACGGAAAACGTAGAAGCAGGCCGAGTAAGTGATCGCCTCGACCGCGTTGACTGCGCCTTGGACTTGCAGGTCGCTGCCGGTGAAGTCGATGGTGACGTTGACCTCCGACTTCTGCTTCGCAGCTCGCGGAGACGCGGCGAGCCGCGTCTCTACAGGAGATTTCTTCTTGGGTGAAGACTTGACGTGGACGTTCACGACAATGCGCACCGGCTTTTCTTCCACACCGTCGTTGTCAAGAAAGTCTTCGGCTTGGTAATGGCCGGGCGGAATGGTGCGCAGAAAGGCTCGCATCATTTGTTCGGAATAGATGAGCAGATCGGCGGCGGCTCGCCTCGCACGGGCGATTCCGTAGCGCTCGCAGATCTCTCGGAGGCGCTGGGCTCCCGTCTGGCAGGCAGCGATCTGAGCGCCCAGGTCGCCTTCGCGTTCTTCGGGCGTGCGAACGTTGTTGAGCAGAAGGGCCAACACGTCGGCGACAAGTTTCCCGTCCCGCATGATTTTGACGGGCGGGATGCGGAGGCCTTCCTGGTAGATTTCACGGCACGGGCCCATCGAGCCGGGATAAGTTCCGCCGACATCCGCGTGATGGGCGCGGGAAGCGACGTAGAAGTCGGGTGTTGTGTGGCGGCGGGGCTTCGCCCCGCCGGGACGGGGCCCTTCGACTCCGCTCAGGACAAGCTCCGCCCCGTCACCACACGTAATCTCATCTGGCTGGGAAATGTACACCGGCATCACCAACGTGATATCGGGGAGATGAGTGCCTCCGCGGAAGGGGTCGTTGAGCATGACCATGTCGCCGGGGTCGAGTTCGCATTGCTCCACAGCCGCAGCGACCGACATAGGCATGGAGCCCAAGTGCACCGGCATGTGGTCGCCCATGGCGATGACCTGGCCCACGGAATCGAAGACGGCGCACGAGTAGTCACGGCGCTCTTTGATGTTGGGAGAGAAGGACGTGCGACGCAGGGCGGCTCCCATCTCTTCGGCGATGGAGTGATAGAGGTTCTTGAAGACTTCGAGTTCGATGGGGTCACGCATGTGCGGGATGAGTGTACGTCAAGACGGTCCCGTTGTGGACTATACTGGCTACCTTCCCAGATCGGGGAATACTGATCGGAGATTTCGATGCGATCGTTCTCTATGCGATACCTCGCGGTGCTGATCGCTTTGGGGGCCATGCTATCGGTTAGCGTGGCGAAAGATGAATTTCAAGCCGGTGATTTCGTCAAGCAACATTTGAATTCGATAGGAACCGAACAGGCGCGGGCGGCAGTGAAGAACTGCTTAGCCCAGGGGACATTGACTTTCCAGTATTTGAACGTTGCGGGAATCGTGAACGGCACACTCCAGTTCGTCTCGGAAGGCGATAAGTTCGTCTCCGTGCTCAAAATACCAAGCCCTGATTACCGTGGTGAGCAGTTTGCGACCGATGGCAAAAAGACCGCCGTCAACCAGCCGAAACCAGGCATCTATTCCGCCATGGGCGGATTTGTGCATCTGCACGACGAGGTTCTTATCGAAGGTCTATGGGGCGGTACGCTGTCGACCGCGTGGGCTCTTTCACATTTCGACGAGCGTCGTGCCAGGCTGCAGGATCAAGGCCTGAAGAAAGTGGACGGCCGTGAGCTTCATCGAGTGGACTACCTGCCTAAGAAAAGCAGCGACCTGCTGATCGAACTCTATTTTGAGCCCGACACTTTTCGGCATGTTATGACCGCTTACTCATACTCGGTGACTAACCCGGGCGGTGGTGGTCCCACCGCATCGGCGGGGCAGCAACAAGGGTATTACCGGCTCGAAGAGCGCTTTGCGGATTTCAAGACCATCGACAATCTCACATTACCGACACGGTGGACCATAACGTACAGCGGAAACGCTTCGTTAGGAAGTAGCCGAAACACCGGCCCCAGGTCGACAGCGTCGCTCAGTCAATTTGAGACAACCGAGGTAAAACTATCCCATAACATATCTGTCGATCCAAGGAACTTTGAAATTAAGTAAGACCTCCGCCCCACAGGATTGATTCGGCGGGTGCTACACTGCTGTGATTATGGCTGAAGGGCGTTCGCGAATCTGGATATGGTTACTGGTGGGCGGCGGGCTGTTTGCGCTGTTCGTGGTGGCTGTGTTTACGCTGGTGTACCTGAGTTTTGGCGGCCGGGATGAAGAAGCGTTTACCGGTTTCGGCTCCAAGATCGCGGTAGTTGAACTCGATGGCGTAATCTTCTCTCCCAAGCAGATCGTCCCCCAGCTTAAAAAATTTGCCGATGACGATTCCGTCAAGGCCATCATCATTCATGTGAATTCGCCCGGAGGCGGCGTGGCCGCGTCGGAGGAGATCTACCGCGAAGTGAAGCGGATTCGCGACGAAAAGAAAAAACGGATCGTAGCTTCGATTGAGACCGTGGGCGCGAGCGGAGCCTATTACGTATCCTCGGCCACCAACAAGATTTACGCGGATAAAGGCAGCGTGGTGGGATCGATCGGGGTGATTGCCGAGTGGGTGAACTACGGCGAGCTTCTGAAGTGGGCAAAACTGAACGCGATCACGATGAAGGCGGGCGAATTCAAAGATACGGGCAGCCCGACGCGAGAAATGACGCCGGCGGAACGCGAGTACATGCAGGGTCTGATTGACAACATGCATACCCAGTTCATCCAGGCAGTCGCCGATGGGAGGCATGCGAAAGAAGATGACATCCGCGCGATCGCGAACGGGAAAGTCTGGACCGGCGAGCAGGCGCTGTCGCTGAAGCTCGTGGATCAAATCGCGGATTTCGAAGGCGCGGTGAAGGATACGGCCCGGGCCGTGAATATCTCCGGCGAACCGACGTTGGTCTGGCCGCCGAAAGAGCGCCGGTCGGGGCTGGATCTGTTATTCGGCGATGTTTCCGAT
>Ga0181523_10004307_pt1 | contig 12362 bp, 9 predicted proteins | sample PEATcosm2014_Bin_43_FD_119752 | JGI IMG/M metagenome (GOLD analysis project Ga0181523, IMG submission 119752) | Peatland microbial communities from MTU Mesocosm Facility, Houghton, MI, USA - PEATcosm2014_Bin05_30_metaG | ecosystem: Environmental > Terrestrial > Soil > Wetlands > Peat | place... | reverse complement strand
TCGGCCGCGGCGGCGCTGCGACGCGAGTTGCACGCAGCGGCATCGAAGGCGTTGACAGAATTTGATGCCTGCCTCTATCCGACGGTGAGGATCACGGCTCCGCCTTTCTCGGCATTCGAAGCCGACGTCGACTACGTAGCGCTCAATCGTGCGCTCCTCAGGAACACATCGCTCTTCAATCTGCTGGACGGCTGCGCGATCACGTTGCCGTGCCATGACCGGGGCCAGGCGCCCGTAGGGCTGTCGATCGCGGGGCTGGGAGTCAGGGATGCTCAGATTCTATCGACTGCGCTGTCGCTCGAGCCGATCGTCGTGACCACGCTCAGAACGCATAACCAAACCGCATCCCGTAGTCGTTGAAGCCCTGGTTATGGGTGTCCGCACCCCTGCCCTGACAGGCGATGCCGAACACGCTGTGCCCGTTCGATTCGTGATCGACTGTGGCCATCCAGCTCCAATGCTCGCTGAAGTAGTAGCCGATAGAGCCTCCGACATGAAATAGATACGCGCACCCGAGCTCGCTTCGATCCGGAGGCGCGGCGTTCGTATAGCCATTGTGAGTGGCACCGTCGAAGAACAGCTCGCCGAACAGCCGCTGGGTCACGGGCAGCGTCCACAACGCGCCCGCATAGACCGAACTCGTGCGTCCCTCGAGATTGATGAGTCCGCCGACGTGCGGCCGCGGCATCAGCAGGTGCCACCAGCGATCGCGCCCGAACGGCAACCGCGGGAAGATGAACTCGGGATTCAGATCGTTAGTGTTTCTTTCAGCACCGCCGACGCCGTGCGTGAATGCGCCCAATCGGGCCTCGTATCCCGCCGCCTCTGCCGCGTCTGCCGAAACGACGTGCGGTGGGGCTGCGCCCGTCGCCACGAGCGAGACAACTGCAAGCAGAACACGCGAACGTCCTGAAGCGCGCCTTCCGGCTCGCCCACCCATGCAAGCCCCTGTAGCACCGACACGCGGCCGGCCAGCCTCGCAATACTACACAACGGGCTGCCTACCGCTCAAAACCTGGCGGTGAACGCGGCGTGCACAAAGCATGGCCTCGCTGAACCCAGGCGGCGCGCAATGAGCTCGGATCGTATAAACTTCAACTGCTGCCGAATCTCAAGTGCTCGCTCAAGATCCGGGGCGCCCCACAGTGATCCTGTTTATCCAACGTTTGTTCCACGTTGCGAGGCGTGGTGCGCGATCCTATGAACTCATGGTTTCAACGCCTGCCGCTTGCGCCTACCGATCTTCTGCGCAATCCGACGTATCGACGCCTGTGGACGTCGATCCTGATCTCTTCGTTCGGCGGACAAGTGACGCTGCTCGCTCTGCCGTTGACTGCGGCCGTACTGCTGCACGCGGCTCCAACGCAGATGGGTCTGCTAACCGCCGTGGAAGTCGTGCCGTTCGTGCTGCTCTCGCTCCCGACCGGTGTCTGGCTCGATCGCGTACGCAAGCTCCCGGTATACGTGGTTGGCGAGATCTCGATTGCCTGCACCGTCGCGACGGTTCCTGTGGCATGGTGGCTGGGTTGGCTGTCGATAAGGTGGCTCTACGTCGTGGGCTTCATCATCGGCTCGGTCAACACCACGGCGGGCAGCGCCGCCCAGATCGTGTTGACGCAGATCGTGCCTCGCGAACGCCTCGTGGAGGCGCATGCCAAGAACTCACTGGCTTCCTCCACCGCGGAAGTCTCAGGACCCGGTGCGGCTGGTGCTCTGATCAAGATCACGGGCGCGCCGGTCGCACTCCTGGCCGACGCTCTGCTGCTGTTGGTCTCGGCCACCATCCTGCGGGGGATCGGCGTCAGGGAAACCCCGGCTGCCACCAACACCCCCTTCTGGCCCGCCATGCGCGAGGGCCTGAGCTTCGTTCGGGGCCACAAGCTGCTCGTGGCCATGGCCAGTTGCGTGGGTGCGTGGCAGCTCTGCGGCCAGGCGGCCATCGTGGTCCAGATCCTGTTCGCAACGCGCGAGCTCGGGTTGAGCGCTCGCGGCGTCGGCTTCAGCTATGTGGCGCTCGGCGCCGGCACCATTGGCGCCAGCGCGATTGCACCTCGCCTGGCACGTCATATCGGCCCTGGGCCGGTCATGGTGCTGGGCTTCGGTGTCTGCGGCGCCGGATGGCTGCTGCTGGCCAACGCGCCGATCAATACCTTCGGCGTGGCTGCATTCGCGCTCATGCTCTTCATGTACGGCGTCGGCGCGATGTTCATCTTCATCAACTTCCTGGCGCTGCGGCAATCCGTCACGCCCGGCCGCATGCTGGGACGCATGACGAGCACGATGCGTTGGCTGATCCTGCTGCCGGCGGGGCCGGGCGCTCTCTTGGGCGGCTGGTTGGGCGAGCGCTTCGGCCTGCGCACGACGCTGGCGTTCGCGGGCGTGACGGCGCTGCTGCTGACTCTGATTGCATGGCGCATTCCGGTAATTCGCAACGTGCGAGCCTTGCCGCGTCTGAAGGCAGAGGCGATTGCACCCTTCTCGTCGGACCAGGCGTCCACGAGCGCGCGACATGACGCACGCGGCGTGGACTTCGAGCCCTAGCCAACTCGGACTGCGGCGCGGCGAGTATCAGCCGGAAGGATCTCGAACGTGTCGGTCGGCCAGTATCTGGCCGGCCGCACGTATGCCGCTGCGCACGGCGCCGTGCACCGTGCCCCAGTGACCGGTCGTATCGGTGTGTTCCCCGGCAAAGTACAGCGTGCCAGCGACCGGCTGCGTCAATCGTTCGGAGGCATCGATCGCTCCCGACGGTGCATAGCTGTAAGCGCCTCTGGCGAACTCATCCTGCTGCCAGTCATGCGAGTGCCAGCTCACGAGCAGCTGCCGGAGTTCCTCCGCGGGCCGGTCGAAGATCTGCCCGAGCGTCTCCAGACATTCCACGCACAGAGCATCGCCACCGCCACGCGCGGCGACGCGCCGCGCGAGCATCGCGACCTTGGGTCCACCTGCCCACGCCGTGAGGGTCGCTGCTTCATCGGGCGCGGGTGTCCACCATGTCGCAGGCATCCTGTCGGGCGCGAACAGGAAACTCAGGTGCTCGAGCTCTGTGCGCAGCCGCGCCTGCTCGACCGACCGGATCTCCCGCCAGAATCGGGACTTGAAAATCAGAGTCACGCGCACGGCCGATCCCATGAGCAGGCGGCGCGCCTGCCCGAGCGCATCACCCGGCGCGGGAGATATCTCGACCGAATCCGACTGCAGCACGCCGAGCGGCAGCGTAACCAGGCAGCGGCGCGATCGCAGCTCGAACGGTCGGCCCTCATCGTCGACTCCGCTGACCGCCACGTCTTGCGGCTTCCAGGAGATGCGCTGCACGCGGTGACGCATCGCGAGGGTGCCACCCGCCCTGTTCAGTGCCGCGGCCAGTGCGTTCGGCAGATCAGCATAACCCGACTGGACGCGAAACAGCCGATCGGCCTCGATGGAATCCTCGGCCCGTTGCTGCCGCGCAAGTGACAGCACGCCGATGCGATCGGCATCGGCGGCATTGAACCCTTCAATGTAATTCCGGGTATCGCGCGCCAGGTCCGGATCGATATGTGCCAGGCGTAGATACTCCTCAAACGTACGATCGCCTCCGTGCAGCTCAGCGTCGACCCAGTCGAGCATGCGACCCAGTACCGAGAAAGGCCTCGGTTCATCCCACTGGACCGCGCCGAGCCGGCCAGCCGCGAATCGAAGTTGCGTGCCGGCCAGCTCGAAGGTTGGAAGCCCTGCATCGCGAACCAGCGCCCAGGTCTCGGGCGGCAGTCCGTGAATGAATTCGGCTCCGAGCTCGATCGGAATCGTGCCGCGACTGCCGCTGCCACCCGCGCCCGCGGGGGCGTGCAGCGTGAATACGCGCCCCCCGATACGGTCACGAGCCTCCAGTACCGCGACGCTAACGCCGGCGCCAGCGAGTATTCGAGCTGCCGCGAGGCCGGCAACGCCGGCGCCGATCACGATCGTATCTATCAACCGACAAGATACCGCCGGATGTTCTCCAGCTGTACCGCCCAGCCGTTTGAGTTCCGATCGAATGCCTGCATGCGTCGCGATGCCGGAATGCCATCGAAGCCGGACTCCACGATCGTCAGCAACGTGCCGCCATCGACCTCTTCCAGCGTAAAGGTCACCAGCGTCGTTGGCTCGCTCGAATAGTCCTGCTGGGGATCGACGGCATTCGGGTGCCAGCGGAAGGCGTAGCGAGTCTCGGGCTCAAAGCGTTCGACCGTCAATTCCATGGTGAGGTGCGAATATCCCTTCGAGGTGATCGACCCGCGCAGCGTGAGTCCGGCCCCCACGGTGCCGCTCAGATTGGCACCGAACCAGAGGCCGAATTCACGCACGTCAGTCAGCGCCCGCCATACCCGCGAGCGTGAGGCGCTCAGCCGAATCTGCTTCTCGATCCGGTCCGTGCCGGTCCTGGCATCAGCAGGGCTCTCATTGCGAACCATCGGTCTACTCCTCATCCGGATGGCGTTTGTCGGGCTGCGGCCTGTCGGGGTGACGCAGCAGGACCTCGAGCGCCTCCAGTCGCTTATTCCACAGTCGATCGTACGAGCGTAGCCAGTCGTCGGCCTCCGCCAAAGGTTGCGGAGTGAGCTGACAGTAATGTGTACGGCCTCGAACCGTGCGCCGCACGAGACCGGCATTCTCGAGCGTCCTGATGTGCTTGGAGGCTGCCGCCAGCGACATGTCAAACGGCTCGGCCAATTCCCCGACCGTGCGCTCCTGCGCCGCGAGGCGTTGCAACATCGCGCGTCGCGTCGCATCACCGAGTGCGCGGAAGATGCCGTCCAGCTGGGCTTGTCGTTCAACCATAGGGTTAAACATAGCGGCGGGTCCCCCGGATAGTCAACCGTTTGGTTAAATTTCGAATGGAAGTCCCCCTAGGTCACGATCCGAGCCTCCGTCCGAGGGCCGTACCGCTGGATGAGCCATTAATAGAGTGCGCCGAGGAAGCTCAAGCCTGCCCTGCCCGAGCTGTGTTGGCTTAGAGGACCAGTACGGTCCACAATAGGCGACCGGGTAAACCGGACCCACAGACGAAAGGGTTGGCTCAACGCGTTTTTCGTTTTCCTTGAGGCTTGGAATATGACCGTTCACGAATCTTCGGCTCGCTGGTTGAAAACCCTTTTCCTGCAGGCCCCCTCCTTTGACGGCTTCGACGGCGGAGCGGGCTCGCGCTACCAGGCCAAACGCGAAGTAAAGTCGTTCTGGTACCCCACCTGGCTGGCACAGCCGGCTGCGCTGGTACCGGACTCGCGGCTGCTCGACGCACCTGCCGATGATCTTGGCGTAGAGCGGAGCCTCGAAATCGCCGCGCAGTACGACCTCGTCATCATGCACACGAGCACGCCTTCGTTTCCGACCGATGCGCGATTTGCGGAGCTGCTCAAGCGGCGACATCCGGGCGTGCTGATCGGCCTGGTCGGCGCCAAGACGATGGTGGATCCGGAAGGCTCGCTGAAGGCCACGAGCGCGCTGGACTTCGTCTGCGGTGAGGAGTTCGACTTTACGTGCCGCGAGGTCGCCGCGGGCCTGCCGCTCGGCGAGATCAGAGGGCTTTCCTACCGCGACGGCGACGGCCATATCGTGCACAACCCGCCACGCGCTATGACCGAGAACATGGATGAGCTGCCGTTCGTCGCGCCGGTGTATCGGCGGGATCTCACGATCCGAAACTATTTCATCGGCTACCTCAAGCACCCCTACGTCAGTTTTTACACCGGCCGCGGCTGCCGCTCCAAGTGCACGTTCTGTCTGTGGCCGCAGACCGTTGGCGGCCACCGCTACCGCGTGCGTTCGGCGGAGAACGTCCTCGAGGAGGTGCGGTGGATCAAGGAGAACATGCCCGAGGTCAAGGAGATCATGTTCGACGACGACACCTTCACCGACACCTCGAACCTGCCGCGCGTTGAAGCGATTGCGCGCGGCATGGGCGCTCTTGGAATGACCTGGAGCTGCAACGCCAAGGCCAACGTTCCCTATAAGACGCTCAAGGTCATGAAGGACAACGGCCTGCGCCTGCTGCTGGTTGGCTACGAATCCGGCGATGATCAGATTCTGCACAACATCAAGAAGGGATTGCGCACCGACATCGCGCGTCGCTTCACCGAGGACTGCCGCAATCTCGGTATCGTGATTCATGGCACTTTCATCCTGGGACTGCCGGGCGAAACCGCCGAGACCATCGAGAAGACGATCGCTTTTGCGCAGGAGATCAACCCGCACACGATCCAGGTATCGCTGGCGGCGCCCTACCCGGGCACGACGCTGTACAAGCAGGCGGTCGAAAACGGCTGGCTCAAGGAAAATGACGCGGTCAATCTCGTGAATGAGCGCGGCGTCCAGCTGGCAGCGATCAGCTATCCGCATCTGTCGAAGGAAGAGATCTTCCACAGCATGGAGGTCTTCTACCGCCGCTTCTACTTCCGTCCCCGCAAGATCTGGGAGATCGTGCGGGAGATGCTGGCCAGCTGGGAGATGACCAAGCGGCGCCTGCGGGAGGGCGTGGAGTTCTTCCGCTTCCTGCGAGCACACGAAGCCTGACCGTCGCATTTCGGATCGCCATGCCAGGTGTCGTGGTGCCCGGAATCCACACGTTGCTGACGATCGCGGGCTTTGCCTGCGTCGGGCTCGCGGCCTGCTACGGCGTGCTCACCACCATCGCCGTGCTGGTGTGGCGAGCGCGACGGCCCGCGATGCATCCGCGTGTCATGCCGCCCGTGACACTGCTCAAGCCCCTGTGCGGGGCGGAGCCCGGCCTCTACGCGCACCTGCGCTCCTTCTGCGTGCAGGATTACAGCGAGTTCCAGATCGTGTTTGGCGTTCGCGACCCCGCCGACGCCGCACTTGCGGTGGTGAGCCGGCTGCAGGCGGAATTTCCGCGCCTGCCGATCGATGTGGCCGTGAATCCGCAGCTCCACGGCAGTAACTACAAGATCAGCAATCTCATCAACATGGTCGCACTGGCGCGCCACGACGTACTCGCCATCGCCGACAGCGATACGTCTGTCGGCGCCGACTATCTGCGCTCGGTGACGGGGCCGTTGCTGGAGCGCCAGGTAGGCCTCGTGACCTGCCTGTACTGCGATGTGCCAACTGCCGGGATCTGGTCGCGGCTCGGAGCCATGTACATCAACGAGTGGTACATGCCGTCCGTGCAGCTCGCATGGCTGTTCGGTCACGAGCGCTATGCCTCGGGCCAGACACTGTGCCTTCGCCGACAGACACTCGAGTCCATTGGCGGCTTTGAGGCCATGCGGGATCATCTGGCCGATGACTATCGGTTGGGCGAGCTCATTTGCGCCCAGGGCATGAGAATCGTGCTGTCACCCACCGAGGTCCTGGCCGAGCATCACGAGCCGGATTTCGAGTCGCTGACGCGGCACGAGCTGCGATGGATGCGCACGATCCGCGCGCTGCGCCCGCGCAGTTTCTGCCTACTGTTTCTGAGCTTCACGCTGCCGCTGGCCGGCGTCGGGCTTGCGCTGGCGGCCTCCGGGCACGCGTTGTCGCCCGCCGTCTGGACCTTATTCGATATCGCGCTTGCCGCACGCCTGGTCCCGCATTTCGCGCACAGGGCAGGCGGAATTCGCCGACGGCTGGCGGATCTGTGGCTGGTACCCGTGCGCGACGGGCTGCTCGGCTGGTTCTGGCTGCAGAGCTTCTTCGGCTCGAAGGTGACGTGGCGAGGCGGTGAATTCGACGTCGATGCCAACGGCATCATGCATCGATCGCCTTAGGAACGCCGCGTGAAGCTTGCGGCCTATCTGGGCGGCGTGCTGGGTCTAGCACTCCTGATCGTTCTCGTCCTGCGTGCGGACTCGGCGGCGATGCTCCACACGCTTGGCCTCGCGGGTTGGCGGCTGCTGTGGCTGGTACCGTATCGCATCCTGTTCTATCTGCTGTACGCGGTCGGTTGGCTGATCCTGCTGCAACCCTGCGATCCCCAGCGCCGCGCGGGACTCGGCTATCTGCTGTGGGTCACCACGGTGCGCGAAGGTATCGACCGATTGCTGCCGGTCGCCAGCGTCGGCGGTGGCGTCATCGCGGTCCGAATGCTGCGCTGGCGCGGTCTCAGCACGGCTCCGGTCGCAGCGAGCGTCATCGTCGAGGTCCTGCTGACGCTGATCGTCGCGTACCTGTTCACCGCCGTCGGACTGCTGGTACTCGTGCACCTGCGCGCAACAGGCGTCGACCAGTATCGCCACCTCGTGGCCATATTCGTTCTGAGCCTGCCCGTGCCGGTTACCATGGCGCTGCTACTGCGATATGGCTCGGTATTCAAGCGTCTCGAGGGAATCCTGCAGCGCATGGTCGTCGTAAATGCACTGGCGGGGGAAGCCGAATTGCTGGATCGGGCGCTGCGCGCGAGTCTGCGGCGGGGTTGGTCGCTCGTTCGCGCAGGGAGCCTGCAGTTTGCGGCGTTTCTGTCCGGAGCCTTCGAGGTCTGGCTGGCGCTGCGCCTGTTCGGCCACCCGGTCGGAGTGACCGCCTCCCTGGTGCTCGAGAGCATGACGCAGGCGGTGCGTCACCTGGCGTTCATCATTCCGGCGGGACTCGGCGTACAGGAGGCCGGACTCATGGTCTTCGGCCAGATCATCGGCATCAGCGGCGAGCTGGCACTCGCAGTCTCGATGGCCAAGCGTTTGCGCGAAGTACTCTGCGGGCTGCCCGCACTGCTGAGCTGGCAATGGGTCGAAGCACGACGTCTGCGCTCGCCGTCCTGACATTGGCTGCGGCGATGTTCGCCGGGCCTGCGCTCTTCGCCAGCGATGAGCGCAGCGAGAGTTGGCCGAACTATGGCAACGACGCGGGCGGCACGCGTTATTCGCCGGCCACGCAGATCGACCGCCGCAATGTCGGTCGACTGCAGCTCGCATGGACGTATCGCACCGGCGCACTCGAGCAGAAGACCGAGCTCGCGCGCAAGGCAGCGTTCGAGGCCACGCCCATCCTCGTCGCCGGCAAATTATTTTTCACGACCCCTTACGATCACGTCATCGCGCTCGACCCGCAAACGGGCGTCAAGCTCTGGGAATTCGATCCCGCGGTCAACCTCGCGAGCTCCTACTCCGAGGTGACTTCGCGCGGCGTCTCGGCGTGGCTCGACAGCGGGACCAGACCCGGCACGCCCTGCCGGCTACGGATTTTTCTGGGCACGCTGGACGCGCGGCTCATCGCGCTCGACGGCGAGAGCGGCAAACCGTGCCGCGGCTTCGGCACGCACGGCGAGCTCGATCTGACACGGGACGTCGCCCAGAACTCATACTGGCGTGGCGGCTACGAGCTCACCTCGCCGCCGGCGATCTTCAAAAACCTCGTGATCGTCGGCTCCTCGATTGCAGACAACTGGCGCGTCGATACCGAGCGCGGCATCGTGCGCGCATTCGATGCGCGCACGGGCCGGCTGCGCTGGAGCTGGAACCCGACACCGTGGGCCGATAAGACCAGCCCCCGTACCGGCGGCGGCAATGCCTGGTCCGCACTTGCGGTGGACGCCGATGCGGGTCTCGTTTTCGTTCCCACGGGCAGCTCGGCGCCGGATTACTTCGGCGGCATCCGCAAGGGCGACAACAAATGGGCCAACTCGGTCGTGGCGCTGCGCGCGCAGACGGGCCGGCTCGTCTGGGGATTCCAGGTCGTGCATCACGATCTCTGGGACTACGACGTTGCCTCGCAGCCGCTGCTGTTCGATTGGAAGGACGGCTCTCCCGCCTTGATCGTCAATACCAAGATGGGCCACGTGTTCGTCCTCGACCGGCGCACGGGCACTCCGCTGCTGCCCGTCGAGGAGCGCCCCGTGCCGCAGTCGGACATTCCCGGCGAGTCGAGTGCGCCAACGCAACCGTTCCCGACGATCACGCTGGTCCCGGAGCAGATATCGCCAGCTGATGCGTGGGGACCGACGCCTGAGGACGCGCAGTGGTGCCGGAACAAGATCGCAGCCTCGCGCTGGGACGGCATGTTCACGCCGCCCAGTCTCAAGGGCACCCTGGCCTTCCCGGGCAATGTCGGTGGCGTGAACTGGGGCGGCGCTGCCTACGACCCCAGACGCCACGTCATGGTCGCCAATACGAACCGGCTCGTGGCGTGGGTGAAGCTCATTCCGCGCGATCAATACGACGCCGAAACACAGGCGGAGCAGGACAATCGAATTTTTGGCGAATTTGGAGACCAGCGAGGCGCCCCGTACGGACTTTATCGCACCTTTCTCTTCTCCCCGCACAAGCTGCCCTGCAATGCACCCCCTTGGGGAACGACTGAAGCCATCGATATGTTTTCCGGCAAACATCTCTGGGATGTCCCGCTCGGCACATTGATTCCAGGTCAGATGACCGGCTCGATCAATCTCGGCGGCCCAATCATCGTAGCGGGCGGCCTCGTTTTCACCGCGGCCGCAATGGATCAGTACCTGCATGCCTTCGACGTCGACACGGGCCAGGAGCTCTGGCGGTACGAGCTGCCCGCGAGCGCGCAGGCGACCCCGATGACTTATGTCATAAATGGCCGGCAGTACCTCGTGATCGCGGCGGGGGGACACGGCAAGCTAGGGACCAAGCCGGGCGACTACCTGCTCGCGTTCGCGCTGCCCGATTAATCGTCCGCTTCGCCATCGCGTGCCCCGTTTCGCGGCCCACGTCACACAATGGGACACGACCACATCTAGGTTTTGAGGCGAGCGCGTCGATACCATGGCTATCCCTTGCTGGTGGCTCGATGGAGAGAGGCATCAAACCCCCCGCTTTGTTCGCGCTGCCCTCCTGGACACGGTGGGGAATCGGTCTCCGGCTGGGTCTGGCTTTTGCCGCAGTCGCCGCGCTCGCCGTCGCTGCGAACCTGCTCGCGCAGCACGAAATTTCCGTCGTCAGCACCACGCGCATCGTGCCGGTGTCGGCGGCGCCCACGATCACTGCCACGCCGCCGATTGCACCACCCTCCGCCGCGGCAAGAAAATTTGATCCGGAGACACTGATCGCCGCCGTCGGACAATTCGAAGGCGCCGTGCGCAGCCAGGCGCTGGTGCACAACGATGACAGCGACGGCCGGCTCGACGATGCGGGCCGGGCACTACGACGGGAGGAGCAGTCGTTTGCATCGCAGGCCGCGGGATCGGTGGCGCCTGCCGTGCTGCGTGAGGTGCGCAACCGGCTCGCCAGCTACCGCATGCACGGCGACGAACTGGCCCAGATCGCCGACGCGCGCCAGGACACGCTCGCCGAAATCTCCAGGCATTTCGAAAGTCTCGATGCGCACCTGCAGTCGGCGATCGATCGGGCGTGGAAGATCTTCGGCCGGGTGATTGCGCGCAAATCCCTCATCGATTTGAAATCCGGCCTCGACGATATCCGACAGCGGTTTGCAGCCCTGCCGTCCGCCGACGGCTATGACGGCGCTGTGATGGATGGTGTGGCGGCCAGTGAAGCGGCTTTTCGCGAGGCGCTGCAGAAGAGCGCGCACGATCTCTCGCAGTCGCAGGGCGGGCCATGGCTCTCGCAGGTGCAGACCGAGCTCGCCGAGCTGCACGAACTGCGAGCATCGTTGATTCAGGCCGATACGCAGCGGCGAAATGCGCTGGAAGCACTTGGACACGAATCGGAAGGCCTGATCGTGTACCTGCGTGCCGTCAAGCCCCTGCGTCCGCCGCCGGCTGCGGCCACCCCGATCGAGGCCACCCCGGGCACGCTGCTGGGCGATGTGCTGCATGCATCCGCGGCGACCCCGGTCGCGCGGCCCATCGAAAGCACCTCGACCTCGGCCCGCCCCGGTGAGCACGCCGCGCTCATTGGCTGGATCAGCGGGGCCGTGCTGCTGCTCATGCTCGTCATCTCGGTCTGGACTGTGGCCAGCATCGTCGGACCCGTGCGCCGCATGCGATCGGCGACGCGGCGGTTGGCGGCGGGGGAGATCGGGGTTTCTGTCGAGCGCGGCGGCATACAGGAGCTCGATGAGCTGGCGCTGTCATTCAATCTGATGGCCGAGCAGATCGCTGCGGCTCATGCCCTGACCCGAAGCTATCAGGATCAACTCGAAGCGAAGGTGGCGCAGCGCACACGCGAGCTGCAGCATCTCGCAGCCCACGATCCGCTCACGCACCTGCCCAACCGCCGTCAGTTGTTCACCCATCTGGCGCAGGGAATCGCGCGCGCGCGCGAGAACGGCACCTGCGTCGGCGTGTTCTTCCTGGATCTCGACAACTTCAAGAACATCAACGACAGCATGGGTCACGCCTTCGGCGATCGCGTGCTCGAGGCGGTGGCACACCTGTTGCGCGCGGCGGCAGGGCCGGAGGGTTTTGCGGCACGCCTTGGCGGCGATGAATTCACCGTGGTCTGCGACGATGCGGGCAGCGAGGACGCCGTGCTGGGTCTGGG
>Ga0181523_10004305_pt1 | contig 12363 bp, 17 predicted proteins | sample PEATcosm2014_Bin_43_FD_119752 | JGI IMG/M metagenome (GOLD analysis project Ga0181523, IMG submission 119752) | Peatland microbial communities from MTU Mesocosm Facility, Houghton, MI, USA - PEATcosm2014_Bin05_30_metaG | ecosystem: Environmental > Terrestrial > Soil > Wetlands > Peat | place... | reverse complement strand
CCACCGCCGCAATATACGGAGTTCGAGGGGATGCAGATGGCAATGTTATCGGGGGCACAACCATAACCGTAAGGGCAGTTACAGATGGGCTGTGGGTTCATACAACGACCGTCGCTTGTGCATACTGTGCCTTGCGGACAACAAATGCCGTTACCGCAGTCATAGTTGCCAGGAGCACAACGAGGTTGCGGCTGAGGTTGATATTCGTTCAAGCAGCGACCGTCGTTGGAACATATCGTGCCTTGCGGGCAACAGACGCCGGTGCTTTGGCAAAAGTAGGAGCCAGGAGGACAGCTAGGGTATCTTTGCCAAGCGAACGCGGCGGTGGTCAGAATAAAAAAGCAGGCGAAGAATGCAGTAGTCAGTACGATCCTCTTTGTCGCGACGTTGTCCATTTATCACCCCTCATGATATCAATTTGGGTTGTCCCCCAAGACACGATAATTTAGCTCTATGGTTTGACGGCTGTCAAGGAGCCAGAAGGGCGAGCCGAACCTATGATATACTAAGCCGGCGGACAGAGAAGAGGTATGGGATGTCGCATAAAGTGCTAAAAAGCGGGTCAATTGGCGGATAAGATGCAATGTCCTGAAATATCCACCTTGTTAACTCGCCCTCGCAGCCGACCCGTCGCATCGATCCGGCAGATCGCAAGTCAACAAAGCAAAAACATTCAAGTGTCCATAAACCAGGTGTTTTATGGACGCTCCTTTACTGTCTCAGCAGCGTATAACAAAGCTTCACGGATATCTTCAGGTTCGATATCGGGATATGCCACGATAATCTGTTGGTTGCTCATTCCGTTTGCGACCATTCAACACAACTGTTGCTACAGGTATATTGACTATAGAAATACTCTATATGTCATATAAAAGTTTTATTATTCTAAATAGAATTATGCTAAATGGATAATTTAAGTGAGTATCTATTAAAAGAGGTGTTTTGTGAACAGTTCTGACTTATACTGGATTTCCGTTGTTAGTACCGTTACTAGTCTAATTACTATTTCGCCTAAGGAGGAATAATGAATCGAAGGACAAATCATGTATTCACCGGGAAAGAAGTTGCGATGGCTTATGCTCTCAGTGCTGAACGGATAGCCGGCAATGATGAGAATTTCCTGAATAAAAACCAAGCAGTAATTCCAATATTTGTTAGTCAACTTTTCCAGTCAATTGAAATCGCTATAAAATATGCCAGCATTGAGTCAGGTTTATTTACTGAAGAAGAAGCTAGAAGCCGCGAAAACCGTTCAGGACATGGGATTAGAGAACTCGCGAAACTTGCTTGTGAAAGGCTTGGGGGCGAACCGTTCGGCCCCATCATGATGGCAATGACGCGCTTCAACAAGATCGAAAATTCAGGAGAGATAATCAGGCATATGATTTCAGGCGCTAAATTCGAAAAAACAAGGGAATGTTACGCATCTCGTTGCCTCGTATATGGTCAAGTCGCTGACGGAGACTTTGCACTTGTTGACGGTATTCCAGAATGGATTGCCTCTGTGAAGGAAACCGCCAGCAATCTGCCGAAGATTATCAAAATTCTTCGCGATTGGAAGGCATCACCTTCGAAATCACCACACTTCGTAATTGGGTTGCAGAAATATTGATGCTAACAACCAAATCGAGGTGACATGTAAAAAACTGGTATGGTTTTTATTCTGGCTATCATGTTGTAAACTATTGCGGCTTTAAGCCATTATTCACTGTGATTAGCTCTATACGGGTAGGGGACAATGGAATTTGCCACTCTAAAACGACTGGAAGTAATTAAAACCCTTATCATCCTTGAAGATATTGAGAACATTGATGTACACATCAAGAAGCTGAAATCCTCAAAACCTAACGAACATGTAGCTTCAATAATCAAATGCCTTGAGACAAACGCTTATGGTGATGCCGCTGCCCTTATTGAAGAAATTATCATAAAGAGCAATCAGCTTACAGAATATATTGACCCTGCAGTCCAGGGATTGAAGATTGAATTAAAGGTGCTTGAAGACAAGCTGTCAGTGCTTATTAATGAGAAGGCTGAGATTGCCAAACTCATACATGATTTCAACCACCGGTATCAGCAGTCTCTAGGAGAGTTAATCGGTGAATTGCTCAAGCTAAAACGAGAGAAACTAAAGACAGAAGCACAAGAGCATCCAGAGAAACAGACAGAGTATGAGGAAATTAAGAAAGACTATGAGAGGTTCGAGCAGACATATAAAGAGACAAAAGATTATAAATTATTTGAGCTTTCCGATTCCGAACAGAATAAGCTTAAGAAACATTATCGTAGAGCAAGCAAATTATGCCACCCTGACGTGGTCGCAGAAGAATTAAAGAAAGAAGCAGCAGAAATATTTAATAAACTAAACAAAGCATATGAACAAAATGATCTATATACAGTACGTGATATTCTCAAAAGGCTCGAGCAGGGTGAAATGCTGCTTCCAGCATCAGACAGTTTGAGTGACAAGAAGAGGTTAAAAAGCAAGATAGCGGAGATGCGAGAACAGCTTTCCGCAATCATAAAGGAAATAGATATGTTGAAGCAGGATGATACATATCAAACCATTCTAACAATTAAGGACTGGGATGATTATTTTGCCAAGATAAAGAACCAATTGGAGTCCGCGATAGAAACCTATAAAATGGATTGAACATGGACATACAAGATGGATAACGAAAAAGCTCTTGTCAAAACCGATGCTCAATTGGAACTTGCCCGTGCTGGCAATATGATTTCTATTACCTGCAAACTGCTATCAGGACTTTACCAAAAGTCTCAGGCCGACCATAAAGGTAAAAGAACGAGTAAATGTCTTATCGGCGAACATGGCGAAACACATAATGACATCCTCGACAGGCACGGCAAGGAGTGGTCAACAGGTGAACGGGGGTTCATCACTCCTGACGGCAAGTTCCTGTCTAGCAAAGACGCAATGGAATGGGTCAAGACCAACCAGCCGGATATCCATAAGACATTGACGGAGAAGGGCATCAAGGAACTTCATTGCGAGGATTACTGGGCGGCACATCCCGAGGAACCACAGTCTCCCTATCCGGCCGGAACTAACTTAGATGGGCCTGATGGCAAAACATATATCATAAGGAACGGCGAACCAGTGCCGGAAGAGGAATAATGGGACTATGAAATATATCTTATCATTCTTAATTGGATCTTTCCTTCTAATCCTAACCGCATACCAGCCAAGACAAGCAACCGCAGGACAAAAAGATGACTACGAGTTGCAGGAACGCTGTAGTAAACGTGCTGCGGAAAGGTTTAAGGAAGACTCTGGTTATTTTGCGCAAAGTGATAAAGATACTAAATATAGAACAACTTATATAAATCATTACAATAGAAAATTGAACAAATGCTTTGTTCTATTTGCAACTTTTGGCGTGCCAATGGGTAAGAAGGATATCCAAGAGTTTGGTACTTCTTCAGACAAATCTCTTTGGGACATCAATGAAAATAAGCAGTATGGCGACTTTTTCAAATTTAGAGCCAGTCCTGATCCGATTATCTGTGAAGTCTCAGATAAGCTTTGTCATTCAGAAGCTGAATGGGATTCCCTTGTAAAGACATACATGGAAGAATGATGTTCAAGTGATAGGTAGCTCCCGAAAGCTGCGTATAAACAACCTAACTCCCAAAACCATCTGAGGGGCTATGGCCGATATCAGTTATTTTTATTTCGATCATAGTAAATCTCCATGCTCGATCCGGAATAGCAGTGACTCTACCTCTTTTGCGCCCTTGGTGGTCCGCATGTGATCAATTGGTCAGGCTCAGTCAAGGCCGAATTGAAGATCATATAGCCAAAGGGTCGCCAAATCCTCGCCTCCGCATACATTTGACGCCAACTAACCGGGTGCCGCTCGCAAAGGGGAGTCGCATTTATATCAAGCAAAAGCGGTTGGTTTGTGGACGGGCCTATCGGCAAAAAGCACGTTAGTCAGAATCGAGTGCGCGGCAAGTGTCATCTATCAAGTTGCCATACACAACAATAGGTAAATAGAATTATGGAAGAGCAACGCCTATGTTCTCTTCTGCGGTGCAGTGTGATATACTTTTGACAGAATACCATGTTGAAAGGGAGCGAATCATGAAACGTGTTATGATTTTATTTCCGTTATGCGCCTTGGTCGCTATGTGCTTGAGCGCGTGTGCTACGACCAGTGGAGTCATGGAAGCCGAAGGTGGCACGTACATAATTTCGGCAAAAGCCGCACCTATACGCGGCGGAACGGCAGGTGCGAACGCCGTAGCATATGATGAAGCACAGAAATTCTGCGCGGAGAAAGGTGCTCGAGCCGTTGTAATTGACGCACGAGAGCGAGATGTATACCAAAGTGCCGCCGGCGCATCGTGGAATTCAAACGGAGGCAGCGCGGGTGGCGGAACATTTGCGGCAGGGAGTGCGAACCTTCACTTCAGGTGTGAAAAATAGGAAATAACACCATTCCTATCGCTGCCATTGGCGTCTAATTGGCTCTGGTAGCTGGGTTACGGGGCAAAATTGACTGACATCATTGCAGGTATGATACAATTTAAATATGGTAGCAGAGAAGAAAACAAACGCCGGGGTCAGGAAACTGGCCGGCAAATATAAGGGCCCAGCGAATCTCTCAGCCAGGCATGACGAATATTTATCCGAAGACTATGTCCAGGCCTCTGAGATATTAGGGCGTGTCCGACAGGATAGGGAGAAGATTTATTCGCTTGAAGATGTGGAGCTAACCGCTCCGACCGATGAGATCCCCGATGCCGAAGTTATAGAGTCCGAGGGCGACATAATTATACTTCCATCATCGAATCGACCCAAAGCCTATGACAAGCTGCTTAAGTATAGCAACCAGAGTTCTCGAAAATAAGGACCAAGTAACTCTTTGGTTGTATGAACCGCAATTCGGTCTAGACGGCAAGCGACCGATCGATCACATGAGAACTGTAAAGGGAGCCAAAGACATAGAGAGCCTGCTAGGCCGGCTTGAGTATGGAGATTGTCTGTAACCCAACACTCCGCTCATTTGCTGATGTTTCTGATGTACCGCAACTACCCTAATTGTCTCAGAAACAGGTGTTTTATAAACAGCGTCGGTAACCGTTGTCTGTTAAAAAAATTTCATATCGGAGGCGTCATGGACAAAGCTCAGAGACAGATAATCGCTGAAAAAATTGGTTCGACCGTCCGCGTGTTGGAATTGCTAGGCCTTGAATATACAGTTTCTGCGCCAAAGAATAAAAGAAAAAAAGGGAATAGATCACCACGGGTGATTCATGTGGATGTTGGTAAGTCTCGACAACTCTATGTTTATAACAGTGTTAGTGGGGGAACGTGGGCAAACCATCCAAATGGCAAGCCAATAGCTGAAATTAAGAGCATTGAAGATTTATACAATTATTTGCTGAAAATATGAATACAACAACCTTTATCCCTCTCATTATTACAGCCTTAGTGGCAGTGATTGGCTGGTTTATAGTCTATCAGCTGTCGATATCAAGAGATATTTAAGAATAATGGCTAATCGTCAATTGACCGCAGAAGAACTTGTAAAGGCTCGCGCACTTCTGGATGAAGTGCGTAGCAAACTTGCTGCGTTAAGCGGCGGAGACAAGACGTTGTTATTTGCATACCGGCGCAAGATCTATAAAGAGTTGGGCTATGACGAGCGCAGTAAGCCTATGGCTCGGCGGGCGCTGAAGGATAAGAAGTGGAAAGAGCAGCGTGGCTTGTGCGCACTCTGCAAAAAAGAGCTTCCAATTAGCTATACCGTACTGGACAGATTGAACGCTGTTGATGGCTATACAGTAGAAAACACGCGGCTCATTCACCAGGACTGCGATGTTTCACACCAGAAATCGAAAGGCTATGCCTAACAAGGCAGAGCTTGTTCGTAAAAGAGATGGTTTGTGAACTGCCTTGGCGTTGACCTCGAAGCAAAAGTGTGCTATTGTGGCAGAAGGATGAAAAGTGAATAACCCGTTGGCTATTAAACGAGGATAAATGAGAGAACACATCGGTCAACTCAGAGCGATCGCTGACGCCCTTGAGAATGAGACTATACGAGCGGAAGAATCGGCAAGATGGGAAACTTATGATGCTTTTCTTGAAATGCCGACATTGGTTTCCGAGATCGTTAATTATCTACAGCCACTCCTTACGCCATATGAAGCAGCCTACTATTGGCACATGTTCAGTAAAACAATCGTCGAAAACAAAAGCCAAAATAGTGTTTTCAGCGTGCGGAGCCTTGGGAGTGGCGTTGTAGTTCCAAGCCGTGCGACTCAAGCAGATAATGTCCCTTATGGTCAAGTTGCGATTGTATTGAAGGCTTTAGAGGAAAAGGGTGCTATCACAAAGTCTGGCGAGCCAAGTCGCGATGGAACACCTTACAGAATCAACCTTCCAGAAGAGATTCCAGCCTGTGTTGAAGCCATGAAAAAAGCTACTAAAGCGAAGGAATCATCTGAATCAGCTATTGACGAGCATAAACGTCTGGATTTTTACAACATCAAAGAAAACAGATTGCGAGTCTTCGAGCGCGATGGTTATAAATGCTATAAATGCGGAAAACAGCTCACCCGTTTTGATGCAACTCTCGATCACCTTGTGCCAGTTTCCAAGGGCGGAGATAACTCATACGACAATCTGTCTACATGTTGCCTACAGTGCAATTCCAAGAGGAGAAATCGTGATTTGGCTGATTATATGCCAAATGCTTAACGAAACCCTTCACGGGATCAGCATGATGCTCATGCCTCCCCGTAATCGACAGCGTTGGGCGTTACAAAGATAGCATGGATAAGTCTAAGATATTGGAAGCTATTCATCGGTATGCTCTCGCAAATGGTGGAAGGGCTCCTGGGCGCGAGGCCTTCGAGAGACAGACCGGGATCAAAGTATCTGACTGGTATCCCCAGATTTGGATTCGTTGGGGCGACGCTCTTATAGAGGCAGGGTACACACCAAACCAGCTCCAAACTGCTATGAGTGACGATACTGTGATTCAGAGCTATATCGCTCTTGTGCGTGAATTACAGCATCTACCAGTTCAAGGGGAGATAAAGCGCAAGGCAAAAACTGACAAATCGTTTCCGAGTGATAGCGTATTTTCTCGCTTCGGAGGGAAAGATAAGCTCTTGGATGTAATCCTCCATTACTGTCAAGCACACCCCGGCTACGAAGACATTAGTGGTCTCTTTGAAGATCGTAAACGGTCTCCGAAATCCGAGGCAGATACAGACCGTCGTGAATCCAAGTTGGTCACTGGCTTCGTCTATCTGATGAAGTCAGGTCGGCATTACAAGATAGGACGCACCGCCTCAGTTGGAAGTCGAGAGCGACAGCTGGCAATTAAGATTCCAGTACCACCAACTACAATACACATTATTAAGACGGATGATCCTTCCGGAGTGGAGGCGTATTGGCACAAGCGCTTTGCGGAGAAAAGGGGCGAAGGTGAGTGGTTCGACCTATCCCCAGATGACATTAAAGCGTTCAAGAGATGGAAGAGAATAGTCTAGCTTAGTGAAGTGTCCGTCCCGCTGCCACTGTCGATTATATTCTCTATACTAGGCATATAAGTTCAGGAGAAATCCTCGGTGAAATTACCATGCATATATTTCAAGAAAAGGTTAAATCAGCAGTTTTTAATTATTATGCTGAAATAGTTAATTATTTGTATTAATAATTGTAGATTGTTCAAAATTAACGCACGCATGATATTATTAGCAAAAATAGTCTGACTTAATCAACTGAGCCGTCCTTTGTAATATAGGGCTGAATATTTTCGTATTCACTTTTCTTTATCATTGTCAACCCGCATGTTTTTCAGGAATGGATATTCAGCCCTCACATTATCGACCACCGAAGGGTCGAATTCACATACAACGTATTCATCAGTATCGTTGCCCTGGCAGATTACTTGCCCCAACGGATCGACCACGCGCGATGCTCCCGAATAGACGATTCCGTTTCCATCCGTCCCTGTCCTGTTGACTCCTAACACAAAACATTGGTTCTCTATGGCGCGGGCTGTGAGAAGGATCTCCCAGTGGTCCCCTCTTGAGGTCGGCCAGTTCGATATAACGAAGATCGCCTTCACATGATTCGCTATCTTTCTGAAGATCTCGGGGAACCTCAAATCATAACAGATAAAGACGCTTGCAGGCATTCCATCGATGTTGAATACTGTCACACTCTCTCCTGTCATGTAATACTTTTCCTCTTTAGCAAGGCAAAAAGGATGCATCTTCGTATAAGTCGCGGAAAGCATTCCTGTCCTGTCGTAGATGACTGCAATGTTGCGGCCCTTTTCTTCGGCTTGTGATTTCATAGGGAACCCGGCTATAAGGTTGATGTTATTCTTTTTTGCGATATCAGAAAGTATCGAAGTTGTTTCGCCGATACCTTCATCCGCAACAGCGGCGAGGTCCATCGAGAACCCGGTATTGAACATCTCCGGGAATACGATGAGATCGCAATTATCCGCGGCAGCCTGCACGGCAAAAAGCGCAGCCTTCTCGTAATTTCGCCGCCTGTCTTGCCATGCAATGTCGAGTTGAATGAGAGCTGCTTTCATTATTTATTTTCAGGCTCCGCGTTATAACATCTTCGTCTTGAGGTTATCGACCTTCTTGCGGTATTGTTCCTTGATGTCCTTCGGTACCATATTGTCGACTATCTTGATTCCCCTCAGTACGAACGGGAGTGCTGCGGATGTGTTGAGCAGCGGGCTGTCGTTCGGAAGGACAGCTATGAGAAATATAACCATCAAGGCTACGAGCAGGAACCCTTTTATGAAGCCGACTATACCTCCGCCGAAGCTGTTGATTAGACCGAGCCCGGGTAATTTAAAAAACTTGCCTACGATCCAGGCTATTACCATAGCAGCAATAATACATAAAATAAAAATAACGATGAAGCTAAGTATTCTAGCTGCTGCGGCATCCATGAAGGTAAGGTGCCGGGCTACAGCTGCGTAATAGCGCACCGCCGCGAAATACCCGAATCCTATACCGACGATGCTGAAGATCTGGCTTACCATGCCCCTCCATATGCCGTATGCGGTTGTAATGCTTATGATGACGAGGATGATGATATCCAGCGTGTTAATGGTCGTCTACTCCTATTTGAAAAAGTGTCGCGATATTATACCGTATAGTTTTATATTATCACATCATCCGAGGCACGGAAGCTATGTTATAGTTATCAATAGATGCAAAAAAACAAATTTATACAAAGACAGCTAGGCCTCATCTTCGGGCATTCCGAAAATTCTCTTCGGCGTCATCTTGAAGCATGTCTCGGTAGACCGGTTTCTCTTGTACTCACCGATAATTCGGCCAGCATGCTTTCTGGGAGGACCAAGGATGGTGTTATGTGCGTTCGCCTGCACCGGATGTTTCTCGATGCAGACAATGGAGTGATAGATGAAATAGTCTCGATGCTGCTGCACAGAAGAGGGAAGATGACTCTATTCCGTAGTTTCGTCCGTGATAACAGAGACCGGTTATGCAAAAAGCCTCCACAGAAGATTTCTGTGAAGACCACCGGCAGATATTACGATCTCAGGGAATTGTTCGATGAAATCAATGCGGAATATTTTGACGGTGCAGTCGATGCTATAATTACTTGGGGCTCGAAGTGTTCGAGGTATGCAGTGAAGAGACGGACCCTCGGCAGTTACAGCGGAAGCACCAATATTGTCAGGATAAATCCTGTGCTGGACAAAAAGACGGTCCCGCGATATTTTGTGGCTTTTGTCGTATACCATGAAATGCTCCATGCTTCTATTATAGTTTCAGACAAACCTTCGGGCGTCACTCCAGGTAACGGATGCAGGAGAATAGTCCATTCGAGGGAATTCAAGAAACGCGAAATGCTCTTCAGCGACTATCAGAAGGCTATTGCATGGGAAAAAAGATCGCCTGCATAAACCGATGGCGAAAAAAGAGCGGGCGTGAAGCCCGCCCCAAGCGCCGTAGAAGCGATTTACTATTCGATATTGAAAGTTGCCACTTCTTTCATGCCCGGCAGGTATTGACCGACCGGAACCAGCTTTTTCCCTTCATTGACGCATCCAATTATAATGGTCCACAACTGATTTAGCTCCTCTTTTTCCCTGTTGTTCTCCGGCGTCATCGTTAGGAGTGTGCCCTCAAGTTCGATCTTCATAATCTTCCTCCGTTTGATAAGTATTTATCATGTTGTCGCTGCATCCAATAACTAACGACTTCTTGATTCGATGATTATATGCATGCTTTTTCAAAATATACCAATTAATGGACAGAATTCAAAAAATAGGGTAAGTTAATCAACTACCGATATCTTTTTTGCGGACCATCCGGCCCGCTTCTGAGAGGGCTTCGGCTCGCGATGCGATTCGACCTTCCAGAGCAAGTAGTTCAATAGCGGAAAGAATGTCTTTGAAAAAGGGGGAAGGAGAGAGTCCGAACTCGGACATGAGGTCGTTTCCGTCAATAAAAGGCAGTTTGCTACGGCGAGGTATAAATTCGTCGTGATAAATTGCCACAATCTCCCTAGCCTGCGAAACAAAGGTGCCCTCCGACAACTGACAGACTCGCCCGGTTGAAAGTATATATACCAACAAGACATAAATATCATCGCCGAATTCTCTGAGAATTCCTATTATGGCAGGCTTCAAGTTATTGCCAAGCGCGGTTATTACGTTGTTATTCGCTCCCAGCATACGCACGAATTCGCTCTCTCGCCTCGAAAGTTTCAGGCGGGACACGACTTTTTCAGATGTGATGCTGTCCTGGAAAAGGATTGCGAGTTTAAGGCAAAAAGTCCGACTCTCGTCCCCAAGGTACGACCTAATGGTCTCGCTCCTGCTGGAGAAGTAAAGATGGATATTTTTCAGGATATGTTCGACATAGCCGTATGCCTGGCGGGTCTGTTGCCATGTGTCAGGCGCGAGCTCGGTCAGCTCAGGGAATAAATAAAAGAGGAGACCGTCCTTCTCCATTTCTTTTATAGTCGAATAGGAAGATGCTTTCCGCACGATGTGCCTGAGTTCTTCGGTTATTCTTTCAACGGCAGGCCTCGAAATCAGTGGTGCATGTTCACTTACAGCCGAAGCGGTATGTGCTTCTACGCCGAAATTGAGTTCGGCAACAAAGCGGTAGATGCGCAGGAGCCTCAGAGGGTCATTAACAAGATTCTCCTCTGATACCATACGGATAATTTTGTATTTGAGGTCATGCCGTCCGTTAAAAGGATCAATTATGCTTTTTTTAAGTTCCCCACGTCTGGCCTCCGAATGCCCGCATTCGATCTTCGATAACGGTATCGCCATTGAATTGATAGTAAGGTCGCGGTTGGCAAGGTCATCGAGTATCGCACTGCCGTACATGGTGCAAATATCGATGTATTCATTTTGCCTGACAATCCGCACAATATGGAAATCCCTGTCGAGGAGGACGAATGTAGCTCCTATCGTATCGGCAAAAGAGCGGCCGATTTTTTCCGCATCTCCTTTGACGACAATATCAGCGTCCTTGATATGCCTGTCCAAAAGAAGGTCTCTGACGGCTCCTCCGACGATAAAGGAATCATCTACCAACTGTCCGCCGGCTGCAAAATCGCAAAAAAGATTCAGCAATGTCGACACATCATCTCCGAGATTCGATAAAAAAAGTCACAGGGGCGTCATTTACCAGGTTGACCTTCATATAGGAATGGCGCCTCCTTTGTTGGGCAGGTGAAACATTCATATAATAGAATAAAGTATAACTAAATAAAAGGAGAGATGAATGCTGAAACGGGTTGAGGTGCTGACAATTATAGGGATTATAGCTGTTGTCGGAGGATTTTCGACGGTTGGTGCGGAATATTACCAGGGATACCAAGTTTGCGTTCCCTGTCATAATGGCCGTACAGCACCGGATTTGAAAGGATTATTTTCGTCTGCCGACGAGTTGATCCGGACGGCCAAAAGCGTGAAGGACCCGATGATGAGAAATATCCAGCAGAACGACGAACTTTTAAAAGCGGCGGCAAAAGACCTCGGACTGAAGTAGATCCTTCTTTATCTATAAAGATACCTCTCCGGATTTGTGCTGATATAATTCAAGATTTCAGCTCGACCATAAAGTGCCTCAAGTGAATCAACAGCTTCGGTAATTGTCGTAGAACCGCCGAGCAGCTTGCCGTGGATGTCGGCTAATCCTTCATTTGTCGAAACCGGTGTGGCCGGTATCTTGGCTTCTTTTATCGAGTCGGATACGATGATGATCCGCTCGTGGTTCTTAGCCCTGAATATCAGATCGACAGTCCCCGAATGTAGATGGAAGGGGTCGGCGATTACCTCCACGTATATGTCGGGGTTCAGAAGT
>Ga0181523_10004304_pt1 | contig 12365 bp, 12 predicted proteins | sample PEATcosm2014_Bin_43_FD_119752 | JGI IMG/M metagenome (GOLD analysis project Ga0181523, IMG submission 119752) | Peatland microbial communities from MTU Mesocosm Facility, Houghton, MI, USA - PEATcosm2014_Bin05_30_metaG | ecosystem: Environmental > Terrestrial > Soil > Wetlands > Peat | place... | reverse complement strand
CGCCAGCGCCGCCGGCACCGCGATACCCATGAGCACGGCATCGTTGCTGCGCGCGCCGACAATCGGCATCGAGCCCTGGATCAGGGCAAGACCGAGCGCCAGCATCAGCGCGTAGTGGCCGAGTTCGGCGATCACTTTGCGCCTCCGCCGGCCGGCATTGCGGCGCGCGGGCCGTAATCGTCCTTCCAGTGCCCCGACCTCTTCAAGGCGTCGGCGACCTCCTTCGGCATATAGGTCTCGTCATGTTTGGCGAGGATGGTGTCGGCGTTGAACACGCCGACGCCGTCGAGTGCACCTTCGGCGACCACCCCCTGCCCTTCGCGAAACAGGTCGGGCAACGCGCCCTGATAGGCGACCGGCAGCTCACTCTTGCCGTCGGTCACCTCGAAACGAATTTTCAGATTGTCGCCGCGCACCAGGCTGCCCGGTTTCACCAATCCGCCGAGGCGGATGCGCGCACCGGCGGCCACGTGCTTATCGGCGACATCGCTCGGCGAATTGAAGAACACAATGGAATCGCGTAGCGCCCCAAGCACCAGCGCGACTGCAATCGCCAGCACCGCAAGACCGCCGCCGATCAGAATAAGACGCCGCCGCTTGCGCGTCATTGCTCTGGTGTCCGCATGATTCCCGCCGTCAGCCCTCGAGGCCAAGTCCCTTGAGGAGATCGTCGATGCGCTTGACCTCGTCGGGACGGCCGGCGAGCGCCCGCCTAGCGTCGGCGGCAACCCCCTTCGCCCGGTCGCGATCGCCGAGCACGACATAAGAACGCACGAGCCGCAGCCAGCCCTCGACGTCGGCGCCGTCGTTCTGCAGCCGCTCGGCGAGGCGCCCGACCATGCCGCGGATCATGTCGCGGCGTTGCTCGTCGGTCATCTTCGCCGCGCTCGCCGCATCGGCGGCGGTCGGCCCAGCCGCCACGCCCGGCACAACCGCCGCGCCCGGCGGACCCGCAACGCGCGCCAGCGCGCCGCGCACGAACTCGACCCACTGCGCTCCCGCCGGCGCATCGGTGAGAAGCGCGCGCCAGATGGCGGCGGCCGCATCGGCTTTGCCGTCCTGCTCGGCCGCAAGGCCGAGAAAATAGCGGGCCTTTGCTTCATGCGGATCGCGGGCAACCGCGCGTTCGAACAGATCCTTGGCTTCGGCGGTGACTACGCCGTTCGCTGCGCCAGCAAGCGCCTCGCCGAGATCGGACTCGCGCGTTGCGGTCGCACCGTTGAGCGCCAGCGATTTGCGCCGGGCCGCGACCGCATCGTCGAAGCGACCGAGCCGTATGTAGACCGGTGCAAGCACCTCCCAGCCGGAACCGTCATTGGGATTGCGCGCAAGGTGGGCCTCGACCTGACCGACGAGTGCCGCGACCGACTCATTTCCCTGCGGTGACGTGACGCGGGCGAGGGCCGGCTCCCCGGAAAGGCCCGGCGAGCCGAGCGCGATGTAAAGGCTGGGCGGACCCAACGGCAGAATGATCAATGCCGCCAGCGCCGCCGTGCGGCGGCGACGCAAATTCCGCGGCGACGCGGCGTCGAACACGGCCGGGGTCTCGCGGTCGGCCGCGGTGAGGAGCCGCCGCGACACTTCGAGCCTGGCGGCTTCCGCCTCCGCCTCACCGATCAGGCCGGCGGCGCGATCGCGGCCGATTTCCTGCAATTGATCCTTGTAAACGAGAAGGTCGCTGCCGCCGACAGCGCGTTCGCCGCGGCCGAGCGCCCACAAGACGACGAAAGTCGCCGCCGCGGTCATCGACGCAAGAATGAAGAACAGGATCATATCGTCTTGACCATGAGCCGGATCGGAAAGCCGCGGTGGACCTCGCCGCTGTCGGGCCGCTTGGTTACATCATCACGGCGTCAATACGGCGGCAATGGGAGCCATGGCGCGGCAATTGCGCGCTGCTGCGAGGCAACCCGGGGTTTTGCGACCCGGTCCGCGGGTCACGCCCGTACCGGTTTGCGCTCGGCCGAGCCGGCCTGCACGGCCATCTCGGCGGCTTTGGACAAGAGCCCGGCGTAGTCCGCCCCGAACATGATGCGGCAGAACCGGACGGCGGCCTCGACCTGCGATTGCCGAAACGGGCGGTCGCCGTCGCCGGCCTGCCGCAGCGTATCGAGCAGCACCTTGGTGCCGGTCTCCAGGTACTCCCGCAGCTCGGCGTAGCTGCGCATGGTCGCTTCATTGACCGCGAGCTCGCTGGCGTAATGGCGGCAGGCGCCGACGAGTTCGACCAGCATCTCGGCGTCGCCGACGTCGATCGCGTCAACGAGCGAGCCGGGAGCGATCTCCTTGACCGGGCGCGGGCGCAACAGGCGTCGAACGCGGCCCGGCGCCGAATCGATCTCGGTCTTGAGCAGGTTCGAGATCTCGGTACGGATCGCGGTGAGCTCCCGGCTCCACGGCGAGTCGACCGAAAGGTCCAGTTCGGTGCGCAGGCCACGCGCGGCGTCATGCAGGGTCTTGAGCAGCGCCGTCACCCGATGATGAGCCTTCAGCTGGGCGCGCAACTCGCGCACCATGCATCCGACCTCGCTCAGCACGATCGTCACCGCGGCGGCAAACGGCGTCTCGGAGATCCGGGCGGTGTCGTCGCTCTCGGCGGCGCGGGAAGCGATGCGGATGAGCTGCCAGGGCGCTTCCATGCGGCTCATCACCAGAATGAGGCCATACAGGAAGAGGTCCGCCTTGCGCGCAGCGCCTTCCGGCGAGCGCGGCGATGTCGCGCTCTCGAGCAGCGCCTTGACGGAATCGATGTAATCGCGCTCGAACGTGCGCATATGGTCCGGCAGCCGCCGCGCCAAGTCGCCAAGCACGTCGCGGATCGCGAGCACACGGGTGACGGTGGCGAGGTCGTCGAGCGCGCGCGGCGTGCCGACCTGAACGGCAAGGCGCCGACGCGCTTTCTCATTACCGTCGACTGCGATGATCGCTTCCCTGCTGCGCTGGATGGCGCGATCTTGCAAGGCACGGGTCAGCTGTTCCGCCTTGATCTTATCGTCGGCGAGCAAGGCACGGTTGATGTCCTCGCTCAGCGCCTTGGCTTCGGCCGGCATCAGGTCGCGACCGATCCACTCCCAGATCGGATCGAGCGACACGCGCGCGAGGCGTCCGACGCGTTTGTGATCGGCGGCATCGTCGGTGAGGAACGGCTCGAGCGGCGCGAAGAACAGGCGAGCCGCGTCGCCGACGCGCGGCGCCGGCTGCCCGGCACCACGGATCGCGCGGCGCAACTCCTGCAGCACGAGATCGTTGGCGGCGACCTCCTCGCCGCGCAACAGCCCGCGCTCGAGCTCCGCGACGAGCATCGCCCGGGCCTCCGGCTTGAGAGTCCGCAAATAGTCGCGCAGCCGCTCGGCGGATTGCTGCCCGTCGCTCGCCATGGACACACCAAACCTCGCTTGGACGGCGCCCAACGCCCTTTCTAATCGCCCCGCGCTTAAGAAGGCGTTACCCAAAATGTCAGGAATTCAAGGCGGAAAAGCCGCGCGGGCGGATCAGCTCACGATCGTCCAAGTGCCGTCGGGATTGCGGCAGGCGGTGCCGCGTTCGACCTGCGGCCGTCCGTCGATGTAGACCGTATGCGTGTATTGCCGGCAGGAGGCGCCGTCGATTTGCGCGGCCGGACCGGGCACGACGTTGCCATAGCGCCCGGACTGCGGATTGCGCCAAGCGACCGGAGCCCCGGACGGCCCGGTTTCCAGCGCCTGCATCTGCGCTGCATAGGCGCGCCGCTTGTCTTCATCATCGAGCGCCGCGCCGATGCGGTTGCCGAGGAAACCGCCGACGGCGGCACCGATCAACGTCCCGGCCACCCGATTGCCGGCGCTGCCGCCGATCAGATTGCCGATGAACGCGCCGGTGAACGCTCCACCCGCCGTGCCGCCAACCTCTCTGGGCCCAGAATCGGCCGAGCAGGCGGCGACGCTCGACGCGGTCAACAGAACCGAGATGAACTTGATCGCCCGCATAGGGTCCCCGCGGCGGCCCGCCGTGCCGGCTTGCCGCAGAAGATGCCAGACACGGGACGATTGAGGCTAAACTCTGTCCGCATTCTGCGCTAGGGCGACGCCGCAATTCAGCCGCCCGGAAGCGCGAGTTCCGCGCGCAGACCCCCAATCGGCGCGGTGCCGAGCGAAAGGACGCCATCGTAGAGGCCGGCAAGCTCGACGACGATGGAGAGGCCAAGGCCGGAGCCGGGCTTGCTTTCGTCAAGCCGTTGGCCGCGCAGCGCCACCTGTTCGCGTTCCGAAGGCGAAAGGCCCGGTCCGTCATCGTCGACGATGATGCGTACGCGCGGCTTGTCCTCGCCTGTGGGGCGCTCGGCGACCACTTCAATGGCCACCCGCGACTGCGCCCATTTGCACGCATTGTCGACCAAATTGCCGACCATCTGCTCGAGGTCCTGGCCTTCGCCGCGGAAATAGGAGTGCTCGGGCGCGTCGATGGCGATGGCGATGTCGCGCTCGCGATGCAGCTTCTCCATCGTGCGCGCCAGCGCGGTAACGATCGGAGGAACGTCGATGAGCGTGCCGACGACGGTAAAGCGCGCGGCAAGCCGCGCCCGCTCGAGCTGGCGCGCCACCTGATCGCGCATGATCTCCGTCTGCTCCAGCACCTTCTTCGCCAAGGGATCGCCGCTTCTCGCCGCAGCCTCGTTGAAGATGACGGAGAGCGGGGTCTTCAGCGCATGGGCGAGATTGCCGACATGCGTGCGCGCGCGCTCGACGATTTCACGATTGGCATCGAGGAGCGCATTGGTCTCGCGCGCGAGCGAGGCGATTTCGACGGGGAATTCACCCTGCAGGCGCTCGGCGCGGCCGGAGCGGATCGCCGCCAGACTTTCCGAAATGCGCTTGAGCGGGAACAAGCCGAAGCGAACCTGCAGCGCCGTGGTCAGCAGCAGCGCACCGGCGAGCACGGCGAAGGTCGCGCCGATGACCCGATCAAAGCTGATCATCTCTTCGTCGATCTCGGAAGCATTGCCCGCCACCTCGATTAGATAACGGCCATCATCGCCAAGGTCGATGTTGCGCTCGACGAGGCGCAGGCGCACATCCTCGGGACCCTGCGCATAGCCTTTCTGGTAGCCTGCGGAGAGCGCCGAAGCGTCCTTGCTGTCGGGCAGCCGCGGCAGATTGGAGTCCCACAGCGAGCGCGAGGAATGCAGCTCCGGCTTCGGCGTATCAAGCCGCGTTACCTGCCAATACCAGCCGGACAGCGGCAGCTCGAACAACGGCTCGCCGATCGATTGCGGAAACTTGTCGTTGCCTTCCTCGGGCGAGGCCACGTCGGCGACCAACGTTCGCAGATAGACGTCGAGCCGGCGGTCAAAAGCGCGCTCGACGGCCTGACGATAGAGCGAGGAGAGGACGATGCCGGTCACGATGAGAATGACCACAGTCCAGCCCGTCGCCCATAGAAAAAGTCGGAGCGCGAGCGAGTTAGCGCGCATCGGGCGGCGTGAGCAGATAGCCGAGGCCGCGCACCGTTTGGATCACGTCAACCCCCAGCTTCTTGCGGATGCGCCCAACGAACACTTCGATCGTGTTCGAATCGCGGTCGAAATCCTGATCGTAAAGATGCTCGACCAGTTCGGTCCGAGACACCACGCGGCCGGTATGGTGCATGAGATAGGAAAGCAGCCGGTATTCGTGCGAGGTCAGCTTGACCGGATTGCCTTCGACGGCGACGCGGCCGGTGCGCGTATCGAGCCGCACCGGCCCGCAGGTGAACTCGCTCTTGGCGTGACCGGCGGAACGGCGCAACAGCGCACGCACCCGCGCCAGCACCTCTTCCAGATGGAAGGGTTTGGCGACGTAGTCGTCGGCGCCCGCGTCGAAGCCTTGCACCTTGTCGCTCCAACGGTCGCGCGCGGTGAGGATGAGCACCGGCATGGCCCGGCCGGCTCGCCGCCAAGCCTCGAGCACGGAAATTCCGTCCATCTTCGGCAAGCCGATGTCGAGGATGACCGCGTCATAGGGCTCACTCTCGCCGAGATAGTGACCTTCCTCGCCGTCGAAGGCGCGATCGACCACGTAGCCAGCGTCGGTCAGCGCAGTAGCGAGCTGGCGATTGAGATCGGGATCGTCTTCGACAACAAGGAGGCGCAAGAAGAACTCCGCTTAACGCCCGCTGACGAGCGTGCCCTTGGCTGCGTCCACGGTGACGCGCGCCACCTTGCCATCGTGGGCCAGTACTGTCAGCAGATAGACCAAGCCCTCGGGGCGGCGACAGAGCCGCGCGCGCACTAACGTTCCCGGAACGTGGCTCCTGATTGCATGCAGCGCGGCAGCGAGGCGAAGCACGGAACCATTCTCGACCAGGGCGCGTCGTTCTCGCTGATTGAGACAGCCGCGCGTCAGCTCGATGGGATGGGTGGGGTGGCTCGCGGCGTCCTGCGCTAGGGCGGGCGCAAGCGCGACCGCGAGCGTCAGTAGGGCGACGGCGACCGTTCGTTCGGCGGTACCCATGCGGCTTCCTTGCGCGCTTGCCGGTGAACCAAGCCTGAACGGCTGATTTGCCAATCCAGCCTACCCGAGCCGCCCACGGCCGGCTCTGCCCGGGCCACCCAAATCCTTGATTCCTCAGGTATAGACGCGGATATCCGGTACAAGGGGCGGCATGACGGGCAGTCGCCGGCCGGCAGGCATGAACCGCAAGACCGAAGGGCGCGATGCGTAGGCTGCGTATCGTCATCGGCACCCTTGCCGCCGTTTCGATGACCCCGGCTCTTGCCGTTGTCGGCGGAGCCCCGCTGGCGTCGGAGAACCTCGCCCGATCCGTCGTGATGATCGTCGGCTCTTTCGGCACGCTATGCACCGCCACCGTGATCGCGCCCGATCTCCTCCTCACCGTGGCGCACTGCGTTGAGCCTGGCGCTGAGTACAAGCTCGTCGACGCCGAGAGCGGGCAGGCGCCGGTGCTAAAGGATATCGCGCGCATCGAGCGGCATCCGCAGCTTGCCCTGAAAAGACTTTTCGCCCATTTGGCCACGGCCGACGTGGCGCTGCTCAAGCTTGCCGCATCGCTCACCGCCGAATTTGCGCCGCTTCCACTTGACGAGCCGACCCACCCGGCAACCGTGGGCGACTCCTTCACGATCGCGGGCTATGGCGTCAGTGCGCGGGGCAAAAGCGACAGCGGCGGAACGCTGCGCGCAGCGACGCTCATCGCCCTGGACGGGCCCGATACTGCGCAAATGCGCCTTGTCGATCCGCGCACCCAGGGCAGGCGCGCCGGTCTCGGTGCCTGCACCAGCGATTCCGGCGCTCCGGCCTTACGCAAAAACGGCAGCGGTTTAGCCGTTGTCGGCATTGTGAGCTGGTCGACCGGGCCCGACATGCATGGCGGCTGCGGCGGTGTGACCGGGGTCACCGCACTTGCGCGCTATCGTGATTGGATCGCCGAAACGGCGCGAAGCTTGCGCTCTTCGCTCGGACCCTAGCCGCGCTGTTCGCGAGCCTCACCGCGCGCGCTTCGGCAGCTTGAGCGGCCAGCTCACGATGTAGTCCTCGAGCATGTCGTCGGATACGTCCTTCTCGCTCGCGCGCACGCGGCCGCGCACCGACACCCCCGCGGCATGCACCGTGTCCGTGTCGCCAGAGACCAGCGGATGCCACCAATAAAGGTCCCTACCCTGCTCGACGAGCACATAGGCGCAGGATGGCGGGAGCCAGGTGATGGTCTTCAGGCTTTCCGGGGTGAGTTGCACGCAATCTTCGACCTTTTCCAGCCGGTGCGCGTAGTCGCGGCAGCGGCAGCTTTTTCCGTCCAGCAGCCGACAGCCGACATCGGTATAGTAGGTGCGGTCCGTCTCCTCCTCTTCAAGCTTGTTGAGGCAGCAACGTCCGCAGCCATCACAGAGGCTCTCCCACTCCGAATCAGTCATTTCTTCCAATGACTTGCGTCGCCAGAACGGGACCGGATCGGAGCTCTTATCGCCTGCCATGTCGCTCAACGACCCTCGACCGAACCAAGCTCGTTGCGCCCCGCCCGGACGGCCTGGGAGGAACAAGATACGAGCATGCCGTCATACGCCCTATTTACCCCCAATTTCCATTCACCCTGTGCCCGCGGCGTCATTGGCCGGCAGCGTTGCGTCGGCTAAATCTTACCTTGGTCGCCTGTGGCGGCCGAAGACCTACACGCCCGAAGCGCTTGCGGAGTGCCGAACTTGACGGACCTGTTCCCCGATTCGGGTGACGACTGGCGGCTCAAGCTCAAGCGGCTGGCGCTCGACATCGATGCGCGGATCGATTCCGCCGTCTTCGGTAGCATCAAATGGACGCGCGAGCTGTACGAGCGCTTCACGGCGATTATGGACCGCTGCCATATCGCCGGCTGGCGGCGTTGGCTGTTCATCGAGCCGCTGTCTGAGGCGACCACGCTTGGCACCGGCGCCATCCTGCTCATGCTCGCGCTCGCCATTCCGGCCTTCCGCGAGACGTCGGACGAGGACTGGCTCAAGAAATCCGAGCTCGCGGTCAGCTTCCTCGACCGCTACGGCAACGAGGTGGGCAATCGCGGCATCAAGCACAATGATTCGGTACCGCTCGAGGACATGCCCGACCACCTCATCAAGGCGGTGCTGGCGACCGAGGACCGGCGCTTCTTCGAGCATTTCGGCATCGATTTCTACGGCACCTTCCGTGCGCTGATGACCAACGCCAAAGCCGGCGGCGTGGTGCAGGGCGGCTCGACCATAACCCAACAGCTGGCGAAAAACCTTTTCCTGTCGAACGAGCGCACGCTCGAACGCAAGATCAACGAGGCCTTCCTCGCCGTCTGGCTGGAGACGCGGCTCTCCAAAAACGAGATCCTCAAGCTTTACCTCGACCGCGCCTATCTCGGCGGCGGCGCCTTCGGCGTCGACGCGGCGGCGCAATACTATTTCGGCAAATCGGTGCGCGACGTGACGCTGCCCGAAGCGGCGATGCTCGCCGGACTATTCAAGGCTCCGTCCAAATTCTCCCCGCTCGCCAATCTACCGGCCGCCCGCGCCCGCGCCAATGTCGTGCTCGATAATCTCGTCGACAACGGATTCATGACCGAGGGTCAGGTCTATGGCGCGCGCCGCAACCCGGCGACGCCGATCGACCGCCGCGAGGAGGACGCGCCGAACTATTATCTCGATTGGGCCTTCGACGAGATGCGAAAACTCGTCGACACGTTTCCGAAATCAGTGACCGAGCGCTTCTTCGTGGTACGCACCGCGCTCGACGTCAATCTGCAGCACTACGCCGAGCGCACGATCGAATCGGCGCTACGTCAGTACGGCCACGACTATGGCGCGAGCCAGTCCGCCTCGGTGATCGCCGATCTCGACGGGGCGGTGCGCGCGATGGTGGGCGGACGCGACTATGGCGCGAGCCAGTTCAACCGCGCGGTCGACGCGCTGCGCCAGCCCGGGTCATCGTTCAAGCCCTACGTCTATGCGACGGCGCTCGCCAACGGCTTCAAGCCGACCTCGGTCGTCGTCGATTCACCCGTGTGCATTGGCAATTGGTGCCCGCACAATTACTCCGGCGGCTATTCCGGATCGGTAACGCTCACGCAGGCGATCACCAACTCGATCAACGTCATTCCGGTCAAGCTGTCGATCGCACTGGGCGAGGGCAACCCGAAACTCGGCCGCGCCAAGATCATCCAGACCGCGCGCAATTTCGGCATTTGGACGCCGCTGCCGGACACGCCCTCGCTACCGATCGGCGCCGATGAGGTGAACGTCCTCGAGCATGCCGTCGCCTACGCCACTTTCCCCAATCTCGGCAAAGCGGTCACCCCGCACGCCGCGCTCGAAGTGCGCACCGGTACCGGCGAGCTGGTTTGGCGCTTTGACCGCGACGGCAAACGGCCGCAGCAGGTGATCAGTCCGCAGGTCGCCCTGGAAATGATCGCGATGATGAATTCGGTGGTCGAGAACGGCACCGGCAAACGTGCACAGCTCGACGGCGTCAAGGTCGCCGGCAAAACCGGCACCACCAATGGCTGGCGCGACGCCTGGTTCGTGGGCTACACCGGCAACTTCTGCGGCGCGGTGTGGATGGGCAACGACGACTACACGCCGACCAAACGCATGACCGGCGGCACCATCCCGGCCCTGGTCTGGCACGATATCATGGCTTACGCACATCAGGGCGTTGAACTGCGGTCGCTGCCCGGCCTGTCCGCGCCGGAGCATGCTCCCACCGTCGCCGCGGCGACGCTGCCCGGCGGCGAGGCGCCGCAGCAAGTCCTGCTGACACGCAAGGGAACCGAGGCTTTGGTCCGTGTCGAGCATCTTCTCGACGATGCGAGCCGTGCGCTTGCGGCGCAGGCTCCGCCGACCGGAACGGTCGGCGCGCTGGACGGCCGGCAAAGTCGCGCCAGCGCGGTGGCGGCGGCTACGGACCCCCAGTCTGCCGCGACCCCGCGCGGCGATTGAGCGCGGCCGAAGCCGTGTTCGCAGGACCACCTTCTTAGCATCGGGTCGAACGTGCGCCTGTTCCTCGGTTCCTGTTTCACATTGGTGCTGGCGGCCGCCATCGGGCTCGGCGCGACCTGGCTGACGCTGACGCGCGGCGTCGCCTTCGGCGCGCTGAGCATTGGCGCCTGGACCGCATGGCCGAGGAGCGGATCGGTCGATATCGATCCCTACGCCCGCGCCACCATCGCGCGCACCGGTGAGTTGCCGGTCGGAACCGGCGACGGCGTCGCCTTCTATGCCCGCAGCGACGATACCGGAAACCCGTTCGACGGCCGTTGCAGCTTCGCGATCAGCGGTCTGTCGCCGGCGGCGCGTTTCTGGACGCTCACGCTTTACGATCTGGAGGGCCGGCTCGTCGCCAACGCCATCGACCGGCACAGCTTCACCAGCGCGGAGATCGTGCGCGACGCCGAGGGCCGCTTTATCATCAATATCGCTCCGCGCGCGCGACCGGGAAATTGGCTGCCGACCGGCGGAATCGAACGGTTCGTTCTGGTGTGGCGCCTCTACGACACGCCGATCGGCGTTGCGACGCGCACCACCAAGGAAGGGCCGATGCCGGCGATCGTGGAGAAGAGCTGCTCATGATCCTGCGGGTCTTCTTGTGGATTCTCGGGGCCCTGGTGCTGGGCGGGATCGTGCATCTGTCGACGGTGCTGGCGATGCCCCAGGCGGCAAAGCAGGACGCCTACGCGCGCCTCGCGCCGGTCGCTCCAGTCAACACGATGACGACACTTGCCGCGCCGACCGCGCAAGCCGCAGTCATGCCGTTCATGGATCCGGCCTTCGCGGTCGCGGTTTGCCGCTACGATCTCTCCAACGCGCCGCTCAAGCTTACGGCGCCGGTCAGCCAATCCTATACGTCGGTTACGTTCTACACGCGCAACAGCGTCGCCTATTATGCGATCAATGACCGTGCCGCCGGGCGAAGGACGATCGAGCTCGATCTGATGACCACGCAACAACATGCAGACATGCCCGAGGAAGAGGACGTCACCGCCGCCGACCGGCTGATCATCGAGTCCCCGACCAATGCAGGACTGATTGTGCTGCGGGCGCTGGCGGCAGAGCCGGGGCTGATGGCCATGGCGCGCCGCGCGCTCGGCGCCGCGCAATGCCGCGTCGAGCCGCAGGCCAAGCCCTAATCTTTGGTGACGAGCGCGCCCTGCGCGGCGACGTTGACCGGCACGGGAGTGAAATGCGGCACCGGCACGAGCTGGTTCGCTGCGATCAGCTGCTGCAATTGCGTGAGCGCCACATCGGCGTCGGCAGCGACCCTCTCCGGCTCCGCCACCACCAGATGCTCGAGCGCGAAACGATAAGAAGCGCCGCGAAACGCCAGCGAACGCTCCACCCAGGCGATGGTCAGGATGTTCTCGCCAATCCGCGCGCGTGCATTGAGCCGGTCGGCCGGGCTGAGATCGGCGACATATTTCAGGCTCATCTCGCGCCGCCGGTCGAGATCGAGGACGCGTTGCGCGAGATCGAAGAACGGGCCGATGCGCACCGTGTCGTTGCGGATATCGTCGATCAATTTGTTGTAGCGTCCGGTGCTCGACCGATAGCCGGCCGCCTGCAGATATCCGTAATAGACGGTAGGACCGAGCGTCCACAACGCCGGCCGGAACCCGCGCTTGGTGCCGTATTCATAGACGATCGCGTCCCAGCGGATGCGGTCGTAGGGCGGCTCGATCAGCGCAAAGGCGAGATCGCGCAGCGCCTGCTCGTCTTCGGTCAGATTGTAGTTTGAGATCGGCGCGCCGGCATGCGCGGCGGCGTCCCAGCCCACCCAAGCATGGATGTCGTCGGTGACGACCTGCTGCTGCAGCCGGCCGAAATCGCCAACGCTGGAGCATCCCGGCAATGCCGAAAGCGCAAGGACGATCAAGGAGGAAAATTTTGT
>Ga0181523_10004302_pt1 | contig 12367 bp, 13 predicted proteins | sample PEATcosm2014_Bin_43_FD_119752 | JGI IMG/M metagenome (GOLD analysis project Ga0181523, IMG submission 119752) | Peatland microbial communities from MTU Mesocosm Facility, Houghton, MI, USA - PEATcosm2014_Bin05_30_metaG | ecosystem: Environmental > Terrestrial > Soil > Wetlands > Peat | place... | reverse complement strand
GGCAAAACGCATCAAATCCCCGGCATGATCCAGGTCGGCAAGAAGACGGGCAACCAGCCGCTGGACGATCACATCATGGAGCACGTGCGGATGAAACGCATTTCACCGGAAGACGCCTATGACAAGGCGCTGGACCGGAAAAAATTCCGTTCTCTGCTCGCGCATCCGCCGGAAGAAGATGATGCCACCTGATTATGCGACGACCCGAACTGGACCAAATTTTGACGACGATGCTGGCTTCACAGCCGGAGGTTTCCGATGTTTTGTTCACCGTGGGCCGCCCGCCGCAGGTCGAGGCTTACGGTGAACTCAAGCCGGTGGTCCTCGACCCGCCGATTGACAAGCTCACGCCGTTTCAAACCGAGACCATCGCGTTGAATATCATCGGTGACAATCTCTGGCAGACTGAAGATTTGCTGCGCCATGGTTCGTGCGACGCTTCCTACGGGCTTTCGGACGTCGCCCGTTTTCGCGTCAACGTTTTCGCGCAGCGCGGAAACTATTCCATCGTGTGCCGCCAGCTCAATTCGACCATCCCGACGCTGGAAAAATTGAAGTTCCCGGACATTTTCAAGGAAATCCCGAAGGAAAAAACCGGTTTGATCCTCGTCACCGGCGCAACCGGCTCCGGCAAATCCACCACGCTGGCCGCCATTCTCAACGAAATCAACCGCACCAAGCCGGTCCACATTGTCACGCTGGAAGACCCGATTGAATACGTTCATACGCACGATCAGGCCACGTTCAACCAGCGCGAACTGGGCGTTGATTTTGATTCCTATGTCAACGGCCTCCGCGCCGCGCTGCGCCAGGCGCCGAAAGTGATTCTGGTCGGCGAGATGCGCGACCGCGAGACGGTGCGCATCGCGTTGAGCGCGTCGGAAACCGGCCATCTGGTGTTGAGCACCCTCCACACCATCAACGCGGGCGAAACCATCAATCGTATCCTGGGCATGTTCGATCCGGAAGAGCAGGAACAAATCCGCGTCCGGCTGGCCGATTCACTGCGCTGGGTTGTCAGCCAGCGGCTGGTGCCCAAAGTCAGCGGCGGGCGCACCGCCCTGCTCGAAATCATGGGCTCCAACCTGCGTACGCAGGAAACCATGCGCCTCGGCGAAAGCGAAGGCAAAACGTTTTACGAAATCATCGAGGCCAGCCATCCGTTCGGGTGGCGCACGTTCGATCATGCCTGCCTTGAAGCCTACGAGGAGGGTGTCATCACGGAGGAAACCGCCATGCTTTATTGCACCAAACGCAGCGTCGTTTCGCGCGGCCTTGACAACACCAAAAAGGGCCGCGGCGAGATCATCAGCACCGTCGGCTCGTTGCGGATGAAATCAAAGCCCAACGAAAGCCCGCCCATCCTTAAACTCAAGTAATCAAAGCACCATGAACGCCTCATTCGATTTTGTCAGCACCGCGGACAAACCGGCCTTGATCGCCTTTTCCACTCCGGAATGGCTGGAAATCGCCAAAGGCGCCCTCGTGGAGCTGGGATACAAGGTTCACACCGCCGCCACCCACAGCGATTTCGTCGTGCGCTTCGCTCAGGTTCGTTACCAGGTCGTCATCGTCGAGGAACTGTTCGGCGCGAACAGCATTGAGGAAAACCTCACGCTGAAGGCGCTGCAACAAATGCCCGTCGGCCAGCGCCGCCATGCCACCATCATCCTGCTCGGCGACTCGTTTCAAACCTTTGTGCCGATGGAAGCTTTCAAACAAAGCGTCCACGCCGTCGTCAACAGCTCCGAGATGTTCCTGCTCAAGCAGCTCGTCGAAAAAGCCGTTGCCGACAACGACATTTTTGTCCACAGCTTCCGCGACGTCCAGACTCGTGTTTACGCCAGTAACGGCCGCTCGTAACGGTTGCGGCCTTTGATGAAAGTCTCCGCCGGTCAATTCCATGACCCGCCTCGATCAAGCGTTGGTTGAACGCGGCCTTTGTGAAAGCCGCGAAAAAGCCAAACGCGCCGTCCTCGCCGGCCAGGTCCGCGTCAACGCCCAGCCCGCCCGCAAACCCAGTGACCCGGTCAAACCCGATGACGCCCTCACGCTCGATGGCGGCGAGAAATATGTCAGCCGTGGCGGCCACAAACTCGAACACGCGCTCCAGCATTTTCAACTCGACGTGGCCGGATGGGTCGCGCTCGACCTCGGCGCGTCCACCGGCGGGTTCACCGATTGTCTGCTCCAGCACGGCGCGGCGAAGGTTTATGCGGTGGACGTCGGCCGGGGCCAGCTCGCCTGGAAACTCCGCCAAGACCCGCGCGTGGTCGTGATGGAAAAAACCAACGCGCGCCTTTTGACCGCCGCCCAATTTCCCCCGCCGTTCGCGCCCGCGGACCTGGCGGTGATTGATTGCTCGTTTATCTCGCTGCGCAAAATCCTGCCCGCCGCCGTTCCGTTGTTGAAACCAAACGGCAAAATTGTCGCGCTCGTCAAACCGCAATTTGAAGCCGGCAAGGCCGAGGCCGACAAGGGCCGCGGCGTGATTCGCGATGCCGCCATCCATGAACGGGTGCTGGACGAACTGCGAAAATTTGTCACCGAGCGGTCTGGCCTTTGCTGGCGGAATGTGGTTGAATCCCCCCTGCTTGGCCCCGCTGGCAACAAAGAATTTTTGGTGCTGATTGAAAAAGTTCGCTGACCAGATCAAACGCGTCGGCCTCATCGGCAACGCCGAAAAGCCCGATTGCGCCGGCATCCTGCGCAAGGCCGCGCGGCTCATCCAGCGCGCCGGACGCAAGGTACTTCGCAACGCCGACACTGCCGCGCTGGCGCACGAGGCAGATTTGCTGCTCGTCTTCGGCGGGGATGGCACGATGCTGCACGTCGCCCGCGAAATCGCCGGTTCCACCACCCCGATGCTCGGCATCAACATCGGCGGCCTTGGTTTCCTGACCGCTGTTCCGTCCGACGGACTGGCACACGCGCTGAATCACATTTGGAAGGGTGAATTTCAATACGAATCCCGTGTCCTGCTGGAAGCCGGCGGAACCTGCAACGGGCACCTCATTCGCGAAAACGCGCTCAACGACATTGTCGTCAGCCGTGGCGTCGTTTCGCGGCTGATTGGCCTGGACGTGAGCGTGAATGGCGAATGGGTCACGCGCTATCGCTGCGACGGCTTGATTGTCAGCTCGCCGACGGGTTCGACGGCGTATTCACTGGCGGCGGGCGGCGCGGTGATTTTTCCGACCGCCGACGTTCTCGCGCTGGTGCCCATTTGCCCGCACACCATGTCGAATCGTCCGTTGATTTTGCCGCTGACCTCGACCATTGGCATCAAGGCCATCAGCCCGGCGCCCGCGACCATCCTGAGCGCAGATGGGCAACTGGTCGGCGAACTCGATGCCGGCGATGCCGTGACGATTCGCCGCAGCCGCCGCACCGTGCGCCTGATGCACCTGGCGGACAGTTCGTTTCTGGAAGCCTTGCGCCGCAAACTGCACTGGCGCGGTGCCTATTTATGAAATGCTAAAAGCCGAAGGCTAAAGGCTAAATGAAAGGCTAAATGAAAAGAAACCCGAGTTAAAATGATGATTTTTCTTTCAGCCTTTAGCTTTTAGCCTTTAGCCTTTTATTGCCATGGTCCGATTAAAAGACATTGCCCAAAAAATCGGCGTCTCCGTGATGACGGTTTCCAAGGCGCTGCGCGACGAACCCGACGTGTCGGCGGCGACGCGGTCGCGCATCAAGCTGCTCGCGCATCAAATGGGCTACGTTCCTGACTCGACCGCGCAGGGGTTGCGCTCGCGCACGACGAAGATGTTCGGCGTCGCCATCCCGTCCATCACCAACCCGATATTCGCGCGGGTGTTTTTCGCCCTCGAGGAGAAGGCGCACGATCTGGGCTACGACCTCCTGCTCGCCCACACGCAAAACCAGCCGGAACGCGAGGAATTTTGCATCCGACGGCTGCTGTCGCGCCGCGTGGACGGTCTGTTCATCTCGCCGGTTTATCGCATGGAACCGGAGGCGCGCATCTATCAGGAATTGCTCACGCGCCAGACGCCGACCGTTTTGCTCGGCCCGCCCGCGCCGTTCTGCAAAACGTTCGTGAGCGTGGAAATCGAGGAATTGATTGCCAGTTACACCATCACGCAACATTTATTGAAGCTCGGCCACAAACGCATCGCCTGCCTCACCGGGCCGTCCGCCTCGCCGTGGGCGCAGGAACGCTTGGAAGGCTATCGCCGCGCGCTCCGCGAGGCCGGCCTGGAAGTGGATGACCGGCTCATCTTTCAAGCCGGCAGCACGATTGAAGACGGCACGAAAGCCACGCTGCAAATGCTCAACGAATCGTGCAACGCCACCGCCGTCCAGGCGGTGAATGACATGGTCGCCGTCGGCTGCGCCGAAACGCTGCTCGCGCAGGGCCTGCGGATACCGGAGGACATCTCGGTCGCGGGGTTCGGCAACGTCATGGTCGCCGAACATTTCCGCGTGCCGATGACGACGATTCGCCAGCCGAAATACCGGTTGGGCGTCGCCGCGGTGGAGGCGATGATGCAACTGTTGAAAGGCCAACGTCCGGAAATCAAACGTCTGACCGCCGAACTCATCGAACGCAAGAGCACCGCCCCGCCGAAAGCCGGCACGGATGCAAAACCGGCGTAGCGGCTTTCGGCAGAAAGCCGGACTATGTTCTGGAAGAATGCGGCGCTCTGCCGAGACGCCGCTACGAGCATCGGACGTTTGGCCGTGTCTCAATCCGCTTGCAAAATTTTCCGCTCGCACAAAGGATAAATGCCGTGTCTGAACTTTTTACCATAGGCCACTCGACGCACTCATGGGAAAAATTCCTTGAGTTGCTCCGGCAGCACCGCATTGAGGCGGTGGCGGACGTGCGCTCTTCGCCTTCCAGCCAATACAATCCGCAGTTCAACCGAGACCCGCTCCAACGCGCGTTACGCGAACAGGGCATCTCCTATGTGTTTCTCGGAGAGGAGTTGGGGGCGCGAAGGTCAGAGCCGGAATGCTACGTGAATGGCCGCGTGGACTACTCGCTGATTGCACAAACGCCGGCATTCATTCGCGGCCTTGAGCGAATCATCCAAGGCGCGGCGAAGAAGCGCATCGCCATGATGTGCGCTGAAAAGGACCCGCTCGATTGCCATCGTTGCGTCTTGGTGTCGCGGCGGCTGAAAGAACGGGGCATCAACATTCAGCACATTCACGACGACGGCACTCTGGAAAGCCAGGAACACGCGGAACGCCGCCTCGCACAGACGCTCAATCTCTCAGAAGGTGAACTATTCCGCTCGGCCAACGAACTTGTTGCCGAGGCCTATCGCGTGCAGGGAGAGAAGATCGCGTATCAAAGAACTGCCCCGGCGGAGGCTTGATGCCCTCAACCAACATGGCATTGACGCCGACGCAGCTCCGGCGCACACTCGCTTCCACCATGCCAGCCGGGTTTGAAGCAGCCTCTGCAAAAGCAAAAGAGCCTGTGGCGAATTTTTGGGCCAACGAGGAAATTCCTCGTCGACATCAATGCGGCAGACAATTATTTCCAATCCAACTGTTACGTTGGAATAGTTTCATGCTCGTCGTAGACATGCAATGACAATTCCAGAAACACTTGAAAAGATAGGCAAAGCACTAGCGGTTCTGACGTATCAGACTCATGCTGAGAATCTCGCTGGATTGTTTTCCAAGAACAGGTTGACCGAGGATTTGTTGTTGCCGGTATTTCGAATAGCGCTGAAAGCTCCCCATTTAAGAAACGTCAATCAGGAAAGAATGAATTTCCCTTACATAGATTTGGCGGATGACAAATCTCATGTCGCAATTCAGGTAACGGTGGAACGTGGAGCAGCGAAAGTGACTGAAACCCTGACCAATTTCATCTCAAAGGGCTATCAAAATCAATACAACCGGCTGGTCTTCTTCGTTCTAACGGGGAACAAATTGCAGTATGCGCCGAAGAGCAAGCGCGAGTGGCAAAAGATCTGTAGCAACAAACTTCGCTTTGATCCCGCGTCGGATGTCATCACCACCCATGACCTTTTCCCAATTATAGAGGGTTTGCCGCATCCGAAGATTTACATGGTGTATGACATAATCGCACGGAGCGTAATTGGGGAAGAAGTTATTGATGTTGAGAGTTATTTAATGCGTCAATCGCGCAGACAACTCGATCATGAAAAGAAATCCGGTAAATACATCCCTGAGATTTTCATCGAGACACGCGAAACCAAGAGTCTTGTCCGAAGCTTCGCACACCCGGCCTTGTTCTTCCGTCACACGCTGGATTCACTTGGTCGCCTAAACATTCCAGGCTACAACCGATTTTTAACGAAGGCTGGCCTACCACCGCTGCCTTTTCCGACCTTGGATGCCTATTATTCAATAAAAAGATTCGCGGATGTGGAAGTCGCTGCCGGTGAGCTGTCCCACAAATTGGGGAAGTTGATGAACCTTCTTGGTGAGTATAGCAGTGTGTCACGACAAACTCCGCCGCCATTTCGGATAAAGAATAGCCGAGCCTGAAATTTACGGCGATGAACCGCCGCAGGAAGCAGCGCCGCGAATAGACGCCGGGCAGTTGCTCGACACGATCCTCGACGGCACGCGGAGCAATGACGAAATCGCCGCGAACGCGCTCATTCTCGGCATGTTATTGAAGCGGCCAGCGGCCCCGGCGACCGTGAGCGAGTTTGCCGCCCGCCTCGACCTTCCCAGAACCACAGCCCGCCGAATTTGGACGGCAGTTTTCCAGTCTTTACAAGCGAAATTGAAAGTTTTTGGCCACTGACGCCCATTAGTGGAATGAGTGACGAAAATCTTTCAACGCCGGAGCAAGTAAGCCCGGAAGTTTCGTTTTGGCGCGGCCTTGTTTCGCGGGCACGCCAGCTTTTGCGCGACCCGAAAAATAAACTGACCGGCGCGAGCAGGCTCGTTGCCGAGTTATTAGACCTACAACCGGCAAGCCGGAAAATCCTGGGCGGGGCTGCTGACTACGAAAAACTCGCGCAGTGGCAAAAGCAATGGGACGGCTTGCAACTGAAGATGAACTCGCACACGGATTTGGAAGCCAGAAACGAGTTTATGAAGCAGCAAGAGCAGCTTCATGCGGTTGAATTCGGGGCGGAGCACTCGCACGGCGAAATTTTGACCATCGAAGATTTTCAGAAAAAATTCGAGTTGATTAGGGACAGCGCACATCAAGCGCAACAAAAGATTTACCGGGAAAACATTGAGCTAGCCCGCCTCTTTGCACAGCAGGCAGCAAACATCCTGCATGAACACTGCGTAGGACTGGAAGCAACGCAGGCCGACTTATACAAAAGATACGGTCTGAGCTATGCGCCCGGCTCTAGTCCGCTCGTAGCCGCCGTAAAACAGGCCGAGAAATTCGTTTTGGCCCGCGTGCAGTCCGATGAAGGCGCGTCCGGCCCGGACATGATTTTGCCTTGGCTCATCACCTGACCATTTTTAACACATCGAAAATTCCAGTTACCAAAAAGCAAAAATGAAATTGAAAGTTCAAGGAAGCGGCAGTTCGATGCTGCACAACATATTCGATGCCGCCGACACGCCGCAGACCGCTTATTCATTGATGCGGACGAATTGGGCGACGCTCCGGCGCGATGCCGCGCACCGTGATTCAGTCCAAAACACGAACTCTTTTTCTTCATCGCTCACGACCAATTTTCTGATTCTCGGCGCGACCACCACCGCCCCGGCTCGTTTTGCAGCACTGCCGATGTTTGCCAGAATTGTGCCGCCGGACGGCGAAAAGCCTTTGGCCGCGGGCGAATTTAAGCTGACGCAGACCGCGCAGACCGGCGCGACGGTCGTTACTGGTGGGGTTGGTAATACGCCCGCCACTTATGAAGCTGGTGGGGACATAATCAACCCGGTGAGCTGCACGGTGAACCAATACACGCAGCCATTCGCAATCACGAACACGGATTTGAACAGCGGCATCCGCTTGGCCGATCTTGTCACTGCGAACATGGCCAACCTTGGAACCAAAATAGCGAAGGTCTATTGCGCCTACATCACGGCGGCCAACTATTCGACGCTCGCGCCGATCATCGCAACGGCAGGCGCGTTTGGCTACTCGATCATTCAACAGGCTTGGGGGGCTTTGAAAAAAGCGAATCGCAAAAATCTAATGCTCGACGGCCCTTATTTTGCGAAGTTGATAAATCAGCCTACCCTTTTTCAAGCCGTGCCAGTAGTCCCCGGCGCGGGCTGGAAAAACATCATCGGGCTTGACTACCTTGCCTTGCGCACGGAATGGTCCGCGGCCGGCGCAAATATCTACGGATTTGCGTGTGATCCGCAGGCAATGGGCATTATTTGTGGATACCCGCTACTGGACTCCCCGGCCATCCCCGGCGGGATTCTGGCAGAGGCCCGCGGCGTTATTACTGACCTGAACATACCGCTCAGTGCCTATAATTGGTTCAATACGAGCACCAGGACATATTGGGGTAGTTTTGACACAATGTTTGGCGCGAACGTGCTTGATTCAACCGTTGGCCTTGTGCTCGCGTCGAGCACGCCGACGTAAAAAGATTTGGGTTGGACGGTCAGGGTAGATCGTCCCGTTTGCTCGCTGTGCGCCCGATGCCTTGTCACATCGGGCATCGGTTGGCCCCCGACAGGGTTTATGATTTGTTCCCTGTTGGGGGCTTTTATTTGAGTTGCGCCTCTCACCGGCTGGTGTAAGTGTTTCTTCGTGCCGTCGTCGCGCTTCTTAACCCTCAAAGAAATTGCATCGCTATTGGAGTTGTCACCGGACACGATCCGCAGGCGCTCGCGCGAGCTTGGCCTTGACCAATGCCGTGACAAACTTTCTCGCCGGCCAATCCGTTTCTTCAAACTCGCCGCGCTTGAAGCGTTGCGCTCGCGCGGCCTCGCACAGTAGCGGACGCCCCGCGAACGCCGCTCTAATCGAATCCTCGCGCGAAGATTTTGCCCGGTCACTCACCAGATTTGGCGTGGAGGGTGCTGCCTAATGCAATCGACGTGTTACGGATTTGTGGAAACGCATCAACATATTAGGATGCGTTGAACGAAATATTGGCTTTACAAGCACTGTTGCGTTATGGTTTAACTGAACGAGCAAAAAGATGAACGGCACTGAAAAACCAATCGGAGTCGCGATTATCGTTTGCGACAAGGTGATCACGGAAGTTGGAACGGGTAACAAAACAATCGTTTCAACATTTAATAATATCAGGACTGCAAATTTTCCGTGTATTCATCCCTACATGGCGGTTTACGTTGCATTGTCGAACTCGGTTGGGGTCAAGCCGATAAACCTTCTGTTGAAGTTTGGGGAAAAAACCCTCATAAGAGTCGGCGGAAAAATCACCTTTCCTGACCGTAATGCCGTTGTCGAGATCATATTCAATCTTGTAGGGGTTCCATTTACAGAGGCCGGGGCATATTGTTTTGAAATCCACGCAGACGATGAATATATTTTTGAAAGTCGCTTTAGCGTAACTAAAATAGAGGAATAACTATGAGCGCTTGTTGTGCACTAGAACCGGCTGTTTTCTACTATCCAAAACCAGACGAGGAAGCAGAAAAGAAAAAACCATCTTTACCGGGAAATGTCTGCATCGAATTGTATTTCGACCTAACCGCAATGATTTCCCAAGAGATACTGAAAATCTTACTTTCCCAAGAAATGTCGGATAAAGAGTTAATTGAAGCGGCAGAGAAAACAGGAACTTTCCAGTTCTGGAACAACCCCCAAGATGACGTTTACAATAGGTTGCTGTGAAAAAGTGGGATATTGTCATCCTCCGTTATCCGTTCACCGACCTGACGGCTACTAAGGCTCGCCCTGCGTTGGTCATATCACCTGATTCTAGCAGCGCAGGCGATGACGCCGTATTCATCGCCATCACCGGCAATACGGCAGGCAATGGGCCGCACGATGTAATCTTCGAAAGCTCTGACCCAGAGTATTCGACCAGCGGATTGCTATCTGATTCAGCTATAAAGGTGGATAAAATCTTTACCCTGCACAAATCTCTTGCCGCAAAGAAAATTGGCGTCCTTGGGCCGCTAATGCAATCAAAGGTAAAAACCCGGCTAATCCAGTTTTTTGAGCTTTCCTGAACTTTTTGGTTTCCGCTACATTTTCTGACCTTGGGTCTGTGAACGATACAATTCCGCATCAGGACGCCTGCCCTGCTTTGCTGTGTAACGCAGGACGCACTTTGATTGCCGGCGCGACTCATTTTGAAGGGGGACAGAAAAGCAGAAAAAACTGCCCGAATTTTGAACCATAGTGCGTTTTTGACCTTATTTGCTTACACATTGCTTTTACTTTTGAGCAAAAACGCCTTATTTTACAGCAAAATAAGGGTTTTATCATGAAACGCGAGGTTTCATATACCGTCAGACTCCGAATTTCCCCGGCGTTTGTCGAGCGCAGTCAACACCGCACAGAGCGCGGCCAGTCGCGGCACGGGCACACCGGCCGATTGCGCCCGGCGCAGCGGTTCGAGAAACATGCTTTCCAGTTCCAGCGGCCGGCCGCGTTCGAAATCCAGAAGCGTGGACGCCTTGTAAGCGCCCATGGTCCGCGTGCGTTCGATTTGCTTCCCGGCGAAGGCAACCGGAATTTCAAAGCCCAACCCGCGGGCGGCGGCGATGACTTCCAGCATCAGGTCGCGCAGGAGTTTTTCCCAGCGCGGCTCGGCGAGCAATTGGTCGGTGGTCAAAACTGGTTGAGAGTTGACGGTTGAGGGTTGAGAGACCAGAGCTTCGTAACCGGCGGTGCCGGCGACGCCGAGGCCGTTGAAGGGAATGTTCCAAACCAGTTTTTCCCATTGTGCCTGTGCCAGGTTGTCGGTGACTTTGCAGGGCACGCCGGCATCGCGAAACATCGCTGCCAGCCGGTGCGTGCGTGGCGTGGCCCGGCGCTGGAACTCGCCGAGCACGATCATCCCGTACTCCATGTGATGGATGACGCCCGGTTTGACGCGGTTGAGGCAGACAAAGCATAGTCCGCTGAGAACCTGTTCCGGCGAACAGAGCCGCGCCAAATGTTCCGTGTTTCCCAGACCATTTTGCAGCGTGACAGCAGCCGTGTGCGGGCCGATGAGCGGCGGCAGCAATTTCGGAAACTGATCGTTGGCGGTCGTTTTGAGCCCGATCAACACAACGTCGCACACGCCAATTTCATCCGGCGTCCTTGCGCATTCGGGTTGAACGTGAAAGTCGCCTTCGAAACTGCGGACGGTCACGCCGCTTTGCCGCACGGCGTCGTAGTCGGAGCGGAGCAGGAATTGAACGTCCTGCCCAACCCGGCAAAGTTTGGCGCCATAAAAACTGCCCACCGCTCCACAGCCGACGATGGCGATTTTCATTTTAGATTTACGATTTTAGATTTACGATTTATGCCCTGCGCCACAAAGGATTGTTTCTTTCGGCAGTTTGCGTCAGTCCATGTCAATCGTAAATCGTCAATCGTAAATCATAAATAAAAAGGCGCTCCGAAAAATCCAGAGCGCCCCTTGAAAATCCGGAAATGACTAGCCGCCGAGGATGGCCTCCTTTGCGGCTTTGGCGACGCGGAATTTGACGACGCGCTTGGCCGGAATCTGGATGGCTTCGCCGGTCTTGGGGTTGCGGCCCATGCGCGCGGCACGGTTGCGGAGCACGAGCTTGCCGATGCCCGGCAGCGTGAAGGTGTCCTTCGCGTGCTTGTAGGCGAGGGCGGCGATGTGGTCGAGGATTTCCGTCGCTTGCTTCTTGGAGATTTCAGCCTTCTCAGCAACCGCGGCGGCGAGTTGGGCTTTCGAGAGTGCTTTTGCCATAATATCGGTGTCCTTCCTGTTGGTGTTGTTTGTTTTGTTCTTTTGGTTAAACAGTCATGTGACTCGGCGTGAATTAAGGGTTTTTGGCCGCCGCGTGCAAGCAAAAAAAGCAAAAAAATTGCGGGGGTGTCTTTTGGCCTTGGAGCGCCGGACTTGACTTCGCGGGGCAATTTCACACCATCCCCCGCGTGGCGCTCTTCACGATCCAAAGCGAGTTCCGCTACGAAATCGTCCGCAAAGTTTTTGAGGGCGGCATGGGCATCGTCTATGAAGCGGAACAGCACGGCGCGCGGGATTTCGTCAAGCGCGTGGCGATCAAAATCATCCGCCCCAACTTCGCCAGCCAGAAGATGTTCATCGAGAATTTCATCGGCGAGGCCAAGCTCGTCGCCGATTTGATCCACACCAACATTGTCCAGACCTACCATCTGGGCGAGGCCAACGGCGTCTGTTTCATCTGCATGGAATTGATTCGCGGCGCCAATCTGGAGCAGTTCAGCCAGCAACTGACCGCCAAACGCCGGAAACTGCCGAAGGAACTGGCCGTGTTCATCACCAGCCGTATCGCGCGC
>Ga0181523_10004301_pt1 | contig 12367 bp, 8 predicted proteins | sample PEATcosm2014_Bin_43_FD_119752 | JGI IMG/M metagenome (GOLD analysis project Ga0181523, IMG submission 119752) | Peatland microbial communities from MTU Mesocosm Facility, Houghton, MI, USA - PEATcosm2014_Bin05_30_metaG | ecosystem: Environmental > Terrestrial > Soil > Wetlands > Peat | place... | reverse complement strand
CTGGAGCTTCATCAATCCCACCGACGACACTCATCCCATTCACCTGCACGCCGTGCGCTTCCAGATCCTTGACCGCCAGCACTACGAGCCCTGGACCTACCAGACGAAGAAGGAATTTCGCTTTCTCGGACCACGTGTTCCACCCGAGCCATTCGAGGCGGGATGGAAGGACACGGTTGCCGCCCACTCCAAGATGGTGACCCGCATCATTGTGCCCTTCAATAGCTATCCCGGAAAGTACGTCTGGCATTGCCACATTCTTGAGCACGAGGACAACGAGATGATGCGGCCCTACGAGATCGTCGCCGGCGCGTGATGGTTCCACTTCGCAGTACAATGGCCGAACCTCGTAGAGAGTTCGCCTATGACCATTGACGACGCCCGCAAGGAATTTCCCGCACTTCGGAACCAGGTCTTTCTCGACTCCGCTTGCGTCAGCCTCGCTCCGCAGCGCGCGGTCGACAAGCTGCGCGCCTTTCTTGATATGGCCGCAACTTGCCCCTCGGGCTCCGCGACGCAACAGCATCTCGATATGGACGCGATGCGCAGCGCGGCGCGTCCGCCGTTAGCCAAGCTGATCAACGCCAGCGAGGACGACATCGCGCTGATGGAGAGCACAACGCAAGGCATGAGCCTGGTAGCGAACGCGATCCCGCTTAAGCGCGGCGACCGGGTTGTGGTCTGCGATCTGGAATTCGTCGCAGTAGCTCTTCCTTGGGTGCAGAAGCGGCAGGAGATTGGCATCGAGATCGACGTTGTTCCCAATCGCAATGGGCAGATTCTTGTCGAAGACATCGAGGCGGCCATCACCGCCAACACGCGAGTGGTCGCCATCAGCTCGGTGCAATGGAGCAACGGCTTCCTGTGCGATCTCGATGCACTGTCGCGCCTGTGCCGTGGTCGCGGCTTGTTTCTGATTGTCGACGCCATCCAGCAGATTGGCGCTATTCCGCTCGACGTGCAGAAGACTCCCGTCGACGCGATTGCCTGCGGCGGCCACAAGTGGCTGCTGGCGCCCTTTGGCTGCGGCTTTCTGTACCTGAGCAAGGACTTTCGCGCCAAGGTGACACCGCCGCTGGCCGGCTATCTTTCCGAGGTCGAACCGGAAGACGGCTGGGGAACATACTTCCGGACACCAACAATCAAGCCGGTCCGCGAATACGATTTCGTTGACGCCGCGCGCCGCTGGGAAGCCGGCGGCACTGCAAACTATCCCGGCGCAATCGCCTTGGCGGAGTCCGCCGGACTCATCAACGAGATCGGCATCGAGAAAGTCGGCGAACACGTGCTCTGCCTCACCGACTATCTGATCGATAGCTTGCAACAGCAAGGAGTCGAGATCGTTACGCCGCTCGATCGCCGGAACCGCTCCAGCATCGTCACGTTCACAGTCGGCGACGTCGATCAGAATGTCGCGCTGGTGGACTATCTTCAGCAGCACAAGGTGCTTGTTTCGTTGCGCTATACGTCAGGAGTTGGCGGTGTGCGTGTCGCCTGCCACCTCTTCAATAACCGTGAAGACATCGGCCGTCTGGTTGAAGCGACCAGCGAATTTGTTCGCCGCCATACAAGGGCCACCGCCTGATGGCCGCCGACCCCGTCCCGGTTCCTGACCATCACGCGCAGGCCATCGCCAACGAACAAGGCTTGGCGCGCCAACTCAGCGAACGCCAACTGGGCATGATTGCCATCGGCGGCGCGATTGGCACAGGATTATTTCTCGGCAGCGCGCTGGCCGTCCGCACGGCCGGTCCGGGTGTCATTATCAGCTACATCCTCGTCTCCGGAATTGCTCTGCTGCTGATGTACTGCCTGTCGGAGATGGCGGTCGCGCATCCTACGGCCGGATCCTTCGGCGTCTATGCCGATCTGTATCTTTCGCCGTGGGCCGGCTTCGTAGTGCGCTACACGTATTGGGCGGCGCAATCGATTGCCGCCGGCGGCGAGGCCGTGGCCGCGGCTATCTACACGCGTTGGTGGTTTCCCAATACGCCCGTCTGGGCCTGGGTTGTCTTCTACTCCGCGCTTTTAATCTATGTTAATGCCCACAGTGTCGGCGCATTCGGCAGCTTCGAATATTGGTTCTCGACGATCAAGGTGAGCGCGATCGTGGTCTTCATCCTGCTCGGTGCCAGCATTCTGCTCGGTATACATCAGCAGCGCCCCATTGGCCTGGAAAACTTTCACGCCAATGGCGGCTTCCTGCCGCGCGGCTGGAGCGGTGTCTGGCTGGCGATGGCCTTCGTCATCTTCGGCTTTATTGGAACTGAAATTGTGGCGGTCACCGCGGGAGAAGCGAAAGATCCCGAGCGCTCCGTGCCGCGAGCGCTGCGCACCATGCTCCTGCGCCTCGTCATCTTCTACGTGGGCGCCATCACCATTCTGGTTGGCGTGATCCCGTGGACCGAGATCGAGCCTGGCCAGAGTATTACCGTCAGCCCGTTCGTACGCGTTTTTGACTTGATGCATGTTCCAATTGCCGCCGACATCCTCAACTTCGTGGTATTGACGGCGGCGCTTTCCGGCATGAATTGTTGCCTCTATTTGTGCACCCGCATGGTCTTCTCGCTCGCGCGCGGCGGCTATGCTCCACGAGGTTTGGGACGCGTCTCCGCAAGAGGCGCGCCAATTCCGGCGCTGATGGTTTCCGCCGCGGGACTCGGCCTGGCTACGCTTTTTGCCATATCATTTCCGAGCTCGGCCTATGTCTACATGTTTGGAATTGCGCTGTTCGGAGGCCTCTTCGTCTGGCTGATGATCTTCATCACCCACCTCAGCTTCCGCAGGCATTGGGACGCTCAGAAAACCTCACCAGCAGGATTGAGGGCTTCCGTCTTACCAGTAAGAATGCCCCTGTTTCCGTTTACCACCATCCTCGGTGGAGGAACTGTGCTGGCGATCATTGTCTCCACGTGGTGGGTCGAGGGAATGCGGGTGACGCTGGAGTCCGGTATTCCCTGGCTTCTGTTGCTCAGCGTGTGCTATTTCGTCTGGGGACGAAGGCGGGCAGGGCAAGTTGGATGAGCGACGCGGCGGCTGTGACTTCGTCCTGATCTGGTCTTGAAAGGGCACGGCTTCAGCCGTGCCGTCAGAGCCAGCAGAGGAACTGGCCTTTAGGCCCTGAGGGCAAGTCCACTCAGGCTAAAGCCGGGCTGTTGATCAGCCCTAGCGGCATGCCTGAAGAAGCCGCTGAAAAAGTCGCTTTCAGCGGGTTTTGAAGGGGCGCACCTTCAGGTGCGCCGTCACAAGTCCTTTAGATTTGTCATCCCGAGGAGGCCTTTAGGCCGACGAGGGATCTGTTTTTGAGTTTTTCAGCAGCCTCCGAAGGCGTGCCCTTTCAAACACGCGGAGTCGCTCCCAGCAGAACTGAACCGATTGCGAAATCGATGTAGCAGAAATCGTCGTGTCTTGTTACGTTAACTGCGCGTGCTGATTGTCGCGTTTGTGAAGAATTGTAAAATCGCTCAAAGTTCATAATCTCTGCTGAACTTTTTCTCCCGCCCCACGTCTATTGCTGTAGCTCAAATCCAAGGTGGGCGCCCGAACCCCAACAGTAGTAATCGGGCGCCTACCGCGCTTTTCAGTGGCTAGTGGCTACTAATCAGTGGCCAGCCAAACGCATCGATTCCGCAAAAGACCTTCGTCTCCCCTACTGCACTGCGTACATTCCAATAATCCGCTCGATGGCACGCCGGCAGACCGCGCAAAATCTGTCGTAGCGGGTGAACATGATGCAATTTTCCTGCGGACGATAGAAGCCGTGCGCCTCGTAGTTCGCACCCTCAAACGCTCCTACTCGATCGGAATACTTATCGGTCCCGAGCAACTCGTCTTCGTGCTTCTTCTCTTTTTCGAAGAGCGCATTCATCTCCGCTTCCGAACGGTTTTCTTTGCGGATTTGTCGCCGCTCCGCCTGGATGTCTTTCTCGTAAGCCTCGAAGTCAGCCTTGCGCCACGGCGTCGGCACAGGCGTTCCGGCCACGACCAGGTCTTTCCACTTCAGCATCGCCGGATCCAGCAGCGCAGTCACGTTCGGCTCCCACGGTTCGATGCGCTTTTCTGCCGATTCCACGGCCACGTCGGAGGTGAAGTACTCGTCGGCCAGTCCGGCAAAGTGGTGGCCAAACTCGTGGACGAAAACGTATGGCCCCCACTCGCTGTCGATGGCGACCGTGGCGTACAGGTTGAAGATTCCGCCGCCGCCATAAGTTTTCGAGTTGGTGAGGATCTCGATGAACTCATACGGGGCGTACGAGGCCGCATCGCGCAACGCGCGATTGTCCGTGGTCATGATGTAGCGCTCGCTGCCGAAGGTGTCGTACGAGGTGCCCAGCGGCGGATGGCGATACGTTCCAGTGGAGGGCCGCGAAATACCGGGCTCATGCGCGAGTGGGCACAGGCCCCACACGTTGAAGTCCTTGCGATGCTCCTTGAACGGCGAGCGCGAGAACAGGATTTCCGTGGCACGCTTGGCGTCCGCCTCGAACTTGGGCAACTCCTGCTCCGTGTAGCCATCGCCCAGGATCAGCAGATCGACCTTGGTTTCGGGCGCGCCCATCTTCTGGATAGTCAGCACCGGCCCCGGTGAGGGCGGATTGGTTCGGTCAACGAATTCGCCTTTGGGATCGATGGTCGTGGTCCAGACTTCGTTGAAGTCAACGTCTTTGCCCTCCCTGCGCTCCTTCAGCACGATCTTCACTGGCGCGGAGGGAGCGGGAAAGCGCAGCGACTCGGAGAAGGTGCGATTGAGCGTCTTGGCCTCGTCAGTTTCCGACCACTCGCTGAAGAGCGTGCCAAAGCCGCGCGAGTACAGCAGTTTTCCGCTGGCCTGATCGCGCACCTCGAAGAAATAATTGCCCAGGTTGGTGTCATCGATGGTCTTCGACATGTCGCCCGGCCACGGCAGCGGTTCATAGACCACGCGGTCAAAGCTGAACATTTCCTGCGTGGCGTTGCCGGTGTGGTAGTAGTCGAGACGCATGGTGGGAGGATTGACTGCATTTGCGGCCGCTGCCAACACCAGCATTGCGGCGGCGATCAGGAAACAGGCCTTAAGAGCACGATGCATCAGATTTCTCCTGGCTCTATCGCGAGCAAACGACTACTGAGCAAGACTGCTTCACCGCAACCCGGCAGTCAAGTGCCGCGAATTTCGGATACGCTTAGGCTTCCATGCATTACAATTCCGCCAGAATCCACAACAGGGTCCGCGTTTCTCCGGCAAGGCCGCCGGGCGGTCCGATGGCGTTTGCGGAGCGAAGCAATCGCGCGGATAGCTGCGGCGGAGATGCGTGCAAGGCCCTGTACAAAGGCTGCGTCGTGAAAGACAAATTCAACATGTGGTTTGCGCTCGTGTTCGCGATACTGTTGGGCATTCAGAGCTTGAGGTGCGTATTGTTGGGTCTTGATGAACCTCGAGCCGCCTGGAAAAGTGTCTGTTTCGCAGGAGCGGCGATCTGTGCGTTTGTTGCCTACGTCTTGTGGCGAAAGTTCGATACCATACGCAAATCCCGACATTCAGAAGACGACTAAGGCAGTAAGCCCGTGCCCGTCATCTTCCGTCGTCAGTTTAGCTTCCCCGCAATCTCTTCCGCTGCTTCCAGTATCGTGCCGGCCTTTGCCAGTCGCGTCAGGTTGTTGATGTCTTCGTGCAGGGGCCGGTCTTCGTCGAGCCGGGCGACGTGCCGCCGGATGACGTCATAGGCGGCCTGTGACGCCGGCGACGGCCGCACCGGAGCCCGCAAATCGAAAGCCTGTGCCGCCGCCATCAGCTCGATGGCAACTACGGTCCAGGCATTCTCGATGATCTGCCGCGTCTTAATCGCCGTGGTCATTCCCATGGAGACGAAATCTTCCTGATCGGCGGCAGCCGGAATCGAGCCTGTGGCCGCCGGAGTGCTGAGCACACGGTTTTCGCAAACCAACGCGCCGGCGGTGTACTGCGTCAGCATCAGGCCGGAAAACATTCCCGCGCCCTTAACCAGAAATGCCGGCAGCCCCGCCGAGAGATGCGGATTCATCAGGCGATTCAGCCTGCGCTCTGAGAGCGCTGCCACCGTGGTCACCGACATGCCCGCCAGTTCCAGCGCGAATGCCATCGGCGTGCCCTGGAAGTTCGCGCCCGTCAGCACCCGGTCTTCATCGGGAAAGAACGTGGGATTGTCGGCCGCGTGGTTCAGCTCGATCTCCAGCATTTGACGCGACCACTTGAAGGCGTCCTTCGCTGCTCCCACCACCTGCGGGCTAGAGCGCAACGAGTAAGCGTCCTGCACCTTCTTGCCGGGTCGCTCCAGCAGTTCAGAGCCCTGCGTGAGCCGGCGGATGTTGGCCGCGCAATCCTGCGCTCCGGGATAGCCGCGGGTGGCGTGAATTCGCGGATGGTACGCCATCATATTCGCATTGAGCGCTTCCAGCGTCATGGCTAGCGCGACTTCCTGCGTCTTCAGCCAGCGAATCGCGTCGAACAACTCCAGGCAGCCGATGCCCGTGGTCAGATCGGAGCCGTTGATCGTCGCCAGGCCGTCGCGCTCGCGAAAGACGATGGTCGGAATGCCTGCTTCGTCCATGCCCTGCTTCGCAGGCAGCCGCCGGCCTTGGTAGAACACCTCACCTTCGCCCATCAGCGTGATCGCCATCTGCGACATGGGCGAGAGATCGCCGCACGCGCCCACCGATCCTTTCTGGCATACCACCGGGGTCACGCCCTTGTTCAGCATCGCGATCTGAGTCTGCACAATCTGGTGGCGGATGCCGGAATGTCCCCAGCAATGAGTGTTGAGGCGCGAAATCATTCCAGCGCGAACATCTTCTTCGGCGCACGGCTCGCCGCAACCCGCCGCGTGCGAGTACAGCAGATACTTCTGGAATTTCTCTACCTGCTCGGGCGTGAGTATCACTTCCGATAGCTCTCCAATGCCGGTGTTGACGCCGTACATGATCTCGCGTGCGCCAATCTTCCGCTCCAACAGCTCCCGGCACGTGTTGATTCGCGCCACGGCGTCAGGGTGCAACTCAATTGGCTTACGATCACGCGCGATCGCTACCAGGTCTTCGATCTGCAACGAATGTCCATCCAAAACGACGGCATGTTCCGTTTGAATACTGGGCGATTCTTCAAGAACAGCGGGCATACAGTTTTCCCCCATTTCACAACGCCCTGAATCTATTCCGTCGCGAACCAATGCGGTAGGACGGCTATCACGTACGCGGGTGACTGGGAAGCGCTCTTCGCTGCTCGCTCTTCGCAGGAGAGTTTTTGGCAGCAGGGCCTTTGAGGCAAGTCTGGAGTTATCTGGCGAAGGGCGAAAAGCGACTGCGACCCCATCCCACCGGCGTTACAATAGACCAGAGCAGTTACCATGCAGTTAACAGACTTACAGTCCGAAGTTCACGATGCCCGCTGGTGGGAGACTATGGCCGATGGCCGCCTCCACTGCTATCTTTGCCCGCGTCATTGCCACATCGGGGAAGGCCAGCACGGCTTCTGCTTTATCCGCAAGAATGAAGGCGGACGGCTGATTCAGCTCGGCTACGGACGCCCGGCGGCGCTGGCAATGGATCCGGTCGAGAAGAAGCCGCTCAATCACTTTTTCCCGGGAACGAAGATTCTCTCCATGGGCACTGCCGGATGCAATATGGGCTGCCTGTTCTGCCAGAACTGGGATATCTCCAAGGCAAAATCCGACCAGGTCAACTCTTTGGTGCTCAGCCCGGAGCAGGTGGTCGAAGTCGCACTTGAGCATCACGCGCCGCATCTCGCCTTCACCTATAACGAGCCCACCATTTGGGGCGAGTACGTCATCGACATCGCGCGCGAGGCGCACGGCGCAGGCCTGAACAATGTGATGGTCTCCAACGGCTACATCACGCGCGAGGCGTTCTTCGATATCTACCGCTACATCGACGCCGCCAACGTCGACCTGAAGGCCTTCACCGAAGGCTTCTACGGCAAGATCACCATGACCCACCTGCAGCCCGTGCTCGACACGCTGAAGTGGCTGCGGCACGAGACCGGCGTCTGGTTCGAGATCACCAACCTCATCATCCCGACGCTGAACGACGGCGACTCAGAGTTCAAAGAACTCTGCGACTGGGTGCTGGAGAATTTGGGCGATGACGTTCCACTGCACTTCACCGCGTTTCACCCCGACTTTAAGCTGCAGGACAAGCCGCCGACTCCGCCGGAGACGCTACATCGCGCGCGCCGCATCGCGCTCCAGATGGGTCTGAAGTACGTCTACGAAGGCAACATCCACTCCGACGGCGGAAACACGATTTGCCCCGGCTGCAAGCAGACAGTAATCACGCGCTCATGGCACTCCGTGATGTCGAATCGGCTGAAGAACGGATGCTGCACGGGCTGCGGCACGCGCATCGCGGGGGTGTTTACAAACGCCGAAGCGGAGAAGCGGAGAGTGTGGGCGGCAGCAAAAGTGTAACCGGAATCTGGGCTGTCAAAAGGAATAGGCATCCGGCCGGGAGCTTTTCCCAGCCGAATGCCTTCATGCAACCAATCCACCGAAACTACTGCTGCGGAGGTGTTTGCTGCGGCGGAGCTTGCATTCCGTCCTGGCCCATTCCACCGTGGCCCATTCCCGGGCCGTGCCGCTCCTGCATCTGCGTGAACTTCTGCTGCTGATCGGGATTCAATACTGACTTGATCTGATCATTGGTGCCTTGCCGGATCTGCTGCATCTTGCTCATCCGGTCCTGCTGGGACATCGAGGTGTCCCCGTGCAAGGTTTGCATCTGCTGCTGCTCTTGCTCGAGGATCGGCTTGATCTTCTGCTGCTGATCGGCGGTGAGGTTAAGCTGCTGTGTCATGCGCTGCAGCCGCTGGTCGGGAGACATTGGCATGTGGTGCATGCCGCCGGGGCCGCCCTGGCCCATGCCTTGTCCCTGACTCATACTGTCCTGCGCGTAAAGTGCGGTGCCGAGGCAAGCCATAGCGATGGCCAGCAGGGCGCAAATCAAAACTTTCTTCATTCTGTAAAACTCCTTGGAGACTCGCCGCCAGGCAGTGGCAGCCACAAACGTTGCAGCCGTTGAAACCGGTGCGTTCGATGTGGTCATAAGCACCGCCATCGCGTGAAGTCTTTGGAATATCCGTGATGGATTCATATCCCGGCAGTTCGAGTGAATTTTGCTTCGTCCGTGTGCTGAAACCCCGCGTCACGCGAGAAGTTTCCAGCGTCACGTGTAAAGAAGTGTTGACTCGATTATAGGGGCGAAACGGGAATGCAAAGCCAAGGGCGCGAAACTTTCGCGCCCCTTGTCGTAGATTAACTCCCGAATTCCGCTACTGGCCGCGGCTGGCGGGAGGAACGATGTTGTTCATGCGCAGGTATTCCACCATCTGACCGTAGTGATCGAAGGGATGGCCGAGGGCAATCAGCGTCAGGCGCAGCCGCGTGGTCTTGTTGGAGCCGAATGGGCTCTGCATCGGGGTCAGCACATTGTTTTCGTCGAGATTGGCCAGCGACTTGTGCAGATAATCGAACGAGTCCTTCAGAAACTTGATAATGTCCGCCTTTGACGTCAGGTTGTCGGGACCATTCTCGTTGCCCACATTAACCGGTGGCTTCTCGCTGAGGATGGCGGCTCCCAGGATGTAATTAACGGCGGCAACATGTTTGACCTGTTGCGCGAAGGTGCGCACGCCTTTGAATTCGCCCTGCGTGGGAGCAAAGTTGAACTTATTGTCGGGCATGGCTTCGGCGGCGGAGACAAATTCCTTCTCCACTTCGCTGAGGGAGTGATCGAACACAGAGGCCAACGTCGGTTTCTGGTCGGTGTTGGCTTGGGGTGCAGCCGTAGCCAGAGGCCCAGCCGTGCCCAACGCCAAGAGAACAATTGCCATCACAACTTCTTTCTTCATCAAAAGCCTCCACAGAGAATTGTCATGTAAAACGGGGCCGCGCCCTGACCATCTGCCGGGGCGAATGGTGTGTGAGAATTCTAGTCCATCCCGACGATAGTTGGCTGCAAATCGCTGGGATGAAGCTTAAACCACGCTGCCGCGATCATCCCGATCAGCAGCCCGATTGCCGCATACGTCAGCGAGCGCGACATGCCAACCCGTTCCGCAATTCCTCCCCACAGCGCCGCGCCGCCGGCGAATCCACCTTGCAGGACCAGCAGGTACATCGAAATAGCGCGCGCCCGCATGTGTCCCGGACACATGGTCTGCGCGGAAACGTTCAGGCTGGCGAGGATCTGGATCCACGCCACCCCGGCAACCAACATCGTAACCGACAACACTGGAAAACTCTGCCAGCGCGCTGCTGCGAAAGTGGTGAAGGCGAAGGCTGCCGTTGCAATTGAGACCAGCGCGTCGGTCGAAAGCTTTCTCCGCAAGAACGGCATCGAGGCCGCGCCCGCGAATGCGCCCAGCCCGAAGAATCCCAGCAGCAGCCCGTAGCCTTGCGACCCAAAGGGATGGGCCAGCAATGGCAGCAGAGCGGGCAAGGCGCTGGCGGAGATGCTGAAGACCGCGCTGCGCACCAGGACTGCCTTTACCGACTGCGAGCCTCGCATATGGCGAACGCCATCGAACATGGCTCGCATCATGTGTGCGATGCGAAGTGAAGTGCGTCCCGGCCGCCGTCGCCAGCGATACAAGAAGTAGATCACGCCGAAGAACGAAAGCGCGTTCAGCAGGAACGCAATCCCCGACCCGGCGGCGGCAATTACCAGGCCGCCAAGCGCTGGGCCAATCGCGCGCGCGACATTGAATCCCGCGGAATTCAGGGCAATGCCAGCGGCGAAGTTCTGGTGCGAGACGATCTCCGGCGTAATCGCCTGCCAGGCGGGATCGTTCAGCACCGCGCCGAATCCCATCAGCAGCGTCAGCAACAAGAGCAGTGTTGGCGTGATTTTGCCGGCCAAAGTCAGCGCGCCCAGTGCTGCTGCGGCCAGTACCATCCAGCTCTGGGTGAAGAGCAGCAGCTTGCGGCGATCGACCATGTCGGCAATAGCGCCCGCCGGCAGCACGACCAGAAAGACCGCTATGCTGCCCGCCGCCTGCACCAGGCCTACCATCAACGGCGACATAGTGAGCGAGGTCATCAGCCATGCGGCGCCGACGTTCTGCATCCAGGTGCCGGTATAGCTGATCACGGCCGCAATCCACAGCGTGCGGAATAGGGGTTCGTGCAATGGCCCCAGCACACCACGCCGCGGCGCGAGTGGCGTCTCTGGAAGCGGGCCGAGCCCGGCCATGGAGTCAGATCCCGCTGCGCGTTGAGTTCTCAGCTGACGTGGATTTGGTGCAGCTTGGGGGGGGACACTCCGCTGGTGCCATGCTCCGCTGGTGGCCATCGTTCGTCAGACTTCGACGGTAGTCAAAAGTTAGCGGGCAGGCGGCGGGTTTTGTGGCGCACGTTCCAAGGGGCTTCGAATTCGTGACCAGTCGCGGTGGTAGGCTTTGCTTGCTATACCGCACTTTGCCTGTCGGCGATCAGCTTAGACATCAGCATTGGTTTCACTAATAGCGGGGTGGGAAAACTTTAGGGTGGAGCACTGCTTTAGCGGTGCAGCAAAATGTTATCGACTTAGCGCGCCGGCTTTAGCCGCTGAGGTAACTTCTTCGCCGGATTTGCCTCAGTGGCTGAAGCCAGTCTGAATCCAGGCAGGCTCATGCACACCTGAAGGCGTGCTCCACCCGACGCAAAAACTCCGGCTTAAACTCCGATCGACGTTTTGCAGGAGCTAAAGCCCGCTGTATTTCTTGCCTTTATTCGGCACGGTTGAAAGAGCCTGCCCTGAGCACAGCCGAAGGGTGCCATGATACAAATCGGGCACCATTGCTGGAATGACTTGATAACATCTAGAGTTCCGCTACGAACGGCCACTCCCTTCTTCGCCACGAGCGCACAAAGTAGATCGCCAATCCCACCACCAGAATCGCCACCGCGTAGCGAATCTCGCGCAGAAAGTTCTTGCGCGCCAGCAGAATGAAGGTGAATCCCGCGATCGCCATCAGCGCCGGCACGGGATAAAGCCACATGCGAAACGGCCGCGGCATATCGGGACGGCGATGCCGCAGCACCATCACTCCCACCGCCTGCACGATGAACTGCAACAGAATCCGGATGACCACCAGCGCGGCGATCACGTCGGCCAGGCGCAGAAAGCAGAACAGCATGGCGACGCCGCCCAGCGCCAGCAGCGACACCGTGGGGAAACGCCGCTTGGGATCGACGCGGGCGAAGGCGCGAAAGTAATTGCCGTCGAGCGCCGCGGCATAGGGCACGCGCGAGTATCCCAGTAGCGTGGAAAACACCGAGGCGAACGCCGTCCACATGATAAGCCCCGTGATCAGCCGTCCCGCCCAGGTGCCGTAAATGCGCTGCATGAAGACCGAGAT
>Ga0181523_10004300_pt1 | contig 12369 bp, 14 predicted proteins | sample PEATcosm2014_Bin_43_FD_119752 | JGI IMG/M metagenome (GOLD analysis project Ga0181523, IMG submission 119752) | Peatland microbial communities from MTU Mesocosm Facility, Houghton, MI, USA - PEATcosm2014_Bin05_30_metaG | ecosystem: Environmental > Terrestrial > Soil > Wetlands > Peat | place... | reverse complement strand
TTCTCAACCAGCTGCGCAAGGACAGGATACCGGTCATCGTCTTTCTCACCAACGGCGTGAGACTGAAGGGTATCGTCAAAGGTTTCGATAATTTCGTCGTCCTTCTCAAAGACGTCAATGAACAGCTGATTTACAAGCACGCCATATCGACTATCGTCCCCGAAAAGAATGTCGAATTAAGGTCGGAGAGCGGCGATAAGTAACGAAATGGCTGCACCAAGGAACCCCTTTCCCACGGTCGATATCATCATCGAGTACCGTGGAGGAATCATTCTTGTTAAGCGCCGCGACCCTCCCTATGGATGGGCTATTCCGGGAGGGTTCGTAGATTACGGAGAAGCCCTTGAGGAAGCCGCGGCGAGAGAGGCGAGGGAAGAGACGGGGCTTACGGCTGAACTTGTAAGGCAATTTCATGCGTATTCGGCGCCGGACAGGGACCCTCGGTACCATACGGTTTCCGTGGTCTTCATCGCAATGGGCAAGGGCGAACTGCAGGCTGCCGACGATGCAGTTGATGCCGGAGTTTTTACGAAAGACAATCTGCCCGGGGAGATCGCATTCGACCATCGGGCCATTCTTGAAGACTATTTCAGCGGGAGGTATTAAAGATGCTAGAGTCCATGCGCAGACACGCACGTTATTTCTATGTGCTTTTTGTGATAGTGATCATCAGCTTCATATTCTGGGGTGTCGGCGGTGTAGACAAATCAGCGAGTGTCAACGTTGCCGAAATCGGCAAAGAGAAGATAAGCGTGGAAGAATACTGGAGGGCATACGAAAGGACGCGCGACGCTTACAGGGAGATGTATAAAGGACAGCCCCTTGATGAGATCGAGAAAAAACTGAATCTCAAGAAGATGGTGCTCGACGGCATGATAGAAGAGCGCGTTCTCCTTGCCTCAGCCAAGGACCTCGGGTTTACCGCATCCGATGAGGAACTCCAGCAGGCAATAGTTAGTGACCCAAGGTTTAGGCGCGACGGCGTTTTCCTCAAGGACATATATGTTAAGACGCTGGCATTGAACAGGATGACTCCCGAGATGTACGAAGGCATGCTCCGCGAGCAGATCACGGTGGACAAGATGAAGAAGATGATCGCTTCGAGCGTGGACGTCACGCCGGCTGAGATAGCGGGCGCACCGGAGGATGCGGCAAAGCTTGTGATGGTCAAACAGATGGTGATCTACAACAAGCGCAACGCGGCGATACGCTCCTACGTCGACGGTGTCAAGAAGCGGATGGACATCAAAATCAACCAGGAAGTCATTTCATAAATCAGGGAGGCGCATTGTTCGATTTATTGAGGCAGATCAGGTGGCAGGATATAGTCGATATCGCCCTCGTCTCAATAATACTGTATCGCATGCTTCTGATTATAAAGGGGACCATTGCCGCTAAGATGCTTGTCGGCTTCGGGTTTTTGCTCTTGGCCCTAGTCCTTTCTAAGTACCTGCAGCTTTATACCATCGACTGGCTGATCCAGAGTTTCTGGTCCCAGCTTGTCATTGCGGTCATCGTCCTCTTCCAGCCTGAGATCAGGCGGACCCTTGCTCAAATGGGCGAATCTCCTCTTTTGCAGAGCTTCACCTCGGCCGAAGAACTCAAATCCCTGGATGAGATCGTAAAGGCCGCTGTCGCACTGGCCAACCGCAAGATAGGCGCGTTGATCGTCATCGAACGCGAAGTGAGCCTGAGGGAATATGTCGAGATCGGGACGCCGCTCGACGCAAAGGTCACGAAGGAGCTTCTGCTGAGCATCTTCCATCCCTCGGCTCCGATACATGACGGCGCAATTGTGATCAAGGGTAATCGGGTAGTGGCCGCCGGATGTTTCCTGCCCATAAGGCTAGGCACAAGGGTCGGAAAGGCGTTTGGCACCAGGCACAGGGCCGGTATCGCGATAACCGAAGAGACCGATGCGGTAGCTATCATCGTCTCGGAAGAGACCGGGCATGTCTCTATGGCGATAGACGGCAAACTAAATTCTCCCCTCGACATGGGTACATTGAGAGACGTGCTTACCGAACTATTTACAGAGCAGAAAAAATCGAAGACCGGCTCAAGAAAGTCTAGAGCTTCAGGAAATAAGAATGGAGATTAAGGGTTGAAAGCTAAAGAGATGCTCGTCGGCAATATGGGATTTAAACTCCTGTCGATAGCCATTGCCGTGTCGCTCTGGTTCTTCATTACCTATCGGGGCCAGTCCGAGACTACAGTCGATTCGCAGCTCGAATTCAAGAATATGCCTCAAGGACTCGAGATACTGAAACAGAATAGCAAGAAGGTGACCGTCAATATCCGGGGGCACGAAAGCGTCCTGGGCTCTCTCAAGCCTGCGGATGTGCGCGTAATGGTCGATCTGGCAAACGGCAAAAAGGGAGAAGCAAGCTATTATTTCGACACCACCGATGTAAAGATCCCGGCAAATGTCAAGATTCTTAGAATAGACCCGACATATGTCAGGGTGACGCTTGATGAATCGCTGTCCAGGGACATAGAGATTAAACCATATGTGGTGGGCCAGCCTGCCAAGGGCTATGAGATCTATAAGATAACCGTTAATCCTCCGGTTGTCGTGGTCGAAGGTCCGAAAACCGAAATGGCGCGGCTTTCTATCCTGCGTACCGAACCGCTCGATATCACCGGGCTTGATTCAGATATCTCGCAAAATATTCGCGTTGATGCTAACGGCCGCAATGTGCGCATAAAGACACCGGAAGTCATGACCAAAGTAATTATAAGGAGAAAAAATAGATGAAACTATTCGGGACCGACGGTATACGAGGCAAGGTTAACCGCTCGCCCATGACGCCTGAAAATGTATTGCGTGTAGGCATGGCGGCTGCGTCAGTACTAAGGGATGACCATGGAAGGAATCAGATCCTGATAGGCAAGGACACCAGGATATCGGGTTACCTCATTGAGAGTGCGCTTACGGCAGGCATATGCTCCATGGGCATGAACGTGACCCTTGTCGGCCCGATCCCAACCCCCGGAATAGCTTTTCTCACAAGGGCGCTAAGGCTTGATGCGGGTGTCGCGATCTCTGCATCTCACAATCCATTCGAGGACAACGGCATCAAGATATTCTCCCCAACGGGATTCAAGCTGTCGGATGATATCGAAAAAGAGATTGAGCGGCTTGTTCAGGACGAAAGCTTCCCTTTGAAAAAACCGATCGGCGACAAGATAGGCAAGGCCTACCGGCTGGATGATGCGGCGGGCAGGTATATCGAATATGTCAAGTCCTCTATCCCCAGGGGAATGGATTTGGAGGGCCTGAAGGTCGTGGTCGATAGTGCAAACGGAGCGGCTTATAAGATTACGCCACAGCTGCTTCATGAACTCGGCGCCGAAGTGATCTCTATCAACGACGAGCCTGACGGAGTGAATATCAATCTTAATTGCGGATCGCTGCATCTCGACCAGCTGGCGCAGCGTGTTAAAGAAACCGGCTCGCATGTCGGCATCGCCCATGACGGTGATGCCGACAGGACACTCTTTGTCGACGATAAAGGCAGCACTGTAGACGGCGACCTTGTAATGGGCATATGCGCCCCTGAGATGATGCGCGAAGGGAGGCTGAAGGGTGATAGCGTAGTTGCAACTGTAATGAGCAACCTCGGACTCGAAAAATACCTGGCAGGCCTCGGCATCAAACTCATACGGGCAAAGGTCGGCGACCGCTACGTTGTAGAAGAGATGATCAGGGGAGGGTATAACTTGGGGGGGGAACAATCCGGCCACATGATTTTCTTCGACTACAATACTACCGGTGACGGACCGATCACGGCGCTGCAGCTTCTCTATCTTATGCGCAGGAAAAACCGTCTTCTCTCGGAAATGACCGCAGGGATCTATCTCTACCCTCAAGTGCTTACGAATGTTGTTGTTGCCAAGGGAAAGATTTACAAGGATTATCCGGACGTAGTGAAGGTTATTGACGATTGCACCCGCAAGCTCGGAGACAAGGGAAGAATACTGGTACGGCCGTCCGGCACGGAGCCGAAGATCAGGGTTATGGTCGAAGGCGAGGAGTATGGATTTACGAAGGCGATAGCTGATGAAATCACCGGCGTGATCCGGAAGCGATTCGGCGCGAAAGAATAGGTCGCACTTCCATCCGGGCAGTCAAGGATGAGTGTCTTCGTCTCTTTCGTGTCCGGCGCAGCGCTCTTCTATCTGCATCGTTTTTTCCCTTATACGTCCCATTGCCTTGCCTTTATCCTGTTTTCATGATTTCTTGTTTCACAAAGCGGGCATTATTCCGGCGCGCGACAGAAGAGATCGGCCCTGCACCCCGCTGCGCTGATTATTGTGCCGCTGATCATGCTCTCTATTGGATTTTACCGCGCGGCATTTTCCTCCGTTCCCCCGCTCGATTTTGAGCAGTTCTCCGGACAGGTGATCACGATCAAAGGCCGTCCGCTATCAGAACCTGTTGCCCTGCAATCCGAACTGGCACTATTTTTGCTTGACATGGAAATCAGAGATGCTCTGTGCTGGCAAACGGCTGTCAGTCGAGAAGAGGCGTCTTCATGCTGATTACCTCTATCCCGGGACAAGTCATATTCAACAAACGTGAAGATACCGGACGACAATATTTTCATCAATCACGACAGCATTTTCGGCAAGGATACGATTCCGGCAGGATACGCGAGACTGGCATTGAAAAGAGGAATATTATTGGACGCGCATGCGTCGGTTGAACTCATTCTTAAGGGGGATGTTTCAAAGTGATGTCTGGGCCTTCCTGATGTCGATCATTACCGGTCGAGCACGGCACTATGAGCAGCGAGCTGAAGAACGCGTTCAATGGTGCCGTGCTTGCCCCTGTCCTCAAACCCTGCTATTCTACCCCACCCAGAACCCTTGAATGAAGGCAAATAGTATATTAGCGTCGTAATGTTCTTATCTTGGCCAGTTCTTCCTGATATCCATAAATATGTGCTCCTGCACTGTATGCATACATTGACCCATTTTCCAACCCCGTTTCTTCGGCAACATATTGCTTTAGCAATTCCAGACCGCCGAGATTTGAAGGGAAGCCGGCCCACAGGTCCCATGACCGGAAATAGGCCGTTAAAGTTAGGTGAATCTTATTTTCATATGGCAACGCCTTGAAGTCCAGGAGTCTCAGACATGGCGGGTCAAGTTTGTCGTCTTTTCCATAGCATATATCATAATCCTCCGGAGTGCCGATCTCGACTACCGCCTGATTAGTGAGAGGAGTCTCCTTAAGCATCTGGATCACCCTTTGGAGCTGAGTCCCGCCCTTCGGCATCGGATAATGGATCCTGCTGGAGTATCTGTATGTCTCATTCTCTGAAATATTTGGATCCATCAGATAGTTCGCAAAATAGTCTTCAATATATTCCATCGAAGTCGGCGAAGGAATCCCAAGGGCAGGCGGAATTATCGGCACCATATCGACGCTTGGATGTTCGATATATACAGCAATTCCTGGATATTGAAGTCGGTATTGCTCTTTTTCGAATGATCCTTTCTGTATATCCTGGGTATATGAATGATCAAATATATTGTAAATAAGTTGAAACCAACAGTCGGATATTGTTTTAGCTTTTAGATAGAAAGGTTCCATATCATTACTCCAGTCAAAAATTTAGTACTATCTTGTCATTTTTATGATTTCCTTGCGACTATTGTGCAAGATCCCGAAACATTATATCAACAATGATTCTACAAACTCGATAGATGTAGTGAAATGTTTCTTGACATCCGGACTTTCTTAGAGTTCATGGCAACTAATCAAATTCCTCCGAAAATAGAGATCTAATCTTGAACAATTCACTCAATGATAAACGTGTTAATAGGCATCGAATAATGACCTGCTCAGGACGATATTACTACTTTATTAACAACATATTAAGGTATCCTCAGATGGGTCAAAGTTGAATGCCGATTTGGTCTATAAGTGGGTTAAATGCCCTTGCCGATCAACTTTCATCAATAAGTGTCATGAGATGGGGATATTTTATTACAGTGAAACCATTGACGACCGCCGCTATGTTGTTATACTATGCGAATGATATTTTCTATAGAAGCAATTACTGAAAAGGAGACAATGATGAAGAAGACGGGACTAAACTTAGCCGAAAGTTTGGTTAGAGGGGCTACAGGCGTGGTACTAACTGTAGCACTGGGATTGGCTGGATGTCAGGGCACCGCCCCGACCATGGGTGGATCGGGAACTGTCGCAACTGGCTCGGCCGGAGGCTCAAGCGCGGTTGGGGCCAGCAGTCAGCTTGAGAAATGCGATGAATCGCTCGGTACGGTAGCCGTAGTGGAAGATCAGTCGGCTCCGTGGTACGGGTATCTGTCAAGTCAGTATAAACTTGGCTCAACCGTACCGGTGCTGCGCATGATGATACAGCAGTCTAACTGTTTTGTAGTAGTCGAGCGCGGCCGCGCTATGAATAACCTTATGCAGGAGCGTGCATTGGAGAGTAGCGGCGAGATGCGTGGCGGTAGCAACTTCGGTAAAGGTCAACTGGTAGCAGCCGATTATACTATGAACCCGAGCATTACCTTCAGCCAGAAAGGCACCGGGGGGGCTGGTGCTGCTCTGGGAGGCTTATTTGGTTCTGTGGCAGGCGCTGTGGCAGGAGGATTGAAATCAAACGAAGCTTCCACAACGTTGTTAATGATAGATAATAGGTCAGGTGTTCAACTGGCTGCAGCTGAAGGAAGCGCAAAGAACTTCGATTTTAATCTGTTCGGTGGCGTATTTGGAGGTGGTGGTGGTGGCGCCGCCGGTGCTTACACAAATACGCCGGAGGGAAAGATTCTTACTGCTGCATTCATGGATTCCTATAATAAGATAGTTATTGCAGTCCGTAACTATAAGGCACAAACGGTTAAAGGTGGACTCGGAACGGGCGGTAGGCTGGGTGTGCAGGGAGGACAGACAGCGGCGTCAAATGAGATAAATGGAGCGAGCTCTGATCAACACAAACAGACCGTCACGGTAAAGTCAAAATATAAGTCTATAAACGTAAGATCAGAACCTGATCTGCATAAACCAATCGTTGGAACCCTACCGGGCGGGAAAACAGTTGAAAAGGTATCTGCCAATAAGGGTTGGGTCAAAATAAGATTTGAGGGAGCAGACGGGTCGCAAGTGGAGGGGTGGATCAGTAAAACAGTCATCAATTAGAACTTTCGACAGAAGGGACAACCTATCTAAGGTTGTCCCTTGGCATCTTTTTATATATCGACAGCTCCTAATATCTCGTAAAAATTTTTTCTGTCTTACCGTGAAAGATGAATTCTGATGATTAGGCCTCTATCGTCCGACGTTTAGTGTCTTCACAGGAAAGTCTTTAGTTTTATGTTTCACTATTGTGACGGTCAATTTTAGTGGAATGGCGATTAAGGTCGCGAAGTCTATGTATTTATCAGAAGACAGAGATGACCATTTAGATGACTTGCATTCGTTTGTGCTGGATCACCCGGGCAACCAAACCTCACGAAAAATACCAGCTCGCCTCCAGCCGTGACAAAAAAGCACCTGATAGAAACTTAAAAACATCCTTGCAGTTAATTCTCATGGTAAAAGTATGCTACCAAATGAACGGCACCAAGTGTCGCCTCACCTTATTTTGATATTCCACGTAGCCGGGCAAGTTCCTGACTAGGAACTTTTCCTCACCAAGTAGTCTCTATATAAGAGCTGGCATTATCAGAACAATTACGAGTAACCCACACCACGAGCCGAGCCCGCCGTTCTAAAAGCTTCAGATCTTTCTTCATCAAGTATAAGGTTATTGCAAGTGCAGATGCACCGCAGATAAACAGGAAGTCCCAGGCTTGCCAGTAATCAAGTGTCCACGCCGAAATGAATGGCAACGCTCCCATGACGAACAGAAGGAACATGAGTCCGCCGAATGCTTTTGCATTTAGTGTTATCACAGTTTAAGTTTTACACAATCAGAGCGGCTCCACTAAAATTTTTTTGGAAATCATCGCATCCCTGATACTGGGGGAGAGTACTCGATAAGGCGGTTTCGATAAATTGTTTTCGAATCATCGGTTATGCAATGCTAGTCGCAACATCTTGTTATACAATTTGTAAGGATCTGGAATGGAGAGTCATACTTGGATGCCGATTTGCATCCAAAAAATGGGGTAATATGCGTTTGCCGATAGTTACATATATATAGATCGAATTTTGATCCACTATCGGTGTCCACTATTGACCCTCGAAGTGTGAATACTACTGCTTTAATAACAACATATTAAGATATTCTTCGGCGGGTCAGAGTTGAATGCAGGTTTGGCCTAAAAGTGGGTCACATGGTCGTGCCGATCCACAATATGAGTCACAACCTGATATAATTGCGTTAACTACAAACAAACCAGTCGCTGACCTGCAAAATCTGATGCTCGCAGCTAAGAGCTTCTTGCACTGGTTGGGCTCATACCTTGAACTGTCTCACCACACTCTGTAGTCCTGTTGCCAGTTTTGCTAGGTTCGATGATGCTTGGGCTATCTGCCCAGAGCTGGCAGATATTTCTTTCGACCCGGCTGCAATACCCTGGATGTCGGAACTAATCGTTTCGGAGACCGTAGACATCTCCTCAGTCGCTGAGGCAATTTGTTGAACCATTGACTGCAGGTTATTGACACTATGTACGATACTGCCAAGGGAATCGCCGGCCTTTCTGCTGAATTCCACACCGCTTTCAACCCGTGAGGTAGTACTGTTCATTGTCACTTCTGCATGTTCAACTTCGCTTTGAATGGACGATATCATCTTGTTGATCTGGGAAGTGGCTTGAGTGGTTCTCTCAGCGAGTTTCCTCACTTCATCGGCCACGACGGCAAACCCGCGCCCCTGCTCGCCTGCGCGTGCAGCTTCGATGGCGGCGTTGAGAGCCAGCAGATTGGTCTGGTCGGCGATGTCATTAATTACGCCGACGATATTGCCTATCCGCTTTGAACTGTCACCAAGACGCTGCATAACCTGCGCTGATTCGCTGACTGTAGACGCGATGGTCTGAACTTCGTTTACAGAACGTTTGACAACACCCTCACCGTCTTTGGCCTGATCAAAAGCTTGTGTCGAAACTTGGAAAATGTTTGAAGTGTTTTTCGCCACATCTACCACAGTTTGAGACATCTCTTCCGTAGCTGTTGCGATCTGGGAGGACCTGGAAGCCTGGCTGTCCATGCCCCGTGAAATCTCTTCAGCACTGGCACTAAGCTGCTCACTGCCAGAGGCCATGTTTTCGGCGGCATACTTGATCTTGCTGATCAAGTCTCGAAGACTTGTCACCATGTTGTCCATGGCGGTCATAAGCGTGCCTATCTCATCGTTGCTCCTAATCTTTATCGACGCTGTCAGATCACCGGCTGCAAGACGATTAGCAACAGTCACGCCTTCTGAAAGGGGCACTGTGATGCTACGGACTATGACAAGTGATCCGCCGGCTGACAAGATCGTAGCTACTAGGATCAAGACAAGTATAAGCGTTTGCGTTTGTTTCGCCTTGTTCGCTGCTTCTTTGCCGGCTTGCTCCATCAGTTGACTCTGGTATTTTATAAGGTCTGTGGTCGTCGAGAAATATGCATTTTGCGTCTTGCGGAGAGTCTTCACAATATATACCCCGGCCTCTTTCTTTTTACCTTCCTTGATGAGTTGGAGCGTTTTTAACAAATCTTCCTGATAAGCCGATCTCTTGCTTTTTAAGTCACTCAGTAGTTGCTTCCCTTTGTCACTGCTGACTGTTGTTTCGAGTTTGTAGATGTTTTCAGTCACAATCTTGGTTGCTTCGGGGATCCTGTCCAGTTCCTGTTGCATCATCTGGCTATCTTCAATGATAATGGCGTTTCTGATTGCCCGTGCTACAACATTAGTGTTGTCGATTATCTCATTGGCCTGCACGGTTTTTGGCCAGCGATCGTCCACTATCCGGTCGATGTCTCCATTAGCGCTTCGAATCGAAAACATCGCAATAACAGCAAGCAGCCCGGTCAGCAACATTACGGTACCAAAGCCTGCAAACAGGCGCATCTTAATAGATAGATTCTTCAGCATGGTCTCACCTGGTGTCGCCAGAAAATATTCCCAGCTTGTCTATTAATTTCTTGTCTGTCATCTCTGCCTCCATTGGTTTACGGGTCAACATACGAAAGATATAACTTTATAAAGATAAATATTAGCATGATAATTACGTAAATAACCATTAGTAATTATTATTTATTTATAAAATTGGATTACTTCGGTTTATATCGGGGAAAGCATTACCTACTAACATGTCACGAAAATTAAATAAATGTGGCAAAACTCATCGAGTTAAATAAACATAAGGGAGATAGTCTTAATTTTGCACGGTTGAGGGCTGATCCAATGACTAAGGCGTTAAAGGTGCAGTCTCAATTATAAGCAGCTTGTGTAATCTGCCATGTCTCTGCAGCAATGACTTTAAGTGGCCACTATCAGTGGCATGTTATTAATGCCACCAAGACCTATGATTAAAAAGGTAGGAGACAAGTCCCACGATTAGGTATCTTGTATCTTCCCAGGCGTATCATATAAATCGGTTTATGAAGCCGGCTATTTCCCTCTCACCAATGAATCGAGCTCCAATCATTATGAAAAGAATTCCCCATTTGTTGAAATTGCTTTCAAGCATTTCAAGTCGTCGCGGAGGTGGCATCTTACGAAATATTTTGAGCTTGATAATCATACGCTCATACTTCCTTCCAATGGAATAAAAGAGGTAATCTCCGATTAGAACTCCCGAATATACAATTACGAGACCATAAACCGGTCCTATAACTTTTGTAGAAATTAAAAGCCCGCATAAGATAAGCGTGTTAGCTTATCATCGGCAGGCCGATACGCAGCAGATAAAAGCCCATAACTCATCAACTGCTGCAGCCACTGACAATCCAGTACATCTGATTTCCGCCCTGAAACGTTCTTGACATGTCGCGCGTTAACCAGATACACCGTAAAGCCTCTTGACTCCAAAAGCTCGTACCCCGATATCCAGTAGACTCCTGTGGATTCCATTGCCACCGTGTTAACCCCGCATGAGGACAGCCACTGCGCCATACGGTTCAAATCATCGGCAAAAACTCCTGAACTCGCGAACTGGTTCATCGTCTCGATCAGGCGGTACTGCCACAAAATGACTTTCTGAACCCACATCAATGCCGGCTGCGTTGGGATGCGTCAGCCTAAACCCACCCTTACCTTTTTTCATGATTTACTCCCTCATGTCTTCAGAATTCCGCGCCGGTATGGGTACGTCATCTCTGATCATTCTCTCAAACGGGATGTGCGGCTTAGCCGGACTCACCAATGTCGCAGACTTGACCCTGGACTACGCTTAAAGACGGGCAGACACGCACCATTGCAGAATCAGTCTTTGCCGGCGCGTTATTATAGATTGCCACAAAAGCGCAGCACAGGGCATGTTTCTTTATTCCGCAGTCCCGGTTCTGCCGGGTTGGGGGCGCTTAAAGTCAGCGCCGCAGAACCCGGACTCAGTATACGAGGTTTCTTCCCGAAGTTACATGTACACCGACAGCATGTGACATTGGAGCTTTCAATACCATATTTTTTTCGATACCAACCTAAACCCCATTCAATTTTTAACACCAAAGCCGATTATAGGACTTAAGGACGCCATTATTCTAATCGTCCTACAAAATAAATAGACAAAGGCTGATTGACCCATGATTGCCGGCAAAGTAAAATTATAATAAAGTTCTACTTTTTTTTAAGAGCTTATCAAATTTAGGAGATGGAGGTAGTAAAAATGATAAAAATGATCGTTGTAATAATCGCCAGTCTCTTCTTTATGTTCCTATGTATATTCCAAGCGTCGGCAGAGCACCACGGTGAATGTATGGAATACTGTAGTTCAAACGAGACTGTTTGTCTGGAGAATACACCAGCTATGGAACCTATCCAACAACATGCCCGCAAAGCAGTCTGCGCAAAACAGAGGGAGGAGTGTCTCTCAGCGTGCACCCCGCCGCTCACCCCTTCACAGGATGCTGAAGGGGCACAGATTGATAAAGGCGGTTCCAAGTAGACACTCATATAAGAAGAAGGCTATGGCCTTCCGGCTAAGATAGGTCACCGCAATACAACTTAGCCATAGGAGGAAGAACCATGACTCGAAGACAGTATATCATTACTCGTAAGGTCAATATTGTGAAGATTGGCACCCCCCTAGAAACATTAGCGATGCCTGCCGAAAAGCAAGTAGTTAGCCGTCGGTACTATTATGACAGAGGGCGGAAGTTACGAAATGCGTTTACATATACTAAGTAGTGCATAAGTAAGGCCTCATTATGGTATACTATTATGCATGGATACCACTGACGGC
>Ga0181523_10004299_pt1 | contig 12370 bp, 14 predicted proteins | sample PEATcosm2014_Bin_43_FD_119752 | JGI IMG/M metagenome (GOLD analysis project Ga0181523, IMG submission 119752) | Peatland microbial communities from MTU Mesocosm Facility, Houghton, MI, USA - PEATcosm2014_Bin05_30_metaG | ecosystem: Environmental > Terrestrial > Soil > Wetlands > Peat | place... | reverse complement strand
TCGTGGTTTCAGCAAGAGCAAGCCGTACAACGAGCGTTGAGTTTAATCGGCAAGCCCTATAATCTGCTGAACTTCAATTGCGAGCACGCGGCCTACTACGCCCAAACAGGCGTACCAAAGAGTCCGCAATTGGGTTTTGCGTTTGGCATGTTGTGTCTGCTGGCCGTTCTCGGCGTGGCACTCTCTGACGCCTAGGGACGCCGAGACTCTGAACAGATCAGATCGACTGAAGCCTTTCAAGAAGCCTGACCAACGCCAGCGTGTCTTTGCCGCAGTAGTCCAGCAGAGCCGTCATTTTCCTTTCACGCTCGGACTTATCCAGTCCGCCTCGCACCAGCGATTCCCAAGCCAGCCCAGCGTCCTGCCCGTTGGCGACCGCCATGCCGTCATAGCTCATGTCGGGAACAAGAGCAGGCAGCACCGCCTTCAGGGAAAACGACCCTGCGAAGGCTGGATGGTAGACGTGGTTCCTGACGACGGAAAGCAAGTCCCAGAGACGACCGTGAATCGTTTTGATCCGTTTCGCGAACTCGGGCAGCCACGCCGCGAGTTCCGAGAGCCGCTGTGATTCAAACGCGGCGTAGACAACGATACTGCCGCTCTCCCCGACTGCACCGCACAGGGAAGTGATGAACTCGCGTCGGGGATCGCCAACATCGGTCGCCAAGAATTCGTAATGCTCAGGTTCCGCTTCAGACTGCCTCTGTACGTGGAGAGACCACTGGAAAGGAAGTTGATCGAACGGACGCATTCCCGAAAACCTTGGGATCGCAGGATTCACACTCTCAAAATCCATGAAATAGAGAGGGTACTTCAGGCTCTCCAACTCCTTGCCGAGTTCTGGACTGAACCACGGCTGCCCCGTCTGCACGCTCGTGCAAGCAATTCGCTGCCGCTCGCTTAAAGCGAAGTCGTCAGGGACATCGCGGATCGACTCGACGCCCAGTTCCTCCAGTTCCTCGGCGGCACTAGCATGGAGTCGGGGCAGATACCCGATGTGATCGTTTGGGAGCGGAGGATTGCAGCGGTCGAAAAACTCGCACGTGATCGGATTGGTGCAATGCGGCCCAGTCGGAATCTCGGGCGGGTTCGGCATCGCAAGGACGCGAAGTTCCGACCGTAACTGGAACGTGAGCTTGGGCACCAACCTCTCGACTCGTCGTGTCAGGTTCTTGATCCTGAAGAACCGCCAGACATCTATCGAGTCTCCCTGATACACATAGTTCCGATTGACGTGGGCGAGGCACGAGGAGGCCAAGTCCAGCCCCGACCGAGAGACCACACGGTGCTGAATCGCCACGTCGTCAAGATGCTCTTCTTTTGGCGAAGCGGTGGACTTGACCTCGATCAGACGCCATCTGCCGTCTCGACGGCGGTGCAGGATGTCCACTCGTACAAATACACCGCCGTCCTCAAATGCGGCTTCGAAAATAGCGGGAACCTCGGGGTTTGCGATTAGCTCGCGTGTCGTTCGGATCGCCTGCTCGGGATCGCGAGAACTGACTTCCACGCCGCCCGCGAAGAGCTGACGTGCCAGTCTGCCCACCTCGCCGCCCTGCTCCATGATGGCGACCGCTGGGGCGTCAGGCGACCCAGTCAGTTCAGGTTCATGCACCTGCCAATACAAACGCTTGAGGCACTGCACACCTGCCATGTACTTCGATTTCGAGATTGTGATCGGCACTGTGCTTATTCCTCGTCTTGACTGCCGTGCAAACAATGCAAGCAGCGATAATGGCTATCGGTTCCCAGCGTGGTCTGTTTCGGTAGGCGCAATTCCTCTTTGATCTTCGCAATCAGTTCTTTGCGCTTGAGGATGCAGCGATCAGCAAGAAGTGTGAAAGTGTTGGTGCTCGGGCTGTACATCGCCCTGCCGCGTGCGTATTCTTCGTACTCCGTTTCGGCTGGAACCTTGCCGAACTCCTGCCAACGTTCCCAGACGCGAATGTGGCTGCCCGGATAGTTCAAGTGATCGCCGTACTGCTCGCATTCGCTCAGCGGGGCACTCTCAATAAGCAGTTTGCCATCGACCAACCAAAAGACACCCAATCGCGCTTCTGTTTTCGCATCGTGCTTCTTACCAGCAGCGGGCTTTGGCATCTGGCTGATCCTCCGTTCTAGTTCTGACGGTCTCAAGCTCGCGTACTCAAGCAAAAAGCACGTCACGGGAACTTCAGGTCGTACGCACATTCCACAAATTGCCGCCACGTTACGTGTCGCGTGTGGACTACATCTTCGCGCTCTGGGAGCATAAGCAGAAAAAGTTCCTCATCGGAAGCCTCAAGGACACGCCACAAGCCTCCCTCGTCGTCAGCAATGATCGCTCCGTGCTCAATCTCGATCCTCATTACCCGATCCTCGCTGCGGACAGTTCACTTCCAGCGGGCATTTTCCTTCCCACAGCACTCTCGCAGAGTTCCTGCAATCTCTCCCGGTACTTGGCGACCAGCAACTTACTCATCGTCGCCGCCAATCAGGAGTCTCGGTAATTAGCCCCGCAGACTCCAGCACGTCCAACAACTCCTGCGTGGTGACCCTCTGCCAGCCCTGCCCTGTCGTCATCGGGATAGTGGCATACTTGAGAACAAACTTCGGTAGGTCTTTGTCCCACAGATTTTCGTTATCGTCGATGGTGAACCACCCGATGCCTTCGATCTCGACGGCGATCTGTCGTTTGCCCGTGGGCTTACCGTCGCTCATCTCGGGCTGTACACGGATGCTCCGAATGACCTCACCATTCAAACAAAAGCGAAATTCAGGCTCCATTTAATCCTCCGAGAAAGTCTACGCACCCGCCGATTGAAGGTCGTTGCTGGAAACTGTTGCTGATCGTGATGGCTTGTTCTGCACAGGACTTTCGCAAAGCCTCTCCAACCGTCCTTTATATTTGGCGACCAGCCCCGAGACGGATTGGATCGCCTTCGATGCCTTTCCCAACTCCTTCTCAATCGCATCAATGTCGGCAAACGTGCGGCGGACTTCCTCCGCAAGGGCGGCGTTCCTCTGGAGAAAATCGGGGCCTTCAGTCCGCATCCTTTCCAGTAAGGGTCTCAGCACTTCGAGATCACGAGGAAGCCACTGGCGGGTAGTTCGTAGCACCCAAATGCCGTCCTCCTCCTGCCCCCAGCGGCACTCGCGATCAATCTGCCGAAGCTGGCACTCGTCTTTTGCGACGATGATCCCGACAGTGATGTTTCGCTCCTTGGCGTCACGGATCAGTTTCTTGATGTCAGCCTCGGTGACGCCAGATTCCTTGTCTTTGGTGTCTACCACCATGCGGGGCTCAAGGGGGGCACCGCTAGGGTCACGCAACGCCAAGATGTAGTCACCGTGCTTGGGAAGCTTCTCGCTGAGGGACATGCCCGCCCATGTTCTCGCCTCGTCAGCGAAGTCCTTCTCTTGGAGTCTGCCTATTCGTGCCGCTTTGGACATTTCGGCTTCCAACTTCTGATTCCGCTCTCGAAGCTGGCTGATCTCCTTAAAATAGTCTTCGACTCGACGGGTGAGGTCTTGCTTCTGCGAATGCTCTGAGCGGAGCTTAGTTTCCAGTTCCGCCCGCACCTGTTGGACATCGAGAGCCTTTCGCTCGTCGGCGACTCGTGCAGCAGACTCGAATTCTTTGAGCCGACCACCGAGTGTCTGGAGTTCATTTCGATGGCGCTGCTCGATCTCTGCGGTTCGCTTCGTAAGTTCGGTCTCTAAACGAGCCCAGACAGTCTGCTCATCGCGGTGGTGCTTTTGGAGGAGCAGGCGGAAGGCTTCTTCCGCACTGAGTTGGGCAACGCGGGCGAAGTCTTTTACACCGAGACGATCCAGAACCTCAGTTCGCTTCAGATTGCCTTCGCCCAAACAGAGCGGGCACTCGATGGCGTCGGTGGGCATTGGTGATCGTGTGCTCAGATAGCCTCCAAGAGGGTGGAAGAAAAGGGGGGAGGTTTGAGGGAACAGATTCCGCTACTTCTTGTTGTGCTTGCCGATCACGAGACCGGGATCGGCGCTGTTGATAGAAATTAAACGGTCGTGCTCATCGCGAGTGGTGTTGAATCGGTCGCTGGTGCTCCCAGTGATGTTGTTCTGTTCGTCCCTGACGATTGTCTCGAACGAACCAACGTAGCCCGTCGTGATCGAGCCGATGATCCTGCGCTTTCCGTCCCGAATAAATTCCTTCTCTAGTGACATGTGTCCTCCTACGTATATATACCAACGGCGTTCGCAGAATCGATAGGAATCCCCAGAATATTTTCAGGAGTAGCACGCGTGTAGCCAACTTTTTGCTCAAGTTTCTATCGATTTTCGAAATCAACTGGGTATAACAGCAATGCAGGTGAATGCGTGCCCGACGACTACGGCGAAGAGGAGATCAGCGTCGATGTTCTCATCGAAGAACAGCGGAGCCTCGCGCACTCTAAGAATCCCTTTGAGCGGGTGGTCGGCTCGCTCTGCATCGGTGCGATTTTGAAGGAACGACTTGTGGGGTTGCCCAACAGCACCATCAGCCGACTTATGACCGAACACATCTGGAGCCAAATGAATCTTCTCGGGCCTGAAAGTGTAATCGTCGAAATTGCCAGCGAGCGGCTCCTCCATTCCTCCCCCTTGCAAGTCAAAAACTCAAAGGAGAACCCAAGCGAATGAAGACAGCAGCCATCTACGCCAGAGTAAGTACGACGGATCAGCACGTCGAGTCGCAGTTGTACGACCTCCGGCAGCTTGCGGCAGACCGAGGCTTCGAGGTTGTGCAGGAATATCAAGATTGGGGAATCTCGGGACGCAAGGCGAGGCGTCCGGGCCTAGATAAGCTTATGGCCGATGCACGTCAGAAGAAATTCTCGGTTGTGCTCGTAGCGGCATTCGACCGCGTGGCGAGGAGTGTCAAGCACTTCTTGCAGGTCATGGACGAGTTCGACAGTTTGCGAATCGAGTTCGTCTCGCGGCGGGAGAACATAGACACGAGCGGCCCGATGGGACGACTCTTCCTGACACTCATTGGTTCGATTGCCGAACTCGAATCGGACCTGATTCGAGAACGAGTTTTGGCTGGCATGCGGAGGGCGAAGCTTGACGGGGTGCGAATCGGACGCGCTCCGATGAACCTAGATCGGGCAGCAGTTGTCCGCGACCGACTCAGCGGGATGACGTTGACCGCTGTCGCGAAGAAGTGGGGCGTTTCCCGTAGCCTAGTTTGCAAACTGGTAAACAGATCACGTGCTGGTGACGGAGGCTCCGTGTCGCCTCCAGTCCCCATTGTTGATCTTATTGGGGTTACGCGGTCGAGTTCAGCCGAGGCGAGTTGGTGACGAACTTATACCTTTGGAAACAATCCGGGTTCCGTTCTCGCATCTCTTCTGGCGGGGAATCGGCACCCTCAGCAGATGGCTAGGATTTTGCATGAATCCGAGTGTTCCAAAAGTCCCTGATCCTGTCTCTAAGTTGCGTTGCATCAGGCTTGGTTCCGCCCCACGCCTTAAGTAGTGCGTGTTGAAGCTCATTTCCTTCAAGAGTCTTTACCTCATCAAGCCTGATAGCAAATCGTAAGATAACGTCTCTCTGAGCAATCACCCAATCGTGTTCCCATGACTGCAAGAAAGACTGGAGATTCTGCCAAAACTGCTCCCACCCAGCCCCGTCGCCCTGCTGATCGAAAAGGGACTTTAGGGAGCAATGATCGTGACGGAATGCTGAAATGGATATTCCTCGTGCGGGAAAGTTGCACAAATAAAAGCTTGCGGCGGGGCCAGCCAATACACCTGCTATCCCAGCCACAATTGGGCGTGACTTCTCCGGGCCTCCCGCCAGCAGGGTGTGTCCTTCTAATTGTTGGCCGTCCACTTCGGAAAGGATAATGGTGACGCGCTCCACTTGCTCTCCCAACGCATCGAAGGTGATCGCGTGAGCGGATTCGTGTATAGACACTTCCGAAGGTTTCCCTGTGCCTGAATTCGTTTGCGCTCCGGCTCTTGCAGCAGGGCTGAAGCGTGACTTCCATTCCGCCCACCGAGATTTTAGCTGAGGGAGAATGGATTCGAGGTTCTTGCGGGCGTTCTCCCTGCTACTCATCGGTAGGCAAAAACCGACGCTCCACACACCCCACCTGTCAGCTTCGATTGGCATGGTCTCCTGAAAGTAAGGTGGATCGCAGATTTCCCAAACCAAACCTGCCCGACTCCCGTCCGGCGCTATGACGAACGCATCTCCTGTTTCGCAAGGCTCCGCTTCCCAGTCGGTGATTTTGCCAAGGGTGAAGCCATCGACAACCACGTCATCAAGAAGGACAAATCCATGGTAAACAGGTGCACCTTCCGGGCGAGCGACAAAGGCTGGCTCAGTCGAGGATGCACTCGGAGCCTTGTGGTCGATAGCCAAAGGTCGTCCACGCTGAGGATGATCCATCAGAGTTTCCCTTCTGCGAGCCACTGAGCTACTTCTGCCTGCACCGAGAATCCACGTCGCGGATCAAGCCGAAAGCGATCTTCAAGACTGTAAGCATTCACTTCGAGCGGGATGGCCTCGTAGCTGCCGCCATTCAGAAATCCACGAACATAACGCTCAGAAAAGCGCGGGATGCCCAATTGTCGATACTGCTCCACGTGTACTAATTCGTGGAATAGCAACCCATCAGAAAAGGGCTCGTGCGAAACGACCACATCGCAGAAAGTAATTGCGCCCATCGCGGATTGGTCAGGCAGGTTCTTAAATCCCAAACCGCGCAGCATCGGGTAAAACTCAGGATTTGCTACCCGCTCGCGTTCGAGCACCAGCAAGTGAACACGGTCGAAAACCTCTCGTGCAAAGAATGGCTCCAGAGGCGCTCTCTGCTGCGCGGACAACGGGATACTGCGAGGCGCATATCTCTCGCGCTGTGCCGAAATGTACCCGGCAACCAGTTCAGAGACCTGAACAATTTGGTCAGGCATGAGTTTGGGGACTGGCATTATCCATCTCCGATCTCAGTGATTTCGCACTAGGGGGGCAAGGTGTTGAGACCATCCGTTATATTTCGTCGAATTTTCCGCCGTCGTATCTGATTCGCCAAATTACAGAACCGCCAGTGACGATTGCTGGTCGAAAACGCTCCGGAGCTTCCGCCTGCCGCTGCGCTAGTGGCAACTCAGTTAAAGAGATTCCTTCCAACATTTGTCGTTGCAATCCATGGACAACAACTTCCTCAACAAAGCATGAAAGGCGCTCCAAGATCGTGTCCGCGAAAGAAGAGACTGCCTCGCCATCCACAGTTGGCTCAATCATCGTCAGAACGCCTTGTGATTCCTTGTACATTACACGGGGAAGAGCCCATCCCTGATGTTCCAACGCATTTCGAGCCTTCGTGAGGCGCTCCGACCACTTTGCGCGTGTTTCATCGAGGTATGCTGCTAAGTCCGGGTCTGTTTGCCCGATTCTTGCGAGTCCTCTCTGAAAACTGGCGGGCTTTTGATACAGAAATGCAATATCAAGCCCAAGCAGGCGCATAACATCTTGAACATTTTTCAGTGCCCTGCCAGCACTGTTCAGAAACGTCTCGGTTTGCTTCCTCAGTTCTGGATGTATATTGCTTTCGACCCTGATGACCCTGCCTGTTTTAACGACGCAGCTACCTTGCGATACTTCGCTGCGATGATTCTGCACTAGGTCGCGAATCTCTTTCGCCGCTGCGCGTGCACTGTGAATGTTCACAAGAACGGATTCATACGCCCGGTCGAAATCGTCCCGTTTTTTCCGGTCACTTCCGTATAGTTGCTCTCGAATCTTCAAGACGCCCAAGAACAGACGTGCCATGAAGGGACTTGCGGTGCCTTCATCGTATGCTTTCGACATTATCCACGTCGGCTGGGGCTCCGGCCTGACGACCATATTGCTTTGCTTCTGGATTCTTTCCACCATCTGGCCGAAGTCGTTTTCTGTGATGGGCAGAACGCCAGCGTATTGTCCATCCGGTCGCTTGATAATCATTCCCTTGGCAGCGACGGAACCCAGAAATACGAGCAGACCTTCGAGCGGCAATTTCCCGTGTAGTCGCACAACAGCGCCGTCTTGCCACGGAATAAATTGCAAGTGCGAGAGTAGCGTGCCGTGTTGGTCTTCGATTCGCAGCAGAGGATGCCTGAATGCGGTTCCGCCGTGATAATGGTCAGCAGAAGCCGGGACGAGGAGACCCTTCGAATTCGATTGATATCCAGCTAGAGTCATTCCGGTCTGGGGAACGCCAATGAGAGTTGCTTCGCGATCAGGCAGTTTGACCCCCGGAGAGAAGAGTGCAGCATGCATGAACAGAATCGAGCACATTCTGTTCAGTACGAGCCTGCCGGGTCGAGCAAACAGATGGATGTACATCGGCGCACCGAATGCAATGTCTTTACCCGGCAACAGGAAATCACCGGAAATGGGCTCCCCCGGAAACTGAACTGCGTAATGCAATGCGCCCTTTCCGGGCACAACAACCATGTCTGCCCATAGATGCGACGGATGTGCTTTGTTGAGTTCGTCCAGACGCCGACCAAGTTCTTCGAGGGGTAGTGGCGATTCGAGAGCAAAGATGATGCCAATCGTTGTGTTCAGGTAGGGAGATGGGGGTGCCGTGGTCTTCCTAAGAGACTTCGCGATGGCAACTTTCTCGTAAGCCGCCTTCAAAGCCGCCGAATCGAGCGATTGTATTACTTCGACTACACCAGCCAAGGACTCCGCTGGTACGCTAACTGGTTCCGATGGAACTTCGGTCTCGGTAGCTGTGTAGATGAGGGTCGAGAACTCCCCAGTGGCTAGGCCATCCACATCCTTGGCGCTGCCAGCACGCAAGCGATACGGCCAACCCAAATGGCTGCCGAGAATATTATTCAGAGCTTCGGAAACACTTTTCCGCTCACGCGCCGTGACCTGCAATAACTCCTCGGAATCCGCAATCGTTTTGGATATGGAATCACTCATACCTGTGCCCATGGACACACCGATGATAATAAGCCAGACTGATCCGAATCATGGGTGAACCGCTCCGAATCACTCGTGATGCTGATCTCAGGCTCACTGGTGACTGCAACGCGAGATTTCCAGCCGACCGCATTGGACTGGACTTGGGATAGCCTTCTTGCGAAGACGATGCTTCTTCCGTAAAAGGTAAGGTATGGCAGACCTGTTCACTTGCAAACTGACCCCTTTGTCCTTTCAAGACGTGGACGAGTTTCTCGGACTGTCTCTTCCGGAGGACAAGCGACTTCCTGAAAGCAGTCGGATCGATTACAAGCAGGACTTGCCCGGAGACCTTGGAGATGATGTCGCCGCACTCGCCAATACCTACGGCGGGCTGATCTTCTTGGGAATAAAGTCCGACAAGAACCGGAACAACGTTCCTGTGCAATGGGACGGTGTGCATCTTGGCTCCGATCCGTCAGTAAGAGTTTCCTCGCGCATTCTTTCGACGGTGCGCCCGCGACCCGAATTTGACATCGGGTTGGTGGGCAGCACCAATGGGAGCATCGTCATCGTTCGCGTTAAGGAGGGTAGCTACCCACCATACGAGTATGAGCAGGGCGCGAGCGTCCGCATTCCAATTCGTGTAAACGACAGAAATAAGCAAGCTTCTGTGCGCGACATCGAAGCACTGATCGAACGTCGCAACGCAACCAAGCAGGCAGCGCAGAGAGCCATCACGAGTCTACAGCCGGAGTCGCTAGTCTCTTTCCGAACTGAGTCGCTGCCCGGTGGAGGAACACGAGACTCAAGGGACGACCGCGTGCACAGGATGGTTCTTGTTCCTCACCGACCGACCAGATGGCGACTCGACGTGAAATTCGAGCGGCAATTCGAGCGTTGGATTCAAGGAACATTTCCAAATGTGAGGACGTTTTCAAGCAACTTTCGGAGCGGGATGTTTTACGAAGTCCGGGAAATTCGGTATGAAGCAAAGCGTTTGTACCGTGTTTGGAGAATTACGAGCGACGGTGCACTGGGCGTTGCGCGGAATGTTGACCACCACGGTTTCCCCGGAGAGCCCATCGGAGATATTGCCGTTGACCTCCTATTTTTCTTCCGCTTGGCTCGTGTTGTTCTGGAGGCGGGAGCTAGTTTTGGACGGTCTTTGTTCACCGATGTACTCTCATCTCCGAGCACTTCTTACTTGCCCAAGTTTCCTACGCCGAACGGCCTGCACGGATACGACGAAATCAAAGGCGTTCATTTTCCAGCCACTCGACCGGAGGTCTTGCCGGGTACCACCACGTGGGCTGAAGAATTGGATTTCCACGTCGTCGAAGACCCGGTCGATATGAGCACACAGGTCTTGTTCGATCAGCTTAGGTCAAGTTGGGGCGCGAGTATTGACTATGATCGTTTGTTGGAGGCGGTGGCCGCGTTGGACGCGCAGTCACGCACAGCGAACTGGGGGAGAATCTGAGCCAAATTGTGTTGCTGCACCCCAGAATAGCTCCGTTCCCTCGTCAAGACCGAAGCAAAGATCGCCATGCGCCCAATTCTCCACTTGCGCTACTCCAATGAACGTTAAGATCGAGACTTTGTTTGCATCTCTGATTGTGTTGCAGTTTGCAGTCGTGGTGTCCCACGATTGGCTTGACATTCCGGGGTGGACCCACGGTCGGCAGGTGCAAGTCGTGGTTGGGCGTGGCAAGCTGGCGTTCGCTACAGCCATCAACGCTCTATTTCCCGCTCTAGCGGTCCGCTTCGCGTTGTTTTTCTGGGGCAGGTCGGAACCCAAGATCGTTGGCGATTACTGGGTAATCTATTGTGGACTTACGCTGCTTTCGGCAATCACCATGTGGTACGTGCCCTATTTCTTCGGAGCCGACGAAAAGAAGAGACGCGAGTACTCGCCCCGTGCTGGAAATATGTGACGTGTCCCGGCATACATTCGCGTCTCTTCGGAGATGCGAATCGCCATTACCATCGTTACTGGTAGAGGCTGCACGAATCTGTGCAAGAATTGTTGGAGACTCTCGAAGTTAGAAAACACTTCCAATATGGCTTGCTGCGCTTACTGTGGTACTGTGGGTGTTCCCTTGGGACGGGACCATGTGCCTCCCGCATGTCTGTACCCTCCCTCTAAGAGAGCACAGGGTAACCTTCAGTTAATCACGATTCCGGCGTGCCGATCCTGCAATGGTGGATACTCCGACGATGAGGCGCATTTTCGCAATGTCATGCTCATGGCGGGCGACTCCAACGAGGCGGTGCAAGAGTTGTGGGAAAAGACTTGGCGGAGCTTTCGCGAGGTCGATGGCGAGCGGCGAGCCACAGAGATTCGTCGGATGATGGTGCCAGTGAAAGTTTCGGGCGAGGACAGGCACATGATCTTTCCGGGACGCGATGAAAGAGTGCTGCGAGTGGTGCGAAAGATCGTCCGCGGTCTGGCTTACCACCACGGCCTCGGCACGGCGATTTCAGATCATCGCGTGTGGACGGACGTTCTAAAATATCCGATCCAATCGGGACTACTTGAGTCCATCACGCTCCGCCGTCCCGAGCATGACATCTTTCAATATTGGTTTGAAGAGTGCATCGACGATGAAATCAGTTCGATTTGGTACTTGACATTTTTCGAGAAGAGAATTTTTGTCGCTTCGATTTCTCCTCGACAGTCGGTAGTGCCCGCACATTAGGGATTACCATCCGTGCGGCGAAGTTCGATCAAGCTTCCTTCAGGGCTGCTCCAAATGCTCTTTCAGTTCCTTGAGCCGCCTCGTACCCTGTTTCTTGGGCAATGCGAACTTCATAAGCCAAAAATTCTCCCGAGCATCCCGGTCTTTGAATTCGTCCTTCCATCCACGTTGCAGAACCTCGATGATGGTCTTGCGAATGATGAAAGTGGCAGCTTCAGCGAGAGCATCTATCCCGACTACTGTCTCGCCAAATGGGTGTGCAACCGGGCTGAAATGTGAGTCAGGAACTTTCTGCCCGTGGGCGGATGCGTTGCGTACCTCATAGATGACAGGCACCATCTTTCCCAGTGTGTGAATGCTATCGGACGACGGGTTGTAACAAGAAGGAATGTCCCCCTTTTCGTATATCGGGCAACGGTATCCGTCCACAAGATTCTTATTTCCGAATAGGGCGTAGATTCTTGCCATAGCAGCGTCTTCATTATTTCCATAGAGAGCTTCGATGGCAGACCACCAGAGGATATGCCGGGCCTTCCAATACGAAAGTGCGTAAGCTTGCTCGTACAGTTGCACCCCCATCCTCAACGGCTCGTACTCGTCTTTCACCCGTCCTTCGTCATCCTTCTGATAAAGCTGGATGAACTCAGGCAGGGCGGAACTCAAAATGTCGATGTCCCTCTTCCTAATCGTAAACAGCTTTTGGATTTCTGGAACCTCGGCAGGATCGTTCGTTGCGGTAAACCCGTGTGGGTCAAAACTTCCATCCGGCT
>Ga0181523_10004291_pt1 | contig 12381 bp, 7 predicted proteins | sample PEATcosm2014_Bin_43_FD_119752 | JGI IMG/M metagenome (GOLD analysis project Ga0181523, IMG submission 119752) | Peatland microbial communities from MTU Mesocosm Facility, Houghton, MI, USA - PEATcosm2014_Bin05_30_metaG | ecosystem: Environmental > Terrestrial > Soil > Wetlands > Peat | place... | reverse complement strand
TTACGATCTGCGTGAACGCCGGATTCTGGAACAACTCCGGATGGTGCCCCATAAAAATGTAGATGTTTCTGGCTTTCACGTGCTCGTTGGTCCAGATCACGGGATGATCGCCCATCTTGATGTCCGTGGACGGGGTGTACGTGTTCTCATCAACGCTTGCCAGGACATGCACGTTCGGGCGCGGAGATTTGTCGTAGGTGTAAAATTCTTCGTTTTCGATCACGAATGGAGATTTGACGCCTTTCATAGCCGGATGATTCTTGTCTTCGATCGTGACTGTGCCGGTGACGAATGTGGCGATGTAATTCTTGAAGCGGATCCCTCCCATGAAGTCGCGATACCACGGCCAGATCTGGAATCCATCAAATTCTCCAAGCAACGTGGCATGATGAAATCCGATCCATCCTCCTTTACCTTCTTCGATGTAGTTGATGAACGCGGCCTTGGCCGTGTCTGTCCAGTTGTACGGGGGGTAGTTCAACTGAATGAACAGATTGTATTTGGCCAGAAAATCGTCGTTGATCTTTTCAGTATCCTCGATGTAGTCAACCGTGAAATTGTTTTCGTCCGCCAATTTCGCCAGCCAGATTTTGGCAGCGTCTACAAAAGGCTGGTGGATGCCGCCATGTTCCGCCAGCGCAATCACACGAAAGTGCGGCACCTTACCCTGAGCGACGGCACTGTTCGGCAAACACACAAGCACAAGCGCCAGGAGGAACAGCCGCACAAGCAATGTGCCGATCGAACGCCCAGGGGTTCGAAGCATCTTGAAAACCTCCATAGGAACTGCGGCCAGGGCCATCCGTGGAGCGACGCGATGTGCATGAAAAATAAACAAGGCCCACTGCGGGTTGGGAAGAACTCGCGACATTCGCCTGCAAAGCAACTTCTTCGCGAAAATAACAGCAATCCACGTGTTCTTCAAGCACTAATTAATGATTGTTCAGAAAGTCGAAGGCGCGCCGGTATTCCGATTCCAGTAAAACGGTTTTCCAATTATTTATTCCATCTCAAATGTCAGAAAGGTCAATTTGCCATTGCGCTCCACTTGAAGAGCGGCCGGGTCGCCGGGCTTGAGTTTGTTGAAAGCGGTACGTAGATCGTCCAGGCTTTTGATCGCAGCGCGATTCAGGGTGTGGATGATATCGCCTTCCTGCAGCCCGGAATCCACGGCCAGCCGATTGGCAACAGTGGCCGTGACCAGAACGCCGGATGGAATCCGCAGTGGTCCCACCAGTTCTGTGATTTCCGGATTGATCGTAGCTCCAATAATTCCGAGACGCGGGATCAAATCCGTTGCCGGATTGGAAAGGTCCGCAAGGCGGCTGAGGTCATGGATCGGTTCCACCACAGTAACGTCCAAGCTGAGCCGCTTGCCGCCGCGCACCACGTGCAGATTCACTTTCTCCCCGGTGGTCCGCAAGTACAGGCTCAGTGTGAATAGCGCAACATTGTCCACGGGCATCCCGTCGATGGCTTCGATCACATCACCGACGCGAACTCCTGCGCGCTCCGCGGGACCGTCCTCCTCTACATCCGCGACAACGACTCCGGGAGTTTCCGTCAACCCTAGTCCTCCCGCCAGGTCCGGGGTCAGCGATTGCAGGTCCGCACCAATCGTTCGGCGCCGCACGCGGCCGTACTGGCGAATCTGTTCGTACGCATAGCGTGCGATTCCGCTGGGAATCGCAAAACCGATGCCCTCATTACCCCCCGATTTCGTATAGATGAAAGTGTCGATGCCCACCACGTTGCCTTCGACATCCACCAATGGCCCCCCGCTATTGCCCGGATTGATCGCGGCATCGGTTTGAATGTAAACCATTGGATCGTCCGGATCGGGTTGCCGGAGAACGGAGCTCACGAGTCCAAAAGTGACCGAGTTTTCCAGGCCTTCCGGGCTGCCAAACGCCAGAACAACTTCTCCTTTGTGGAGCCGATCGTAGCGAGCAAAAGGAAGAGTCGGCAATCCCGTTGCCTCCACCTTCAACACCGCCAGGTCAATGGACTTACTGGAGCCTACAACGCGCGCGTTCAGGATGCGGCCTTTGGACTTCAGCATCGCAGGAGCTTGCGATTCTTCATCGCTTACTTGCGGTGTGAGGACAACCCGCACGCGGTCCGCGCCTTTGACCACATGGAAATTTGTAACAATATAACCGTCCGGATCAATGATGACCCCCGAACCAAGGCTCCGTTCCCGGCCGAAAGGGCTCGGTCCTTTAGTTTCGTCTTCCTCTTCATCCTCCGAACCGTACCCCGTAACCAAAACCTCCACCACCGCCGGCGATACGCGCTTCACCAGCGATTCGAAGGCGGCGCTCATCTCATGGATGACATCCACACCTGCCTTTGCTGGGGGTGTCTGCGAGTGCGCGCCGCTGGCCAGCAGAAGAGCACAGGGCATCACAAGGAAGAAAATGCCGCGCAAATACCGCAAATGGCAGTCGCCATGCATTGATCCTAAGTTCAATGGAATTCACCTTTCGGAGCAGTGGAGCTCCCCGAACTCAGCCCTTCGTTCGGACCTTCCCACTTCACGATTTTCAGGTCCAGCACACGCGGGCCCCGCTAGATTACGAGGGAACTGTAGGCGGCGACAACATGAAACGCTCGATGACTGGTAAAGGCAGAACTGGCGGCTGGACAGGCACGCGCGGCAAGTTGACGGGAAACGAGGGATCGCCTTTATTTTAGCGGAAACGGCGAATCACCAGGTTGTGGCGGTCGGAGCGATACAGGCCTAACACGTATACGATCACAGTGCCTTTAGTGGAATAGATCACTTGCCTGATTCGGAGCAGCGGCTCGCGTTTGGGCACGCCGAGCAGTTCGGCTGTGCGAGGATCGGCCGCAGTCGCGTCCACCTCTTCGTCGGCGTAACCGAGCACAACGTTATAACGGCGCTCCAGAATTCCGAACAGGGATTCGCGCTCCAGCGGCTCGGAAAGCAGGCTTGCAAAATGTTTGGCCGAAAAATAGCAGGTCTCGAGCGCGAACGGCTCTCCTGAAGTGTGCCGCAGTCGCTCGAGCTTCAACACATGGCTCTTGGGAGACAGCGATAGCCGTGCCGTCGCTTCCGCTTCATCGTCGACAATCTCCGAGAAAAGCACCTTGGAGCCAGCCGTCAAACTCCGGCTTCTCATCTGCTCCGTGTAGCTCATCAATTTGTTGAAATGAATTTTTGGCGTGGAAACAAATGTGCCCACACCGCGCCGCCGTTCGACCACGCCCTCCTGTTCCAATGTTGCAAGAGCATGTCGTGCGGTCATTAAGCTCACTTCGTGGATTCGGGCTAACTCACGTTCGGAAGGAACTGCATCCCCCGGCCGCAGTCCCCCGGTGTCAATAACTTTGCGAACGGCCCCTTGGATCCTTTGGTATGCGGGAACGCCATTACGAGCTTTTACCGGCATTTGATTTTCCTCGACAGGCGGCGAGGATGTGGAAAATCAATTACAAAATCGATATTCTGATGCAAAAACCTGGTCCCCAAATCCACACCCATGGCCCTGCCTCTTCTCTTCCGTGCGTCCTGCCTGTGAGTGATTCTTGCCCCTGGGCAGGGAAGGGTGCACCCCCTCCCCTGCGGCAATTACTCTCGACAAAGGTTCGAGTCCACAGGTGCTATAGCGCACGTGTCTTGGTTCTCTTATAAATTAAGAATTTCCGCTTGACAAGTGTTTCTTGGTGCTATATAGCTACTACTAACGCGTCAGCTTGTTTGCTGACTTGGGGTGCTTGTCGTTGACTTCTTTCTGTAACAAGCCGGGGAGAACCTGCTCGCCTTCTGCGAGCCAGCATGGGAGGATCCTTATGAAGAAATTGCAGTCAGTGGCGTTGGCACTCTGTTGCCTAGCGCTCGTTGTACTTCTGTGGGGAGCGAACGCCACCTTCGCTCAAGATGTCACCGCCACGATCACAGGCACTGTGACCGATCCAAGCGGTGCAGCTGTTGTTGGAGCTACGGTAACAGCAAAGTCGGCTGAACGCGGCATCACTTATACCGGCGCGAGCAACGATTCGGGCATCTACCGTATCCCGCAGCTTCCGGTTGGCAGCTACGACCTTCGCATCGAGAAGACCGGATTTCAAACCTCTTTGTATCCCACTTTCGTCATTCACGAAAACCAGATCGCTCGCGTCGACGTTGAACTCAAGGTTGGCCAGATCAGCCAGACCATCGAAGTCACCGGCGCCGCTCCTGTCCTGAAGACGGAAGCCACCACGGTGGATACCGTCATCAATGCGGCCACGAACGACAACCTGCCTTTGGCCTCCCGCAATTACGTCCAACTGACTTTGCTGGCCCCCGGCTCGGTAACGACCGACCCCAGCAGTTTCGTTAGCGGTAATAACACTGGCGGTTACGGAGCGCGTCCGCTGATCAACGGCAACCGCGAACAAGCCAACAACTTCTTGCTCGACGGAATGGACAACAACCAGGTGTCGGATAACCTCCTTGGTTACACCCCGGCCCCGGATGCCATCCAGGAATTTAACCTCATCACCAATAATGCCCCAGCCGAATTTGGCAACTTCATGGGCGGCATTGTGAGCGCTACGATCAAGTCCGGCACCAACAGCTTCCACGGCGATCTCTGGGAATTCATCAGGAATAACGCCCTGAATGCGAACAGCTGGTCGAATAATTTCAACACTAAGAATGTTGGTACTTCGGCTGCCCCTGATTATGTCTGGGATCCCCTTCCCAAGGCCCAATTGCGTTGGAATATGTTTGGCGCCACCGTGGGCGGTCCGATCATCAAGAACAAACTGTTCTTTTTCGCAGACTACCAAGGGCAGCGTTACGACATTCCTGCCTCGGCCGGCGCGAATAACGTGTTCTCGGCCGCCGAGCGCGGAGGGGACTTTAGCGCTCTTTGCCCGGCTGGTTTCACGGGCGCTGGTGTTTGTAAGTCGAACACCAATGGAAACGTCCAGTTGTTTAATCCCTGCGTGTCGTTCACTGCTCCCTGCACTCCTTCTTCTCCTGCAGCGGCAGTCCGCCAACCATTCCAAGACAACAAGATTCCGCAGGCTATGATGAGTCCCGTGGCGAAGGCGCTGTTCGGCTCTTCGCTGTATCCGTCAGCCATCGGCAGTGGGCTGCAACAAAACGCGATCAACTACAATTCGAACCAGTTCAACGTTGATCAGGGCGACCTGAAGATCGATTACAAGGCCAATGACAAGGACACCATTTCTGGCCGCTTCACCCGCTCCTTCCAGAACAACCCGTCGGACAATACGCAGGCGCTGCTCAGCAACGGTTTGGCGACTACGCCAATCTATAACATCGTGGCCGATTGGACCCGCATGATCAACACCAACCTGGTCAATGACGCCCGCTTCGGTTGGAGTCACATCACGGTGAATAACGGCACGGCTTGGAATACCAGCGTCGGCCAGTTCGGCAATACCCTTGGTATCGGCAATGGCAATCCAGCGAACCTCGACGGACTGCTGGCCCTCCAATTTGGCAATTCCTTTGTCAGCAACATCGGGTCTACGGTTAGTACCGAAAACTTTGATGACAAAGTCTGGCAGGCGGAAGATGCCGTTACCTGGACTCACGGACGGCATACTCTCAAATTCGGCGGCCAGTTTAACCATGAGATCATCAATACCTTCTACGCCGGCAATAACGGCGAGTTGGGCTATCTTAACTACGACGGCCAGTTCACTGGCAGTGCTACTGGAAGCTCGATCGCTGGTGATGGCGGTGCGGACTTCTTCCTCGGCCTTCCCGATTCGTATGGGCGCGGTGTCAGCACCGGCAAAACCTGGATTCAGTCCGACAATGTGATCGGCATCTACGCCGCTGATACTTGGCGGCTGTCGGAGCGTCTCACCTTGAATCTGGGTTTGCGTTACCAGTTGTTCACTCCCTGGGTTGAAGCCAACGATCAGCAGGCCAACTACAATATAGGGACCGGCAATATTGACCTTGCCAATCAGAACGGCGCCAGCAGGGCTCTCTACAACGGCACGTATGGCGGGAAGGACTTCCAGCCACGTATTGGGTTCGCATGGACCCCGGCGATGCTGGGCAGCCACACGGTAATCCGCGGTGCGTTTACCATCTCCTCCTACTTGGAAGGCACAGGCACGAACCTGCGCTTGCCCTTGAACGCTCCGTTTACTCCTGCCGAAATCAACGCAAACTATAGCGGCAAGGACCTACCGCTCACTACTTCTACGGACGGCATCGTGGGCGCGGGGACCAACGCATCCTGTGCTGCGCCACTGTATGCTTGCTACGCCGGTGCGTACCTCCGCGTTTGGGATTCAAACACCCAGCCAGCCGTCGACGATCAATGGAACTTGACCGTCCAGCACCAATTCTGGGGCAATACTACTTTCCAGATTGGCTATATTGGTCAGCGCGCCACTCACTTGATGGTGCCTTTCGACTACGCGCAAAGTGTACTGCTCCCGAATGACACTTGCGCGACAATGCACCCGCCCGTGACGGTTCCACCGACTGCGCCAGTTCCCTGTACATCGCCCAGCCCGTTCTTTGCTAAGAACCCAACGCTCCTAAATGTTCTCGGCAATTACGGCACTTCTGGCGCCTACGTTTCCGGCACGCAGTCCAACGGGACCATGTCTTACAACTCGCTTCAGGCCGTCCTCCAGAAGGAGATGAGTCACGGTCTGCAATACCAAGTGTCCTACACGTACTCCAAGTGCATGTCCAATAGCACCGGGTACTACGGCGCTTGGAATAACGCCCTCAGCGCTTCGGCTTACTGGCAGAACGTCTACGATCCCAAGTCGGAGTGGGCACCCTGCTATTACGATGCCACACACGTCCTCACTGCCTATGCCATCTACGAACTCCCCTTTGGCCACGGCAAGGCGTTTGGCAGCGGCGCGAACGCGGTCGTGAATCAGGTTATCGGTGGATGGCAGGTTGCCCCCATCGTCACCTTCCGCACGGGCTGGCCGATGCCGGTGTATGGGGCAGCCGATAACTCTGGAACTTACAGTCGCGGCTCACGTGCCGATTGCAACGGCCTTCCTGCGGTTACCGGAGAAACCCCAATCAGCACGCCGGGAGTCGGTGGCTACCAGTGGTTCACTAACAATGGCAACTTCAGCAACCCAGCTCTTGGAACCTTCGGCAATTGCGCCCCGCAACTCTCTGGCCTGCGTGGTCCGCACTACACCGACCTGGACCTCGGTCTGCAGAAAAACTTCCAGATGACGGAGCGGTTCAAACTGCAATTCAGAACCGACTTTATCAACGCTTTTAACCACGTACAGCTCAACGCACCAAACATGGGTCTTGGCGCCGGCATGGGAGAAGTACAGAGTGCCCAGCCGTCGAGGCAAATCCAGTTTGCGCTGAAGCTCTACTACTAAACATAAACCGCGTATAATGAGGCAGGCGATCACCCCCGCCTGCCTCATTTTTTTTGCCATGACCGATCACAGTGGAGTTAGTTCCAGGAACAACCGCGCCCCAAACCAATGTCCAGAAACCTAGGCACCGCTGCACTTTTCTTCTGCCTTTACCTAGCTGCTCTTCCGCTCTTAGCCCAACAGCCGAAAGCTGCTCCCCCGCCTGCCGCCCCGACCGCCATGTCCGCCGAGCAGGCACTGACATTGGCGGCACAAGGCCACTGTAAAGAAGCCCTCCCTGCCCTCAAACACGCCCTCACTGCCCAAGGAAGCCCGGTAGACACTCGAAAGCAGGCCGGTGTAGCTGGACTCCGCTGTTCCTTGGCCGCGGACAATCGCGACTTGGCTGTGGATTTTATCCGCTTGCTCACAAAGGAATTCTCGCGCGACCCGGATATCCTCTTCATCATCGTTCACGCCTACTCCGATCTTTCTTCCCGGACCGCCCAGGAGCTCGCACGCACGGCCCCAAATTCGCTGCCCGCACACAAATTGAATGCTGAAGCTTTCGAGATGCAGGGGAACTGGAGCGAAGCCCAGCGCGAATATGAACTCATGATCCAAAAAGAGCCTAATGCCATGGGCCTTCACTTTTTACTTGGCCGGTTATTGCTATCGCGCCCTGGTGCCGATGCAAAGACCATGGAGCAAGCGAAGCAGGAATTCCAAAAGGAATTGGAGATTGACCCGAACAATGCGGGTGCCCATTACGTCTTGGGGGAATTGGCACGCCGGGACGAGAAGTGCGACGAAGCTATCCCGCAATTCTCGCAAGCTGCCAAACTCGATCCAACCTTTGCGGAAGCTTATCTTGGCTGGGGCTTCTGCCTGGTAACCGTCAAGAAATACGAAGAGGCGATTGTTCCGTTACGGCAGGCGGAGCGACTGATGCCAGGGAATCCCGCAGTGCACTACAGTCTGGCAACCGCACTCAATCTCACCGGGCAGAAGCAAGAGGCGGATAAGGAGTTCGCTATCCACCGAGACCTTACCAATGCTCCACCCACCTCCCCCCCCACCCAAAAACCGCAATAGCTCCGTACGTCTGCAGCTTGTTTCCGAATGTCATGGACAGAGAAACCGTATCTAGCTAGCGCTCATGGGCGCGAAGAGGACTCGGCCAGGCTACCTGCTGTGGGTCAATAGGCTTTCTTGCTTATGCGCATCCGCCAAGGCGGCATCCCTCTGTTGCCGCAGGCATTGCATGCCTTCATCGATGGCTTGGCAATCTGCGTCAAGCAGTTTCTGGTTGCGCACTTTCGCCTTCAACAGGGCCATGGCGCTTTCTTTCGGTAGAGTGTGGGTCAATTCCAGCAATGCGCCGAGCATGACCATATTGGTGGCCTTCGTGGTGCCGAGCTTGTCGGCAATCTCAGCTGCCGGCACGCAGTAAATCATGGCCTGCTGCGGCGGGAAACCGGCGGGCAACTTCGCGCTGTTGTAGAGCACGGTGCCGTGCGGTCCCACCTGCTTTGCGAACTTGTGCAGTGAGATTTCGTTCATGGCGATCAGTACATCGGGATGTTCGACCAACGGAGCGCCAACGCGTTCACTCGACAGGCAAACGTAACAATGCGCGCTGCCGCTGCGCATCTCCGGCCCATAGGACGGTAGCCAGCTCACTTCGCGCCCCGCGCGCATGCCCATCTCCGCCAGGATTTGCCCGAGTAACAACACGCCCTGTCCGCCAAATCCCGCGATATTCACACGCAAATCGGGATGCGGCTCTGCGGGAACGATTACCGGTGGCACTTCTTCCTTTGTCTCTTCCAGCCCGAAGAGTTGGTTCACCGTCACCTGTGGAACAGCGTCGTCCACCGGCGCAAGTTTACGGTCGCGAAGCACACCAAGCGGAAAAACCGCCAGCATCTTCTCTTCAATCCACTTGCGCGATTCTTGCGGCGTCATTTTCCAAATCGTTGGGCAAGGAGACAAGATTTCCACGAAAGTGAATCCGGCACCGTCGCGCTGCAATTCCAGCGCTTTCCGCACCGCCTTCCGCGCTTTCATGATGTTCTTGTTGTCGTTTAGCGCTACTCGCTCGACGTACACGGGTGCCTCGAGCGTGGAGAGCAGTTCCGCCATGTGCAACGGGTACCCCTCGTTGCTTGGTCGCCGGCCCCAAGGTGAGGTTGTGCTTTGCTGGCCCACCAGTGTGGTCGGCGCCATCTGGCCACCGGTCATACCGTAGATCGCATTGTTTACAAAGAACACAGTGATCTTTTCGCCGCGGTTCGCCGCATGAATGATTTCGGCCGTGCCAATCGCCGCCAAATCGCCATCGCCCTGATACGCAATCACCATACTTCCCGGATTCGAACGCTTCAGCGCCGTCGCAACCGCGGGTGTGCGCCCGTGAGCAGCCTGCACGTTGCCCATATCGAAATAATAGTAGGCAAACACGGAACAGCCCACCGGACTGACGAAGATGGAGCGATCCTGCACGCCCATGTCCGCAATGGCTTCCGCGATCAGCTTGTGAACGACGCCATGCCCGCACCCCGGGCAATAGTGGGTCTGATTCTGCAGCTCGGCCTTCCGCTCGTACTTTTTATAAAAGACGGGTGACTTTGACTCGACCACTTTGTATTCGTCCACGATGCCACCTCTTCCAATTTTTTCTGTGGAGTGCAGATCAGACGCCCCACTCCGTGACCATGCCCATGCGTTCGAACAGTTCCTTGCACACTTCGTCCGCCAGCGGCACATTTCCTCCCGCCCGGCCGTAAAACTCCACGTCTACTCGTCCATCCAGAGCTAGCCGCACATCCTCCACCATTTGGCCGGTGCTCATTTCCACCACCAGCACGATTTGTGCGCGCCGTGCCGCCTTCCGCAAGGCGTCGGCGGGAAAGGGCCACAAGGTAATCGGGCGGAACAATCCCGCGCGGATTCCTTCTTTCCTCACGGTATCCACGACGGTTCGCAGCACGCGCGACGTGATTCCGTAACCGACCAGCAGTACTTCAGGATTTTCCGCGTTATACAGCTCGTGGCGCGGCTCTCGCTCCGCGGCCTTTTTGTATTTCGCGTCAAGTTTCATGACGTGAGCTTCCAGTTCGTCTGCCTCCAGGAAGATCGAGGAGATCAAATTTTTCCGAGTCTCGGCGGTCCCGCGCACCGCCCAGGGTTTGGCCGGTAGTTGGATTTCCCTCGCCTCCAGTTGGAGAGGCTCCATCATCTGACCGATGAAGCCATCAGTGAGCACAACGGCTGGGTTGCGGTAGCGGTCTGCCAAATCAAAGGCCAGCATCGTAAGATCTGCCATCTCCTGCACGGAAGCGGGCGCGAGCACGAGATTTTTGTAGTTCCCGTGGCCGCCACCTTTCACCATGGCGAAATAGTCGCTTTGTTCGGGCGCGATATTTCCAAGTCCCGGGCCGCCGCGGACGACGTCGACAACCACGCAGGGCAACTCGGAACCCGCCAGGTACGACATACCCTCCTGCATCAGGCTTAGGCCGGGACCCGAGGAGGCAGTCATGACCCGCAGACCCGCGGACGCTGCTCCATACACCATGTTGATCGCCGCGACTTCGCTCTCGGCTTGCAGAAACGTGCCACCGATCTGCGGCAGGTATTCCGCCGCCGCTTCCGCAATCTCGCTCGCCGGCGTAATCGGGTAGCCGTAGTAAGCCTTGCAACCAGCCAGGACCGCTCCCTTAACAACCGCCACGTTGCCCTTACAAAGTTGCCGCATGGCTTCCCTCCATTTGCGGATTGACCGTTTTTGGCACGATCAGCCGGAATACAGTGATGGCTCCCGGTTCGGGGCAAACATAAAAGCAGATACCGCAACCGGAGCAGCTTTCGCCCGTGTAGTGCGCCGGGTGCACGCCGTATGCATTCAATTCCGGCAACAGAAGAAGGCACTTTGGGGGGCAGGCATCCACGCAAACGCCACAGCCCTTGCATTCTTCGGTGTCGATGGTGACTTTGCCTCGAGCTTGGGTAGCCATAGCTCACCTCTCCTGAAGCGCGGGCCGTTGCAGCCAGCGTGTCTTTTCACAGTATGCGTACAATTCATCGCGGAATTTCGGATGCGCAATTTGGATCAGAGCTTCGGCGCGCTGCCGGATGGTGCGTCCATGCAGATACGCGACGCCGAATTCGGTGACGACGTAGTGCACCGCGCCGCGCGAGGTCACCACACCCGCTCCCGGGTCGAGCATCGGGGCGATTCTTGAGATCGTGCCGTTCTTTGCCGTTGCCGGAATCGCGATGATGGGCTTGCCGCCCTTCGAACGCGATGCTCCGCGGATGAAATCCACCTGCCCGCCGATGCCGCTGTAAAAGTAGGTGCCAATCGAGTCCGCGCAAACCTGGCCGGTAATATCGACCTGCAATGCCGAATTCACAGCTACCATTTTGTCGTTCTGTGAAATCACCCAGGGATCATTGGTGTAACGGTTTGGATGGAATTCAAACATGGGGTTGTTGTTCACGTAATCGAAGAGCTTCTTTGAGCCCAGCACAAACGCCAGAATGATCTTTCCGCGGTGGATGGTCTTGCGGCTTCCGTTGAGCACTCCCGACTCGATCAGCTGAATTACGCTGTCTCCCACCAATTCGGTCTGGACGCCCAGGTCATGATGGTGCGTCAGCTCCAGCAATACCGCGTCCGGAATGCCACCAATTCCTAGTTGCAGCGTGGATCCATCCTCAATCAGGCCAGCTACGTTTCTTCCGATGGCGTGGTGAATTTCGGTAATTTCAATCGGCTTCAATTCGCACGGTGGGCGCGAAACTTCCACCACCGCGTCGACGTCCTTTACGTGGAGGAAGCAATCTCCAAACGTGCGCGGCATTTGCTCGTTCACTTGGGCGACCACGAACTTAGCGCAGCGGGCCGCTGTTAATGTCGCATCCACTCCTATGCCAAAACTGCAGAATCCATGGGCGTCTGGCGGAGAGACTTGAATCAACGCAACGTCGATCGGCATCTGGCCGCTCTCGAACAGCTCTTCCACC
>Ga0181523_10004290_pt1 | contig 12382 bp, 11 predicted proteins | sample PEATcosm2014_Bin_43_FD_119752 | JGI IMG/M metagenome (GOLD analysis project Ga0181523, IMG submission 119752) | Peatland microbial communities from MTU Mesocosm Facility, Houghton, MI, USA - PEATcosm2014_Bin05_30_metaG | ecosystem: Environmental > Terrestrial > Soil > Wetlands > Peat | place... | reverse complement strand
GCCTATGCCGGCCGCGCCGCGCTCAAGGTTCAGCGCTAATGCGCGCCGCCGTTCGCTTGTCCCGGCAGACCGAACGGCGCTATACCGCTGGTGCGAACCGCCCAGGCCGTGGCGCCCACGAAATGAGTATCGGCTGATGGATCAATCGGTTGAATTGAACGCGGGCAACCGCCGGCTGGCCGCCGAGCGGCTACGCGATTTCGTCGTCACGTCGGTGGACGCGGCGACGGCTTCCGACACGCCGTTCTATCATCTCGTGCTCGACCGGGTGTTTCCCGACGACGTCTATGCGGCGATGCTCGCCAACATGCCGGACGCCACCGACTACCGGCCGATGCACGGCCGCAGCAAGGGCCACGATCTCACCGACGGCACCCATACGCGGGTGAAGATCGACGTGTTTCCGGAATATATCCGCCACCTGCCGCCGCAAAAGCGCGCAGTGTGGGACATCGTCGGCCGCGCGCTGTGCTCGGCAGCGGTGCGCGATGCGTTCATCCGGCGCCTCGCGCCGGCGCTCGAGCGCCGCTTCGGCCCGGGCTACGCCAAGACCGGCATGTATCCGATCCCGGTGTTGACCCGCGACATTCCCGGCTACCTGATCACGCCGCACACCGACACGCGCTGGAAGGGCATCACTGTGCAGCTGTACTTGCCGCGCGACAGCTCGATCACGCATATCGGCACCATCTTTCACGACAAACGCGCCGACGGCAGCTGCGGGCCGAAGGCGAAGCAGATGACCTTTGCGCCGAACACCGGCTACGCCTTCGCCGTCGGCACGGATACCTGGCATTCGGCCGATCCGGTCGGCCCCGAGGTCGAGAGCCGCGACAGCATTCTGTTGACCTATTTCGTCGATGCCGGCGTGCTGCGCTTCGTGCGCAACCGCGCCAAGCGGCTGGGCAATTTCATCGGCAGCGAAATCCGCAACCGCCTGCGCTGAGCCCCCGCATTAAGGCCGTTTTAAACCGCGCGCTGACATGGTGTGCGGATGGTCACGCGTAAACGCCTGCGTTCGATCCTGACCACGCTCGGCCTCTATGTCATGGCCGCGCTGCTGATCGGCTATTTCGGCGTCAACGCCTATAGCGGCAATCATGGCCTGAAAGCCAAAGAAGACCTCGACCAGCAGATTGCGACGCTGTCCGCCGATCTCGACCGACTCAAGCTCGATCGCGCCCAGTGGGAGCGCCGGGTGGCGCTATTGCGGGCCGATAAGCTCGACCCCGATATGCTCGACGAGCAGGCCCGTGCGCTGCTCGATTATGCGGCGTCGAACGAGCTGACTTTGATGTTCGCCTGGCGGCCCACGGCGGCAGATACCCCTAAGCCTTGAAGTTGACGCCCCAATCCCCAAAATAATTTTTTCCGGCAATGCTTTGGCCGGCTCCGCCCATCCCATTCGGCAGCTCGGGCGCTTCCGCAATCGGGCGATTTCCGCTATGGGATGCAAGCCCCCCGTGGTGCCCTGAGGACAAGAATGGCCGTCGCCAAAACCAAGCCCGCCGAAGAAGGCGCTCACGAGCTTCGCCCCGAGATCGATTGGGGTATGCATGACAGCCACGTCCCGGAATTCAGCAAGGAGCAGGAGTTCCAGGCGCTACGCCAGATGCTCTTGATCCGCCGGTTCGAGGAGAAGGCCGGCCAAATGTACGGCATGGGCCTGATCGGCGGCTTCTGCCACCTCTATATCGGCCAGGAAGCGGTCGTCGTCGGCATGGAGATGGCCAAGAAAGACGGCGATCAGATGATCACCGGCTATCGCGATCACGGCCACATGCTGGCTTGCGGCATGGACCCCAAAGGCGTGATGGCGGAACTGACCGGACGCCGCGGCGGCTATTCCAAGGGCAAGGGCGGCTCCATGCACATGTTCTCGCTGGACAAGAATTTTTACGGCGGGCACGGCATCGTCGCCGCCCAAGTGCCGCTCGGCACCGGGCTTGCCTTTGCCAACAAATATCGCGGCAACGACAGCGTCTCGCTCACTTATTTCGGCGACGGCGCCGCTAACCAAGGCCAGGTCTACGAGAGCTTCAACATGGCGGAGCTGTGGAAGCTCCCCGTGGTCTACGTCATCGAGAACAACCGCTATGCCATGGGCACCTCGGTATTGCGCTCCGCGGCGCAGACCGATTTCTCCAAGCGCGGCCTGTCGTTCAACATTCCAGGCACGCAAGTCGACGGCATGGACGTGCGCGCGGTGAAGGCGGCCGGCGAAACCGCCATCAACTGGTGCCGCGCCGGCAAAGGCCCGACCATCCTGGAAATGATGACCTACCGCTATCGCGGCCACTCCATGTCGGATCCGGCCAAATACCGGACCAAGGAGGAGGTCGACAAAGTGCGCACCGAGCACGACCCGATCGAGCAGGTGCGCAAACGCCTGCTCGACAAGAAGTTGGCCAGCGAAGATGAGTTGAAAAAGCTCGACGCGTCGGTGCGCGCAACCGTCAACGAAGCTGCCGAGTTCGCCACCCAGGACGCCGAGCCCGATCCTTCCGAGCTTTACACCGACATGTATCGTTGAGCGCGGTTTTCGCGCGCTCCGCCTCTCGAGCAAGCCATGCCCACTGAAGTCCTCATGCCCGCGCTGTCGCCCACCATGGAGAAGGGCAACCTCTCCAAGTGGCTCAAGAAGGAAGGCGACACCGTCAAATCCGGCGACGTGATCGCCGAGATCGAGACCGACAAAGCCACCATGGAAGTGGAGGCGGTCGACGAGGGCACGCTCGGCAAAATTCTGGTGCCGGAAGGCACCAACGACGTCGCCGTCAATACGCCGATCGCCATGATCCTCGCCGACGGCGAGGACGCAGCAGCGCTCAAGGACGGCAAAGGCGCGGCGCCCAAACCGCCGGCGCCGCAACCGGTGAAGACTCCTCAAACGGCGTCCGCGGACGCGGGCGACGCGGCGCTCGGCCAAGTGCCGCTGAAGGAGTTGAGAGAGGCGCAAAAGTCCACGCCAGAGCCCGCGGCGCCCGAACCGGAAGTGCCGGAAGGCACCGAGATGGTCACCATGACCATGCGCGAAGCGTTGCGCGACGCCATGGCCGAGGAAATGCGGCGTGACCCGGACGTGTTCGTCATGGGCGAGGAAGTCGCCGAATACCAGGGCGCCTATAAAGTCACGCAGGGCCTGCTTGACGAGTTCGGCGCCCGCCGCGTCATCGACACGCCGATCACCGAGCACGGCTTTGCCGGTCTCGGCGTCGGCGCGGCGCTCTCCGGGCTGAAACCTATCGTCGAGTTCATGACCTTCAATTTCGCCATGCAGGCGATGGATCAGCTGATCAATTCGGCGGCGAAGACGCCCTACATGTCGGGCGGCCAGGTGCGAGTCTCGATCGTGTTTCGCGGCCCGAACGGCCCGGCGGCCCGCGTCGCCGCCCAGCACAGCCAGGATTATTCGGCCTGGTATTCGCACGTTCCCGGCTTGAAGGTGATCGCGCCGTCGACCGCCGCTGACGCCAAAGGTCTGCTCAAAGCCGCGATCCGCGATCCCAATCCGGTGATGTTTCTGGAAAACGAAATTCTCTACGGCCATTCCTCGCCGGTGCCGAAACTCGACGACTATGTGCTGCCGATCGGCCGCGCCCGGGTGGTGCGCTCAGGCAGCGACGTCACAATCGTCGCGTGGTCCATGGGCATGACCTATGCGCTCAAAGCCGCCGAAGAATTGGCCAAGGACAACATCAACGCCGAAGTGATCGACCTGCGCACGCTTAAACCCATGGATAGCGACACCATCATCGAGTCGGTGAAAAAAACCGGCCGCCTCGTCACCGTCGAGGAAGGCTGGAAACAATCCGGCGTCGGCGCCGAGATTGCCGCACGCGTCATGGAGCAGGCATTCGATTATCTCGATGCGCCGGTCGCGCGCGTCACCGGCAAGGACGTGCCGATGCCGTACGCCGCCAACCTGGAAAAACTCGCGCTGCCTTCCGTCGCCGAAGTGGTCGAGGCGGCGAAAGCCGTCAGCTATCGCTGAAATTTTTGGTGAAATTGTCGCGCCATGCCCATCAACATCCTCATGCCGGCGCTGTCGCCCACGATGGAGAAGGGCAATCTCTCCAAGTGGCTCAAGAAAGAAGGCGACGCGGTCAAGACCGGCGATGTCATCGCCGAGATCGAGACCGACAAGGCGACCATGGAATACGAAGCCGTCGATGACGGCGTCATGGCCAAGATCGTGGTGCCGGAAGGCACCAACGACGTCGCCGTCAATCAGCTCATCGCCGTGATGGCGCAGGAAGGCGAGGACGTAAAAGCGGCTGCGGCGGGAGCGGGGCAGGGCGCAACATCCACTGCCCGAGCCCCCTCAACCCCACCTTCTCCCCCTCGGGGAGAAGGAGCCGCACAGCAAGCGGCCGCGCCTTCGACATCTCCTCAAGCTGCCAAAGAGGCGAAGTCTCCGCCACCGCCACAAGCGCCGCGCGCTCCCTCTCCCCAGAGGGGAGAGGGAGGGGGTGAGGGGGTTCGGACGAATGGTCATGGCGCGGGCGCCGGCGCCAACCGCATCTTCTCCTCGCCGCTCGCCCGACGCCTCGCGAAAGACGCGAACATCGAACTCGGCCGCATCCAAGGCACCGGCCCGCACGGCCGTGTCATCGCCCGCGACGTCGAGGCGGCAAGATCGGGCCAAGGCTTGCGCGCTCCGGCCGCGGCGCCCGCCGGCGCACCGCTGATCGCGCCGTCGATGTCGGACCAGCAGATCCGCGCGCTCTACGACGACGGCAGCTACGAATTCGTGCCGCACGACGGCATGCGCCGCACCATTGCGCAGCGGCTCATCGCGTCGGTGCAGACCATTCCGCATTTCTATCTCACCATCGACTGCGACATCGGCAAGCTGCTCGAGGCCCGCGAGGAGATCAACACCGCGGCGCCCAAGGACAAGGACGGCAAGCCCGCCTACAAGCTGTCGGTCAACGATTTCGTCATCAAGGCGCTAGCGCTCGCTTTGCAGCGCGTGCCGGAAGCGAACGTGAGCTGGACCGATGCCGGCATGCTCAAGCACAAGCATTCCGACGTCGGCGTGGCCGTCGCCATGCCGAACGGCCTCATCACGCCGATCATCCGCAATGCCGAAACAAAATCGCTCTCCGCCATTTCCAACGAGATGAAGGAATTGGCGGCACGGGGACGGGCGCGCAAGCTCAAGCCGCAGGAATACCAGGGCGGCACCACGTCGATATCGAACCTCGGCATGTACGGCATCAAGGATTTCACCGCGGTGATCAATCCGCCGCAGTCGACCATCCTCGCCGTCGGCACCGGCGAGGAGCGCGCCGTGGTGCGCGGCGGCAAGATCGAAGCTGCCCATATCATGAGCGTGACCATGTCATGCGATCATCGCGCGGTGGATGGCGCGCTCGGCGCCATGCTGATCGGCGCGTTCAAGGCGCTGATCGAGAACCCGGTAATGATGCTGGTGTAGGTCTCAGGGCGTATCGAGGCCCTTCGACCGAAAGACTGCGATCGCTTCCGGCGACTGCAGCATTTTGATCAGCGCTTTTCCCGCCTCGCCGCTTTTGCTCCCAGCCATCATCGCCACGGCAAATTCCGTGACCACGTTCAGGTCGCCGGGCAACAGTCCGATAACTTCGGCACCTGCCACGTGCAACAATTCCGGCTTCTGCTGCACGGCAAGCTCGGCTTCGCCGGTCATCAGCAAATTCGCGGAAAAGCCGCCGGGCGGCGGATATTTGGTCTTGGGTTTCATCTGTTCCGCGATACCCATGCGTTCGAGCAGCTTGGCGAAATAAACGCCGCTGGCGCCGCCGGCGGACGGCTCGCTGTAGGCGATCGATTTGGCACTGAGCAGCGTGCGCTTGAGCGCTTCGGGGGTGGATATGTCGGGCTTTGGCGCGCCAGCTTTGACGGCGATGCCGACGCCCGAACTTGCCAGCGTGGTGTCGCCACCGGGCGCGATCTTGCCTTGCTTTTGCAACGCGTCGATGCCGGCGCGGCTGAGCACCACGACGTCCGCGGTGTCGCCGTCCTCGATGCGCTTGACCAGCATCGGTGCCGTGCCCCAGGTGACGGCGAGCTTGTGGCCGCTTGCCTTGTCGAATTGCGCAAAGAGCCGTTCCGCGGCGCTGCGCACGCCGATGGTGCTGAAGACGACAAGCTCAGCCATGAGGAGAGGCATCCTTCTTGCTTATCGTTATATCGCGTGGGATTGAACCACGCGAAAAATAAATATCCGGCTCCCGATGGATGATCTGATCGAAGGCTATCGCCGCTTCCGCGCCGGCACCTGGCAGGCCGAGCGCAAACGCTTCGAGGCGCTGAGCCGCCTCGGCCAGCGTCCGCGCGCGCTGATCATCGCCTGCTCGGACAGCCGCACCGACCCGCAAATGGTGTTCAACGCCCGGCCGGGCGAGCTGTTCGTCGTCCGCAACGTCGCCAACATCGCCCCGCCATACGGCCCCGACAACCAGCCGCATGGGGTCAGCTCGGCTATCGAGTTCGCGGTGCGGTCGCTTCAGGTCCGCGAGATCGTCGTGCTGGGCCACGCCATGTGCGGCGGCATCAAAGCGCTCTTGGACGGCGCGCCGGTCGAGGCTTCGGACTTCGTCGGCCAATGGGTGCGCATCGCCGAGCCGGCGCGGCAACGCGCGATGCAGGCGCCGCCCGAGATGCGCCAGGACATTTGCGAGCACGAGTCGGTGCGCCTGTCGCTCGACAACCTGATGACGTTTCCGTGGATCAAGGATGCGTTCGAAGCCGGCCATATTACCCTGCACGGCTGCTTCTTCGACATCCGCTCCGGCATCCTCGAACGCCTCGGTGACGATGGCGCTTTCCACGCCATCCCGGACTAGAGCAAGCCCCGCGACAAGCGCGCCTGCGATGGCTACATATAGCGCCGGGAGCGCACGAGGTTTTGCATGGCAGAGACCAATTTCGACGTCATCATCATCGGCTCGGGACCGGGCGGCTATGTCTGCGCCATCCGCGCGGCTCAACTCGGCTTCAAGACCGCCATCGTCGAGCGCGACTATCTGGGCGGCATCTGCCTGAACTGGGGCTGCATTCCGACCAAAGCGCTCTTACGCTCGGCGGAGATTTTTCACTACATGCAGCATGCCAAGGACTACGGCCTATCGGCGGGCGAGGTCACTTACGATCCGGCCGCCGTGGTGAAGCGCTCGCGCGCGGTGTCGAAACGCCTCAACGACGGCGTCGGCTTCCTGATGAAGAAGAACAAGGTTTCCGTGATCTGGGGCGAGGCTACGATCGACGCGCCCGGCAAGATCACCGTGAAAGCGGGCAAGAGCGAAGCGCCGAAAGGCGCGCTCGGTGCCGGTGCCTATCAGGCCAAGCATATCATCATCGCCACCGGCGCGCGGCCGCGTGTGCTGCCCGGCATCGAGCCGGACAAGAAGCTGGTCTGGACCTATTTCGAGGCCATGGTGCCCGACCGTATGCCGAAGTCGCTGCTCGTCATCGGCTCCGGCGCCATCGGCATCGAATTCGCGTCGTTCTATCGCACGCTGGGCGCCGAGGTGACGGTGGTCGAGGTGCTGCCGCAAATCCTCCCCGTCGAGGACGCCGAGATCGCCGCCTTCGCGCGCAAAAGTTTCGAGAAGCAGGGCATCAAAATCCTCACCAGCGCCAAGGTGACCAAGCTCGACAAAAAATCGGATGCCGTCACCGCGACCATCGACGACGGCAAGGGCGGCACGCAGACGCTCACCGTCGATCGCGTCATCGCCGCGGTCGGTGTCGTCGGCAATATCGAAAATCTCGGCCTGGAAAAGCCCGGCGTGAAGACCGAGCGCGCGGCCATCGTCGTCGACGGCGTCGGCAAGACAAATGTCCCCGGCATCTACGCCATCGGCGATGTCGCCGGGCCTCCGCTCTTGGCGCACAAAGCCGAGCACGAAGGCGTCATCTGCGTCGAGGCGATCAAGGGGCTCAATCCGCACCCGATCAACAAGCGGCTCATTCCCGGCTGCACCTATTGCACGCCGCAGATCGCGTCTGTTGGGCTTACAGAACAGGCGGCCAAGGAGCAGAAGATCGAGATTCGCGTCGGCCGCTTCCCGTTCGTCGGCAACGGCAAGGCGATCGCGCTCGGCGAGGACCAGGGCCTGGTCAAAGTGATCTTCGACAAGAAAACCGGCCAGCTGCTCGGCGCCCACATGGTCGGCGCCGAAGTCACCGAGCTCATCCAGGGCTATGTGGTGGCGATGAATCTGGAGACCACCGAAGAGGAGCTGATGCACACCGTGTTCCCGCATCCGACGCTGTCGGAGATGATGAAGGAAGCGGTGCTCGATGCGTACGGGCGGGCGCTGAATATTTAACGCCGTCATTCCGGGGCCGAGCGAAGCGAGGAACCCGGAATCCATAACCACTGCCGGTTGGCCGTGTATTGCGACGGCTCGTATCGACCTTCTAGACTGGGGGTATGGATTCCGGGTTCGCCGCTTTCGCGGCGCCCCGGAATGACGTTAGACCAATCCCGCCATCGGCTTCACGCTGTCGCTGCCCGGGAAAACACTTTGCGCAAGTGTGCGGTCGTCGGCGCGCAGGTGATTCTTCAAAAGCCCCTTGAGTACCGCGCGCAAATCTGTCGTCGGCTTTAGATCGCGGTTCTCATAAAGGTCGGCGCTCCTCAACCCCGGCCAATCGGCAATCACCCGGCCGCCCTTGAGCGCGCCGCCGACCAGAAGCGCCACCGTCGCGGTGCCGTGGTCGGTGCCTTCGGTGCCGTTGATGCGCGCGGTGCGGCCGAACTCGGTGACCAGCGCGACGACGGTGTCGCGCCACGCCGCTCCCATATTGGTCTCGACCGCGGCCAGCGCCGCGTCCAGTGCGCCGAGCAATTGCGACAGCCGGCCCTGGGCGATGCCTTCGTTGGAATGGGTATCCCAGCCGTCGAGCGCCAGCGCGCCGACCCGCGGACCGTCGGGCTGCGCCAAAAATTTCGCCGCGGTGCCGGCGACTTCGGCGAAATAGGCGCGCACCTGCGCGGGACCCGGCACGTTTTGGCCGGGCGATTGGCCCATGTCACCCGAGCGCTCGATCGCCGCAAGCCTGGCATGTTCCTCGATCACGGCGGCGAGTTTTGGATCGGCGTGCCGGTAAAGATCGAGCAGGCGCATGGTGGTGTCCTCGCTCGCCGGCAGGATGCGCTGCGGCGACCATGACAGCACCGGCGCCGCGCCGCGCACCACCAGGGGCGTCACCGGACCGACGGCAAACGCCTTGTTGCCTTGCACGCTGACGCGGCCGCCTGGCGCAAGACCTGCGAGCGCACGATTGAGCCAGCCGCTGTCGCTCGCCGCCGGCTTGGGCAAGCCGCTTTCCAAAAGATCCTGGCCGTCGAAATGGGAACGCTCGCGATAGGGCGTGGCGCAGGCGTGGAAGACGATCGCCTCGTTGGCGGCGAACATGCGATGCAAGTTGGGCATCGCCGGATTGAGCGCGAAGAACGCATCGAGCTTGAGCGCCGGCGTCCTGCTCTGCAGCGTCAAGGCATTGTCGCCGCGCAGCGCGATCCAATCCGGATCGCCGACCGGCGCGACGGTGGCAAGCCCGTCGAGCGCGCCGCGCAACACGATGGTCAAAAAACGCGGATCGCGGCCTTCCGCCAAAGCGAGCTTCGGCATATAGGCCCAGGCGAACAACGTGCCCGACGCCAACATTACGTCCCGCCGCGAGGGTGCATGGGGCATGTTCATCTCCGCAAAAATTCCGGCGCCATGACCAGAAGCGCCAAGGCCTGGGGCCGGCTTTCGGCGCGCGCGATGGTGTCGCGCGTTTCGGCCGAAGCGAGCGGACCGAGCGCGCTATCGAGAACGGCGCGCGGATCGGCATTGTTCGCCGCGAGTTGGCCGGCGAATCCGGCCGCGATATCCAACCGGCGCGGCACGCCGTCGATCCATGCCGCCTCGGTGTCGGGGTAGCCGTTCGGCGACAGCGGCCGCCACAGCGCCTCGCCGAGCGTCGCTTGCGTGCCCAAGATACGGCCGACGGGAATGGCCTGTGGCGTCGCCATCAGTCGCAGCATGCCGATCGTCCATTCCGCGGGCGATTTGAGCTTGGTGCGTTGCGGCGTCCACGATTCTTCCGACATGACCAGGCTCTTGGCGACCTCTTTCAGGTTGCCGTCGGTATCGCTGAAGGTCTTTGCCAGCTTGGCGACGAGCGAGGGCGGAGGTTCGTCGGCAACGAAGTGCCGCGCCAGTTTTTGCGCGATGTGTTGCGCCGTCGCCGGATGCCGCGCCAGATCGGCGAGCACCGCGCGGCCCTGGCCGAGGCCGGTGTCGGGATAGAGTTTGCCCAGCACCGTCTTGGCGCCCGGCTCGTGCAGCCGTTGCACGAAGACGAATTCACCGCCGTGCATCGGCTCCTCGGGAGGAAGCCAGGTCCAGCCGGTGATCACGTTGGCGAAGCTCGTAACGTCGGCCTGGGTGTAACCACTGCGGACGCCCAGCGTGTGCAGTTCGAGGATCTCGCGGGCGAGATTCTCATTCAGCCCCTTGTCGCGGTTGATGCCGGCGGTCGAATTGGCGCCCATGGACTGAACGTTGTCCAAATAGAACAGCATGCCGGCATGGCTTTCGACCGCCAGCAGCAAATCGGCAAACCGGCCGAGCACGTGGGGCCGGATCGCTTCCCGCTCGAACGGGCCGGCCATCTCCAGGATCTTGTCCGCCGAGATGCAAAAATGGTTCGACCAGAACCAGACCAGCCGCTCGACGAAGCCGATATCGGCACCGAGGGCGGCATCGAAGCGGGCTTTGGCTTCGTTCTGGAACAGCTGTTGCGGTAGCGGCGGCGCCGGCGGTGGAACAGGTTTCGCTATTTGCGGCGGCGGCTGTTGGTTTGCGGCGTCGTTTGCATCCGGCGCCGCGCATGGCGCACCCGACGGCTTGCGGCAATCGACCACGCCTGCGGCATTCCCGGCTTCGGCTTGCTTCTGCTCCCGCAGTGCGAGCTTTTGCTTCGCTGCTTGTTCAGCGCGAAAGTCAAAGACCTCGCGCGCGGACTCGGCGCTCGACGGCAGATTGGCGGCGACGAGGCCGGCCTGCGGACGCTCCAGGTCGGCAAGCAGGGCGCCTTGCGGGTCGGCGGCAATGGCGGCAATCGAATCGGCCGCCGGCCCGAAGCCGAACCGGTGCAAGGCGAGCGCTGCCGCTTCTCTGCCACGCGCGGTCACGACAATTCCTCCCCGGGCGAAACGTATCGCTGCCGCGCATAGGACGATTCTTTTATGGCAAAAGTTACATTCGGAAATGGCGAAAGCGCCGTTGTTTCCTTACATTTTGTTCACGAGCGGGGCGCCGAGGCGCCTATGGAACGGCGCCTTGCGGCGCCGCAACGGGGCTCGTAAGTATCTGATGCGCTGCATTATGCGCCCGGAGCCGTTATGGCCGTCGTCATCGATACCCTGCTCGGCAAGTCCGTCGCGCTCCGCCATCCGGAAAAGGCGCACCGGCCGGATCAGCCGAGCTTGCCCAAGCCCGACTGGATCCGCGTCAAGGCTCCGGTCTCGCCCGGCTATGTCGCGACGGCGCGAATCGTGCGCGCCAACGGCCTGCACACCGTGTGCGAGGAGGCCGGCTGTCCCAATATCGGCGAGTGCTGGGAGAAAAAGCACGCCACCTTCATGATCATGGGTGACACCTGCACGCGCGCCTGCGCCTTCTGCAACGTCAAGACCGGGCTGCCCGGCGCGCTCGACCCCGCCGAGCCGGAGCACGTCGCCGAAGCGACGGCAAAGCTCGGGCTGTCGCATATCGTCGTCACCTCGGTCGATCGCGACGATCTTGCCGACGGCGGGGCGGCGCATTTCGCCGCCGTCATCAAGGCAATCCGCGCCCGCTGTCCGCAAACCACGATCGAAGTTTTGACGCCGGATTTTCTGCGCAAAGACGGCGCCGCGGAGGTCGTGGTCGCGGCGCGGCCCGACGTGTTCAACCACAATCTCGAAACCGTGCCGTCGAAATATCTCAACGTGCGGCCGGGCGCGCGTTACTTCGCCTCCATCCGGCTGTTGCAGCACGTCAAGGAACTCGACCCGAAGATGTTCACCAAGTCCGGAATCATGGTCGGGCTCGGCGAAGAGCGCAACGAAGTGCTGCAGGTGATGGACGACTTGCGTTCAGCAGACGTCGATTTCCTCACCATCGGGCAATATCTGCAGCCGACGCGCAAACATCATCCGGTGCTGCGCTTCGTGCCGCCGGAGGAGTTCGCGGCGCTTGCGACGATCGCTTATGCTAAAGGATTCGCCATGGTGTCGGCGAGCCCGCTGACTCGCTCATCCCATCATGCCGGTGAAGATTTTGCCCGGCTGCAGGCGGCGCGGGCGGCGACAGCGCGTTGATTGATGCCGCAATTTTCCACCACGCGACGG
>Ga0181523_10004286_pt1 | contig 12393 bp, 9 predicted proteins | sample PEATcosm2014_Bin_43_FD_119752 | JGI IMG/M metagenome (GOLD analysis project Ga0181523, IMG submission 119752) | Peatland microbial communities from MTU Mesocosm Facility, Houghton, MI, USA - PEATcosm2014_Bin05_30_metaG | ecosystem: Environmental > Terrestrial > Soil > Wetlands > Peat | place... | reverse complement strand
CTCGGCATGACGGCCGGCTTGCCGATCGACTTCGACCACGCGATCGACCTCGGTGCGCCGCAAGGGCAGCCGGCGCCTGCCGCCGGATGGATCAAGGAGTTGCGGCTCGTCGACGGCGTCATTCAGGGCCGGGTGGAATGGACCGCGGCGGGCGCCAAGGCGCTCGCCGCCAAGCTCTATCGCTACATCAGCCCGGTGTTCGAATTCTCCGGGGACGGCGCGGTGCAGCGTCTGTTGCGCGCGGCGGTCACCAACAATCCCAACCTTTATCTGACGGCGATCGCGGCGGCGGAGGCCGGCCCGGCGGCCGGCACACGGGAGCATCTTCGCCGTGCGATACATCAGATCCGCGCGTCCGTGGCGGCGCCCAACCCGGCGAACCTAAGCGCGGCGCATGGCTGCCTGTCGCGCGTCACCAGTCACGTGGCGGCGCGCTTTCTCAGCGCCGGCGACCGCGAGTTGTGTCGTACGCAAGGGGTCGACGCCGCGCGCTTCGCGCTGGCGAAACGCGCGCGGATGACGGGCCGGCCAATGGTTATGACGACGCGGACCGACGAACGCGCGGCCGAGCTTGCCGACGAACGCAATATGGACGCCTCGGACTGGCTGAAAAAGGCGATGGCCGAGATCGCCAGTTTCATTCAGGATCCGGAACACCTCGATGCGCTCCAACACCTAGTCAACGCCGACGCCTGGGTCAGCCAGGCGATCAAGCTGACGGGCGCCGTCCACACCACCGCCGGTGTCGTCTAAAATACGCCTGAGCTTGCATGATCCTCATCCAGCTTAGTACGCTAATCGTTCACGTCCTTGACCCCCGCTCTCTATTCAAGCTAATTAACTGCCTAGAAAGATGGCGTTATTCCTTTGCAATGAGCAAAAAGGAAACAAGCTCTTGAGCGGTTTTGAGCCATTCGAGTTCAAAAAAACCAGCAAATTCAAGGGCTTCGCCAAGGCATGCCGCTTGCTTACCCTGAGGAAAGGGTGGCGAAAATGTTAAACTTGCGAATCCCCGCCGCTAAGCCAGCCGTGGCGCTTTCCAAACTTCGACAGGCGGGTGAAGAAATTTCGGACGATGTTCTCCGTAAAGCCCGGGCGGTGCTAGCCATCTTAGACAAGTCGCGCGTTACCGATCCGTTCATTTTCCCCACTGAAATCGGCGGCGTTCAGTTTGAGTGGCACGGCGATAAACGGGCGCTGGATATCGAGGTTTTGCCCGACAAAGAGAAACTTAACTACGTAGCATTCGAGAACGGTATCCTCGAGCTTGAGGGCGAGGCAAATGCCGACGAAAGCAGCGTATTGCAAATCGTGAAATGGTTAGGGTAAAACTCGCCGGATGGTCCCGGCGGATGATCCTTCAATAGCTGGTAACATCGGCATTCTACGGGGCATAAAAGCCTCGCAGATCTCCCCCGATACAAACGGTAACGAGATCCTATCTGACGGTGCTTTTCGCACGACGGGTGGGCTGTCTGCTTTTCGCGAGGACCTAGCGACAGACGCCGATGTTTTCAAAGAGTATCCTCAGGCGACCCGAGTAGCGCGCTTAACTGCGCAAGACGTTCGAGCCGCAAACTGCATAATTCAGATGAGCGAACCACCGAAGGGACACGTCGAGATTTTCCGAAAGGACAATCCAGGTCAGCGCATTAGTGGCGGCTCTGCTGGACAGATGGCAAAAAAAGCTAAACTGACTTCAACGACAAATAACAGCGTGCCCCCGTTTTAACCTTTCGGCCAGTCGTCAGATGGTTTCTTCTTTTCGAAGGATCGCCTGCTGAGCGACACGGGCTGGCGCAAGCGCTTGGACAGCCCGACTAACGTCAGTTGGACGCGGCCCTCACGATGCTGCTGTCAGTTCAAACACCGGATAGCGATCGGCAAATGGCTTGAAGGCCGCAGCGGGCGATCCGGCGGGGAGCGGAAAGTAGCGCTGGACCGTCGTCTTGAAGCTGTCGAGGTAACCCTTCAGGATTGCCGGCTTTTCGCTGTCAGGGAGCGCCCGAAGCGTATACTCGTTGCTCGTCCGCCCTTTTTTCAGCACCACGCGGCCGCTCGCTTCGGCGTTGCGCACCCACTGCGCGCGGCCGCGCGGACAGACCAGATAACGCCGGCCCTCCAGCTCCAATAGATCGATCGGCGCCGTATAAAGCCGCCCGGTCTTCCGGCCGCGCACCTCGAGCAGATAGTTGTGCGGCAGGCCCAGGCCAAGCCCGATCAGCATCCCGAAAATGCGGTTGAAAACTCGCTCCAACGAATTGGGGCGCCGAAAAACCTGATCACTCTTGCCCGCGGGACGGCTCATCAGCGTATACAGAACTCCACCAATGATAATGCCAATAAGAAAATAGCGCAGCACTTCAGTATCAAGGCACTTCGTTATTAAGGATCGATCAGGACGCCCGGATTGAGAACGGCCTGCGGATCGAGCGCGCGTTTCGCCGCTTTGAAAGCCAGCGCGAAGAGATCGGGACGCTGACGATCGTACCACGGACGATGATCGCGGCCGACCGCGTGATGATGCGTAATCGTCCCGCCGAGACCGATCAGCGTATCCGACACCGCCCGCTTGATCTCGGCCCACTGCGCGAGCTGCGAGCCGGCTTTGCCCGGCGCGAGGATGGTGTAATACGGCGCGGGACCGTCCGGGTAGGCGTGCGTGAAACGCACCGTGACGGAACCCTGGCCGCAAACCCGGGTGACCGCGTCGCGCGCGCTCGCCATCAGCCTGGTGTGAAATTCCTCGAACCGATCCCACGTAATCGCGGTCTCGAAAGTATCCGACACCATGCCCATCGCGACCAACGAGTCGATCAGATAGGGCGCCTTGAGGAAAGCATCGCGCCAGGCCCCCGCCGCGCCTTCGTGGGTCGCTTCCTTGTCGGTGCGGGTCGCGCCGGCCGCTTTGGGAATCTGACCGCCAAAATCGGCGCAACATTCGAGCGCACGTTTTATCCAGGGCTCAAGCGCGTGATCGGCGGACTCGAACGCGAGCACCATCACGGCGGCTTCACCCTGATTCGCGCCGGCCTTCGCCGCTTCGCCGGGATCGAGCAAGCGGCAGTTGGCTGGATAAAGTCCGGCCTGCGCGATAGCCTTCACGGCCTTGGCGCCGGTGATGAAATCCTGGAACGCAATCGACGCGCCGGCGCGGAACGTCGGGCGATCCTGCAGGCGCATCCAGGCCTCCGTGATTATTCCGAGCGTGCCCTCGGAGCCGATAAACATCCGGTCCGGACTCGGCCCCGCGCCGGAGCCGGGCAGCCGCCGCGACTCGAGCGTGCCGACCGGCGTCACCACGCGCGTGGATTCCACGAAATCGTCGATATGGGTGTAGAGCGTGGCGTAATGTCCGCCGGAGCGGGTCGCGATCCATCCGCCGAGCGACGAGAATTCGAAGGACTGTGGGAAGTGGCGCAGCGTGAGTCCGTGCGGCCGCAACTGATCCTCAAGCGCCGGCCCGAAGACGCCGCCCTGAATCCGCGCGGCCCGCGACGCCCGATCGACTTCGAGCACCCGGTCGAGCTTGCCCAGATCGATCGACACGGCGCCGCGGTAGTCACCGCCGGCGGGTGGCTCGACCCCGCCGACCACGCTCGAACCACCGCCATAGGGCGAGGCGGCGACGCGCGCCGACGTGCACCATTCGAGGATGCGCACGACATCTTCCTCGTTGCGCGGGTACGCGACAAAATCGAACGGATTGGGATACTCACGCCGAAACGCGCGCACGATATCGCTGAAACTGCGGCCATAGCTGTGCTCCGCGCGATCATGGACCCGCGTCGAGCAAATCGCGGCAAGTGCGTCGGGCGGCTTTACGCGTGGCGCGCGCAGATTAAGGTCAGCTTCGGTCGGCGCTGGGGCAATCTTCAGTTCCGCCAGGCCAAATCGCTGCGCCATCCGTTCAGCCATGTGCTTTTGCTGTTCGGCATTGGGCCCTTGATCCTCATAGCCCCAGCCGTAGAACTTGCGTCTGCGTTCCGCCATCGACTTGACCTCGCGACTCAGATGCGACGATCGCAATTCTGCTCCGCTCGCGGCTGCGGCGGCAAGCCGGGCGGTGGCTTGCGTCGCACGGCGTGACGACCTATCTCTCAAATTCATTGACGGAGGGATGCGATGAGTGACGCGACGATTGCCGCAGCCGACACGCTACCGCGCAAGCGAATCCCGGTGGCGGGCACGACGATGGCTTATGCCGAAGCGGGGACCGGCGCGCCGATCGTTTTCCTCCACGGTAATCCGACGTCCTCCTATCTCTGGCGCAACATTATCCCGCACCTGTCCGGGATGGGCCGCTGTCTCGCTCCCGACCTGATTGGCATGGGCGCGTCGGGCAAGGCGCCCGACGGCTCCTATCGCTTCGTCGATCACGCGCGGTACCTTGACGCGTGGTTCGACCAGCTCGGGCTGACGCGCGACGTCACGCTGGTCATTCATGATTGGGGCTCGGCGCTGGGCTTTCATTGGGCGAATCGCCATCGCGCGGCGATCAAGGGGATCGCGTATATGGAGGCGATCGTCGCGCCCCTCCACTGGGACGATTGGCCGGCGGCGGCGCGCAATATGTTTCAGGCGCTGCGCGGTCCCGGCGGGGAAGGGATGATTCTGGAGAAGAACGTCTTCGTCGAACGGATCCTGCCGGCCAGTGTCCTCCGTCCGCTGAGCGCAGCCGAGATGGAAGCGTATCGACGGCCCTTCGCCGAGCCGGGCGAAGGGCGGCGTCCGATGCTCACGTGGCCGCGCCAGATCCCGATCGAGGGCGACCCCTCGGATGTGACCGCGATCGTCGACGACTACGCCACGTGGCTCGCCGGCAGCAGCCTCCCCAAGCTGTTCATCAACGCGGATCCGGGGTCGATCCTGACCGGACGACAGCGCGAACTATGCCGCCGATGGCCGAATCAGCGGGAAGTGACGGTGAAGGGTTCGCATTTCATCCAGGAGGATTCGCCGGACGCGATAGGGCTCGTGATCGCGGACTGGTATCGCGCGCTAATTTGAGGCGGCCGGCAAAGTCGCGTAATCTGACGGGTCGACGCGTAAGCTGACATCGATTAGTCCGCAGGAGAAATAGCGATGGCTGAGGTAATTCTGGAAGTTCGCGAGAACGTCGCGCATCTCACGCTCAACCGGCCTGAGGCCGCCAATGCGCTGAATCTCGAAATGGCGATGGCGCTCGAAGCGGCCGCCCTCAAGTGCGAAGAGGACCCCAATATCCGCGCGGTCCTGATGACCGGGGCGGGCAAATTGTTCTGCGGCGGCGGCGACCTGAAATCGTTCGCGGCGCAACCCGCCGAAGAGCTGCCCGGCCATCTGAAGAAGGTCACGATGTATCTGCATACCGCGATTCAGCGCTTTGCCCGGATGAAGGCGCCGCTCGTGATCGCGGTTAATGGCAACGCGGGCGGTGCGGGGCTCAGTCTCGCGCTGATCGGCGATCTCACGCTGGCCGGCGAATCCACCCGCTTCACGGTTGCCTACACGCGTATCGGTCTCACGCCGGACGGCTCCAGCACCTACTACCTGCCGCGACTGGTCGGGCTCAAACGCGCGATGGAGCTGATGCTCACGAATCGCACGGTCACAGCGCGCGAGGCCGAAGCGATGGGCATGATCACCCGGGTCGTACCGGACGCCGATCTGCTCAATCAGGCCGGCGCGATCGCCCGCGAGGTCGCGCAAGGGCCGACGCAGGCCTTCGGCGGAGTCAAACGCCTGCTCTACGCTACGTATAACAATCCGCTGTACGAGCAGATGGAAGTCGAGACGGCAGTGATCGCGGATATGAGCCGCACCGCCGACGCCCGCGAGGGCATCGCGTCGTTCCTCGGCAAACGCGCACCGAAGTTCAGCGGCAAGTGAGCTGCGGCTGAGGGCCCTCTGCGCAAAGTGACTTCACCCAACTTTAGGGACCCCGCACTTGGGGCCAAAAGTGCGGGGACGCAGATCCTTCGCCGCGCTCAGAGTTTGTGAATTTTTCGATCCGCGCAACAGCGCCTCTGGTGTCATTCTGAACAGAGTCCGCGCAGTGAAGAATCCCGGGATTCTTTGCTGCGCTCCGAATGACAAAATGAGACTTGTGCAGAGCTTGCCTAATACCCTAGTGCGCGATCGACGACGTTGAGCAGCGGTTCGCCCTTGACGAAGCGGCCGAGGTTCTCCGCAAAAAGTTCGCAGCAGGCGGAATTTCAATGCTTCGAACTGGGCCGGCTCGCAGATTGATAATCGAAATCCGAGATTATTCGGCGTTCGTGGGGACTCATTCGAGCAATTGAACAATTTATTGTTATCTGAAGAACCATAATTACGGATCTGACATACATCGGGCAAAGCATCGTGCTACGTCTTCACATGAGGATATTGCTCAATGAAGAAACTTGTCGTTCACCTCTGCCGCACGTTGGCGCTGGTTGTCTGCCTTTCACTATCAGCCTGCGTTCTTATCCACTCCGGATCGATTAGCGAAAGCAGCGGCGGTGGATCGCCGGTCAAAGCCGAGTATAGCGACTATGGCTTGTTGCATCTGACGGCGCCGTCGAATCTGACATCAAGTGCAAATACCGCGCTCGCTTCGCAGTGCCAAAGCGGCATGATCTCCGACGTGCAGACGGAATTGTCGATGCGTGACTGGTTCGCGATCGTTCAATACTACACGGTCACGACCGCAGCCGTCTGTAAGTAAGGAGCACGAATGAAGAGCAAATCAAGCGGTAGCTCAATGCCGAGAAGAATCGCGCCCATGCTCAAGACGTTGACGGTCGGTGCATTTCTCTCGTTCTCCCTATCGGCGTGCGTCTTTATCCACTCCAGTACAATAGGCCAAACCACCGGAAGCGGCTCGCCAGTGAGCGCCAGGGATAGCGACTACGGGATATTGCGTCTCAGCAAACCTCAGGGCCTCACATCAACGGCGAACGCTGATCTGGTCAAACAATGTCAGAGCGGTCTGCTGACGGACGTTCAGACGCAACTATCGATGCGCGACTGGTTCCTGATCGTCCAGTACTACACCGTCGCGGCCAGTGCGATCTGCAAGCCCCCGCCACCACCTCCGCCGCTACCGCCGCCGCCAAAAGGAAGAATCGTTTTGCGCGGAGTTCATTTTGATTTCAATAAGTACAACATCCGTCCGAGCGATGCGGCTGTGCTTGACGAGGCCGCGGGCACGCTCAAAGATAATCCGGACGTAGTCGTGAACGTGAATGGCTATTGCGACTCGATCGGTGGTGTCGAGTACAATGTTAAGCTCTCCGAGCGGCGCGCCCGTGCGGTCGCAGACTACCTCGAGAAAGATGGCATAGCGGCCGACAAGTTGATGCCACAGGGCTATGGCAAGACGAACTTTGTCGCAACCAACAAGACCAAAGAAGGTCGTGCGGAGAACCGGCGAGTAGAATTGGTTCCCGCCAAGTAAATCCCTCCAGAGGTCGTTATTTCCAAAACGAGAGCGGGCGCCTGTATTGTCAGGCGCCCGCCTAAGCCTTTCCGACTTTGATTCAGTCGTCTGCACTCTGATGTCGACAAAAACTCCATGTCCGCCGGGCGGCTATAAACCGAACCACAGCCCTGCCGATTGTGCGCCGAACCACCCGATTAGCTAATACCCTAGTGCGCGATCGACGACGTTGAGCAGCGGCGCGCCCTTGACGAAGCGGCCGAGGTTCTCCGCGAAAAGCTCGCAGCAGGCGGAGTTGTAGCCTTTGAACGATCCGGACATGTGCGGCGTCAGGATCGCATTCTCGAGGTCCCAGAGCGGGCTTTCCGGCTCGAGCGGCTCGCGCTCGAAAACATCGAGGCCGGCGCCGCCGATCCGCTTGTCGCGCAGCGCCTCGATCAAAGCCTCCTGATCGATCACTTCGCCACGCCCGATATTCACCAGGTAAGCGTGCGGACGCATCGCGGCAATCTCCGCCCGCCCGATCACGCGGCGGGTGGCCGGGGTGGCCGGCAGGGTGACAGTGATAAAGTCGCTGTCGCGCAGGATTGCCGTGTAGCCATCGGGGCCGTACCAGCGCGCCGGAATCCGCCCCTCGGGGTCGCCGATACCTGGCGGGCTCCAGCCCGTGTCGCGGCGTTCATCAGGATTGCGCTTCAAGGCCAGCACCGTCATGCCGAGCGCCTGCCCCATCCGCGCGGTTTCCCGGCCGATCGAGCCGTAGCCGATCACCCCGAGCGTTTTGCCGCGCAAGGAATCGACCGAGTCCATGAAATCCCAGTTGCGCTTCCATTCGCGGCGGATCTGCGCGCGCATCGTGACGTGAAAACCGTGCGACCAGGCGAGCATCGAGGCGATCGTGTACTCGGCAATCGGCGTCGAGTGGATGCCGCTCGCGTTCGTGATCGCGATTTCCTTGCGGGCTTGCAGCTCACCCTTCATCACGTGGTCGGCGCCAGCACTCAGAAATTGAATCCACTTGAGCCCTGGCGCTTGCCGGATCAACGCGTCGGGCGCGCGGAAGCTGAACAGCACGTCGCATCCACCGGCCGCGGCTTCGATCATCTCGGCCTGCGAGCGGCAGCGCCGGTCGATTATCTCGGCTCCCCCGCTGAGCTGTTCGAGCTGCTTGATTTCGGCGGGCGTTAATCCGACGGTCGAGAGAATTTTCATGGCGATACGGTACTCCCCCAGGTTTCTTCGCACGGCGGCTCACCGGCTTTCAAGGGCGGTCAGCGTGGTTTGTTTCGGGATGGCGGTGTAGTGAACCATTACACCGTTTATATGGGACCGCAGCGCGGTTAAAATAGGACGGTTATGGGACGCAGGGTTTGGATAGCCGCATTCGGCTGCGCCGCGATCGGGCTGCTTATCCCGCTCGCCGGCTTGGCCCAGACGGGCGTGGTGCGCTCCGCGCAGTCGGCGCAGACCGACGTGACCGCGGCGGACCAGTCCGGCGGTACGCTTGATGTGTCGCCGCGAATCGCCGCGCCGCCGCCAGTCCCAGCCTCGGCTCCAGCGGCCGAACCCCCGGTTCCTACGGATATGACAGGCGTGGCGCCGGCGGACCTGTATGGCGCTCCGGAGCCCGACGCCGGTAATGCCGACGCCACCGCCGTTAGACTGCCGTATCTGGGGATCGCGGTCCAGTACATCGTTTCGAACGACACGCCGGGACGCGAGGTCCATGGTCTTGAAGTCGTCGGGGTTGACCCGGCGAGCCCCGCCGAGCAGGCCGGGTTGCACGGTCGCGGCCAGCTCACCAAGCTCGGCGCGAGTGGCGCGACGGCGGGCGCATTGTTTGCGCCGCTCGATTTGGTCATCATGCCGCTGCTCAAACGGGCGGGCGAACTGGGCGAGGACGGCGATTTGATAATCGCGATCGACGACAATCGCGTCGAGTCCGAGAGCGACCTCAAGACCGCGCTGGCCGCGCTCAAGCCCGGCGACGTGATTTATCTCACGCTGGTCCGGCAGCATCAGGGTGGCTGGCACGAGACGCTCAAGCTGCCGGTCCGGCTCGCGCCGCCGCGACTCTCCGCGCGCGACGACGGCAACCTATTCGCCCCCGCTTGAACCGCGGTCCGCGATGGTCCGACCCAATCCTGTGCCACGACCCCGCAGTTGACCTGAAGGTGCGGGCTCAGCCGTCTGCTATAATGCTTAGATTCGACACGCCGCCGCGATACACGATGGCAGTGTCGACGCTTGTCTTGAAGGTAGGGCGTGGAAAGAAGTCTGCGAGAGGCGGTAAGCGAGCTTAAGGCCCGGATCGGGCTTGGCACGGAGCGGCGCTTTCCGGTCATGGGGCTCAAGGGTGCGGCGAACGCGCTGATGCTGCGTGAGACCGCGCTGACGCTTGAGCGGCCGCTGTTGGTGGTGACGCCGCTGGCTGCGCAGGCCGACGCCTTGGCGAGTGAGCTCGCCTTCTTCCTCGACGAGCCGGCCACCGCGGACGCGGCCGCGCGCAAAGTTCATCTGCTGCCCGCGTGGGAAATACGCCCCTTCGCCCAGCTTTCGCCCCAGTCCGACTTCCAGGCTATGCAACTCGCGGCGCTCTACGCGCTGGTGCGGACTTCGGCGCCGGTCGTCGTGACTTCGGTCGAAGCCTTGATGATGCGGACGTTGCCGCGCCCCGCCTTCGAGGATTCCGTGATCAGGGTCGGACTCGCGGAGCGGCCCGATCTCGACGCGCTGCTGGAAGCGTTGGCCGAGATGGGCTATCAGCGGGTTCCGCAAACCGAGGAGCCGGGTGACTTCAGCGTCCGGGGCGGGATCGTCGACATCTTCTCCCCGCTCCATCACTATCCGGTGCGCTTCGAGCTGGAAGATGACCTGGTGACTTCGATTCGCCATTTCGATTCCGCCAGTCAGCGTTCCCTGAGCGAGGTGGACGAGGCGACGATCATTCGCACGCGTTATATCCCGGCCGCCGGCTTGCGCGATTCGCGGCTGATCGATCGGGTGGCGTTGCGCTGCGCTGAGATCGGGATGGTCCGCAAGGAGGCCGCGGAGCTTACCGAAACGCTCGAGAACGGCCTGCTCTTCCCGGGTGTCGAGTGGCTGCTGCCGCTGCTGCATGAAGGCGGGCTCCACTCGGTCTTCGACTATATCCCGCCGAATGCCGTCGCGTGGCTGGTCGAGCCGGGCCGGCTTTTGGCCGAGGCGGAGCGGATAGTCGAACGAGTCGCGGCGGAGGCCGCGGCCGCGCAGGCGAAACCGGTCTTTTATCCACCGCCGGAGGCCCTGTATATGCAAGTCGAGCAGCTCGAGCGCGCACTCGCGGGAATGGTCGCGGTCGAAGCCGGCTCGCTGGTGACGGTCAACGCCCCGCGCGAAGGATGGGCCGAGCCGATCACGGTGAAATCGCAGCCGAGTCTCCGGCTCGGCGCGGTCGAGCTTACAGGCGCGCAGGCCGCGCCCTCCTTCGAACCGCTGGCGGCCGAGCTGAACGAGATCCGTCGCGCACAGGGCCGTGCCCTGATGGTGGTCGAGGGACCGAATCAGGCCGCGCGCCTGCGCCGCCATCTGGAAGCCTACGAACTCGAGATCAACACCGAGTGCCAAAGCTTCGCGCAGATGCTCGATTGGCCGGATTTCCGGCCGGTCATCATGGAAGGGGAGATTGCCAACGGCACCGTGCTGCAAAAGGACGGCCTCTACGTCTATAGCGAAGAGGACCTGTTCGGTGAGCCGCGCACCCGCCGCCGGACGCGCAAGGCCGGCAAGGGCGTCTTTCTCAATCTGGAGGAGCTCCGGCCGGACGATTTCGTCGTGCATATCGAGCACGGCATCGGGAAATACCGCGGGCTGAAGCACATGAAGGTGGCCGGTCTCGAAGGCGACTTCCTGAACCTCGAATATGCCGGCAACGACACGATGTACGTGCCGGTCGAGCGCATCAACCTGGTCCAGCGCTACGTCGGCGGCGACGGCGTTGACGCCAAGCTCGATCGTCTGGGCGGTGGCTCATGGGATCGGGTCAAGAAGCGCACGCGCGAAGCCGTGCTGGCGATGGCCTCGGACCTGATCGAAATCTATGCGGCGCGCGAAGCGGTCGAGGGCCACGCATTTCCCCATCCGGGCCGCGACTACGAGGACTTCGCCGAGCGTTTCGAGTTCGAGGAGACGCCCGATCAGGAAGCGGCGATCGACGAAGTAATCCGTGACATGGCGCGGACCAAGCCGATGGACCGGCTGATCTGCGGGGACGCGGGCTTTGGCAAGACCGAGGTGGCGTTGCGCGCGGCCTTTATCGCCGCGATGGACGCGCGGCAGGTCGCGGTGCTCACGCCGACGACGGTGCTTGCCGAGCAGCATTGGAACAATTTTCGCAAACGCTTCAAGGATTATCCGATCCGGATCGAGATGGTCTCTCGCTTCCGCAGTCCCAAGGAAAATCGCCGGGTTATCGAAGAGGTACGCAAGGGCCAGGTGGATATCGTTATCGGCACCCATCGCCTGCTGCAGCCCGACATCGAGTTTCCCAAGCTGGGCCTGCTGATTATCGACGAAGAGCATCGCTTCGGCGTCGCCGACAAGGAGCGGATCAAGCGGATGCGCAAACTGGTCGAGGTGCTGACGATGACCGCCACGCCAATCCCGCGCACCTTGCATATGGCGATGCTCGGGATTCGCGATCTATCCGTTATCCAGACGCCGCCGCCGGACCGCCAGGCGATCCGGACTTTTGTCGCCCACTTTGACGACGGCCTGATTCGCGACGTGATCCTGCGCGAGCTCAACCGCGGCGGCCAGGTTTTTTTCGTGCACAATCGCGTCGAGAATATCGAGTATATGGCGCGTCATCTGCGCGGTCTGATGCCCGAAGCGAAGCTCGCGATCGCCCACGGCCAGATGAAGGAACATCAGCTCGAGGAAGTGATGCGCGACTTTATCGAAGAACGCGTTAATGTCCTGCTCTGCACCACGATCATCGAATCCGGGCT
>Ga0181523_10004285_pt1 | contig 12393 bp, 11 predicted proteins | sample PEATcosm2014_Bin_43_FD_119752 | JGI IMG/M metagenome (GOLD analysis project Ga0181523, IMG submission 119752) | Peatland microbial communities from MTU Mesocosm Facility, Houghton, MI, USA - PEATcosm2014_Bin05_30_metaG | ecosystem: Environmental > Terrestrial > Soil > Wetlands > Peat | place... | reverse complement strand
CTGCTTGACCTCTTTGTCGTCGATCGTCGCCGCCGCGGGTCCCCAGAGCCCCGTGGGGTCGACGCGGCAATCGGCGGCAGCGAAATCGCAAGTTTTTCCCTCGCGGATGACGAGAACCGCGCCGTCCAACACGTCGAGGGAGAATGGGCACGCCTCGATGCCGACATCGTAGCGCAAAAGGCCCCTGGGCTTGCCATTGGCCTTCGCCTCGATCGGCGCGCCCGCGACGATATCGAGGCGGCAGGCCTCGCCCGGATGGGTGATCTGCTCGCCGGTCAGGGCGAGGGCCGTGATTTCGAGCCCTGCGCCGGGCGTCCGCCGGAGCCGGATCAGCCCCTCCGAGCCGTTAAGGACGAGATCGCGATCGACGATCTCGTCGTCGCCGGGCGGTTTCGGCGCGGCGGGCTTTGGCTTCGCCGCTGCGGGGGGCGCCGGGTTCGCGGCGTTCGTCGCGCCCTCGGGCGCAGCCTGCTGGGCGCCCGGCAGCATCAGCTGCGCCGTGGCGGGGAGCGCCGTCAAGGCGAGGGCGAGCGTCGCCGGCAGCAAAGCATATTTCAAAACTGGCCTCGGGGGGCACGAAAATCCCCTCTAGCCTAACCGGTCGGGCGCGCAAAGGAAATCGCCGCCGGCGAAGCCTCCCGAGCGGGTCTTTGCAGGACCGTTTTGCGAGCTTGCGGGAAGATTGCGCGCCCCCGCGCGTCTTCGCCGCGCGTCGTCTTGCGCCGGCGCGGGGTCCTCTTATATTCGGGCCATCTTGCGCTAGCGCGTTATGATGCCAATCTGAACAGAGTCGGGGACCGGGCGGAAATCCGTCCGCCCAGAGCCGGATCGCTTCGGGGTCCGGTGGTCTTGCGTATCGAAAGGGAAGAAAAATCATGGCTAAAGTAATCGGAATCGATCTGGGCACCACCAATTCCTGCGTGGCGGTGATGGAGGGGACGACTCCTAAAGTGATCGAGAACGCCGAGGGCGCCCGCACCACGCCTTCGATCGTCGCCTTTACGGACGACGGCGAGCGTCTCGTCGGCCAGCCCGCCAAGCGCCAGGGCGTCACCAATCCGGAGCGCACGTTTTTCGCCATCAAGCGCCTGATCGGGCGCACCTTCGATGACCCGATGACCAAGAAGGACATGGGTCTCGTCCCTTACAAGATCATTCGGGCCTCCAACGGCGACGCCTGGGTCGAGGCCGACGGCAAGCAATATTCCCCCTCGCAGATTTCCGCCTTCATCCTGCAGAAGATGAAGGAGACCGCCGAGGCCTATCTTGGCCAGCCGGTCAGCCAGGCCGTCATCACCGTTCCCGCCTATTTCAACGACGCGCAGCGTCAGGCGACCAAGGACGCCGGCAAGATCGCCGGGCTCGAAGTTTTGCGCATCATCAATGAGCCGACCGCGGCGGCGCTCGCCTATGGGCTCGACAAGAGGGGCTCCGGCGTCATCGCCGTCTATGACCTCGGCGGCGGCACCTTCGACGTCTCGATCCTCGAGATCGGCGACGGCGTGTTCGAGGTGAAGTCGACCAATGGCGACACGTTCCTCGGCGGCGAGGATTTCGACACCCGCCTAGTCGAATATCTCGCCGAGGAATTCCGCAAGGAGAACGGCATTGACCTGCGCAAGGACAAGCTCGCCCTGCAGCGCCTGAAGGAGGCGGCCGAGAAGGCCAAGATCGAACTCTCCTCCGCGACGCAGACCGAGATCAACCTGCCCTACATCACCGCCGACGCCACCGGGCCGAAGCACCTCACCCTGAAGCTGACCCGCGCCAAATTCGAGGCTCTCGTCGATGATTTGATCCAGAAGACGGTCGAGCCGTGCCGCAAGGCGCTGAAGGACGCGGGGCTGACCGCGGGCGAAATCAACGAAGTCGTTCTCGTCGGCGGCATGACCCGCATGCCGAAGGTGCAGGAAGTTGTGAAGAGCTTCTTCGGCAAGGAGCCGCACAAGGGCGTCAATCCCGACGAAGTCGTCGCCATCGGCGCCGCGGTTCAGGCCGGCGTGCTCCAGGGCGACGTCAAGGACGTGCTGCTGCTCGACGTGACGCCTCTGTCGCTCGGCATCGAGACGCTGGGCGGCGTGTTCACGCGCCTCATCGATCGCAACACCACGATCCCGACCAAGAAGAGCCAGGTCTTCTCGACCGCCGAGGACAATCAGACGGCGGTGACCATCCGCGTCTTCCAGGGCGAGCGCGAAATGGCGGCCGACAACAAAATCCTCGGCCAGTTCGATCTCGTCGGCATTCCGGGCGCGCCGCGCGGCGTGCCGCAGATCGAGGTCACCTTCGACATCGACGCCAATGGCATCGTCAATGTGACGGCGAAGGACAAGGCGACCAACAAGGAGCAGCAGATCCGCATCCAGGCCTCTGGCGGCCTCAGCGAATCCGACATCGACAAGATGGTGAAGGACGCCGAGCTGCACGCCGCCGAGGACAAGAAGCGGCGCGAACTCGTCGACGTCCGCAATCAGGCCGAGGCGATGATCCATAGCGCCGAGAAATCGCTGACCGAGTACGCCGGCAAGATCGCCGATTCCGACAAGAGCGCGGTCGAGGCGGCTGTGGCGTCCCTGAAGGGCGTCGTCCAGGGTGACGACGTCGAGGCGATCAAGGCCAAAACCAATGATCTGGCGCAGGCCTCGATGAAGCTCGGCGAGGCGCTGTACAAGGCGGGCAACGCGGAGCCGGGGGCTGCCGCCGAGGGTCACGCCGCGCCCAAAGACGACGTCATCGACGCCGATTTCAAGGAAGTCGGACCCGACGAGAAGAAGTCGGCCTGACGCGCGCCGCAACAGGGCGGAGCCTCTTTAACAAGGGCTCCGGCCCCGTATCGGTTGGCTGAAGGCGCGGGGCGCCGGCGAATCGGCGGTTGCGCCGCAGCATGTAATTTGCTTAACGCTGGTCATTGTATTCTTGGTGGATCTGCCCGCCCCCGCGCGGCAAAGTCTTTAGATAGCCTCAGGGCGCCTTCCGGTTCCGATCGCGGGCGAGCTCAAGGCGTGGCGCATGACGGGCAGCTCCCTATGTCGCGATGATTGGAACGCAAGGAAAAATGGCGAAACGCTGCTTTTATGAAATTCTGGGCGTTTCCCGCAGCTGCTCGGAAGCCGAACTCAAGTCCGCTTTCCGCAAGGCGGCGATGGATTGCCATCCGGACCGCAATCCGGGGAGCCACGACGCCGAGGTCAAATTCAAGGAACTTAACGAAGCCTATCAGACGCTGTCCGACGCGCAGAAGCGCGCGAGCTACGACCGCTATGGGCACGCCGCCTTCGAGCATGGGTCGGGCTTTGGCGCGGGCGACGGGTTCGCTGCGTCGATGTCGGATATTTTCGACGATCTTTTCGGCGATGTGATGAACCGGCGCGGCGGCGGCCGAAACGGTCCCGCACGGGGCTCGGACCTCCGCTACAACATGGAGATCACGCTCGAAGAGGCGTTCCATGGCAAGGTCGCGTCGCTGACTTTACCGACGTCCGTCACCTGCGAGCAATGCTCCGGGAGCGGCGCGCGGGCGGGCGCGAAGCCGAGGCACTGCCCGACCTGCGGCGGCCAGGGACGCGTCAGGGCGCAGCAAGGCTTCTTCGCGATCGAGCGCACCTGCCCGCATTGCCATGGGCGTGGCGACATCATCGACGATCCTTGCCCGCCTTGCGGCGGCAGCGGGCATGTGACGCGCGAACGCAGTCTCTCGGTCAATATTCCGCCGGGCGTCGAGGACGGCACGCGGATCAGGCTCGGCGGCGAGGGCGAAGCCGGCGCGAGGGGTGGCCTCGCCGGCGACCTCTATATTTTCGTGTCGACCAAACCGCATCCCTTTTTCCAGCGCGAGGGCGCGGATCTCTTTTGCCGCGTCCCGATTTCGATGGTGCAGGCGGCCGTTGGCGGCGAGGTCGAGGTGCATACGCTCGGCGGCGGGCCGGCCAAGGTCAAAATTCCGGAAGGCACCCAGTCCGGCAAGAAGTTCAAGCTGAAACATAAGGGCATGCCGGTCCTGCGCTCGCGCGAAGTCGGCGACCTTTATATACAGGTCAATGTCGAGACGCCGCAGAACCTCACCAAACGGCAGCGTGAGCTTCTGGCTGAATTTGAGGCTGAATCGTCGAACAAGACGCATCCGGAGGCCTCGGGCTTTTTCGCCAGGATGAAGGATTTTTTCGAGAATCTCAGCGGCGCGTGACGGCGGGGCGCGCCGCGCTGTCGCGTAAAGAGGCGGCGGATCGCGACGCTGTCCTTGCGCGCTTGACGGTTTGGTCTTTGTCGCTATTTTCGCCCTGATGTTCTTGGGGGCGGCGCCGTCGCTTCATCCCCCAGAATGCGAGGAGACTTCATGCTCAGCGATCCCTCGCCCTCAAAACCGCACGCGCCGATCGATGATAAAATCGCCGACGAGGGCCGCTTCCTGCGCTCTTGGTTCGAGGATCCCCTGCGTGTCGGCGCCGTATCGCCCTCGGGACGCGCGCTTGCGCGCATGATGGCGCGTTACGTCGACCCGCAAGCGCCCGGACCGGTCATTGAACTGGGGCCGGGGACCGGCTCCATGACGCGGGCGCTTCTTGAGCGCGGCGTCGCGCCCGAGCGGCTGTTCCTGATCGAATTCGACCCCAATTTCTGCAAGCTGCTCGAGCAGCGCTTTCCCGGCGTCAATGTTATCGAGGGCGACGCCTATGCGTTCCGCCGGCTTGTCGAGGCCCGCACAAGTGAACCGGCCGCCGCCGTCGTGTCGAGCCTGCCGCTTCTCGTAAAGCCCGAGACGCAACGGCTCGATCTTCTCGCCGACGCCTTCGCGTGCATGAGGCCGGAGGGCGTCTTCATCCAGTTCACCTATGGCCCGGCCTCGCCGATGCCGCGCTTCAAGTCGTTCGGGCCGACCTTCCGCACTGAGCGATCGCCGCAGGTCTGGCTTAATATTCCCCCCGCCAGCGTCTGGATCTATCAGGCCGCGCTGACCCATTCGCCGCCGCAGGAGGCCGGGCGGCCAAATCCGGCGCAGGCGTTCTTCGAGAGGATGCGGCGCGGAACGGAAAAAATCCAGATCGATCTTCAGCGCGAGATCGACGGCGCCAAGGCTCGTTTTGCTCCAAAGCCGCGGTTCGCCCCGAAGGCGCCGTTGGACCCCGGACGCGACGCGCCCGATCGTGAGCCGCCGCAGCCATGACGCTGGCGCCGGCGCCAATGGCCGCGTCGCGCGAAAAGCTCATCGTCGCGCTGGATTTTCCGACGGTCGCAGAAGCGAAGGCGATGATTGGCGCGCTGAGCGACAGCGTCTCATTCTACAAGATCGGCATGGAACTCGCCTACGGCGGCGGCCTGTCCCTCGCGAAAGAGCTGATCGACGGCGGCAAGGAGGTCTTTCTCGACCTCAAGCTGCATGACATTCCAACCACGGTGGAGAAGGCCTGCGCCAATGTCGCGCGGTTAGGGGCGCGGTTTCTGACCGTTCACGCCTATCCGCAGACGATGGCCGCGGCGAAGCGGGGCGCCTCCGGCTCCGGGCTGCGCGTTCTCGGCGTCACCGTCCTCACCTCCTGCGACGACGGCGACCTGATCGAGGCGGGCTTTGCGTTCGGCGTCAAGGCGCTTGTCGCGCGCCGCGCGAGCCAGGCGCGAGAGGCCGGAATTGACGGATTGATCCTCTCCGCCGAGGAACTGGAGGCGGTGCGGCGCATCGTCGGGCCGCGGATGATCCTCGTGACGCCGGGCATCAGGCCCGCGGGGGCCGCCGCCTCGGACCAGAAGAGGGTCGTGACGCCCGCCGCGGCGATCGAGGCGGGCGCCGATCATCTGGTCGTTGGGCGCCCGATCACGCAGGCGAAGGATCCGCGCGCAGCGGCTGAGGCGATCCTTGCGGAGATCGCCGTCGCGTAAGTCGACGGGACGCCGCATCTTCCGCCCCCATCGATTGTGCTGGCCTACCGACCGACGGCCATTGGCCGCTTCGCCGGCGAATGCGGCGCAAACGCCTTCGTCAGGCCGAAGATGACGATCAGGGTAACGGAGTACACCAGCAGCTGCATGCCGGACGGCTGATCCGTGTAGCCGATGAGCGTGTGCAACACGCGCCCGAGCAAACTGCTGTCCGACAGGATCGCGGAGGTATCCCACATCGTGCCTTCCAAAACGGTCACGATGCCGGCCTGCTGGAGAAAGACGACGCTCTGGGCGGCAAGCCCCGCCGCGAGAAACGTGATGAGAACGGTTGTGACGCCGAAGAGATAGCGGCCGGGAATTCTGACCAAGCCGAGAAACGTCAGGGTGGAGACGCCGCAGCCCAGCGCCAGACCGATGAGGCCCCCCGCGACCAGGCCCGAGGTCGAAGCGCCGCCCGCGATCACGAGGCCGTAGAGAAACAGCACGATCTCCGAACCCTCCCGAAGCACCGCGACGGCGACGACGATCGCCACCGCCGCGAGCGAGCGCGAACCTTTCGCCACGGCGGCGCCGACCTCCTGCATTTGCGCCGCCAGCTCGCGGCCGTGCCGCGCCATCCAGATGTTGTGCCAGGCGAGCATGACGACAGCGATGGCGAGAACGCTTGCGTTGAACAATTCCTGGCCGACGCCCGCCAGAGCGTGCGAGATCTCGTCCGCGAAGACAGCCAAAAGCGCGGCCCCGGCGATGCCGGCCGCAACGCCCGCCGCAATCCATCGGCCGCGGCCCGGAACGCCCTTAGTGACCGCGAGCAGAATGCCGACGATAATGCCGGCCTCTATCACTTCGCGGAAAACGATGATCAACGCGCCAAGCATGGCCTATTCTCACTGGACGATCAGGAAGCCTTCAGTTGTATCTTCGTGGTAATCGTCAAAGAATCTGTACCGGCCCGCCGCGAGCGGACGGATTTGAACGGTGATCACGCCGCCTCCGGCGACGACCTTCTCGACGCGCAAGGTCTTGCTCTCGAATTCGGCCGGCGTCCCGTCGAGGTTTCTGATTTCGATCGTGATCGGCTTGCCGGCCGGCGCATGCGGCTCCGCTGGCTCGAAGCGGTGATCCTTCAGCGACAGATGCACCGTCGCCGAGTCTTCCGCCCGAGCGGCGGGAGCCAAAACTGGCAGCAGGCCGATCATCAATGCGCCGACGCCGAATGCAAGCTCTTTCAAAAAGGGCAGCCCCATCTCTCAACTCCCGAAATTGCGGCTAGCGCCGCCGCGACATGACTGTATCAGCTTGCGGGTATCTAGAATTCGACCTCGACTTTGAGGTTGCCGAGGTATCGCTGGAAATTGGTGAGGTCGAGGGGGCGCGGGTCTCCGATCGCGCGCCCGGCGATTTCCGCCGAAAACGCCGCAGCCACCATGACGTGGCCGGAAAGCTGGATATGCAATGTGGGTCCCACATAAAGCGCGTTGCCAAGCAAGGATTGCATGCCGAGACCGTCGAAGGCCCGGTAATATTGCACCTCGCCGCCCACGGTGACTTTCGGCGCGATTCGATAGGCCATCGCCGCCGTTGCGCCGAGACTTGAGCTTTGTCCCCAGCCGGGCGCGCCAAATTGCCTGGCGACATCCGGCGCGTAGATCAAATTCGCGGCGGCATAGAGCCGGTTCTGAATGAGTTCGGTATCGGCGACGAGCCTGAATGTCGTGCTGAAATCGTTGGTCAACGCGCCGCTGACGCCGTCTACCCGAGCCCACTCAGGCTCGACGACGACGGTCAATCCGATCGGCTGGTCGGGACTGCGATCGAAAATAAGAAATCTCAATTCCGCCGACAGGCCGCTGAAATTTGCGCGATTAAGATTATCGAGCCCTTCGACATTGTTGATTTGCTGCAAAAGGCCGTGGGCGCTCAACTCATATCCGAAGAACTGGGTCGGCACGCCCTCGAACTCGACCTCCTGCTCGATGGCCCCAAAGGATCCACCGCGCATGCCGAAGGCCGTCGTCGTCTCGAATTCGATTGACTTTTCGCCTTCCGCGCCGATATCGGCTCCTTCGGTGAAACCAAAAATATACTTGGTCTCCAGTTCATGAAACGGATCGATCGCCGATGGCGGAGCGGCCGGTTCGGACGGCGCGACGTCTCCCGCGCGCGCAGGCGGCGAGGTCGAACAGAGTAAAGCCGTCAACACAGAGCGGCCGAGGAAGGCCGCGTGGTCGCGCAACGCGCGTCGAAGATGATGCATTTTGGCCGCCATATAGCGTCAGATGTTGTGCTGTCAAAGCGATGTTTAAGCCAAAATACGCTCCGCTTCAATTACAATTGGTGATTTTAGAACCATTATAAATAGGTTAGTTGCGAAAATACACTTCGATTGCAGCTTGGCGGGCTCTCTTTATAATCAATCTAAACTTGAAATAGTACCGCGCACGCGAGTAGAAGCATTCCGCCAACGGCTCGGCGCCTTTGTGCGCCAATGACGCACCCACTGGACATCCCAGCAGAGGCAAGCAGCTTCCAGCTTGGCAGGTGAAATCCGCGACGAGCGCCTTTTCCTTGGCTCAGCGACCTCATATAGGAGAGATCGCAGGTTGGAGGAGAAAGCGTATGGGCGAGATGCGGCTGGTCGTCGCCGGCGCGGCCGGACGAATGGGCCGCGCCCTAATTCGGATCATTCATGAGACGCAAGGCGCGACCCTCGTGGGCGCGATCGAGCGCCCGGGTTCGGCCGCCGTTGGAGACGACGCGGGAGTGTTGGCCGGATGCGGCAAGGCGGGTGTCGCGATCACCGCCGACGCCCTCAGCGCGATCGTCGGCGCCGACGGCATTCTGGATTTCACCACGCCGCAAACGACGGTCGCGCTGGCGACGCTGGCGGCGCAGGCGCGGATCGTCCACATCGTCGGTACGACCGGCCTGAAGCCGGAGGACTTTGCGCGTCTCGAGGCGGCCGCCCGCCATGCCGTCGTCATTCAGTCCGGCAATATGAGCCTCGGGGTCAATCTGCTGGCGGCGCTCGTCGAAAAAGCCGCGCGCACGCTAGGGCCCGAGTTCGATATTGAGATCGTCGAGATGCACCATCGCGCCAAAGTCGACGCCCCATCCGGCACCGCGCTGCTCCTCGGCGCGGCGGCGGCGAAAGGCCGTGCGATCGATCTTGAGCGCAATAGCGTGCGATCGCGGGACGGTCACACCGGCGCTCGGCCAGAAGGCGCGATCGGCTTCGCCTCCCTTCGCGGCGGCTCCGTCGTCGGCGATCACAGGGTCATTTTCGCCGGATCCGGCGAAAGGCTCGAACTCGCCCATATCGCGGAAGACCGCAGCATTTTTGCGCGGGGCGCCGTCAAGGCGGCGCTGTGGGGTCAGGGCCGTGATCCCGGTCTCTATTCGATGATCGATGTGCTGGGGCTCGACGGCTGAACGCGATCGATTTCAGGCGTTTAGAGCGCGCTATTGGCGGAAGGCCGGTTGCTGCTTTTCCCGTCCCGCTCCAGAAAAGTTGCTGCTTTTTCAAATAAGATCGACAATTTAGCTGTATAAAATAGCGCACAGCACAATCGCCGCAAGTTCAGGGGACGAGTCCGGGCGCCAACATAAAAATAGGCCGCGCTCTTAGAAAATGGAGCGCGGCCCTTGGACGAGCTTCCCGGGGGCCTGTGGGAAGTTCGTGTGACAATTTGACGACATTTTCGTCATCTGTCCAGTCACGTTTCTGCGCTGGCAGGAACGCCCGCCCGCAAGACTGCGTGATGACCAAGAGAACCCGGCTGATCGAGACGCATCACCACGCCAAGCGCGATGGCGGCGCCGGCCAATACTAGAATGAGGATGAGAGAAACCTGGAACTGCCGCCGCGCCGCCCGCAAATCGTAGCTGCGGACGAAACCGGCATCGCGCCTGCGGTCGAAATGATTGGCGATGGACATGACGTAACTCCAATGCCGTGGATACGCTGCGATTGGTTAAGACTTGATTTGCCGATTCAAATTTTAACCAAGATCTATCGTTGTGTTCGGACTGCCCGCTGTGTTGCATCGCACCGGACGACGAACGCGGGTTTCTTGGGCCGGCCGGGCGCGGCTTGACGGCGCGGCGGTTGCCCTCGGGCGGCGGGAATTCTAAGGTCGGCCGCCCAACCTTTTCGATCTTCGCCAGATCCCCGAACGGAGCCCTCGATGTCGTTCATCGCCGACGCGCTTTTGCGCGTGAAACCTTCCGCCACGATCGCGGTGACGCAGAAGGCGCGCGATTTGAAGAATGCGGGGCGGGACATTATTTCGCTGTCCGTCGGGGAGCCGGACTTCGATACGCCGGACAATATCAAGGAGGCCGCGATCGCGGCGATCCGGCGCGGCGAGACGAAATACACCCCCGTCGCCGGCATCCCGCCCCTGCGCGAGGCGATCGCGGCGAAATTCCAGCGCGAGAACGGCCTCGCCTACAAGGCCTCGCAGACCATCGTCGGAATGGGGGGCAAGCATATCCTGTTCAATGCCTTCCTCGCGACGGTCAATCCCGGCGACGAAGTGATCATTCCGGCGCCCTATTGGGTCAGCTACCCGGACATGGTGCTGATCGCCGGCGGCAAGCCCGTCCCCGTCGAAACGAAGATCGAGCATGGCTTCAAGCTGCAGCCCGAGGCGCTGGAGCGGGCGATCACGCCGAAAACCAAATGGCTTTTGCTGAATTCGCCCTCAAATCCGTCGGGAGCCGCCTATTCGCAGAGCGAACTAAAGGCCCTGACCGACGTTTTGCTGCGCCACGAGCAGGTTTGGGTCCTGACCGACGATATTTACGAGCATCTCGTTTATGGCGATTTCGCCTTCGCGACGCCGGCGCAAGTGGAGCCGGGGCTGATCAATCGGACGCTCACCATGAACGGCGTGTCGAAATCCTACGCCATGACCGGCTGGCGCATCGGCTACGCCGCCGGGCCGCCCGAACTCATCAAGGCGATGGAGATGCTGCAGGGGCAGCAGACCTCGGGCGCGTGCTCGATCGCGCAATGGGCCTCGGTCGAGGCGCTGAACGGCCCGCAGGATTTCATCGCGGAGCGCCGCAAGATCTTCGAGGAACGGCGCGATCTCGTCGTCTCGATGCTGAATCAGGCCAAATTTCTGCGCTGTCCGCAGCCGGAGGGCGCGTTTTACGTCTATCCCTCCTGCGCGGAGGCGATCGGCAAACGGGCGCCGGACGGCAGGCTGATCGCCTCGGACGAGGATTTCGTCTCGGCTCTGCTGGACAGTGAGGGGGTCGCCGTGGTGCAAGGTTCCGCCTTCGGCCTTGGGCCGAACTTCCGCATCTCCTATGCGACCTCGAACTCTATGCTTGAAGACGCCTGCGCAAAAATCCAGCGCTTTTGCGCGAGCCTTGGCTGAGATCCGTCGCAGTCGGCGGAACCGGCAAAAAGCCGTTGTGCGATGGCGCCGAGTCTGGTTTGCTGAATAGATGCATGCATGACCGGCCGGCGATTGGAGTCTCCATGTTGAGGGATGATACGGGCGATGGCGGACGCAGGCCCTCGCGCAATGTCCTCGGACAGCCTCTGGCGAGCTGCTCCCGCGATCCCTTGACGGGGTTTTTTCGCAATGGCTGCTGCGATACGGCGGCCGAGGACCTCGGCAGCCACACCGTCTGCATCGTCGCGACGGAGGCGTTCCTGAGTTTCTCCAAGTCGCGCGGCAATGATCTGTCGACGCCGCTCCCGGCCTTTGGGTTTCCCGGCCTCAAGCCGGGCGACCGCTGGTGTCTTTGCGCGCCGCGCTGGCAGGAGGCCTTCGAGGCCGCCGCCGCGCCCCGCGTCGTGCTGCAGGCGACCCATGAGGGCGCGCTCGCACACTGCGCGCTCGCCGATCTCAAGCGCTATGCGATGGACTTATCCTGAGCCGAGGGCGGGCGGTCCGAACGCCAGAATCTCGTTCGTATAGGTCTCGTTGACCTCCGAAAAGGGGCGGCGATTGTCGCCATAGACCAATGCGCGGTGCTGAAAAAGCCGCCACGGGATGGCGAGTTCAAAGCCCGGCTGGTCGAGCGCGGCGGAGAGATCTTCCGGGCGCCAGAAAACCTCGACCGCGAAAGTCTCGCGAACGGGGTTCAAAGCCGTCACGGCGCGGCCGAACGGCGTATCGCTCTCGGCGAGAACCTTGCGGATCTCCGCCGTCAGCCGGCTTGGCACGTACCAGTTCTCGGCTTCGGACAGAACGCGCTCGCCGCAGGCGAGTTCGACGCGGCGATAGACGACGCGCTCGCGGCGCCCGACCTCCAGCCTCTCGCGCTGCTCCGCCGAGGCCGGCTTGTTGACGCCGGCGACGCGCCGCGCGCGGATCGCCGCATCTCCCGCCGATGGGCGCTCGAGGCGCCATTGCTCCAGCGTCGAAGTCGCGCTGTGCGAGGCAAGCAGCCTCGCGTTCAGCGTCTGCAGCGAGGCGAAGGCCTGCGCCTGTCTTGTCGCGGGCGACGGCGGCGATTGTCGCGCCGGGAGTTCGCCTGCCGATATCGCCGCGCCCT
>Ga0181523_10004283_pt1 | contig 12395 bp, 9 predicted proteins | sample PEATcosm2014_Bin_43_FD_119752 | JGI IMG/M metagenome (GOLD analysis project Ga0181523, IMG submission 119752) | Peatland microbial communities from MTU Mesocosm Facility, Houghton, MI, USA - PEATcosm2014_Bin05_30_metaG | ecosystem: Environmental > Terrestrial > Soil > Wetlands > Peat | place... | reverse complement strand
GGTTGCAGCATTGAGCGCCTCGACATTCGCCGCGGCGATGCTCAGGAACTGCTCCTCGGTGGCGTCCTGATATCCCGTATGCCTCGACATGGCCAGATCGGGGCAATCGAGTTGCAGCTGAAAGCCGCTCGCTGCGATGGCTTCATATTCCGGTTGCATCGCGACCACCAGATCGGCCAAGTACGCCTCATGACTGGGGTAGAACGCGTTCGGCTGAAACGCCGTGATCAGCCCGGGGGAGGCGGCATTCATGAAGCCCTGGACCTTGCGGCCCTGCATTGCCTGCGCAAAGCGTCGAATGTCATCCAGGCAGGGCTGAAAGTTGAGAAGCTTGACGGTGCCGACGCAACTCCTGCGCACGAACTCCTGATCGCCCATGATCGCAGCCAGTTTTCTTCTGAGCTCCGGCAGTGCCGCCAGATCGAGCGCAGGCTTGCGGGTCACGCTTCCGCCGAAGCCCGACAGACGCTCGGTGACGTAGGTCGAATAGCCCACTTTGCCCAGCTCGCCGTCGCTGACGATCGATACGCCGGATGCTTCCTGCTTGCCGACAGCATCGACGACGGCTGCCTGTACGATGCGATCGAACGCTGCGGCGTCATAGGGCTTGCCCTGGTCGCGGGCGAGCAACAGCGGTACCAGCTCGTTGCCCCGCGGCAGGCTACCGACGTGGGTGGTCAGGATATGCGGCATGAAATTTCGTTGAGTCCCGCGGGCGGACAGGTTTTCCGAGCAGGGCGCCCGTTCATGGGGCCCCTGATACGTGATTTCGGAGATACTGCGCCGGTGCGGCGGCCGCGCGCAAGGGCGCCGTCAGGCTCGGGGTGACGGGTCGAGTACCCGGGCCTACACTCAATGGCGGCAGCTAACGCATGGGGAGAAGTTATGTCCCCTCGGGGCGCTAAATTCCTCCTGGAGCGACGAGTTCTGCACTGTGATCCGCACAGTCCGTTCATCAGGTGAGTACACTGCGCCCAGATCAGGAGAGCACTTATGAGCACGCCGGTCACTCCCCGGGGTTTCCCACTGCCGAGCTCGCTGAAAGTGGTTCCGGGTACGGAACGCGCGCAGGCCGCGTATCCGTACTATATGCAATTCGATGAGACGGACGACAAGCGCTTCTGGTTCTACAACTCGATGCACTTTCCGGAGCCGATGTCTGCGTTCGACATGGTCACAGCAGAGGCGGCCTACTGCGCGCTGGGCTCATCGAACACGCGCGTTCACAGCCTACCCACGACCTTGGGTATCGATTACCGCATCATCAACGGGCGCGTGTACATCGGCGGCAATGCCGTCACCGACCCGACCGAGATCGCGCGCCGAACGGAAGAGTTTCAGAAGCGCGCCTTCTATTATTACGCGAATTGGGAACGGCTCTACGCGCAGTGGCGCCAGAAGATGATGCAGCTCATACGGGACGCGCAGGCGCTGCCCAAGCTCGAACTGCCGGAGTTCGAGCCATTGGCCCATGTACACGCCGGGCGTGGCGTCGCGTCCAATCATTACCTGCTCGAAACGTACCAGAAGACCCTCGAAGGCTACTTCAGGATGTGGCATCACCACTTCGAATTCCTGTTGCTGGGCTATGGCGCCTATCTCACGTTTTTTGGTTTCTGCAAGAAAGCTTTTCCCGAGATCACCGACCAGACCATCGCCCGCATGGTGGCCGGCATCGAAGCGGAGATCTTCCGTCCTGATGACGAACTGCGGCGCCTGGCGCGCCGCGCTGTCGAGCTCGGGGTGGATGAGAAATTTCAGCAGCAGGTGTCGGCCAACGACATCATCCGGACGCTCCAGCAGTTGGGGGAGCCGGGCCGCGCGTGGCTCGAGGAGCTCGAGATCTCGCGGGACCCATGGTTCAACATCAATGTCGGCGATGGGTTTTACCACTATCACCGCGCGTGGAACGACGATCTGTCGATGCCCTTTGCGTGTCTGCCTGAGTACATCAGACGGGTGAAGTCCGGAGAGTCGCTGGAGCGTCCGATCGAGAGACTTCAAGCGGAACGTCAGGAGCTCATCGAGGGTTATCGGGAACTGTTGAACACGGACGAGGATCGCGCCGCCTACGACCAGATGATCGCGCTCGCGCACCGCGTGTTCCCGTATGTCGAGGGACATAAGTTCTATTGCGAGCACTGGTACACGAATCTCTTCTTCAACAAGATCCGCGAATTCGGGGCGCTCCTGTCCGCGCACGGCTTCTTTCCGGGTACCGAGGATGTGTTTCAGCTCACACGTTATGAATTGGAGATGGCGATCATCGATCTCATGACCTCCTGGTCCAACGGCTCGGCGCCTCGTGGACCGTCGCATTGGGCGAAGATCGTGGCCGAGCGGCGCGCGGCAATTGCAGAGTGGGCCAAGCATGTCACGCCGCCCGCGCTCGGGCCGGTACCTGACGTCATCGATGATCCGGCCATCGTCATGCTCTGGGGCATTACCCGCGAGAGCCTCAATACCTGGCTGGCGGCGGACAGCGGCACGGATAGCAACGAGGTGCGGGGTTTTGCGGCATCCAGTGGAGTGGCCGAAGGGCCCGCTCGGATCGTGAAATCGGCTGACGAAATCTCTCGTCTGAAACAGGGGGATATTCTGGTCTGCCAGATCACGAATCCGACCTGGGCGCCGATATTTCAAACAATTGTCGCTGCCGTGTCGGACATTGGTGGCTCGATGAGTCATGCCGCAATCGTAGCGCGCGAGTACGGTCTGCCCGCGGTCGTTGGAACAGGCAATGCCACGGCGCGAATCAAGGACGGTCAACGGATCCGCGTCGACGGCGGGCGCGGTGTCGTGACGATCCTCGAGTAGAGTGCGATGGCGTCGACGGCAGTGATCGGCTGGTTCGCCGATATCGGACTGGATGACAGGCCCCACGTTGGCGGCAAGGGCGGGAGCCTCGGTGAGCTGCAACGAGCGGGCATCGCGGTGCCTCCAGGTTTCGTCGTCAAGACCGGCGCGTTCGAACGCTTTATTCGCGCTCTGGAATGTCACTCCCCGGTACGCTTGCGAGTCGCAGCGCTGAGCGGTGAGGATCTTGCGGCGACCATGGCCTGCTGCGCAGAGATTCGCGCCCGGGTGGAAGCCGAAGAGTTGCCAGCCGAGGTACTCGATGAGGTCTCGGCGGCGCACACAGCTCTCTGCGGCGGCGATAGCCAGACACCCGTGGCGGTGCGTTCATCGGCAACGACGGAGGACGCGGTCGATGCCAGTTTCGCGGGCCTGCAGGATACTTATCTGTGGGTCACGAACCTGATTCAAACGCTGCAACGCGTCCGCGCCTGCTGGGCGAGCTTGTATTCGGTTGAGTCCGTTACCTACCGCCGCAGGCGTGGTCTGCCGGAAGAGAGCGTGGCCATGGCGGTCGTCGTGCAGAAAATGGTGAATGCACGAACGGCCGGCGTGATGTTTACGCGCAGCCCGATCACCGGCGATCGCTCGGTGCTGACGGTGGAGGGCTCGTGGGGATTGGGCTCGGCGGTAGTGGGCGGAGAGGTGACGCCGGACCGCTGGGTGCTCGGCAAGGTCGCTGGCGAGATCTCAGTACGCGAGATCTCGGAGAAGCTCGTGCAGCATGTGCCGATCGCGACCGGAGGAATCGAGACGGTTGCCGTCGCCGAGAATCAGCGGCGCGCTCCCTGCATGAGCGATGAGGAGCTGCAGGCTCTCAGGGCGGTCGCCCGGAAGGTCGAACGCCACTATGGCCGGCCGCAGGACATCGAATGGGCGGTCGAACAGCGCACCAACTCGATTCTCCTGCTGCAAAGTCGCCCGGAGACGGTGTGGTCGGCAAAGGAGTCCATACCGGTTGCACGTCCCGCCGAGAATCCGCTGACGCACGTAATGTCCATTTTTGGGGGTAAACGGTGAGTCTTACCGCCGCGGAAGTAGCGGAACTGATGCGACTCGTGGAGCAATCCAGCTTCGATGAGCTCACACTGGAGATGAATGGCATCAAGCTCAGTCTGAGGCGCGGCAGCGCACCGGAAAGTTCCTCCAACCAAGCCGCACCCGTGCCGACGATCGGCGGAGCGAAAACTCCAGACGCTCGCCCGCCGCCATCAGTGACGGCCGACCCGAACGTGCACGAGGTCGCCTCGCCGTTGCTGGGCACGTTCTATCGTGCTCCCAAGCCAGGCGCACCGCCGTTCGTTGAAGTGGGAGCGCAAGTTGAGGTGGATTCGGTCGTCGCCATCATCGAGGTCATGAAGCTCATGAACACCGTGCGAGCCGGAGCGCGCGGTACGGTGACCGAAATTCTCATCGCCGACGGGCAGCTCGCAGAGTACGGTGAGACGCTCATGCGCGTACGCAAATCGGGCTGATCCTCTGCCGATGCGCCGGGTGCTCATCGCCAACCGTGGAGAGATTGCCGCGCGCATCATTCGCACGTGCCGGGAGCTTCACATTGAAACGGTTCTCGCGACATCGGCGGCGGATCGTGACAGCCTGCCTGCGCGTCTCGCCGATCGCACGGTGTGCATAGGGCCGCCGCGACCAAGCGAGAGCTATCTAAAGATCGATACCATCGTGCATGCGGCCCTGGCAACCAAATCCGACGCGATTCATCCCGGCTACGGCTTCCTGTCGGAGCGCGCCGCACTCGCGAGTCTGTGCGAGGCTGAAGGCCTGATTTTCATCGGGCCGACTGCCGCACAGATCGCGGCTGTAGGCGACAAGTTGCGCGCGCGCTCGGAAGCGCAAGCGGCCAACGTGCCCGTCGTGCCGGGCAGTGCTGTGACGTCGGCCGATGAGGCCATGGCGGCAGCGCGCGTCATCGGCGTGCCGATGCTCGTAAAAGCGGTCGGGGGCGGGGGTGGACGCGGAATGAAGCGCGTGGATCGACTTGAGGATCTTGCCGCCAGCCTCGAGCTGGCCGCTGCCGAAGCCGGCGCAGCGTTTGGCGATGCGCGCGTGTATCTGGAGCGGTTCATTGCGAGTGGCCGTCATGTCGAAGTGCAGGTGCTGGGAGACGGCCATGGACGCGTCATCCATCTGGGCGAGCGTGACTGCTCGGTGCAACGCCGGTATCAAAAGCTCGTGGAGGAATCGCCGGCACCCGGCTTGTCGGCGGCGCGCTGTCAAGCCCTGCAGGAGGCTGCTCTGCGATTTGCGGCGCGCTTGTCGTATCGCAGCGCTGGCACCGTGGAATTTCTCGTCGATTGCGAGCGCGATGCCTTCTATTTCCTGGAGATGAATGCGCGTATTCAAGTCGAGCACCCGGTCACCGAAGCGGTGACCGGGGTGGACCTGATCGCCGAGCAGATTGCCATTGCCGATGGTGCAGGCCTGCGACTGGCTCAGTCTGACATCCATACTCGGGGCTGCGCCATCGAATGCCGCGTGAATGCCGAAGACCCCGCCAACGACTTTCGGCCGAGCCCCGGATTGGTACATGAGGTGGCTTGGCCGTCTCAGGAGGGCATTCGGGTGGATACTCATATCGCATCGGGCTCTACCGTGCCGCCTTTCTACGATTCACTGCTGGCCAAGATCATCGCTTACGGGCCTGACAGAGCCTCCGCGCTCGCGCGGCTACGGCGCGCCATTGCGTCTACACGCGTCGATGGCGTGCGCACGAATCTATCGTTCCTCGAGGCCGTGCTGAGCGACCGGGAGTTTCAGGCGGGAGGATTCGATACGGGATTTGTGGCTCGATTGTTGGAGCGTCGCGCCGCCACAACGGAGCCCGCACACAATGGCTGACGTTCAGCTCGTTGAGACCTCACTACGCGACGGCAATCAGTGCCTCTGGGCGGCGCTGGGTATCGACACCGCGCGAACCCTCACAATCGCACCGGCAATGGATCGGGTGGGCCTCAAGGCGATCGATTTCACGACCTCCACACACATGGGTGTGGCCGTCCGATACAAGCAAGAGGACCCGTGGGAGCGCATCCGTCTCATGGCGGCGGCGACGCCAAATACGCCGCTGCAGTTCATGTCGACGGGATTTCGCTTCATTTCCTGGGAGACGGCGAGCCCGGAGTTTATGGCGCTCGCGTTCCGGGTCCTGGCGCGAAACGGCATCCGTCGTTTCTGCCTCGCCGACCCGATGAACGATGCGGATTCGAATATCGCGTGCGCACGAATGGTGAAGCAAGGCGACGGCGAGTATGTGATCGCGGCGCTGGTCTTTACCTTGAGCCCAGTGCACGACGATGCGCACTACGTGCAGGCGGCGCGCAAGTTGGCGGCTTGCCCGGACATCGACGCGCTCTACATCAAGGACCCCGGGGGACTGCTCTCGGTCAATCGAGCCCGAACGCTCATCCCGGCTGTCAAAGCCGTGATTGGCACAAAATCCCTGGAGCTGCATGCCCATTGCACCATCGGACTCGCCGAGCACACCTATATGGATGCGCCGGGGTACGGTGTGGGCGCCCTGCAGTGCGCATCGGGCGCGGCATCGGATGGCACTTCGAATCCATCAGCCGTGCGGGTTGTCGCGAACCTGCGCGCGCTCGGCCACACTGTCAGAGTGGACGATGAGGCACTGTCGGAGCTCGACAGCTACTTCACACGGCTTGCCGAGTCTGAAGGATTGCCGATGGGTCGGCCGCAGTCGTTCGACGCGGCCTATCTGCAGCACCAATTGCCGGGCGGCATGGTGGGGACCATGCGCCGCCACCTGGCGGAGAGCCGCCTGTCCCACCTGGAAGGCGCCGTCATAGAGGAACTCGGGCGCGTCCGCGAGGAGCTCGGTTGGCCCATCGTAATGACACCGTTTGCACAGATCGTGCTGACCCAGGCCGTCATGAACGTCATGAATCGCGAGCGCTACAAGGTGATTCCTGACGAGGCGATACGCTACGCCATCGGTCGCTTCGGCAAGCCCAACGTGCCGATCGATCCGAAGGTCATGGACCGCATCGAATCGCTGCCCCGCACGAAAGAACTGCGTGCAGAACCCTCGATGGCGTCTCTTGCGGAGCTGCGTCGACGGTTCGGTGAGGGACTGTCCGACGAAGAGTTTCTGCTACGGGCTACGATGCCGGCCGGTCAGGTGGATGCGATGCTGGCTGCGGGACCCGCTGTTCGGCACTACAATCCTGCGGTCAAGCCGGTGCTGAGCCTGGTGCGCCAGTTGGCAGAGCATCGGGAACTGTCGCATGTTTGCATCGAGAAGCCGGGATTCAGGCTCGAATTGCGCCGGCATGCGCCGGCAAATGAACCGGAGCTGCGCCCATGAGGGCGATGGCGGCGGACCGGCCACCGCTCGAATCATTGCGACCCATCAAGGGGTTCATGTTCGATCTGGATGGCACGCTGTTGCTGAGCGACCGTTCGCTCGGCGGCTATGAGGTACTGCCGGGTGCCGTGGAAGTGCTGTCTGCGTTGCAGGCGCGGACAATCCCGTTCGTCGTGCTTACCAATGGCAGCGCATATCCACCCGCGGAGCAGGCCGCGCGCCTGCGGGCCGTCGGTCTACCGGTAGCCGACGACCAGATGTTCACGCCCTCCAGTGTCGCCGCGGCACTCATGTCGCGCGGCGGCATCGAGCGAGCACTCGTTCTCGGCAATCGCGGTGTCGGACACGCGCTTGCCGAGGCGGGAATTGAGACGGTGTTCACCGGTGATCCACGCGCGCGTGAGGTGGCAGCCGTTTACGTTGGCTGGCATCCGGATTGCGGCATGAAGGACATCGAAGCGGCCTGTCAGGCGATCTGGTCCGGTGCGAAATTGTACGTTGCCTCGGATGTTCCGTTCTTTGCGACGCGACAGGGCCGGACGATGGGCTACTCGTATGCCATCGTCGGCGCGATTCGCCGTATGACGAAGGCGCCATTCATACTCACCGGCAAGCCTTCGCTGCACGCGCTGCGTTTCGTCGCTCGGAAATTGGGCATCCCGACGCGCAGTGTCGGCGTAGTGGGGGACGACCCGGCTGTGGAAATCATCATGGCGCATCGGGGAGGCGCGACAGCCTTCGGTGTGGCAACGGGCGTCATGACGGCGGCGGACTGGGCGCGCGAGACCGGCAAACGCAGGCCTCATCGCGTGTTCGCCGACATTCGCGAATTGCTTGCCTGCGACGCGCTTGCGGCGATCGCTCCTCAGTTACCGCCGCGCTCAAAGGATACGCGCGAGCCGTGATGGTCACGGAAGGCGATCTTCTGTGGACACCGGGCTCGGCGAGGCGCAAGCGGTCCCATCTCACGGCCTTCACCCGATGGCTCAATCGGGAACGCGGCCTCTGCTTCGACACGTATGAGGCGCTCTGGCAATGGTCTGTGCGGGATCTGGAGTCGTTCTGGGGTGCCGTCTGGGACTACTTTCAGGTTCGGGCTTCCGTCCCGTATGCACGCGTGCTTGGCCGCCACAAAATGCCAGGCGCCGAATGGTTCCCCGGCTCCCGGCTGAACTACGCCGAACATGCCCTGGCGCACGAGCGGCCGGACACGGTCTCTCTTATCCATGCCAGGGAAGGTGCACCGCTCGGGTATCTGAGTTGGGCCGAGCTGGGCGCACGCGTTCGGGTGCTGGCCACGCAATTGCGCAGGCTGGGCGTTCGTCCGGGAGACCGGGTGGTGGCGGTGCTGCCCAATGCGCCCGAAGCGGTCATCGCGCTGCTCGCGACGACCAGCATCGGTGCCGTCTGGTCTTGCTGCGGCCCGGATTTCGGCCCCAAGGGAGTGCTGGAGCGATTCGTGCAGCTCAAACCGAAGGTCATGATCTGTGTGGACGGCTACCAGTACGGTGGCAAGAGCTTCGATCGCATTCCCGAAATGCGGCAGATCCTGGCGCAACTCGATTCGGTCGAGCAGGTGATTGCCGTCCCTTACCTGCGGCGCATCGAACCCGCAACACTTGCGCCGAACACGAGCCTGTGGAATGACCTGCTCGAGCATCCGCCGGTGCCACCGGCCGAGTTCCGCTACGAGCAGGTGCCTTTCGACCATCCCCTTTGGATTCTGTTCTCCTCCGGAACCACCGGCCTGCCGAAGGCCATTGTTCATGGACACGGAGGAATTCTGCTTGAGCATCTGAAGCACTTGCACTTCAACTACGACGTTCATGCTCGCGAGGCACTGTTCTTCTATACGACGACCGGGTGGATGGTGTGGAACTTCATCGTCAGCGCGCTTTGCGCGGATGTCGTGCCGGTTCTCTATGATGGCAATGCCGCGTTTCCGGGAGCCGACGCATTGTGGAAGGTCGTCGAGAAGTCGAGAACAACGTTGTTCGGAACCAGCCCCGCCTACATTGCTCATCAACAGAAGGCAGCGGTCGTTCCGAAGGAACGATTCGATCTCTCGCTGCTCCAATCCGTGACGCTCGCGGGCTCACCGGTAACCGCGGAGTGCATGCAATGGGTGTACGACAACGTGAAGCGCGATCTTCTGGTTGCGTCCGGAAGCGGGGGAACGGACTGTTGCACGGGGTTCGTCGGCGCTGTCTCCACGCTTCCTGTTTATGCGGGCGAGATTCAGGCGCGCGCGCTTGGTTGCGCCGCCTATGCGTTCGATGAGGAGGGCAGGGCAGTCATCGACGAGGTCGGCGAACTCGTCATTACCCAACCCATGCCATCCATGCCATTGCGGTTCTGGGACGACCCGGGCGATAAACGGTATCTCGATTCCTACTTCGATCGTTATCCGGGCGTGTGGCGCCACGGCGACTTCGTTCGCTTCAACGCGCGCGGCGGCGCGTTCGTGCTCGGACGCTCGGACGCCACGCTCAACCGACACGGTGTGCGCATTGGCACCGCTGAAATCTATCGGTCGCTTGCGACGCTGGAGGAGATCGAAGACGCCATTATCGTCAATCTCGACCTCCCCGGCGGCCGGTTCTTCATGCCGCTGTTCGTGAAGCTGCACGGGAGCCGTATGCTGGATGAGCCCACGCGCGAACGCATCCGCGCTCGTCTTCGCAGCGACTACTCACCGCGCCACGTTCCCGACAAAATCTATCAGATCGACGCCGTTCCAATCACACTTACGGGCAAGAAGCTCGAGGTGCCCGTCAGACGGATCCTGATGGGAGTGCCTGCAGACAAGGCGGCGAACCGCGCGGCCCTGGCCAACCCGGCATCGCTCGATTTCTTCATCGACTACGCCAGGAACCAGACTGACTACTGAGGGCCTCGTTAGTCGTCAGATCCCGATGGCCGTCGACCCGCTATCATCGCGAGCAGCGCCGGATCGAGCTTCTCGGGCATCGCAGCGATCAGGGCTGAATGTCGACCCTCCGCCATCTGTTTCCACTCGCCGTGGGTGATGATGTAGAGCTCATCGTTGAGCATTGCTTTGAGAACAAGCGCGCCGACCTCCGCCGGCTCCATCATGCTCGGGAACGGCACGTACGTACCCCCGGCATTCTCAACCGCGCGGAAGGCATCCCCAACACTGAATTGCGGGGGACGATTTCTGGTCAGCTCGTGGATGTTGGTTCTGACCGGGCCGGGACAGAGCACCGAGACGCCGATGTTCTCCTGCGCGAGTTCCGCGCGAATTCCCTCCGACAGGGTCACCACTGCAGCCTTGGCGGCCTGATAGATGACGTATTGCGCAGGCATCGGAACGAGAGCTGCAAGCGATGCCGTATTGATGATGTGGCCGCCTTCGCCATGCGAGCGGATGCGCGGCAAGAAGGTCTGCAGCCCATTGATCACGCCACCGAGATTGACCGCAAGACCGAAATCCCAGTCGGCATAGGTGATGCCGCTGAAGGGGCCCTGGATACCGACTCCGGCGTTGTTCACGAGCACGTGCAGCTTGCCGAACACCTGCGCGGTTTCCTCGGACGCCGCCGCCATTGCGGCGCGGTCGGTTACATCGAGGCGGACCGCGTGCACGTGTCGTGACTGTCGGCGCCTGGCGAAGGCAGCCAGTGCATCGTCAATGTGATCCTGGCGCAAATCGGCGAGCACCACATTCATTCCGGCGTCGACAAACGCAGCCGCTATTCCGAGGCCGATTCCGCTTGCTCCCCCGGTGATAAACGCCGTCTTGTCCTGTGTCGTCTTCATCTACATCGCCTGAGTCGAGCCCTCAGATACGAGCCAGCTCGAACCCGCGGTTGTCGTCAAGGGTGAACCTGCTGTCCGCGACCTGCCGCAGCCACTCACAGGTACGCAGATAGCCTCCGAAACAAAAGAAATGCAGACCTGCGAAATCGGTCGCTTTGGCGACGAGCGCTTCCGCCAGCGAACGCATCACGGACTGCGGCCCGTGATCGCCGATGATCTTCACGAGAGAGGTCGGTCGGGCGCCCAAGGCCCGGACTGAGGGACCGACACCGCAGCGCAGAGCGAACTTGAACAGCGTCGCGATCCGGGCCGGACCCGCAAGGCCCCCGACGATGCGGCACACGACCCCGTTGGCGCGAAGCTCGCTCACCCAATCGATGAATGGCGGGGCGTCGAAGAACATCTGCGTTACGAGACTGACGTCCAGACCTGCCCGATCAGCCAGCTCCACTTTCTCGAGTTCCGCGCGCCGGATTTCGTCGAGCGCGACCTTTGGATGGCCTTCCGGATGACCCGCCAGCGAAACGCGATGCAATCCGTGCTCCGTCAGAATCCCGCTTCGCAAGACCTCAGCGGCGCACAGAAAGGGGCCAGACGGCTGTGCGTAGTCGCCCGCGATCAGAAGTGCCTCACTGATCTGTGCCTGGCGGACCAGCCCGCGCAGGATGCCCGACAGCTGCTGCGCCGATTCGAGCAGACGCACCGGAACATGCGGCACGGGATCGTATCCCGCAGCTTTCACCGCGCGACATGCTTCTTCCGTCTGCGCCCAGGTCTGCTTGGGCAGAAAGCTCACGTAGATGCGCTTGCCGGTTGTCAGAAAGCGACGGCTGCCTTCAAGATCCTTCAGGTCATGGTAATTCAGCTCGATCGTGGCCTCGCGAGCCATCTGAGCAATCAAAGGCACGGTCAATGCACCGTTGTCCATTGCCAGCTGTCGCCGAGGTTCGTTGGTCATGACGCCCTTCGCTGTTATCTTCGATCAGTGCCCGAGCGCCAGCCCTGGTGGTAGGTTTCACGGGCGTCGCGCGAGTATGGGGTGGGTGCTACTTTGACGCGTACGTCACGTTGCCGGTGATGTTCCACGGTCGGTTTGCGAGTGCCGCCATTTTCCTCGCCCCAGACGAGGGTTAGCAGATCACCCACGTTCACGTCCGCATCCACGACGCCGAGCGACAGCCCACAGCGCTCGTTGTGGCTGTAACCGGTGAACATGGAATAGCCGACGGTTTTGCCGCCGCGCGCGACCTTGTCGTAGGACGAGGATGCATAGTTCGCATTCGGCAGGTCGAAGAATTTGCAGGGCGGATTGTCGCGGTCCAGGATTGAGCCGAGGATGGAGCCAAGGTCCTCCGCATTCCACTCGAAGGTCACCTTTTTGCGCTGCGGCCGTTGCTCCGCCACCATTTTCTCGAGC
>Ga0181523_10004281_pt1 | contig 12405 bp, 12 predicted proteins | sample PEATcosm2014_Bin_43_FD_119752 | JGI IMG/M metagenome (GOLD analysis project Ga0181523, IMG submission 119752) | Peatland microbial communities from MTU Mesocosm Facility, Houghton, MI, USA - PEATcosm2014_Bin05_30_metaG | ecosystem: Environmental > Terrestrial > Soil > Wetlands > Peat | place... | reverse complement strand
CATTTCCTCGAGCGTGTCGTGACTCAGTTTGCGCCCGTCATTGTTTCTCATGCCCCCACAGAATCAATTCTGATTCGACGTGTCAAGAAATAAGTCGGTCTATTTATGGACTGATTAATAGAACATCTCGCCCATGGTGAGCCCCATGGCGGGGATCACCACCCAGTGCCAGGGCTGGTTGACTTCCTTGGTCTCGTTCGGCCGCACCTCGACGCCCCAGGTATCGGAGCAAATGGCGGCGATCTCTTTCTCCTGGCACCAGTAGCAGTTCTCGAATTTGACGCCCGGCGCATCGCCGCCGGCATAGGCGCCCCAGATCTTTTCCGTGAGGCAGCGCTCCATTTGTCCAGTGCGCAGGATGACGAAATCGCCGCGCCTGATCTCGATGTTCTGCTCCTTGGCGCACTTGTCGAGCTCGTCGTTGCCGATGGCGTCGCCGTCCTTGAGCCAATCGACGCTGCGAAACCGCGCGACGTCGAGCAGCACGCCGCGGCCGACCATCTTGCTCTTGGTATGCTCGATGCCGAGCTTGCCGAGGCCGTTGCTATCGACCTCGCGCGCATCATAACCGTTGTACATCTTGTCTTGGTAAAAGATGTGGCCGAGCGAGTCCCAGTGGGTCGCGGCTTGCACCGGCATGTTGATGGCATCGTCGGCGTAGCGGAGGTTCGGCACCTTATCCCGGCGGCCGGCAACCGCATCGGTGCCGGTCGCCAGCATGGTGTGGATCGGATTCCAGCGACCGCCGAACAGCCCGGTCTGCGGGCCGCGACGGTCGAGCGGGATGCCGAGCGCGAAGACCTTGCCGGTGCGGATCAATCCCGCCGCCCTGACGATGTCCTCCGGCGTGACGTGGTTGAGCGTGCCGATCTGATCGTCCTTGCCCCAACGGCCCCAATTTTTGAGTTTCGCGGTCGCTTCGGCGATAGCCTTCTTGCCCACGTCGATGTTCATCGGACCGTCCTCCCGTCGCCCTAGGAGCTATTTTTGACATGCCAAGCGAGTGAGAGGCCACATACCGGGGCGTGTGGCGTCGGTGCGCTGCGCAAAGGCATCGATCCCGCTCATCGCCGCAAAAGCGGGAATCCGTCAACGCCGAAGCGCGCAACTTTGCCTTACGCCTCGGCGCCGGCGAGTTGCGGGGCAGCGGCGGGCGCGTTCTCTGCCGGCTTCTTCGGCTCGAGCGCGGCGGCAACCGCTTGCTCGACGCGTTCGAGCCAGATGAATTCGATCTCCCGGCGGGCGATTTCGGGAATGTCGTCGTAATCCTTGCGGTTGCGCGCCGGCAGCATGATGCGCTTGATGCCGGCGCGGTGCGCGCCGACAACCTTTTCCTTGATGCCGCCGACCGGAAGGACCAGGCCGCGCAAGCTGATTTCGCCGGTCATCGCCGTGTCGCTGCGCACGGTCCGCTCCGTCATGAGCGACACCAGCGCCATGAAAATGGCGACGCCCGCGCTCGGCCCATCCTTGGGGATGGCGCCCGCCGGCACGTGGATGTGGATATCGTTCTTCTCGAAGCGGCCGGCGTCGATGCCGAGCGCCGCGGCGCGGTTCTTGACGATCGAGAGCGCGGCCTGCGCGCTTTCCTTCATCACGTCGCCGAGCTGGCCGGTCAGGATCAATCTGCCGGAACCGGGAATGCGCGTCGCTTCGATGAACAGAATATCGCCGCCGACCGGCGTCCAGGCCAGCCCCGTGGCCACGCCCGGCACGCTCAAACGCATCGCGGTTTCGTTCTCGAACTGCGGCGCGCCGAGGATCGCCGCAAGGTCGTCGCGGCCGACGCGGATCGGCCCGCTACTGCCTTCGGCAATGCGCACGGCGGCGTGGCGCAGCACCTGGCCGATCAGCCGCTCCAAGCTGCGGACGCCCGCTTCGCGAGTGTAATTCTGGATGATGTCGCGGATCGCCTCGTCGGCGATCTCGACCTGGCCGGGCTTGAGACCGTTCGCCTCCATTTGCCGGCGCACCAGATAGCGGTGGGCAATCTCCAGCTTCTCGTCGGCGGTGTAGCCGGCGAGGCTGATGATCTCCATGCGGTCGCGCAGCGGGCCGGGCACGGTATCGAGCATGTTCGCCGTGGTGATGAACACCACCCGGCTCAGATCGAACGGCACGCCAAGGTAATTGTCGCGGAACGTGTTGTTCTGCTCCGGATCGAGCACCTCGAGCAACGCCGCGCCCGGATCGCCGTGGATGCCGGCGCCGAGCTTATCGATCTCGTCGAGCATCATCACGCAATTGCGCGAGCCGGCCTTGCGGATGGCCTGGATGATGTTGCCGGGCAGCGCACCGATATAGGTGCGGCGATGGCCGCGGATTTCGGCCTCGTCATGCACGCCGCCGAGGCTGACGCGCACGAACTTGCGGCCCATGGCGCGGGCGATCGACTGGCCGAGCGAGGTTTTGCCGACGCCGGGCGGCCCGACGAAGCAGAGGATCGGCGCCTTGCCTTGCGGCGCGAGCTTACGCACGGCCAGAAATTCGATGATCCGTCGCTTGATCTTATCGAGGTCGTAATGGTCCTCGTCGAGAATGCGCCGCGCCTCGACGATGTCGATCGGCTTCTCCTCGGGCAAAGCCCAAGGCAATTCGATCAGCCAATCGAGATAGGTGCGCACCATCCCGTATTCGCCGGCCGCTTCGGGCATGCGCTGCAGCCGGCGCAGCTCCTTGCGCGCCTGCTCCTCGATCTCCTTCGGCATATTGGCTTTGCTGATGGCCGCGTCGAGCTCGGCCATCTCGGTGGCCTTGCCCTCCTCGCCTTCGCCGAGCTGGCGCTGGATCGCCGCCATTTGCTCGCGCAGCAGCACCTCGCGCTGGCGCTCGTCCAGCGACGCCTTGGTCTGCCGGCCGATCTCCTGCGACAGCCTTAAAATCTCAATGCGATGAGCCAGTCGCCGCATGACCTTGTCCATGCGCGCGACAATATCGACGGCCTCCAAGATCTCCTGCTTCTCGACGGGCCTCACGTCCATGTAAGCGATCGCCAGATCGGCGAGCGCCGACGGCGTTTCGATCGACTGGATGGCGGCAAGAAGCTCGGCCGGCGCCTGCGGCAGCAACTGCACCGCTTCCAGCGTCTGCGCCTTCAGATTGAAGAAACGCGCCTCGACGTCCGGCGTGCGCACGTCCGGCTCGGGGATTTGCAGCACGCGGGCGACGAAGAATGGCCAGCCGCTGAGATATTCGACGACCTGGAAGCGCTGCTCGCCCTGGCAGACCAGATGGTGCGAGCCGTCCGGCGCCGTGATGTAGCGGACGATATTGGCGATCGTGCCCATGCGATGCATGTCGATCGGGGTCGGATCCGCGATCTCGGGATCACGCTGCAGCAGGATGCCGACCTGGCGCTGATCGCGCACCGCCTGTTGCGCGGCGGCGACCGACTTCGGCCGGCCGAGCGTGATCGGCAACACCAGGCCGGGAAACAGCACGGTATTGCGCACCGGCACGATGATCAGCGCGTCGGGCGGCAACGGCGGCAGCGCGCCGCCACCTTCGGTCGGTCCAGTGTTGGCACGCATTTCAGCTTCAGCCACGGCTCGGCCCCGCTTTCTGCAGCGTAATCACGAGGCAGCCGTCGACGACGGCGCGGCGCACGGCGCTGTAGTGCCCGGCCGGAAGCTGAAGCCGTCGGTAAAAACGGCCTTGCGGCAGCTCGAGCCGATGAATGATTGCCGTGCGCAAGGCGGGCGGATAGGTGCTCACGCCGGTGATTACAAGCTCGCCGTCCTCGATCACGGCCTGCGCCTGCTCGGCATCGACGCCGGGCAGCGCCACCAGGACCAAGACCTCGAATTCGGTCTCCAGAATATCGACGGGCGGCTCCCAGGCCGGCTGCCGCGCCTGGATGGCGCCGGGTCTGAACAGTTCACGATGCATGCGCTCAGCCCGCGCGAGCATGTCGCACGCTTCCGACCACATCCAATCGCGAGCCATGTCACGAGCCATCGGTGTCCCTCCAGTCCGATGGAATGTGTGGCGTGGAGGGGCGAAATTCAACGCCCGGACGAAGGCGTGAAAGCCGCCTACCGTACAGTTCCTAGAAACCTGGCGCGGGCGCTGCGCACACCTTCGGCCAGTGTCCGAACGAGATCGGTCACCGAGCTTACGGTGGCCGGCGTCGCCTTGCCGTCGGGCCCGAGACTCTTGCGGATCGCCTCGACCAGCGCCGAGCCGACCACGACGCCGTCGGCCGCCGCCGCGATCGCGCGCGCCTGCTCGGCCGAGCGCACGCCGAAGCCGACGCAGACCGGAAGCTTGGTGTGGTGCTTGATGCGCTTGACCGCTGCTGCGACCTTGGCGCTATCCGGCGCGGCGGAGCCGGTGATGCCGGTGATCGACACGTAATAGACGAAGCCCGAAGTGTTCGCGAGCACCGCCGGAAGCCGCTTGTCGTCGGTGGTCGGCGTCGCCAAGCGGATGAAATTGAAACCGGCCTTGAGCGCCGGCAGGCACAATTCTTCGTCTTCTTCCGGCGGCAGATCGACGACGATCAGCCCGTCGATACCGGCGCTCTTGGCAGCGGCCAAAAATCGCTCGACGCCGTAGACGTAGATCGGATTGTAATAGCCCATGAGCACGATCGGCGTCACCTCCTCGCTGCGGCGGAAGTCGCGGACCAGCGCGAGCGTCCGCTTCATATTCTGTCCGGAGGCAAGCGCGCGCAGTTCCGCGGCCTGGATCGCCGGCCCGTCCGCCATCGGATCGGTAAACGGCATGCCAAGCTCGATCAGGTCGGCGCCGGCCTTTGGCAACGCCTTGAGGATGGCGAGCGAGGCTTCGTAATCCGGGTCGCCGGCCATGACGAAGGTCATTAGCGCGGCGCGGCCTTCTTCCCGGACCGCGGCAAAGCGGCGATCGATGCGGGTGGTCATCGTGCTTTGCCACCCAAATGCCGCGCGACCGTATCGAGATCTTTGTCGCCGCGGCCGGAGAGATTGACCACCATCAGGTGATCTTTCTGCTTTTGCGGCGCGAGGTCGAGCACCTTGGCGATGGCGTGCGCCGGCTCCAGCGCCGGAATGATGCCTTCGAGCTTGGAGAGAAGCTGGAAGGCGGCGAGCGCCTCGTCATCCGTGGCCGAGAGGAAAGTGACGCGGCCGAGATCGTTGAGCCAGGCATGTTCGGGGCCAACGCCCGGATAGTCGAGGCCGGCCGAGATCGAATGCGCTTCGTCGATCTGCCCGTCCTCGTTCATCAGCAGATAGGTGCGATTGCCGTGCAGCACGCCGGGCCGCCCGCCGGCGATGGAGGCGGCGTGCTGGCCGCTTTTGAGGCCGTGCCCGGCAGCCTCGACGCCGTAAATCTCGATATCTTTGTCATCGAGGAACGGATGGAACAGGCCCATCGCATTCGAGCCGCCGCCGATGCAGGCAATCAGCGAATCCGGCAGGCGGCCTTCGGCTTGCATCATCTGCTCGCGGGTCTCGCGGCCGACGATCGATTGAAAGTCGCGCACCATCATCGGGTACGGGTGCGGCCCGGCGACGGTGCCGATGCAATAGAACGTATTCTCGACGTTAGTTACCCAGTCGCGCAGCGCCTCGTTCATCGCGTCCTTGAGCGTCTTCGATCCGGACTCCACGGGCACGACCTTGGCGCCTAGCATGTTCATGCGAAAGACGTTCGCCTTCTGCCGCTCGACGTCGACCGAGCCCATGTAGACGATGCATTCGAGCCCGAAGCGCGCGCACAGCGTTGCGGTGGCGACCCCGTGCATGCCGGCGCCGGTCTCGGCGATGATGCGCTTCTTGCCCATGCGCCGCGCCACCAGGATCTGGCCGAGCACGTTATTGACCTTGTGGGCGCCGGTGTGATTGAGCTCCTCGCGCTTGAGATAGATTTTGGCGCCGCCGCAGTGCGCGGAAAGCCGCTCGGCAAAGTAGAGCGGCGACGGCCGGCCGACATAGTGGGCAAGGTAGCCGTCCATCTGCCTCTGAAATTCGGGATCGGCTTTGGCTTGCGCGTAGGCCTTCTCCAGCTCCAGGATCAGCGGCATCAGCGTTTCGGCGACGAAACGGCCGCCATAAATGCCGAAGTGCCCGTTATCGTCCGGACCGGTGCGGAACGAGTTGGGTTGCTGCACGGTCATGCGGGACTCGTCACTGGCTTGGAGGCAAGACGCGCGGCGGCGGCGCGGGCCGCGCGGACGAAGGCGCGGATCTTATCCGGGTCTTTCTGTCCCGGCAGGCGCTCGACGCCCGAAGACACGTCGACGGCCGACGCCCCGGTGATGCGCAGGGCTTCGCCGACATTGCCGGCATCGAGCCCGCCGGACAGCATGAAGGGCAGGCCGGCATCGAGATTTTCGAGCAGCCGCCAATCGAACGGCCGGCCGAGACCGCCGGGGCGGGTCGCTTCGCGCGGTGCCTGCGCGTCGAACAGCAGGCGGTCTGCGGCCGAAACGTAGGCCCCCGCCGCGGCAAGATCGCCCCTCACCGCCACCGCGATCGCCTTCATGACCGACAGGCCGAAGCGTTTCTTGAGGGCCGCGACGCGGGCGGGCGGCTCCTTGCCGTGCAGCTGCAGCAGATCCGGCCGCAACGTCTCCACCACCGCATCGAGAAGCGCATCGTCGGCATCGACCGTGAGCGCCACCTTTTGCGCACGGCCGCGCACGCGCTCGCCGAGCGGCCTCGCGGCCGCGAATGAAAGATGGCGCGGCGACGGCGGAAAGAACACGAAGCCGACCATATCGGCCCCCGCATCGAGCGCGACATCGAGGGCGTCCGGGGTCGAAAGGCCGCAAATCTTCACTATCGGTGACATCGCCTGTTCCTGCGCCGCGGTTCTACATCTCCGCGCGAGCCTTGTCTTGCGCAAGAGGCGCCGATTCCTACCGGACCGGCGGCCGCAGCCGCAGGCGCGGCGGAGAATTGCTTTCTTTCGGCACGATGGTGGGCTCGGTTGCCGTGCCCTCGAGCGCGGCGACTTTTCCCCGCAAACGCTGCAGTTCGCGCTCGAGGCGGCGCGCGGTCAGCCGCCACCTGCCTTGCTGCAGCCATACCGCCAGGCCGCCGATCAGCACCCCGATAATGAGCAACAGGATGACCAGCGCGAACAGCGGCAGCGTCACCGCCGCGGCCGGCGCATTGGCGCTGAACGGATCGAACGAAACGGTGACGACCTGCCGGTTCGCCACCGCAAAGGCGATGATGATGACGGCGAGCGGCACCAGGACGACAAAGGTGACGATCTTACGGAGCAACTTGAGACCTCGGTATACATCCTACCCGGCTCGGCTGCGCATCGCGGGGGAGGATCAATGGTCGCGCGGCTCAAGCCTCGGCCGCCTGATTGAGCCGTTCGCGCATTTCCTTGCCGGTCTTGAAGAACGGCACGCACTTCTGGTCGACGGCGACGTGAGCGCCGGTGCGCGGATTGCGCCCGGTGCGCGCCGGGCGTTGCTTCACCGAGAACGCACCGAAGCCGCGCAGCTCCACGCGGTCGCCGCGCGCCATCGCTGCGATGATCTCTCCGAGTATGGCGTTGACGATTTTTTCGACGTCGCGCTGGTACAGGTGGGGGTTCTGCGCGGAAATGCGTTGCACAAGTTCGGACTTGATCATGGGGTGCCCGCAAGCATGCCTTCGGTCATCGGGGCCAAATAAGCGGAACGCCGAGGCAACGCTCCGCCGCTCAGTTCGCGCCTGCAGGGTGCCAAAGGGCCAGCAGACCGTCAAGGTTGAGCCGCTCGACCGCCTGGACACCGCCCCATTCGTCAATGCTGCGGGCCAGCGTGCCCAGCCCCGCCGCGTCGAGCGCCGCCGCGGCCATCGCATGCAGGAACGGCAGATCGCCGAAGCGGCTGTGCAGCTGATAGTCGCGGACCGGCAGCTTTGAGTCGACGCTCTTCTCGCTTGCGAGCCAGGCGATGGCGATGCGCTCGTCGCCGATCTCGTCGATCAGCTTCAGCCCGATCGCCTGATGGCCGGTGAACACGCGGCCATCGGCGACGGTCCCCAGCTCGTTGTCGTTGATATGGCGGCGATCCTGCACCAAGCCGCGGAACCAGGCGTAGGAATCCTTGATGATCGATTCGATCGCCGCGCGCGCCTCCGGCGAGGTCGGCTCGAAGCCGTTCGGCGCTGCCTTGAGCGGCGACGATTTGATGCTCTCGACCTTGACGCCGATCTTGTCGAGAAGATCAGTGACGTTGGGATATTGGAACAAGACGCCGATCGAGCCGACCAGCGAGGTCTGCTTGGCGACGATGTGATCGCCGGCCAGCGCCGTGATGTAGCCGCCGGACGCGGCCAACCCGTCGACGACGATGACCAGCGGCTTCTTGTCCTTCAGCCGCATCAGCGAATCGTAGAGTTGCTCCGAGCCGGCGGTGGTGCCGCCGGGGCTGTCGACATGCACGACGACGGCGCGCACCGTCGACGAGCGGGCCAGCCTATCGAGCTGCTGCACCCGCTCCTGATCGTCGCGGATCAATCCTTTGATCGTCACGCGCGCGATGTAAGCGCCGGCGCCGGCAAAACCCGTGCGATTGCTCACCTGCACGGCGGCGCCGACAACGGCGAGAGCGATGATCACGATGGCAAGCACGCGCCAAAAGGTCAGCTTGCGCCGCATGCGGCGGCGGTCGACGATCAAGTCAGCGTCAAGCGACATTTGCTCGTCTCCTTCGAATAATTCGCGGGACAGTGCCGCGTCCCTTGGTGTCGGTCAATGGCATGCAGCGAGCGGTGACAATTGCGGCAAAAGATCGATGCGCCATCCTATCCGACATATTGCCGCGAGCGCGTTCAGAAGCCGGGACTGGCGATACGAACCTCGGCCTTCAGCATCCTTCCGTTTGTTCCCGCGAATTTCCGCGACACAACCAAATCGAGGCGCTCCGCTCGGGGCGCGATCTTATCCAATTCGATTTCGCAAGCGCGATCCTGCTCGCTGCACAGTCCGACGAATCCTTTGCGGTGGAGTTCGGCGGGATAGTCGATCCACGGCGAAAACGCTGGCCGAAGTCCGCGTACATGCGGGGATGATCCGAGCTGTAGAACACAACGGCAGCCGCCAGGTCGAACTTGGAGACGACCAGCGGCAGCGGGGTGCCGTAGCGCTCCCGCCAAAGACGCGTAACCTCCTTCGCCAATTCGGACGTCGGGATGTAGGACCCCGAATCGGGCCGCGCGCGGAAATTCAGCCAAGGATAGACCGGGGCGGCGACCAGCATGACCAACAGCCAAGCGCCGGCAATGAGCGCGCTCGAAGCGACCGACCGTCGGGTCACTTGCAATCGCGGCAGCAAAAGCAACACGACAATCGGGATCAGAAAGAACAGCGAATTTCCCCAAGCCGCCTTCAGCTGAACGTGCAAAGGAATGGCAAAGAGCGGCGGCGCGGCGACCAGCACCGCGCAGATGACCATGACGAGGAATGCGTCAGGCCTGGTTAGACGAGGCTTGCTCGCCGGCTTCCACCGCAGCGGCCAAAGCGCGAGCGTCGCGCCGACAAGCGGCATGGCATACCAGAGGGCCTGCTCATACAGATAACCAAGCACCCGTTCGACGGCATTTTCCGGGCGCGCCTGAGCTGCGGCATACCATAGCGAGGAAAAATCCCGTTCGATGAGCCATACGATGTGGGGCGACAGAGCGACCAGATACACTGCGGCCGCCCAATAAGGCGCGGGCGAAGTGAAGAAGCGGCCGCGATCGCGGTGTAGCAAGGCGGCGAGACCTATTGCGACCAGACCGATCAAGCCGGAATAAATGGTCATGGTGGCCGCCGCCGCGACCAGGCCGAGCAGAGCGCTCCCCAGACTGCGGAGCGCTTTTCGAATGCAATAAGAAAGACCTGAACCAGAAGCGGCATCAGGGCCAGCAGCACCTGATAGGCGTTGAAGCGATCGGACTTCAAGTGAAACAACGGATACAGCATCAGGATGAAGACGACGAAGGCAGCACGGCGGGCGTCGAGGACGCGCCGTGCGATCAAGTAGATTGAAACCAGTGAAATCCCGACCATAACGTGCGAGAGCGCATAGGAGGACCAGTTGGCGGCCGGGAACACGCGATACCAAATCCCGGCGATCCATCCGGTCAGAGGGGGATGACGACCATAGCCGCCGAGGAATTGCTGGCCCCAGGCGTAGGCCTCGGCGCTGTCCATGAAGAGATCCTGCGGAAACTTCAGGATCGCCAGAATGGGCACGAGCAGGACGGTGTAGCCGATGATGCAGATGATCACGGCTCGTGAGGTTTGCCCGGGCTGCAGGATCAGCGCGATGACCCGCGCCTGGAGCCGCCGCAATAATGATCGGTTGCGCATAGACACGGGCGGGTTGCCGGCAAGCTCGCGCGGCCCCAAGGCGTAGGTCATAGTCGCGATCACACGCATGGATAGGGACGGCGGGGACGGCCGGCAACCAACCAGCGCGAACGCGTCACCGGCGGCGCCCGGTGAGCCCCGCTCAGACAGTAAACTGCAGGCAACAAAGGATCGCAATTGCCTCCCGTTCGGAAGCGGCCGCGGCTTGCCCCCAGTGGAGCGTCTCTGCGTAAGCCGCGCTACTCCTTTGTCTCGGCCTCCTCGGTCGTTTCCTCGCCCTTGCGCTTCAGCGCGGTGCCCAGGATGTCGCCGAGCGTGGCGCCGGAATCGGACGATCCGTATTGCGCGATCGCCTCCTTCTCCTCGGCGACTTCGAGCGCCTTAATCGAGACCGAGACCTTGTGGGTGCGGCGATCGAATTGGATCACGCGGGCGTCGACCTTCTGGCCAGCGGCAAAGCGATCCGGACGCTGTTCGGAGCGGTCGCGCGCCAGCTCCGACCGCTTGATAAAGGAGGTATAGTCGGTGCCCACGATCCTGACGTCGAGGCCGCCCTCCTTCACGTCCATCACTTCGCAGGTGACCACGGCGCCCTTCTTCAGCTCGCTGGAAGCCTCGGCGGGAGCCGCGCTGCCGCCGGCGGCAAGTTGCTTGATGCCGAGCGAGATTCGCTCTTTCTCGACGTCGACGTCGAGCACTTGCGCCTTGACCTTGTCGCCCTTCTTGTACTCCTCGATGACCTGCTCGCCGGGCCGTTTCCAGTCGAGATCGGAGAGGTGCACCATGCCGTCGACGTCGCCGTCGAGGCCGAGGAACAGGCCGAATTCGGTCTTGTTCTTGACCTCGCCCTCGACGATCGAGCCGGCGGGATATTTCTCCAGAAACACCTCCCAGGGATTGCGCATGGTCTGTTTGAGGCCGAGCGAGATACGGCGCTTGACGGGATCGACCTCGAGCACCTGCACTTCGACCTCCTGGGAGGTCGAGACGATCTTTCCGGGATGCACGTTCTTCTTGGTCCACGACATTTCCGAGACGTGGATCAGCCCCTCGATGCCGGGCTCGAGTTCGACGAAGGCGCCGTAATCGGTGATGTTGGTGACGCGGCCCTTGAAGCGGGCGCCAACCGGATATTTCGCCTCGATGCCCTGCCACGGATCGTCGAGCAGCTGCTTCATGCCGAGCGAGATGCGGTGGGTCTCGTGGTTGATCTTGATGATCTTGACCTTGACCTGCTGACCGATATTGAGGACCTCGGACGGGTGATTGACGCGCCGCCAGGCGATGTCGGTGACGTGGAGCAGGCCGTCGATGCCGCCCAGGTCGACGAACGCGCCGTAATCGGTGATGTTCTTGACCGCACCGTCGATGACCTGTCCCTCTTCGAGGTTCTGCACCAGCTCCTGGCGTTGCTCGGCCCGCGTCTCTTCCAGAACGGTGCGGCGCGAGACCACGATGTTGCCGCGCCGGCGATCCATCTTCAGAATCTGGAACGGCTGCGGGTTGTTCATCAACGGCGAAACGTCGCGGATCGGCCGGATATCGACCTGCGAGCGCGGCAGGAAGGCCACGGCGCCATCGAGATCGACGGTGAAGCCGCCCTTGACCTGGTTGAAGATGATGCCCTGCACCTTTTCGTTGTTCTGGAACGCCTTTTCGAGCTTGCCCCAGCTTTCCTCGCGGCGCGCTTTGTCGCGCGAGAGCACCGCCTCGCCGAGCGCGTTCTCGACGCGCTCGAGATAGACCTCGACGGTATCGCCGACTTTGATTTCGGCGGCGCGGCCCGGCCCCGCAAACTCCTTCAGCGCCACGCGACCTTCGGTCTTCAGCCCGACATCGATGACGGCGACGTCTTTTTCGATCCCGACAACCGTGCCCTTGACGACGGATCCTTCCTGCAGATGGCCATCGCTGAACGATTCATCGATCAGCCTGGCAAAGTCTTCGCGCGACGGCGCGGCGTTAGCAACTTGAGCCATGATTACTCCGAGCCCCGTGAAATGGGAACGATCCCGAACGCACGGCAGCCGCCGGGGAAGCCGGCGGTTGGGGCCAAAGCCAGACGATCAGGACGAAGCTTTGTCCGGGGCCTCGCATGCGAAGCGGCGAACGGGCAGT
>Ga0181523_10004278_pt1 | contig 12414 bp, 7 predicted proteins | sample PEATcosm2014_Bin_43_FD_119752 | JGI IMG/M metagenome (GOLD analysis project Ga0181523, IMG submission 119752) | Peatland microbial communities from MTU Mesocosm Facility, Houghton, MI, USA - PEATcosm2014_Bin05_30_metaG | ecosystem: Environmental > Terrestrial > Soil > Wetlands > Peat | place... | reverse complement strand
TTGCCGGGGGCGCCTGGGTCAATCCGCGATTCAAAATCCGCGCGTCGGTAAGCCGCGCTTTTCGCGTGCCCAGTTATACCGAGCTTTATTACTCCGATCCGAGTGACTTTGGCAATCCTAACCTGCGGCCGGAGAGCGCCTGGACTTACGAAGCCGGTGGCGATTGGCAGCCCGGCTCCCGCGTGCGCGGCGAATTGACCGTCTTTAATCGACAGGTGCATGACGGCATCGATTATTACCGCACCGATGTAGACGCCCCGTGGGAGGCGCTGAACATCGACAGGCTGCGGTTCACGGGCGTCGAAAGCGGCTTGCACTTCGCGCTCAGCCATTCGCAAACGCTCGACGTACACTATGACTGGCTGATCGGCACGCAGAACACCATTCCCGGCACTTACACCAAGTACAGCTTCAATTACCCGGCCGATTCCGGCGTGGCCGCGTGGCAGGCGATGTTCGGCGAGCGCTGGATGGTCCGCAGCCGCCTGGGCGCGCTGAATCGCCGCGGTCTTTCGCCGTACGCACTCTGGGACGTCTACGCCGCGTACGCGGCCGGCAGCGTCCATCCGTTCTTACAAGTCTCCAATCTGACTAATACGAGTTATCAGGAGATACTGGGCGTGCCGATGCCGGGGCGGACTATTGTGGGAGGGGTGGAGTTGCTGGTAAGGCGGAAGTGAGGACGAAAAGGCGGGCCATGTGTCAGCTTTTGGCAGGTTCCGTCGCTATTTAGGTGCGGGGGTATCTGCGCCGGCCGACGCGGTCGAGCTCTTCCACTCCTCGTAACGCTCGATGAGAATCGGGCTCCATATTCGCGACGCATCTGGGCGCTCCAAAATGCTGCGAACGACGGTTGATCGCGCAACGGAATCGCGAAAGAAATCAGCCCAGATATTTGATTCGTTACGGCGACCCCGCGCCTCCGCGAGAATGACCTCAAACGCGTTCAAACAAAGATAGGCAAACGCTTCGAGCTTGGCGTGAAAGAGTCTCGACTCGGCGCACTTCGCGCTGAAGTCGGCATCTGCACGCACAGCGTGCTCGTCATAGATCGACCACAGCCAAGGATCAGCTATGAGTTGCCGGTTTATTTCGAGCAGCATCTTCTGCGCCTCCAGATTCAGCGAGCGATCCGCCATTCGCCTGGAGAGCCTAAAATTGAGCCAAAAACACACGGCGGATAGCACCGCCGCGACTACCGAAATCAGGGGTCCGATGTAGTCTCTCAGTCCCAACTGGGCCAGCATTTCAATATTCTATCGCCAAGCCAACGCTCAGCGTGTCTCGCCTGTCGGGTGGTGGAAGCATGCCGTCCTCGTGCCGGCTATTCCTGAGAAATGCCGGGCACGGTAGCAGCCGTCGTCGGCAGGGCGCCTCCACGTGCTATAATCATTCTGACTAGACTAGTCAGAAACGCGTGCACACCATGAACAGAATACCGAAACGCTCTCCCCGGCAGGCACTGATTCCGAAGCCTCATGCGGCGCGGAAGGACTGGCAACTGCAAGAGGCGAAGGCGCGGTTTAGCGAAGTATTCCGTCTCGCACGGGAATCGGGACCGCAGCGGGTGACCAAGCACGGCAGAACGGCTGTCGTCGTACTGCCGGCCGAGGAATACGAGCGCCTTTCCAGGTCCAAGGCGCGGCAAGGGAGCCTGGCCCAGTTCTTCGCGGATTCGCCGCTGGCTGGTTCGGGTATTCAACTGGATCGAACGCGCGATTTGGGAAGAGCGATCAAGCTGTGACGGGCTTCCTGCTCGATACCAACGTCATCTCCGAGCTGGTCAAGCCCAAGCCCGATGACCGGGTACGCCGCTGGATCGAGGAGACGGACGAATCGATCCTGTTTCTGACCGTGCTCACGCTGGGCGAAATCAGGAAGGGCGTCGAACGGCTGCGCTCGGGGCGGCGCCGGGGACGATTGGAATCATGGCTGCAAGTGGATCTCCCGTCCCGCTTTCAAGACCGAATTCTGCCAATCGATGCGGCGATCGCGGACCGCTGGGGCAGGATCTCGGCAATTGCCACGGCGAAAGGCAAGCCGGTTCCCGTGATTGACGGCCTTCTCGCGGCGACGGCAATCCATCACAATCTCACACTCGTCACCAGAAACAGTTCGGACGTCTCTGGCACTGGCGTTGCAACGCTGAATCCTTGGAGCTGAGGCGTGGCGCGGGCCTCCGGCCTGCTGAGCCGAGATTCGTCTCGGCTTTGCTGTTTGTCCGTTCGCCACAATCGGCCGGCGGTCTTTGCCGCCGGTGTTTTTGTGCCGAGCATATTCCAATCCAGAATGATCCTGAAATGGCGAGCGGCGGGGCGCAGCAGCGCACGCTATGATTGTTAGGGAATGCCCGAAAATGCTGGGGCAGGCTTCGGCCTGCCAACTCGAATCCTCGACGGAAATCGCGTCCGCGATGAAATCAAAGCCGAGCTGAAACCTCGCATAGCGGCCCTGGCCGCCAAGGGCCGTCCCCCCGGACTCGCTGTAGTGCTGGTGGGAAACGATCCAGCCTCGGAGATCTACGTTCGCAACAAAGTCAAGACCTGCGGAGATCTGGGGATTCACTCGGAGACGCTGCGGCCGCCGGAAAGCGTGACCACCGGCGAATTGCTCTCCCTGATCGAAGCGTTGAATGCGCGGGACGACCTGGACGGCATTCTGGTGCAGGTGCCGCTGCCGCGGCAGGTGGATACGAAGCGGGTGCTGCTGGCGGTGGCACCGGCGAAGGACGTGGACGGTTTCCATCCATGCAATGTAGGCAACCTGGTGGCGGCGCTGCCTGGGCCGCGGCCTTGCACGCCGGCCGGCATCATGGAATTGCTGAAGCGGTACGGCATCCCGGTGGCCGGCAAGCGCGCGGTGGTGGTGGGCCGCAGCGACATCGTGGGCAAGCCGGCCGCGCTGCTGCTGCTGCATGAACATGCCACGGTTACCATCTGCCACTCGAAGACCGCGGACCTCGCGGGCGTGTGCCGCGAGGGAGACATCCTGGTGGCCGCGTTGGGCCGGCCGGCGATGATTACGGGCGATTTCATACGGCCGCGCGCGGTGGTGATCGATGTGGGCCAGACGCGCGTGACGGACCGCGCGCTTGCGGCGCGCGTCTTTCGCGGCGCGGCCGACAAGCTGGCTGCTTTCGACAAGCGCGGCTTCGTGATGATGGGCGACGTGGATCCGATCGACGTGGTCGAGAAGGCCTCCGCCTATACGCCGGTTCCCGGAGGCGTGGGACCGCTGACGATCGCCATGCTGATGGCCAACACGGTCGCCGCCGCCGAACGGCGGGCCGGGCTATGTTGAAAGTCGGGCTGACGGGCGGTCTGGCGAGCGGGAAATCGTTCGTCGGGGATGCGCTGGCAAGCTTCGGATGCCTGGTGGTACAGGCCGACGAGTTGGGACACCAGGCGCTCGGCCCCGGCGGCGAGGCGCACGACGCGGTGATCCGCGAATTCGGCGCCGGGATCGCCGACGAGACGGGCGAGATCGACCGTCGCCGGCTGGCCAAACTGGTTTTCGACCATCCCGAGAAACTGGCCCGGCTCAATGCGCTGGTGCATCCGCCGGTGGTGCGTCGCGAGGAGGAAATGGCGGCGGAATTCGCCCGGCGCACGCCCGACGGGATCTTCGTGGTGGAAGCCGCGATTCTGATCGAAACCGGCAGCTACAAGCGGTTTGACCGCTTGATTCTGGTGATCTGCACGGAGGAACAGCAGGTGGAGCGCGCCATGCGCCGCGAGGGTGCAGTGGAAGCCGTGGTGCGCGCGCGTCTCAGCCGCCAGATGCCCGTCGACGAGAAACGCAAGTTCGCCGATTTCGTCATTGATACATCGGCAACCAAGGAAAACACGCTGCGGCAAACCGAGGCCGTCTACGCCGCCTTACGGAGAATTGAATCATGAAACTGATGCGACCATTGATATGGGCCGCCGTGCTGGTGGCCTGCTTCCTGACCATAACCTCCGCCGGACACTGGAGGCTCGCCCAGATCCTGCCGCAGCTCTCTTCCGGCGGACACCTTTGGGAAGCGCCCGCGTCGGCAGCGTCGGAGTATTCGTCGGACGAGCAGAATAATATCGACATTTACAAGGCGGCGCGTGAGGCCACGGTCAACATCACTTCCCGCGTCTATCGCCAGGACTGGTTCTTCCAGCTCTACCCGGAAGATGGCACCGGCTCCGGCTTCATCGTCAACGCGGACGGCACCATTCTCACCAATAACCACGTGGTGCGCGGCAGCTCGCAGCTTACGGTGAAGCTCTCCGACATGAAATCGTACAAGGCGAAGGTGCTCGGCACGGACGCGGGCAACGATCTGGCGCTGATCAAGATCGATGCCGGGCGCAAGCTGCCCACGCTGCGGCTGGGAGATTCGGGCGCGCTGGTGGTGGGGCAGAAGGTGCTGGCCATCGGGAATCCATTCGGCTTGGAGGGAACGCTCACCACCGGCGTGGTCAGCTCGCTCAACCGCAAACTACAGACCGAAGAGGAGCGGCTGGAAGGCATGATCCAGACCGATGCCGCCATCAATCCCGGCAACAGCGGTGGGCCGCTGCTCGATTCGCATGGCAGCGTGATCGGCATCAACACGGCGATTTACGGGCAAGGCAATATCGGCATCGGCTTCGCCATGCCGGTCAACCGCGCCAAGGAAATGCTGGATCAATTTCAGGCGCACGGGCACATTTCCCGGCCCACGCTGGGCATCACCACGGTGTGGATTTCCGGCGACCTGGCCGAAGCGCTCGATCTGCCGTCCAAAGGGGGCCTGCTGATCCAGCGCATCGAACGCGGGTCGCCGGCGGAGGAAGCCAGCTTGCGCGGGCCACGGCAGATGGTGGTGGTTGGAAATTATCAACTCGGGGTGGGCGGCGATTTAATCGTGGAAGTGGAAGGCCAAGCGGTGGAGGGCAACGACTCGCTGGTGCAGGTGCTGAACCACAAACACGGCGGCGACCTGTTGAGCCTCACCGTCTACCGCAACGGCCGCAAAGAGAAAGTGCAGGTCCGCTTGGGCGAAGCGCCGCAGCGGTTTTAGCAAAGAGTGGGGCAGGCGCTTCCGCCTGCCAACCGCATTGCGGCAATATGGCGGACCCGCGCCAGTACTTGTGGACGCGCTTTTGGTGGTGGAACGTCTGGGTTGGCAGGCGAAAGCGCCTGCCCCACCTACCTCTCGCGACTCCCTACCGCAGCGCGACTGCGCAACCGCCCACGAAGCCGGCCGACGACGGGCATTGCGTTGAGAGTCCAGTCGATTCGGCGCCTACGTTAGCAGGCAAAATGGCGCCGCGGCCGGGTTCCGCGGCGGGGCCGTTGTCGACGTCCTGATATCCCTGGAAGTTGTAGGTGCGCGACGCCGTACCGGCCAGTTCGAAGGCCAGCCCGCGGTAAGCGGTGAGATCCGTCGAGCCCGCCGGCAGCGGCGCAATGAGCAGGTTCTGCCCATTCAGCGCACTGGTTCCGGATGCTCCCCGGGTGAGCGGGCCGGAGACGGTGAGCGTGCACACCGAGCCGCCCGACGAAGTAGTGGTCCAAGCCGTTCCAGTGACCGGCACGGCGCCCACGTCGCCGGTCTGACCGGTGGGGAGCAGCCGCAGGTTGCCGATCGTGTAATCGTAGTTGCCGACGATCGAATCGAAGCCAAATAGGATGCTGTCCACCTCGGAGAGGTTCAGCGGTACCTGCGCCTGGCTCCATCCCGGCTGTGCCAGTTGGGACCAGTCGATCTCCACGCGCCGGGGCCCCGGCTGCGGCACCAGCGGCGCATAAGCCATGTAGAAACCGTAGTCCGGGATAAGGGAAACCGGCTGTGCCAGTTGGACCAAGAGCGGGAACGGCTCGCCCAACTGGTTGTGCAGGGCTTTGCCCGCCGACCAATCCGCGCCAACCGCCGTGGCACCGGGAACGTAGCTGATGCCCTGGTGTCCAACACCGAGGAAGGTGTTGTTTTCGATATCGTTGACAGCGGTGATGTTGACGCCGTTCCAAGCGATCGCTTGTGCCACGTTGTCGTGCAGCCGGAAGTTTTGGCTGCCCGCGTCCAGGTAGATGGCGCCGCCCCAGCGGGCATGGTTGCCGATGAGAACGTTGTAGGCGATCTCGGTCCCCTGGCCGTCCATGCTCCAGGCATCCACGTTCCCGCAGTCCTCGACGAACAGGCATGAATCTTCCACCAGGTTGTTCAGCACGCGGGAACCGGGCGAGAGATACATGCCCGCCATGGCCGACCGCAGGATGGTATTGTTCTCGACGACCGCCTGGCTCCCGCCGGACATATTGATGCCCATCTCGGCGGCCCAGTTCCATCCCTCATCCATCACGGTCACATTGCGGACGGTGTTGCCGGTTCCGGCAACGTGAATTCCGCTGCGTCCGGCATGCTGCACCAACCCTCCATCGATGACGTTGCCGGTGCCAGAGACGTCCACGCCGCCCAGATACGCCGGCCACAGCGCGTATCCGTCAAACGTGCGGACCCAGTTTGGCGCCGTCAGTCGAAAGTCCTGCACAGTGCAATTGGTGCTGTTCTGGAGGTTGAACCAGCCGCCGCGCGCGGATAGTCCCTTGACGGTTATATAGGACTGGCCGCTGAGATCCAGCACGGCAGGAGCGACTCCGGCCTCGGTGCGGCCCTCGGGAGAAGCGCTGTCGGGCATCCATACGTATAGCTGCTGCTGGTTGGGGTCCCACCACCACTCGCCGGGCGAATCCAACAGCTCCAGCTTTCCGAATACGAAGAAATGGTTTCCGCGGCGCGGTATCAGTTCGGATATCGCGTTGATCGGCGATGAGAAAGTCAGCGTGCCGGAAGCTCTGTCGTGGGAGACTATCTGCCGGTCGTACGCGACCCAGGCCTCCCCGGCCATCACGCGGACCCAGGCGCCGGTCAGGTCGACATCGGGAAGAGCGGCGTACGTGATGTAATCCTGGGTGCCCGAGTCGGCCAGAGCGTAAGTCATACCTGCGAAGTCCTCGATCGGCGTATTGGGCCAGCGGGCTTCGTTGAGCAGCCGGCCTGCGCCAAAGACCTGGGTGGGCTGGCTGGGCCAGGAAGCCTTGTAAATCGCGCCGGAATAGGCGGTCCAGGGCCCGGCGACAGGGGTAGCCCCGATCAGGGTCGGGCGCTCGCGCGGGGCGGCTTGGATCGTAATGGGCGCGGCGGCGGTTCCCGAGGTACCCAGCGTGACGATCTCGTGATAGTCCCCGGCGCGTACGATCAGCGTGTCTCCGTCCAGCAGCTTGCTCGCGGCGAATTGAAAGGTGGCGAAGGGTTGGGCTTGGGTTCCGGGCCAGGCGTCGCTGCCCGCTGGGGAGACGTAATAGGAGGTTGCAACGTGTGACGCGGCAGGCAGCGAGGAACCGCTGCCGGCACGGGTGGATAACGACAAAACCAACGCGGCCGTTGAGGCTAGGATAATAACTCTGCTCATGAGACATTGACCAATATGGGAAGTATGCGAAGTTCCTATTCTGCCACCATGGCGCCATCGATTGCGCACCCGAAGCGGAACCGGAGCCTGATGGCGGCGAACTTGGGGTGTACAATGGCTGTCTTATGAAGACCGGTCTGGCTGTACTCCTCGGTTTGTGCCTTGCGTCACCGATGGCGGTTCCTCAGGAGCCGGCGCCGCTGGCGGGATTCACGGCGGATTCGGCGCGTGCGGAGCGCGAGTGGGAAGCCAAGTTCCGCGCGATTCCCGATCCGGCGCTGATGCGCTCATATATGGAGCGCCTCTCGGCGCGGCCGCACCACGTGGGGTCGCCTTACGACCGCGACAACGCGGAGTGGCTGCTCGCGAAGTTCCGCGAGTGGGGCCTCGATGCGCACATCGAGAACTTCGACGTGCTCTTTCCCACGCCGAAGGAGCGGCTGCTGGAGATGGTCGCGCCGGAGCGCTTCGTGGCCAGGATCGAGGAGCCAACCGTGGCTGTGGACCCAACCTCCGGGCAGCATGACGAGCAGCTCCCGACTTACAACGCCTATTCGATCGATGGCGATGTGACCGGGCCGCTGGTGTACGTCAACTACGGCGTGCCGGAGGATTACGAGAGGCTGGACCGGCAGGGCGTGTCGGTGAAAGGCGCCATCGTGATAGCGCGTTACGGAGGAAGCTGGCGCGGCGTCAAACCGAAGGTGGCGGCCGAGCATGGCGCCATCGGGTGCCTGATCTATTCCGATCCGCGCGACGATGGCTTCGCGCCGGGCCAGACTTTTCCGGCTGGCCCGTACCGCCCCAAAGACGGCGTGCAGCGCGGCAGCGTGATGGACATGCCGATCTATCCGGGCGATCCGCTGACGCCGGGCGTGGGGGCGACGCCGGAAGCCAAGCGGCTGCCGCTCGACCAGGCAGCGACACTGACCAAAATACCGGTGATGCCGATTTCCTACGCCGATGCTCAGCCGATGCTTGCGGCGCTGGAGGGCCGTGTGGCGCCCGCGCAATGGCGCGGCGCGCTGCCGATTACGTACCGCATCGGGCCAGGCCCCGCCAAAGTGCATCTGAAGCTGAAGTTCAATTGGGACCAGAAGAAGCTCTACGATGTGATCGCGCGCATTCCGGGCACGGTGTATCCCGACGAATGGATCATCCGCGGCAACCATCACGACGCGTGGGTGAACGGCGCGGAGGATCCGATTTCGGGCACGATCACGGTGCTGGAAGAGGCGCGCGCCATGGCGGCTCTGCTGAAACAGGGTTGGAAGCCGAAGCGCAGCATCGTGTTCTGCCTTTGGGACGGCGAGGAGCCGGGGCTGCTGGGCTCGACCGAATGGGTGGAAGAACACGCCGAAGAACTGGTGGGCAAGGCGGCGGTGTATATCAACTCGGACAGCAATGGCCGCGGCTTTCTGGAAGTCGAGGGATCGCATTCGCTCGAACATTTCATTAATGGCGTAGCGCGCGACATTGAGGATCCGGAGAGCAACGTCACGGTGTGGAAGCGTGCGCAGTCTCGGCGCATTGCGGGAGAGGGACGGATGATGACACCGCAGGCGGAGCGCGAAGAGGCCCGGACGCGGCCGGACTTGCGCATCGGCGCGCTGGGCTCGGGCTCGGATTACACGGCGTTTCTGGACCACGCCGGCATCGCGTCGTTAAACCTGGGATTTGGCGGCGAAGACGACGGCGGCATTTATCATTCCATCTACGACGATTTTTATTGGTTCACGCATTTTTCCGACACGAACTTTGTGTACGGACGCGCGCTGGCGCAAACGGCGGGGACGGCGGTGATGCGGCTGGCCGGGGCGGATCTGCTGCCGTTCGAGTTTCATGGGCTGGCCGACACCGTGCACCGGTATGTGGATGAAGTGAAGAAGCTGGCGCACGACAAGCGCGAGCAGATTATCGAACGCAACCGGCAAATCGACGACGGAGTGTTCGCCGCGCTGGAGGACCCACGCTTGAAAACGGTGCCGCCGGCGAAGGAGACTATCCCGCCGTTTCTGAATTTCGCGCCGCTTGAAAACGGGCTGGCGGAGCTGGAGCGGACAGCGCACGATTTCGACCAGGCAGCCGCGCATGCCGCCTCGAACGGCGGATCGGCGCTGGCACATGCGGAGCTGAAGGACGTGAACGACCGGCTGGTAGTGGTGGAGCGCGCCTTTCTTTCCAGCCAAGGCCTGCCCAACCGGCCGTGGTTCCAGCACCAGATTTATGCTCCGGGCCTATACACCGGCTACGGCGTGAAGACGCTGCCGGCGGTACGCGAGAGCATCGAGCAGAAGCAGTGGAAGCTAGCGGACGAGCAGATAGCGCGCGTGGGCAAGGTGCTGGAAGATGCCGGCGCGGCGATTGAAGGAGCCGCGGACGCGCTGAGGCAGGCGACAAAGTAGCAGCGGGCCGTGGCGCACGCACTTCTCCGCCGTGGCGCACGCAGTCTTGCGTGCAGGGTCGAGATTCGTCTCGACCTTTCTTCGATTTACCTTTCTTCGATTTACCTTTCTTCGATTTACCGGCCAGAAGAAATGTCGGCACGACTGCCGACACAGCAGGCAGGACTGCCCGCGCCACCGCCTGGTGGACTGCGCGCGCCCCGTTCAGCCTGCCAAGCCGCCCGACAAAATCAGCGCGGCGACGGCGGCGACTTCGTATTCCATGGGACGGTCGGCGGATTGGAACGCGGCCAGGCGGCGCACGCTTCTGTAGACGCGCTTCGAACCCTCGCCCAGCTTGGCTTCCCCGCCCCGCAGATCCACGGCCTGGGTGACGGCCAGCAGCAGCATGGCGGTTTCGTTGCGCAAACATTCCAGCGCGTCCATGGCGGTAACCGCGGCGTGCATTCCCAGGCTCACTACGTCCTGGTTATATTGCTCGGTCGGCAGCGAATGGATGGAGCTGGGCCCGGCCATCTGCCGCACGGCGCAAGCCAGGCTGGTCATGCTCAACTGCATTCCTTTGAATCCGGAATTGACGCCGGGCTCGGGCGTGAGGTTGGCGGGCAAGCCATGATTGAAGCGGTCGTCCACCAGCAGCGCGATCAGCGCATTGCCCCAATTGGCCATCGCCGCGAAATCGATCTTCCAGGTATCCAACAGGCGGGCGATGTGGCCGCCGTAGAAATTGCCCGCTTTGTGCAGGGCGCCGGTTTCGGGATCGATCAGCGGATTATCATTAGCGGAGTTGATCTCCCGTTCGACCACAACGCGGCCGTCCTGGTTGCCTTCCCAGACTTGTCCCAGACCTTGCGGGATGCAGCGCAGGGAGTAGCAACTTTGGCCGCTCGACACGCGGGTGTAGCCAGAGCCGGCCAGCATGTCGCGCAGGAACGCAGCCACCGCGATCTGGCCGGGATGCCCCTTCTGCTCCTGCACCCAAGCGTCGAAGGGCTGCGCCGGAGCCTCCATGGCCTCGACGGCCAATGCCGCCGCGGAGAGCAGCGCTTCGAGCACGCGGCGCGCATCCGTCCACAAGAGCGTGGCACAGGCGGTCATCACGGTGGTGCCGTTGATGAGTGCCAGAGCTTCCTTGGGCGCGAAGGGGATGGGCTTCAATCCGGCGGCTTCGAGGGCCTCCGCGGCGGGCATCCGGCGTCCGTCGAATTCAGCTTCGCCCGCTCCGATCAGCACGCGCGCGATATAGGCGGAAGGCATCAGGTCGCCGGACGCGCCGACCGAACCGTAGCGCGGCACCACGGGCGTGACGCGGCGATTCAAGAGCGCAGCCAGCGCTTCGACCAATTCCGGGCGCACCGCGGAGGCGCCAGTCGAAAATGTGACCAGGCGCAGCAGCATGGCGGCGCGCACGACGTCGTTGGGCAGCGGCTGCCCGGTGGCGCAGCCTAAATGTCGCACCAGGTTGTGCTGCAGCAGCTCCATCTTCTCCGCCGGCAGCGAGATGCCCACGTTGCCGCCAACGCCCGTGTTGACGCCGTAGATGCGCTCGCCGCGCGCCATCAACTCATCCAGGCGGCTGCGCCCTTGGGCGATGCGCTCGAGTGCCGCCGCGGCGATGCTCACTGCAGCGCCTTCCCGCGCCACGCGCACGGCATTTTCGATGGTTACGCGGGCTCTGCCAATTTCGAATGTATCTGCCATGTTACGTAGGGTAGCAGCACCAATACTGTTCCCCGTAGCTTGTGCCGGGGTTGCCAAACCTGATGAGCCGACTGTCATCTCGGCTTTTCTTGCCGCGTCAGCCTCCAGTCGCCGCGCCGCCGGCGGCTATTTCCGGAAGAATCTGCCGGAAAACAGAGCTTAAGTGCTTTGTTTCGGATAAATTTCCGGCAGAGTCTGCCGGAAATGCCCCGCCGCCGCTACTCCACCGTGAATTGCTGGCGGCTCTCGTAGCTCTGCTTGCCGACGGCGTCTTTCACCAGCACGCCGACGATGTAAGAGCCCGGCTTGACGCCGGCTTTCAGGTCGATGCTGAACTCGCCCGAGATATACCGCTTCGGATAGAACGACTGGCTCTGCTCGGCGGCCGGCTCCGGCTGCGTCCACACCACCTTGCCATCGGGCAGCATGATGGAAGCGACATAACTGACGTCGATCTTGTTGCCGGGACCGTACTGATATCCGATCACGTCGAAACGGGTCCACATGGTTTGTCCGGCGTGGTAGACGGCCTTCTCGGCAGGTTCCTTGCCGCCCTCATCGTGGTAGAAGTGAAAGTTGCGCACAATCACTTTGTCGCTCGGCTCCACAACCCGGCCGCGGATTTCAAACGGCACCTCGATCTGCGCCGTGGTCTTGGCCTGCAGGTCTTCGGCCTTCACAACAATTTTGTAATTGCCGGAACCCGCCAGCGGTGGAATCATCACTTGCGTCTGGATTCTGGGCATCCAGTCTTTGTCTTCGATGGTAACTTCGTCGTTAAATTCATTCTTGTATGTCTCAGTGAGTTGCACGCCCGCGGGATCGAAAGCCTCGACTGAGTAAGCAATGTGAACCTTGAGATCCGAGGTCTTGACGTAGTG
>Ga0181523_10004277_pt1 | contig 12415 bp, 13 predicted proteins | sample PEATcosm2014_Bin_43_FD_119752 | JGI IMG/M metagenome (GOLD analysis project Ga0181523, IMG submission 119752) | Peatland microbial communities from MTU Mesocosm Facility, Houghton, MI, USA - PEATcosm2014_Bin05_30_metaG | ecosystem: Environmental > Terrestrial > Soil > Wetlands > Peat | place... | reverse complement strand
CCTCCGGCGACGGCTGGCGAACTCAGCCTCCGGCGACGGCTGGCGAACTCAGCCTCCGGCGACGGCTGGCGAACTCAGCCTCCGGCTACGGCAGGGACGATCGACAGGGTCTGGCCCGCAGCGATCGGTGTGGCCAGCCCGTCGAGGAACCGCACGTCCTCGTCATCGAGGAACACGTTGACGAACCGGCGCAACCCTCCAGCCTCGTCGAAGATGCGATCGGCGAAGCCGGCGTGGGCGGCGTCGAGCGCCTTCAGCGCCTCGCCGACCGTCGACCCTTCGACGCTCACCTCACCGGAGCCCCCGGTGAGTGTGCGCAGCTGGGCGGGAACTCGGACCTTGACCATCATGCACTCCTGGGTGCCGGCTCGTCGGTGAGTTCGTACTCGGCGCCCATGGCGGCAGCAAAGGCGTCGAGCGTGGGGGCGATGGTGGCGGTCGGCCCGACCGTGCCCGACAGGGCTTCCACCGTCTTCAGTCCGTGGCCGGTCACCATCGCCACCACCCGCTCGTCGGGCCGGATGACGCCCTCGCCCGCCAGCTTGGCCAGAGTGGCGATGGTCACCCCGCCCGCGGTCTCGGCGAAGATCCCCTCCGTGCGGGCCAACAGCAGGATGCCTTCGATCACCTCCGCATCGGTGACCGAAGCGCAGGATCCACCCGACTTGCGGATGGCATCGAGGGCGTACCAGCCATCGGCGGGATTTCCGATGGCCAGGGACTTTGCGATCGTCGCGGGCTTCACCGGGCGAATGGCGTCGGTCCCTTCCGCGAACGCGGTGGCCACCGGCGAGCACCCCTCGGCCTGTGCCCCCGAAATCCGCACCGACGGCTCTTCGTCCAGCAGCCCCACCTGCCACAACTCGGCGAATCCCTTTGCCACCTTGGTGAGCTGACTACCCGATCCGATCGGCACCACCACATGGTCGGGGGTCCGCCACCCCAGCTGCTCGGCCACTCCGAACGCCAGCGTCTTCGAGCCCTCGGCGTAGTAGGTCCGCACGTTGACGTTGACGAACGCCCAGGTCGGCTGCTCACTCGCCAGTTCGGCACACAATCGGTTGACATCGTCATAGCTGCCTTCGACAGCAAAGACGCGGCCCCCGTACACCGATGTCATGGTGACCTTGGCCGTCTCGAGGTCGTGGGGGATCAGTACCACCGACTCCATCCCGGCCCGCGCCGCATGGGCCGCCACCGAGTTGGCCAGGTTTCCCGTCGACGCACAGGCTGCGATCTTGAACCCGAGCTGGCGGGCCTTGGTCAACGCCACCGACACCACCCGGTCCTTGAACGAGCCCGTCGGGTTGGCGGTGTCGTCCTTGATCCACAGTTCGCCCAGGCCCAGCTCGGCAGCCAGGCGATCGGCCCGGACCAGTGGCGTGAACCCGGCACCCAGGTCGACCGGCGCCGCGTCGGACACCGGAAGAAGGTCGGCGTAGCGCCAGATGGTACGCGGGCCGGCTTCGATCCGCTCCCTGCTCATCGTCGCCGCCACCCGTTGGTAGTCGTACGTCACCTCGAGGGGGCCGAAGCAGTAGTCGCACACGTGCAACGCCTCGGCGGGGTAGGTGCGCCCACACTCACGGCAGCGCAAGCCAGAAACGAAGTCCACGGCAGTCTCCTCATCGCTCGGGCATTGGCACCTGGGACGCTCACCGACCTACCCACGGCAGGTCGGATTGCGCTCTGGTTGCCGCGGCGTCACTGGGCCCGGTCCCTCAGCCGCTCTGGATGATGACCCCTATTTTGGTCGAAGACGCTCCGACAGTCAATGCAGGTGGTCGCGGGGTGCCGAGGAAGCAGGGCCACGGCGTCCCCTCCCCCCTCCACCCGGTCGGCCCCGGTGAGCGATGATGTCGGGATGGCGAAGCTTCACGAATCCGACGATCAGACGCGCCGGTTCCCCTACGGTCAATTCGATGCCACGACGCTCGTGGGGATGAAGGGCGACCGACGGATCTCGGTCTGCATCCCCGCCCGTGACGAGGCGGCAACAGTGGGGACGATCGTCGAGTCGATCACCTCCTCGCTGTCCCGATCGCCCAGCGGTACCCCCCTCGTCGACGAAGTGCTGGTGGTCGACGACGGGTCGACCGATCGGACCGCCGACATCGCCCGGGCGGCCGGTGCCCGGGTGATCACGGGCGAGGGAACAGGCGGCGGCAAGGGCCAGGCCATGCGGTCGGCCCTCAAGTGGGCAGAGGGCGACCTGCTCGCCTTCGTCGACGCCGACGTGACCAACTTCGGGCCGCACTTCGTGACCGGTCTGCTCGGTCCACTGTTGCACGACGATGCGGTCACCCTGGTCAAGGGCTTCTACCAACGCCCTCTGCACGGGACACTCGACGGTGGTGGGCGGGTCACCGAGCTGATGGCCCGGCCGGTGATCGACCTGCTCTTCCCCCACCTGGCCGGCATCGAGCAACCGCTGGCCGGCGAGACGGCAGCTCCCCGGTGGGTGCTGGAGAAGTGCGACCTTGCCGACGGCTACGCCGTCGAACTGGCGTTACTGATCGACGTGGCTGCCCAGTTCGGCGTCGACAGCATCGCCCAGGTGGACCTCGGGATCCGGGTGCACCGGAACCGCCCCCTCTCGGAGCTGCGTCCCCAGGCCACCGACATCCTGCGGGCCTCCCTGGCGCGCGCCCAGGTGGTCACCTTCGACTGACCCGGGTCCGGCAGAGGCCGGCACCGGCGCCGGACGGCTGGACAGCCGCTGTGCTGCGGTCGAGGGTGGCCGCACGGCGCAACTCACGCCGGGGTACAGATCGGTTCGGGGGAAAACTCGCGCATCGCCGGTACGGTCACCGGACACAGCTCGGTCGAGGCCAGCACCGGGACGTCCTGCAGGCCCACCGCTGCCCGGCTCCGGCGCCGGCCAGGCACGATCAGGGCGGTGACGGCACCAACGGCCACCACTACGGCACCCGCGTACACCGCCGGGGTCAACCCGTTGACGTAGTCCTGACCCGAGGCGTAGCCACCGTTGGAACTGAAGACCGCTCCGAGCACGGCAATGCCGAGGACCCCACCCAGCTCGCGGAACGCACTGTTCGCTCCTGAGGCGACCCCCTCGAGCGAGCGGGGCACGGCACCGAGCACCAAGGAGGCCAGGGGTACGAAGAACAGAGCCATCCCGACGCCGCAGACCACGAAGGCCGGAACCAGATCCGCGTAGGGGGTGGTCGGGGTGGTGATCGTCGCCAGCCAGACCAGCCCGGCGGCCTGGAGCGCCAGCCCGGCCACGACCAGGCGCTTCCCACCCCAGCGTTCGGCCAGAACGCCCACCAGCGGAGCGAGCAGCATGGCCATCGCCGTCCAGGGCAGCACCCGGATCCCGGCGGCCAGTGGTGTGTACCCCTGAACGGTCTGGAGGAACTGGGTCAGGAAGAAGATCGACCCGAACATGCCGAAGCTGAACAGCAGCGCGGTGACGTTGACGGCGGTGAACCCACGGTGCCGGAAGAGGCGGATGTCGAGCATGGGGTGGTCGGACCGGAGCTCCCAAGCGATGAACCCGGCCAGACCGATCGCACCGACGGCGAAGGCGCCGAGCACCGAGTCGCTCGTCCATCCGTGTGCGTTGCCGCGGACGAGGCCGAGGACGATGCCGAACAGGCCGGCACTGACCAGGCCGACCCCGCCCAGGTCGAGACGGGAGGCCGCCCCCCGGGACTCGCCGAGCTTCCACCACGCCACCGGGATCAGTACCACGCCCACCGGCACGTTGAGCCAGAAGATGTACTGCCACGACCAGCCGCTGGTGACGGCGCCGCCGACCAATGGCCCCATGGCCACCGCGGTCCCGCCGATGGCGCCCCAGATGCCCAGTGCGGCGTTGCGGCGTTCGGGAGGGACCGCTGCACTGAGCAGGGTCAGCGACAGGGGCATGATCATGGCGCCGCCCGCCCCCTGCAGGGCGCGGGCCGCCACCAGAAACGAGATGGTGGGAGCCAGGGCGGCCAGGGCCGACGAGGCGGTGAACAGGGCGATGCCCGCCACGAAGATGCGGCGACGGCCGAAGCGCTCACCGAGCGCGGCGGCCGACAGGAGTAGGACGGCAAAGGTGAGGGTGTACGCGTTCACCGTCCACTCGAGGCCCGACAGCCCGGCATGGAGGTGGACCCGGATCACCGGAAGTGCCGTCGACACCACCAGGTTGTCCAGTGATGCCATGAAGAGTGCCAGGCCGGTGACCACCACGGCCCAGACGGCCCGGGAACGCGTCGCCGGGCCGGGGCGGTCGTCGGACGGGTGCCGAGCCGGAACGGACTGCTCCGGGCCGGCCTGCCCTGCGATGTGGGCGATGCGGCCGGGGCGGGCGGCAGTGCGCCATCCTGTTGGTTGTGATTGATCACTAGATTGACGGGGCAAAAAAAGAGGGACGATGGGCTGGTTCATGCAGGAACCTCCGATTGAGCGGCCAGCTCGGCACGTCGCTGCGCCTTGAGGGCCTGGGTGGCTTGTTGGATGGCGTGGGCCTTCTCCGGCATGGGGCAGAAGCTCTGGGCCCAGTGCTCGGAGACGGACAGGAGGTCGATGGCGGACATGACGTTGATCATCATGCCGTTGGCGAAGAAGCAGCGGAGGTCCTCGTCGGGGAGGTGGGTGCGGTCATGCGCCAACTCCCACAGCATCTCGAAGGTGCGGCGGCAGGTGCGGGCGATGTCGGGATCCCCCGGAGCGGCGGCGAACCCGTGCAACTGGACCTGGAGGATCTCGGGGTCCTGCATGAGCTCGAGATAGGCGACGCCCATGGCGTCCAGCGCCGCGTGTCCCTCGAGACCCGCGCTGGCGCGGGTCATGGCCCCGATGATCCGGTCGGCCACCAGGTCGTAGGTGGCCAGGAAGAGGTCCTTCTTGGTGCCGAACAGACGGAACAGGTAGGGCTGGGAGATGCCGGCCCGGGTGGCGATGGCGTCGGTCGACGTCCCCGCGTAGCCGGAACGGGCGAACTCGGAGATCGCCGCGGCCAGCACGGTCGTGCGGCGCTCGTCGGCTGTCTGGCGGGTCGAGACCATCATGTGATCATTGTGAGTGGTTACTCACTACCTTGTCAAGTAGGTGTGGAAAGGGGCCACCCGCGCTAGCGTCCCACCATGAACGGCGACCGGCTCCAACCGGACGGGGACGGGTCGCTGGTGGACACCGTGCTGGTCTCCAATCGCGGGCCCTTCGCCTTCCACCTCGAGGATGGCCTCCCGGTGCCCGGGGCTGCCGGCGGCGGGCTGGCCGGGTCGCTGCATCCGATGGTGGCAGGCAGCGGGGCCACCTGGGTCGCCTCGGCGCTCAGCGAAGCCGACCGGGTGGCGGCCCGATCGGGGTTGATGACCGACGACGGCCTCCGCATCGAACTGGTCGACGCCGACACCGACGTCTACAACATGGCCTACAACGTCGTGTCCAACGCCACGTTGTGGTTCTGCCACCACCATCTCTTCGATTCCGCCCGCCGGCCCCGCATCGACCGGCGCTGGATGGAGGCCTGGGAGGCCTACCGCCAACTGAACCGGGTGTTCGCAGAGCGCGTCGCCCAGGTGGCGCCCGAGGGCGCCAGGGTCCTCGTCCAGGACTACCACCTCGCCCTGGTGGGGTCGGAGCTCGACCGTCTGCGGCCCGATCTGCGCACCGCACACTTCACGCACACCCCCTTCGCCGATCCGTCGGTCGTGCGGATGCTCCCCACCGCGGTGGCCACCGAGCTCCTGTCGGGCATGGCCAGGTTCGGCGCCTGCGGGTTCCACACCGAGCGCTGGGCGGCCGCCTACCGGGCCGGCCTGGCCACACTGGCACCAGCCGGTGGGGGCCAGGGGCCGGCGAACCCGACGTTTGTCTCGGCCCTCACGGTCGACCCGGTCCGACTCAAGGCGGAGGCCGGTGATCCGGCGGTGGGGAGGGCGCTGGCCCGCATCGACGAGCTCGTGGGGGGTGCCGATCGCCAGGTGATCGTCCGGGTGGACCGGATGGAGCTGTCCAAGAACCTACTCCGGGGGTTCTGGGCCTTCGAGGAGCTGCTCGAACAACAGCCCCAGCGCCGTGAGCGGGTGGTGTTCGTGGCGCTGGCCTACCCCACCCGCCAGGGGCTGCCCGAGTACCTCGCCTACCAGAACGAGGTGGAGTCGACTGTGGCCCGGATGAATGAGCGTTGGGCCACACCCGGATGGACGCCGATCGTTCTCGAGGTGGAGGACAACTACCACCGCTCGCTCGCCGCTCTCTCGCGGTATGACGTGCTGCTGGTGAATCCGGTGCGCGACGGGTTGAACCTGGTGGCCAAGGAGGGCCCTCTCCTCAACACCCACGACGGCGTCCTGGCCCTTTCGCGCGAGGCGGGCGCCTTCGATCAGCTCGGGCCCAGTGCCCTGGAGATCAACCCCTTCGACGGCCCGAACACTGCTGCGGCGTTGGCGCGCGCGCTCGACATGCCCCGTGACGAGCGCGCCTCACGGGCCGACGCGCTCCGCCGGGTGATCCTGTCCCGGCAACCGGCGGACTGGCTGGAGGATCAGCTCAGAGCCGCCCGTTGAGCGCGTCGGCGGCCCACCGGTACGCCTCGGGCGCCCCGGGAAAGGCCCGCCGCGGGACCGGTGCGCCTCGCCCGCGATGCGCTGCTCACCCCCGGTTGGCGGGGGACGGTGACTCGGCCAGCCACCGGAGCAGGCCGAGTGCCTGGCGCGGACCCGAGACCACCACGTCGGCCGCCTCGGCCACCTCGGCCGGCGTCTCGTCGTCGACGACGGCGACGGCGACCGTAGCCATCCCGCCAACCGAGGACATGCGGGCCAGTGCGCCGAAGGCGGGCAGGTCCCCCAGGTCGTCGCCGAAATAGCACGCAGCCGAGCATCCGGTGATCAGCCGCTCGATCGCCGTCCCCTTGTCCACGGGCAGAGGAGGCCGCAGCTCGATGGACATCCGACCCGGATGAGCCGACAGTCCTGTGCGTCCGGCCTCGGCCACCACCCGGGCGTCGGCCCACGCCGCGGCGTCCGGTGCACGACGCCAGTGGACGGTGACGGCGACACCTTTCGATTCGACCAGCACCCCCGGGGGGGCGTCGGAGCGGATCCGCTGCGCCACGTCGCCGACCACCGACCTCCATCGCTCGGCGGCCGGATCGAGTGCGACGCTGCCGTCCCCCCGCGCCCACTCGAGGCCGTAGAGGCCCACCAGCCGGGGCGCACGTCCTCGACCACCTGCACCCGCCGTCTCCGGCGAGGCCTCGGCACCGCGTCCGGCACCACCGAGCACGTCCCACAGGAACGACGCGGGCCGGCCGGACACCACCGCCATCACACCGAACCGGCGGGCCAGCAGGCCCACCACTTCCGCCGTTCCGTCGACCGGTCGCGCCCGGGCAGGGTCGTCCACGATCGGGGCCAGCGTGCCATCGAAGTCGGTCACGATGGCGGTGGTCGCCGGCTGCTCGAGCAGCGGGGCGACAGCACGGCGGACCTCAGGGGAAGGGGTGGGCACGGGGACTCCTCTCGACCCGGTCGCCCGGTGTGCGATCAGCCTGTCGACGTCCGCGCCGTGGCGGCAGTCGTTGTGGTCGCACTGGTGGGGCTGGCCAGATCGGGACCCACCACGACCACAACCTCGGCGGTGCCGATCGAGGTGATGGGTGCGGCAGTCGTGTACGGGACCACCGCAGAGGCGGGAAGATGGAGCGACTTCGCGATCTGGGTCGCCGCCTGCTCCTGGCCGGCCACGTAGTAGACGTGCGACGTCGGCACCTGAGCAGAGGCATTGACCGGTGGCTGCATGGCCCAGCCCCCCACCTGCAGCTGATTGGTCACGGTGGCTGCGGCCCCGCTGACCCGGGAAGCATTGGCCACCAGCACGGGCACGGAGCTGGGCGGGTGGGCAGTGGTCGTGGTCGTGGGGGACGATGGGTGCGTGGTCGTCGGGGTCGTCGACGCCGACCCGGTGGCCGACGTGGTGGCCGACGTGGTGGCCGACGTGGTGGCCGACAGGTGGGTCACCCGCAGAAGGAGCACGGTCGCCAGGACGAACATCGCCAGCACGATCACCGCTCGCCCGATCGGGAACGCCCCACCTTGCCCCCCTGAGTGCGCCGAAGGCTGTTCGTCGAACTCGGAAGGGTCGTCCACTGAGTGCCAGCCTGCCAACCTGGGGGGATAGAAGCAAGCGTTTCCGAACTGCCTCGCTTTCCGGTGCCAGAAACCGGGGTGGGAGCCTCGGCTCCCCGCCCAACACCCGTACAATGTGGCCGGCACCCGGTTCGTCCCGGGGGCCGTGCCGGTGTGGCGCAGTTGGTAGCGCAGACGACTTGTAATCGTCAGGTCGTGGGTTCGATTCCCACCGCCGGCTCCATATAAGTCCAGTTCACAGCATTTTATCCTCTCCGGCAATTCATTGGCAAGCTCAAACCCAACAGCCGACCCAACAACATGAGAGGCGACATGGCGGTGTGAAATTCCGGTTCATGCTTTCCACTGTGGCTCCGGCTCCTGGTTGACACTTTCCGGACGCGGCTCTGGTACCTGGGCGACAGTGGCTCCGGTACCTGCTTGACACCTCACGCCTGATCAGGGTCCACCTGGTGCCTCCAGCCACCTCCTTTGCTGTGGAGAGTCACGTCCACAGATGCCAAGGAGGCCGCAGATGCTGGTGGAGTTGGGACTGGTGGAACAGCGTGACAAGGCAGTGTGTGAAGTCCTCGACGGCACCACCGTCACCGACGTGGCCCAACGCAACGGCGTGACCGCAACCAACGTCATCCCACGACGACCGGCGATCGAGAGGGCAACGTCTTCGCAAGTCCGTCCTGTCCGCTCGGCGGCGAACCTGACGTAGATGAGGAGTGCATAGAACGAGTACGCCCAGAGATCGTCGGCCTGCCACCATGCGGCGTCATCGAAGAGGTCCGGATAGACGCCGCCATGGATCATGGCAGCGGCAGAGATTGCGTACTTGCTCTTGTGATGCTCCGTCTTGCCGGAGAACGGGCGCTCTGGGAGCAGTCGCTCCCGGAGCTTCTCGCAGTCGATCGGATCAGTCGCCGTGACGCCTGCTTCGTCGATGGCGTCGGAGGCGAGTTCGAGGAGCTCTTCGGCGGGGAAGGTGTTGCTCCGGATGCGTAGGACACCGAGCTTCACGAGGATTGTCTCGGGCTCATCGCCACTTGCCAGGCCGGCCAGGGCGATCCGTATGGCATCGGTCCGAACCTCCGGAGTTGGCTGCTTGTTCGGCGCCATCGTCCCACCGGTAGATCGACGTGGTGACGGTTGCAGATATCGACTTTGACCGGCGGTTGGAGACCGTCGCAGGCCCGGGTCCGCGGCAAGGCCTATGTCGCCTGCCCGCGATGGCCTTTCGAAGTGCTGGCATTGCTAGCAGAGGTGGTCGTGGTGGCAGCGGTGAGCATCCGAAACTTGGACGACACGGTGCGAGAACGGTTGCGGGTTCGGGCTGCTGCCCACGGTCGGTCGATGGAAGCAGAGATGCGTGCCATCCTCGTCGAGGCGGTGCGGGAGCCAGACGATGACGAGGGCCTCCTCGGTGCGCTTGCGGCCCGCTTCGGTGAGCTCGGAGGTGTCGATCTGGATCTTCCGTCCCGGACCGCACCGCCCAGCGCTATCGACTTCACAACGTGATCGTCGTCGACACCAACGTCGTCTCGGAGTTGATGAAGGTCGAGCCCTCAGCCGCGGTCAGGGGGTGGGTGGTCGCGCAGAATCCTCATGAGCTACGGATTACAGCAATCACCGTGGCCGAGATCCTCTACGGCATCGAGCGACTTCCCAAAGGCAGGCGGAGGACCGCGCTGCGTAAAGGTGCGATGGACATATTCAGCCGGTTCACCGAGGACGTCCTACCGTTCGATGCCGCCGCAGCGACGGTCTATCCGGAGATCGTCGACCATCGCGACCGTCAAGGGGCGCCGATCAGCGGATACGACGCACAGATCGCTGCGATCTGCCGGGCCCATGGCGCACGTCTGGCTACGAGAAATGAGAAGGACCTCGCCAGCGTTGGCGTTGAACTCGTCAACCCTTGGTCGCCCGGATAACTGCCACGCATCCCGCTTCTTCGAGTCCCAGGACCATTGATGTGGGGCACCCGCACAACGATCTGCTGGGGCATTTCCCTACGCGATCGGCCAGAAGACAGATAGCGCCGCTCTAGGTAGGCTGCGCCCATCGAGGGCGTTGGTGCTCAGGTCACGCTGGGCCCCGTGGACAAGGAGGCGGTTGTGGACAACATCGCACTTATGAGGCAGGTCATTTCCAGTACGGACAAGGTCGTCAAGGGTACCGATGCCTCGCAACTCGGTCTCCCATCTCCCTGTACGGAGTGGACAGTTCGAGACGTGATCAACCACATCACCGGTGGATCGACCATGTTCGCTGTCTGCGTCGAGGAGGGTTCGGTACCTGACGACCTTCTCGGCAAGCTCATGGGCGGCGACAACCTTGGTGACGACTATGTGGGGGCGTGGGAGTCTGCCTCATCCCGAGCCATTGCCGCTTTCGAGGCACCGGGTGCACTCGACAAGATGGTGAAGTTGCCCTTTGGCGAGATGCCTGCTGGCGTCGCCTTGAACATCGCCGTGTTCGACGTTCTGACCCACGCCGCCGACATCGCGAGCGCCACCAACCAGACAATCGAGGACACGGCGCTCGTCGAGACTGCGCTGGAGGTCGGTCACCAGATGGTCGGCCCCGATCTTCGTGTGCCCGGAGTCTTCGACCCCGAGCAGCCAGCACCGGAGGACGCCACACCTACCGTGCGACTCCTCGCCTTTGCTGGGCGTAAGGTCTGATCGAGTTCAGCATCCGCTCGAACGAGCGATCAGCCTGACGGGTTCGTGTGTGCGCCCGTATGGGCGCGCTATCTCCATATCCCATGCACAAGGAAGTCTCATGATCTCGATCGTCGTGAAGTTCAACGTGCTCCCCGAATGCAGCGACGCGTGGATCGATCGCATAAGCGACTTCACTCAGGCCACTCGCGAGGAACCAGGCAACCTTTGGTTTGAGTGGTCCCGTAGCGTCGAGAACCCCGATCGGTTCGTTCTCATTGAAGGATTCCGCGATGCTGATGCCGGCGCTGAGCACGTCAACTCTGAGCACTTCAAAGAAGCCATCCGGCAGGCACCATCAATGCTGGTCAACACCCCGGAGATCCTGTACGCGGAGATCCCGGGGACGGAGTGGTCCCTCCTGGCGGAGATGTCGGTTCCAGATAGCGGCTCGGCTTGACGTTTGCGGTCCGGTCGTTCCCCCCGGACCTGATCCTTCGCGAACGGACCTCTGGCGGACGGAGACGGTCCCCCGGTGTGCGTTCAGCCACGGTCGATATTCGCCCCACTCCCATTGTTCGGGGGCAGCCGGTGTCGAGTGGCGAGGTGAGATTGGGGGACACCTCTGAGTATCGGCGCATGGAACTCGGGTAACCGCGTGGCTGGCCGCCCGGCGAGTCCTAGGTAGACGTCACACTCGGCTTCTGTCCGCCGATTGAGGTGCATGGCCAGTGGCCCACCTCGGACCGCGTGGAAGAAGCAATCCTGACGGGACCGTCCTCTAGTCCACCCCGGTTCGACTCCTGTCCCAGCATGCAGGTCCTCAGAACGTTGTCCGACCGGTGAAGGAGCAGTCACGAATCGAGCGCAGGACCCAGCATCGCCGCCGCGAACCGGAAGGCACCCGACGAGTACACGTTGCACACAGCGAAGTATCCCTCAATGGTCGTGTCCCCCGTTGGACAGAAGTGCACTCCGTCCGGCGCCCGAATGACGTTCGTGCCCGAGGGCCCGGTGCAGGGCTCGATGGGAAGGCAAGGGAGCGTCCACGTGAATACCCCGTTGGCCATGACGGCCAGGCCGGCATCGACGTAGGTGACCCCGGTGTTGGCCGCCGCCACCGAGGCGTAGAGCCGGTTCAGGTTGGCGACATTCGGGTTCGCAGCCGACGACGCGTCGAAGGGAATGCCGATCAGGAACACCTCCGTCCCGTACGGACGAAAGATGTCAATCGCCGTCTGAACGTCACTTTTGTACTTTGCGTAGTACCCCGGTGATCCGATCGGATCACCCGCCATGCACGGGGTGAAGTTCTCACCGCTGAATTCGAGGACTACGGCGGTCGGCTGCCAGGAGGCCGCGTCCGAAGCCATGGCCTGGAAGAAGTCGCACACGGCTAGACCGCCATATGTCCGAACGAGAGCGGAGGCGCCGGCTGCATTGGCGAGGAATGTGAAGTCCGGGCCGGCCTCCATGCCCAGCGAGTCTCCGTAAAGGGCAATCCTGGGCGGCCCTGGCGGCGGTAGGCTCGCCACAGATCCAGCGAACCCGGCGTCCCCGAAGCTGAAGATCCCACCGTCGGAAGCCACCTCCCAGTACCCCCTGCCGTCGGGCGTGGCCGCCATGCCCACCACCGGCGCGGTGAGG
>Ga0181523_10004274_pt1 | contig 12432 bp, 9 predicted proteins | sample PEATcosm2014_Bin_43_FD_119752 | JGI IMG/M metagenome (GOLD analysis project Ga0181523, IMG submission 119752) | Peatland microbial communities from MTU Mesocosm Facility, Houghton, MI, USA - PEATcosm2014_Bin05_30_metaG | ecosystem: Environmental > Terrestrial > Soil > Wetlands > Peat | place... | reverse complement strand
CGCTCGACACCTTGTACAGACCGCTGTTTGCCGCCTTCTCCATCTGCGGGTCGTCGAAGACCAGCGAAAACGGCCAGCCCGTCTGAGCGGCCGAGTCCGGGTGCACCAGATCCAGCGTGCGCTGCGGCTTCGCGTCATCCTTATACTTTTTAAGCTGCCAGCTCTTGACCACCGCTCCGCGATTGGAAAACTCCACGCGGTACAACGCGTTTTCCACCACGATGGTGCGCTCCTGCGCATCCGTGGTCGGCGGCACGGTTGTGGGTACTGCCGCGGCCACCGTTGCGTTGCCGCGGAGGGAAGTTGTCGTTGCGCTGCTGGCCGCTGAACTTGCGGCTGTCCCCGGGGTAGCCGGAGCGCTCACGGCTGGCTGTTCTTGCGGCGGGTGCACGGGCGGTTTCGGACCGAAGTACTTGGCCCACACCAGAATCACAATCATCGAAAGCAGAGACGCCACCAGGATACGCAATTCTGGAGTGAACTTATCTTTCTGGGGCCCGATGGGCGGCAATTGGTTCATAGGCGGAGTGCTCACGAACGCACCTCGCCGGGGAGCGGCCGGTCTTCAGACTTGCCTTTCTGTAAACTCTCGTCGCAGCAATTTCCTCGCATCTTTTCCCATTTCTCCGGAACCGGGTCGTACCCAAATCTTCCTGACAGTGGATGGCAGCACAGCAATCGTTTCAATCCCAGCCATACTCCGCGCGCAACTCCGAATCGTTCGATCGCTTGGTACGCGTATCGCGAACAGGTCGGTTCGTAGCGGCAGGTCCCTGCAAACAACACGGAGAGGTAGGCCTTGTAGAAGCTAAGTGCAAACAGTGCGGCCCGCACGCCCCAATGGCCTGGTGAGGATGTCCATTCCTGCTCGCTTGCCGAGCGGCCGTCTTCCCAGGCGGATGCCTCATGCCGACGATCCAGCACCGCGCTCACAGTTTCTTCAGCAGCCGCACGAGGTCCTCCGACAGCGCTAGAAACGGCGCTTTCGCCACCGTGCTTTTCGGATGTATAACGATGTCCCATCCCGTCGCTATCTCCTGGCGCCGGCACCGCACCATTTCGCGCAATCGCCGCCGGATACGGTTGCGCACCACCGCGCCTCCCAATGCCTTCTTGATGCTGAAGCCGAAGCGGTTCAGGGCAAGTTCGTTGGCACGAACGAAGACGGTGAAGTGGCTGGTGGACAAGCGTTTTCCGGCCCGGTACACGCGGTCAAAGTCGCCGCGGCGCACCAGACGTGCTTCGCGTGGAAACGTCAGGCCCTTCGCGGGCTCGCCGCCATTACTCGGGCGTGAGGCGATGACGTCCCTTCTTGCGGCGCGCCGCAAGCACTTTGCGGCCGCCTTTGGTTTTCATGCGGACTCTAAACCCGTGTGTTTTCGCGCGGCGGCGTTTCCGCGGTTGATATGTACGCTTTGGCAAGTCATTCCCCCTTAATCGTCTCTAGGTCCCTGCGTCTCGCTGCATATCCCCAATTTCCTTCGCGAGGCGCGCACAAGCCATCCAATAGTCATTCCGAGCGGAGTCTGCGAAGCAAGGAACATCTCCCCGATTCTCACCAGCGCGGCTCGTTTAGGGGTTCTCTCCGTCCAGCCTGCTGCCACAGTTCCGGCAGCTTTCCGAATTTACTAGTGTACTTGTCGCCCGCACATAGGGTCAAGAAAACCACGGGTACAGTTACAGGCGGGGGAAAAGTGATACACCCAGGTTCACTGCCGTCAGCATTTCTCGCCGAAGTGGGTATCACTACCCTGGGTTTGCCGTGGGCCGGTACGACGCCCGGCGCGAAATAAAGACTAAGTCTGGTAAACGGGTAGCCGGACACAATTCCGGTTACCCGACTTGGGCGCATCACAGAACTCAACGTATTGACGGTGAGTGAGCAGCACTCCGAACTTCAGAGAGTGTGTGTGATGCGGATGCTATTTTTCAGTCTGAAGATAATAGAGGTCGGCACGACCGCTCGGGCGCGCGTAGACGATGGTGGAAAGGTCTCGGGAGAAATCGTAGGCGAAACCCTGATGAACCCATAGGGGCAATGCGATGGGCGCTGTGAAGGCAACTTGCGGCGCGCCGATCGCCTTGCCCTCCTTCCAGGCTTGGCGATAGAAGGTGGCCTTAGCATGCGATCCAGTGACGTACACGAAGGACTTTCCGTCCGGGGCAAATACTCCCAATAAATAGAACTTCCCGCCGCCTGTCACCAGCGGAATGCATCTCTTGTCAGACAGAGAAACCTCGTAAATGCCGTCGCCCATCACGCTGGGCCCAAGCAAATACTTTCCCTGAGAGTCAACGTCGGAAACATCCGAACAACTGTCGACGAGCTTCTCCTGGGAGGAGCCGTCCGCGCTCCACCTCCAAATTTCCGGTTCTACTGCGGTCTCCGCCGACATGGTGACATAAATAAACTTCTGGTCTGGGCTCCACGCCGTATCTACAATCTCGCCTTTTCCGACCGCACTCATCTGGCGAAGCCCGCTGCCATCGCTCCTCACGACATAGACTTTGTCCCCAGCCAGATCATCCTCACTAAAAGTAAGCAGGGAATTGTCTCGGGTCCAACGACCGGTGGCTAGATGTCCGCCCGAAGCGATTTTGAGCCGGTTGGAACCGTCCAGGTCTGAGACCCACAGGGTACGCTTTCCTTCCGAGTCATAAGTGATATACATGACGTGTTTTCCGTCCGCCGAAATCACCGGTTCACCCGCGTCGTACGAGGTGATGTCCGTCATCTCCTTGCTCTGGACGTTGTAGGAAGTCAACGAGCCCATGGCTTTGCCATTGATGTAGTAAAGTCCTCTTCCGGAAGGGTCCGCCATAGGCGAAAAATCCGGACCTGTGCCGAATGTGATTTGCGTCAGACTGTGGTCGATAAACCTGTACTTCCAGATGTTCGTCAGACCGTTCATCGTATGACTCAGGTAAATAGACTCGCCCGGTTCGGCCCAAGTAATGTCACGATCACTACCAGTGATGTTGACTTCCCCTAAGTCCTCTGATGCGTGGCTTGTTAGGTCGACCTTTAGCAGGCGGTTATTGTCGGAATATAAATGACGCGCACCGACAATCAGCAAGTGCTTGCCGTCTGGAAACAGCAAGCGCACATTGAATATCCGGTTCGTATTTTCCGGTGTGTAAATCGTTTCTTCGTTCAATCCGGACGCCCCTGCGCGAAAAAGCGCCCCAGTGCCCCTCTTGGCGTAGAAAATAGAGGAGCCATCCGGCGACGGCACCATATAGTACGCGGCGAGCACGCGGCGCGGACCCCCGCCGAGGCTTGGGACAGCCCAGATTTCCTCCCGCCCCGTGTCCCTGACGTAATAGACCTCCTTTCCATCCACTGAGAAACTGTCCACGTACTTATCCCCTTCGTCGTTTGTAAGTTGCAAAGGCTCGCCGCCGGAGGTGAGCATGAGAAAAACCTGGGATACGCCAGCGACAGGTGAGTCGAACGCCATCGCATGTGCGTCGGGAGAGAGCCTCGGGTCATCAATTGGTTTGTTCCACTGACTAATCTGCACGATTTTGGCAGCGCCGTTCGAAGCGGTGGAGCGCGGCCAATAACGATACGCCAGAAATGCTCCAACGAGGCCTGACGCAGCGAACGATAGAGCCAAAATTAGTTTCAGTCGCGCTGGTTGGTGTGTCTTCGTCGGCCCTGACGACACCGTCTCGGGAGAAGACTCGGCGAGGGATGGGTCGGCAGGCTGATCAGCCGCTGGCCGCCTGGTAGTCAATGGATAGACAAAGCGGTACCCCCTGCGGTGGAGTGTTTCGATATAGCGGGGTGCTTCGGGGGAGTCACCCAGTGTGGCCCGAAGTTTGGCCACCGCTACGTTGACCGCATGGTCAAAGTCGCCGAATGAGTCGTCCGGCCAGATTCGCCGCCTCAGCTCCTCGCGGGTGATCAGGTCTCCCGGATGTTCCAGCAACGCTAATAGGAGCTGAAAGGGTTGCTCCTGTATGCGGATTCGGATTCCACTCTTTCGCAGTTCGCCCGCGCGAGGGTCAACTTCAAATACCCCAAAACGAATCGTCGCATCGGCTCCGTCTGCGTGTTCCATTCAGTCAACCTCGCGACCGAAGTACAGAGTGAGCTTGTGTTTAGCTCAGCGGAGACAAACATCCCTAAGTGGTTGCGTTATCAAATCATTGCACCTTGACGAAGTCAATGCACAAAGGAGACTTGCCGTGAATTGAGGTACCCATACGCCTGCCCCAACCTTGGCCACCGCTACCGCGGGCCGGGGTAGTCGCAATGAAACGTGGTCACCATTGGTTGGTTTTGGGGCTAGCAGGCCTGTCTTGCCAGGTGGTTCAAGCGCAACAACTCAATGGCCCGGATGTAACTTCGGCAAACGACACCATTCCATTTCAAGTAAGAAACAATTTCTTGATACAGGTAGACGGCCGGATCGGCGCGATCGGCCCCCTGAAATTCATACTGGATACTGGGGCCACCCATTCCATGGTAGACGCCAGGGTCGCGGGCAACTTTCCTCTGGCGCGGAAAAAGGGGAAAATTGTCAATTTCGACAAGAATCTTCTCGTGGATTGGACAGATCTTCCCGAAATTGAAATTGGCCCCCTTCATTTGGAACATGTTCGGGTCATGGTAGGCGACTTGAAGGAATACTCGGACTTTGCCGCAGGGGTGGACGCCGTCATCGGGTTGGACTTGCTGCGCGCTAGTCAGAGCTTGAGGATTGACTATCAGAAGAATCTAGTCACATTCAAAATTTCAAGTTCAAGCGGCGTGGTGAATTCTGAAGATACGAAAGCGCTCATCGTTCGGGTCATGATTCAGGGCGCGCCGGTTCATGTAATACTGGATACTGGGCTTCAGGGAATGCTCCTTTATGCTGACCGGATTCGCAAACACGATCCCGGTCTAGAGTTGAACGGCATGAACTCACAAGGTCATGAAGGGCGACTCGCAGGCGAGCAGGTTGCGCTTCAAGGAATACGATTCGGGCCTGACGAGTTGCAAGCTTCCGTTTTTTTCATTCCTACAGCTCCTGATTCCCTGCCCGCAGACCTCGATGGCTATGTGGGGCCAAGCGTCCTTGGAGCGCAATTGATTGAACTCGATTTCGCCGCCAACACGATCCGGTGGCAATGAGAGAAACTGAAAAGGGATGGAAACGAAGGAAAACGCGGCTACACGGAACCTGCCTTCCAATTGGTCCAAATGGACACCTAGAAATCAGGCACAATCCGATTTTTCGCTGAATCGATTCGGGAAAACATGTATATGCTAAGGTCTCCGCACGATTTTCCCATTCTTCATCACGAAATTGATTTTCCGCAATGCTTCAATATCGTCCAGGGGATCTGCAGGCGCCGCCACAATATCCGCAGCCAGACCCGGCGCAATCGCTCCTCTCTGCTTGTTGATGCGCAGCAGTTCTGCGTCAATCGTCGTCATGCTCTTCAGAATCTCTGCAGGAGGCACGCCCGCCGCCTTCCAGCCTGCCAGGTAATCCCATGTCATGTCCGCCCTTGTTTCGTTTGGCAGGTCGATCACGATGTCCGTTCCAAATCCCAGCTTCACCCCAATCTTGTAAGCCCGCCGTAATCGGTCCAGTATCTTTCTTGCGTCCTCTCGGCTCTCCGCCTCTGTCGGATAAGCGTGTCCAGCAACAAAATGATCGGCGGGAAAATCGGTGCTCACCAACACAGTGCCCTTCTCCTTCATCAGCCGCAGCACTTCGTCGGAGAGATAGAAGCCATGTTCGATGGAATCGGCTCCTCCAAGGATTACATTCTTGGCTGGCGCATCATCGAGGACGTGTACGGCTACGGCGAGCCCCGCGCCATGAGCCACCTCGACTGCGGTCCGAATTTCCTCCAATGAATAAAAACTCCTGCTGTTGTCGGCCACGAGTTTGATCCGGTCCGCACCATAAAAAATGTTTTCCCTCACCGCGTGACGTATTTGCTCTGGTCCATCGGCATCGAGGTACTCAATCCGCCAGAAGGGGCCCATTTCATAGGAAACACCTGATTCTTGCCCGCCGAAAGGTGCGATTATCTTCCCCCGACGTGAGAATCGTCGGACCAGGGAACAATCCCTGATCAATCGCCTTCCTTAAGCTCACCGATATGTACGCGCCATCATTTCCGACGTCCCGCACCGTTGTGATGCCAGCGTTTAGCAAGGTCTGCGCATTTTTCAATCCCCGCAGTGCGCGATCCGCACTGTTCTGATATACGTAGGCAAGATCCCAAACTTCCCAGCTCTTTACACCCGTTGTAAGATGCGTATGCGCATCCATCAGCCCCGGCATAATCCAAGAGTTCGTTAAATCTACAATTTCCGCATCTTTCGGTATTTCCACGCCCTGACCAACCGCGTTAATTTTCCCGTCTTTGACCAAGATCACTTGATCTTTGCTGACGGTTCCGTTCGCCGGATCGATCAGATTGCCAGCGCGGATGGCAATCGTTTGACTCCACGCAGGAAACGCGAGAAGCAAACAAATCGTAAGCAGCAATTTACGCATTTCCACCCCTGACTTCCCGGCTTCATGGAAGCGGCAGGAGTGTCACACGCACGGCTAACTCCCGGTAATGTCGGGATATCGGACAAGTTAGTACCACTACTCGGCCAGTATCCTAGTTGCCGCCTGTCTGATGATCGCCAAGGTCTGAGGACGAACTGGTTTGCCCTTTATTGCGTTGGACACCGGCGCTTGGCTCACTTTTGATTCTCGCATCAATCGCCTCGGACCGATGGCCGACCATTTCTTCCTCTCCGAAGGATCGGCAATTACCAATTTCCTGCGCTTTTCATAAACGAAGATATCAGAATCAATCATGCTCGGGTCTTCGCCTTGTTCCCAGCGCCGGTCTGTCTCTTTGCCAACCGGAACAAGCTCCCCTGCTGTAATTCGCGCTCTCTGCAAAAGGCCTCGCGTTGCTCCAGTGCAAGGTGTTCCATCGGGGGCAAGCGATTTCCTCTCCGGCTTGCCCAAGTATTTGCGAAGAAGGATTCGAAAGGAGTCGGGCATTACCTTGTCCTGATTTACTGTGGGCTGCATCGCGATTTGATAGGATTCGCCATTAATTAGGTTGACACCCAAAAGTGAACTCCATTTTCTGCGGTCGGATTCGTACGGGGTTATAAATATGAAGTTGGATTTGTCGAAACCTTGGGGGTATCCCCCGAACGTTTCTGACAACATGGGGAACAAAAAGAAATTGAATGGACCCAACCATTCAGGCCTTCGCTGTTTGAAGACGTTCGGAGTAGTCACAACCATTCGCAACCGCCAGCGGTAATGAGGGAGGCAATCGAGAACGTGGCGGCTTGAATATTCGTTTCGAGAAGTCGGACCTGGACAACGAACGCGGAGGTACCACGCACGTCGGCGAGAGAATACTGCACTTCAGCCGTTCAGGGAAGTGCGTTGAAAACAACGAAGATTGTGGGCGAACACGCGATCTAGGTAATGAAATCTGCCAGATGATTCGCAAACTCCTGATAAACAACTAATCGTGAGTTGGGGCTTCGCCTCGGCTAAGTTCTTTGGGTCGTTATTGGAGGTCTCTGTGGAAATGCAGAAAGGAGTCTTTACATCACCAAATGGAAACTTGGAATCGCGAGGAACTCTACAAAGAAATTTGGGAACAACCCCTTGTGAAAATTGCGACGAAATATGGAATTTCAGCGGTGGCTCTGGGAAAAGTGTGCCGTAAGCTTCAGATACCCCTACCAGGAAGAGGATATTGGGTTAAGAAGGAATTCGGCAAACCTGTCGAGCGCTTACCACTGTTGCCCGGGAAAGACTTGCCTGTTGTACAGCGGTTTAAGTTTCCACCTGCAGAGGGAGCCGTAGCTCCAGATTCAAAGGGTCCCGAAGAAACACCATCCGATCCCGAGTATCTGCAAATAGTTGAATTCGAATCCCGCAACATTAAAATAGACCCGGACGCCAAGTTGCATCCTCTCGTAAAGGCCGCCGAGCGCATTCTAAGCCAGACTGAGCCGGATGAAAGGGGTATTCTTCAACCACCCTTCTACAGAGAACAATGCCTTGACCTCCATGTTTCCAAGAAATTTCTCAAACGAACTTTAGTTTTTGTTAACGCCGTGATCTTGACAATCGAGGGACAAGGGTTTTCGGTTACCGTAAAGCCAGGCAAACACGAAACCTCTGCGAGGATTTTTGGCCATGACGTTCATTTCGCCATGGTTGAGCGAGCTCGTGTTGTGGCGCGGCGCGAAGTGAAGGAATCTGCGCACTGGACTAGGACAGTTGTGGACTATCAACCAACCGGCGTTCTTGAGTTTCGCGTGGATGGATACGATTTCGGCCAGGTGTTCCGGGACAGCAAGAAAGGTCAGTTGGAATCACTGTTATCCAAATGCGTTTCCGCGTTGCTTTTGAAAGGTCGCGCTCGGGTATTATCCGCAAAGTTAGAGGCAGTGCGCGAACTCGAACGGGCAGCGAAGGAACGGGAAAGAGAGGAATTGGCTCGGCGAATCGCTGAAGAAGAGAAGAAAGTAAAGCAATTTGAGGACTGGGTGAGGAATTGGAAGCGTGCTCAAGAGATGCGTGACTTCATAGCTGCGCTGGAAAAGTCATGGTTACAAGAAGGGCATGACCTATCGCCAGAAGCACAAAAAGGGCAACGTATCATTTGGATGAAGCAGCAAGCTGATCGAATTGATCCAATGCTGCAGGGCCCGCCGTCAATTCTTGACCGCAAGCGCGAGTTGAGTGGCTGGTAGGGGGTGTATCACTTTTCCCCTCCCTATAACCTACCCCGTCAAGAAAACCACTGGGCCATCGATTGGCTCGGTTCTAGACATTCCGAGAGTTACTTACCAGGTAACCGCGAAGTTTGGACCTTGTGGATTAGTTGTTCTGCCCCGAGCCTGCGCCAGCCTTCGCCGCCCCAGAGCGCACCTTCGGCCAGTTGTACACCGGATACTTCGGCCGCTTCACGGGCGGCACGGGATGCTCCTTCAGTTCCGTGAGTGCCACCGATACCCCCTTCTCCAACTGCGGATCGTGCCCTTGACGCCACAACGCAGGATCAAGATCGACTTCGATATCCGGCGCCACGCCCTTGTTCTCCACGTCAAATTCTCCCGTCTTCGGATTGAACAGACCCCAACGGGGTGCGGTAATTCCGCCGCCATCCATTAATTGAGGATAACCACCGATACCGATCAGTCCACCCCAGGTGCGGGTCCCGACCAGCGGGCCAATGTTCAGCTGCTTGAACATCCACGGCAAGGCATCTCCACCCGAGCCCGCATATTGATTGATCAGCATCACCTTCGGCCCAAAGACGACGTTCGGGATGTAATTGTCTTTGCCCTCGCGGGTCATGGCCGCGAACAGCAACGGGCGATTCAGCCAGTCCACGATGTAGTCGGCGATCCAGCCTCCGCCGTTGAAGCGCTCGTCGATAACCGCTCCCTGTTTTGTATTTTGCGGGAAGTAGTAGCGGTTGAAATTGGTGAACCCGCCCACGGCCGTATCCGGCAGATAGACGTAGGCCAGTTTGCCGTCGCTCAGCTCATCCACTTTGCGCCGGTTACTGTCCATCCAGTCCCGCAGCCGCAGATTATGCTCATTGCCGACCGGCACTACGGTGACCATGCGCGCGTCTTTTCCGCCCGGGTCCGGTCCCACTTTCAACTGCACCGCTTTGCCGGCCCGTTCGATAAAGAAGCTATAGATTTCGTCGCTGCCGTGCACCTCGCGCCCGTCCACAGCCAGAAGGTATTCGCCTTGCACCACGTTCACGCCCGGTTCCGTTAGCGGCGCACGCAGGTCCGGATTCCAGTTCTCGCCGAAGTACACCTTGGCGAAGCGGTAGCGATCGTGATCGATTGTGTAGTCTGCTCCGAGCAGGCCCACGCTCACGGGCTTTACCTCCGGACGGTCGCCACCCGTAATGTAGACGTGCTGCGCTGTGATATCGCCCAACATGTCGGCAAAGATGTAGTTGAGGTCCGCGCGACTCATGACGTTGTCCACGTAGGGCTGGTAGGCGGCCATCATGGCCTTGCGGTCCAGGCCATGCAGGTTCGGATCGTAGAAGAAGTCGCGCTCGATCCGCCAGACATCGCGGTACATCTGTTGCCATTCCGCGCGGGGATCGACGTACACCTGCATCGACTCGAGGCGCAAGGTGCCGTCGGGCTTGCCCGGCTCGCCGGGCTTCCCGAGTGCGTCGACAGACTTGATGGCCCATGTGCCATGGGGAGGACCGCCGCCTGCCACGAGGGGATTCCTCGGAGGAAATTGCTCGTAGAGGGCCTTCTCGCCGTTGAAGGAAATGCCGAAGCCGCCGATATTGTCGAGCAGCTTTTCCGTTTTGCGCGAACAGACGTCAAATTTGTGCACGCTCCGCCCGCTCGGATTTCCGTCCCCTATAACCGGGCTTTCGAGCAGATACAAAATGTGCGTTTTGCCGGCCTCCATGGCGTCGTAGTTCTCGGCGGGAATTGGCAGCGCCAGAATACGCTGGTTGATATTCTCGAAGTCGATCTTCACGTCCTTGGTATCTTTGGCGTTCTTTGCACCCTGCTGGTCCTTCTTCTCGCCGGCCCCTTTGTCTGCGGCGTTCTCCGCAGCGGGTTCTGCGCCCGGCTTGGCCTCGCCTTCGGGCTTGCATTCGTCGGTCTCTCCGGGCGACCTCGGAGCATTCGCAGCGGCCGACTTGTCTGCCGGCAGGGTGACCTTCTCTTCATCGCTTTGCGGCGCCAGTGGAGATTTCAGGTCCTTGCGCAGAACGATCACGTAGGCGCTGCGGGTTACCGGAATCTTGAACGCGCCCATGCTGCTCGCGATTGTGGGGCCGAAATCGGTGCTGGCGAAGAAATACAGATATCTGCCGTTTTTGTCAAAGGCCACCGAAGCGGCATCGCTCAAACCGTCGGTGAGCTGGTGAGCCGTGTGGTCTTCCGTACCATAGACAAACACCGCGTTCACCGAGCTGTCGAGCTGTCGCGTGTAGGCCAGCCAGCGGCTGTCCGGTGACCACACGGGACTGAAATTCCCGCCCTCGTAAGGATTGGTATCGACGCGAATCGGGCTTCCGGCGTCAATGTCCAGATACCAGAGATTCAATCGCTTGTCGCTGTAGGCGATCTTCTTGCTGTCCGGCGACCAAGTGGGCGAGTAGTAGAACGACGGGACCGCGCCCAGATTTATTTTGCGCACTTCCCCCATGCCGTCCTGCGATCGCAGGTACAACTGGTATTCGCCGGACTCGTCGGAGAAATACGCAATCCATTTTCCGTCGGGCGACCAGGCCGGATCCCGCTCGGCAGCTCCAGGCGTATTGGTCAGATTGCGAATATCGCCGTGCTCGGCAGGGACGGTCAGAATTTCCCCGTGGGCCTCAAATACGGCGCGCGCACCGGTAGGAGAGATGTCCGCGTTCTGAATCTGCTCCGCGGCATTGATGTAATGTGGCCGCACGGCCGGGAAATCGCCGGTGACCTGGATGTTGACGGCCTGCTGCTTGCCGCTAGAGGGGTCAAACAGATGAATCGAACCGAACTGTTCGTAAACGATGGCGTCCGGTCCCGCCGAAGCTGACTTGATGTCCAGGCCATTGCTCGGAAGCGCCAGGCTCACCTGTTTTGTTCCCGGGTCGTAGACATACAAACTCACCGGTCCGTCGCGATCGGAAAGGAAATAGACCTTGTTGCCGACCCACATGGGGGTCGAATCGTTGGAATCCTTGCGCGGAACTTTCACGATACTGGAATCGGAAAGTTTGGCGATCCAGACGGGAGAGGCCGTGCCGCCGCGGTAGTGCTTCAGCCCGCGATAGCGCATCGAAGATTCGGCAAAATTCGTGAACGGCACGTAGGCCAGATGCGAGCTGTCGGGCGAGTAGGAGCCCTCGACAGCCATCGGCAGCGGAAGCAATTCCGGCAGGCCCCCGGAAAGAGGCACGGTGTAGAGCTGCGCGAAGCGGGAATAGCTATCGCGGCCGGAGCGGAACAGAATGCGTTTGCCGTCGCGCGTCCAACCGACCACCTGGTCCGCGCCGGGATGCGAGGTCAACCGCTTCGGAACGCCCCCCGCTGCGGGGATGACGTATACATCTTCATTGCCGTCGTATTCACCGGTGAAGGCGATCATCGTGCCATCCGGCGAAAAAGCCGGGTCGATCTCAATGCCGATATCGCTGGTAAGCCGGCGGGCCTCCCCGCCGTTGCGGTCCACGATCCACAAGTCGCCCCCGTAGCTGAAGGCAATCTGCGTTTTGCTCACTGTCGGTTTGCGCAGCAGCGCGTATTGGTTCGAGGATTGTGCCGCCAACGGGAACGCGGCAAGAAACCAGATGAGCGTGGCCAGGACGGCGAGTGCAACTTGGCTTAGAGCGGACATGCGAAATTTAATGGGCATCCGAACCTCCGATATGCGCGAAAAGGAAATAGTGGTGATCAGT
>Ga0181523_10004273_pt1 | contig 12437 bp, 12 predicted proteins | sample PEATcosm2014_Bin_43_FD_119752 | JGI IMG/M metagenome (GOLD analysis project Ga0181523, IMG submission 119752) | Peatland microbial communities from MTU Mesocosm Facility, Houghton, MI, USA - PEATcosm2014_Bin05_30_metaG | ecosystem: Environmental > Terrestrial > Soil > Wetlands > Peat | place... | reverse complement strand
CTGGAGCGATCTGCTCGCCGTCGTTGCCTGGGTCAGGGGGGCGCGGACCGAGCGGCTCTACCTGCGGCAGATCGACGTCGAGGGCGTCGACACCAAGTTCGTAGACCGTCACAGAAAGGTTCTCGACGTGCTCCTCACAGCGGTCTTGCCCGAAGGACGAATCGACACGCACTACACAGCGGGCGATTTTGCGCGTCGCTATCGATTCCGAGCCAAACCCGAGTACACGCGCTTCCGTGTACTCGGATCTGAGCCGGCCTTGCCCGAGGCACTCACTGAATTCACTCTCCGAACGGAGGAGCTTGCGTCACTCGAGTTGACCTCCCGGTTCCTGTTCGTGGTGGAGAACGAGATCACCTACCTGGCATTTCCTCGCGTACCCGATGCGCTCGTGGTTTTCGGATCGGGATTCGGGCTCGCCTCGTTGCGGCCGCTCCCGTGGCTGGTCGGAAAGGAGATCGTGTACTGGGGTGACATCGACACACACGGGTTCGACATCCTCAATCGGCTCCGATCGCGATTCGAGACGGTTCGATCGATGTTGATGGATGAAGCCACATTGCTTGCTCACCAACGCCAGTGGGTTACAGAGCCCAGCCCGACCAATCGACCCCTTCTGAATCTCACTGAGGCCGAACGGGCGCTCTACGGCGATCTTGTCGAAGACCGGTTCGGTCCCACGATCCGCCTCGAGCAGGAGCGTGTCCGGCCTTCCCTGTTGGAAAGAGAGTTGGAGCCTTTGTTGGCCTGACTGGATGCCAGTGCTCCGTGCGATGCGGTCACGGGTAAATGGGTTCCCTCGCTGGTCCAGGTCCACGCCACCGGACACGCCGACCTGGCAGGCTGTCGCCGTGGACTTTCTGCGGGAAATTGCCATTCGGGAATGGTGGAGTTCGTGGTGGGCCAGTGAAACGACCTGGAGGCAGCGTGCCGCCGGCGAGAACGACTTCGGTCATTGACCGTTCTCCAGGGATCTGGACCGGGGTCGGCGCCTCACGACCGGCGGACTCGGGCAGCTAGTTCACCGCACTGCGGGATGCAGCGGACCTGGAGGGCGTCAGCCGCCGCCGGCTTCGGACGTGCGGTCGCCACCTTTCCGGTTGGCCGGGGAGACCTCCCCGAGATGCTATTCTCCACTCGTGGTGCCACGAACAGCGAACGATCTTCTCGGCTTGGCCGGGGCCCTTGAGGAGGTAGGAGTTGAGGCGCGCTGGCTGGGGGACGATTCGGTCGAGATCGGAGGTACGCCCTTTGCCGTCGAGCGGGTGAAGGTCGTTCGGGAGAGCGACGGTGCACTATTGGCACACGTCCACGACGCGTCCGCTCGCCCTCCGACGATCATCGTGGCCGACCGCATCTCTGATGCGGCCCGGGCGCAATTGAGTCGGGTCGATCTGGCCTGGCTTGATCGGCGTGGACACCTGTGGATCCGCACGGCGGGGATCTTCGTAAACGCCGACGTTCGGCCAAGTACGGGCCCGCCTGCTCGCAGGGTCGTGGAGATCTTCAAGGGGGCGGGCCTCGATGTCGCCCTCGGCTTGCTTCGGTTCCCGCTCCAGTCATACGGCGTGAACCAGCTTGCCCGGGAGATCGGTCGCTCTCCGGGTCGGGTCTCCGAGATCCTGACGGCCCTTCGGGGCCAAGGGCTGGTCGGGGCGGACAATCTTCCGATCATCCCCGAGCTGTTCTGGGCAATTGCGGAAGAGTGGAAGCCTCGCTGGACGCCGATGCCCTCTCCACCGCCCCCCGAGCCGCCGGAACGCTACCGGCTGACCGGCACCTTAGGTGCCCTGGCCCTCGAGATCCCGCTGGTTGCCGGTGCAGCGAGGACGTGGCCTCGTCTCTACGTGGCCGACGACGTGGACCTTGCGACTGTCCTCGGTGCCTACGGCGCGACATCCGGTTGGACAGGGGCCGAGGTGGCAGTATGCCCGTCCCGATATGGCTTCACCTGGCAGTCGTCGGCCCATCGGGACGGGTACCTGGTGGCGAACCAGCTCGTCGTAGCCCTCGACCTTGCCCAGGACCGGGCGCGCGGTCACGAAATCCTCGAAGGTTGGGATCCGAAGGAGTTCACACGTGTCTGGTGAGCTTCGCTTGGAGGGTTCAGGGATCGGCAAATTGGTGGCGTCGCTGGCCGTCCTGACCGAATCGGCATCTCCGGCCGAGTTTGCAGTCATCGGCGGACTGGCGGTCCTTGGACGCCTCGAAGGAGCACACCGGGTCACCAACGATCTCGACACGGTGGCTACCCAACACGGTGACGAGCCGACCGTCGTGGAGGCGGTGATTGCCGCTCAAGGAGTTGACGGTTTGCTCAGGGGAACCAAGGTCGATTGCATAGCGGTGGGTGACGTACCGGCGGCCGAACTCTCGGCAGAGCAACTTCCCAAGGTTGAAGAAGACCGCATCTTCGTGCTCGCCCACCGTTGGGCACTGGATACCGCGGATGAGCTCACCCTTGTCGCTCAAGCGGGCGGCACGATCGTTGCTCAGGTGCGCCGGTTGACACTGGGACGATCGACGGTCGAGCTGTGGAGGGTCAGTGAGGCGGCCTGGCGGCGACGAGCCGCCGGCGAGAGCAGTTTCGGTGAATGGCTGTTCTCCCGGGACCTGAGCCATGGTCGGCGCCTCACTACCAACGGACTCGGCCACTGGTTCGCGGAACTTCGGGATGAAGCTGGTCTGGAGGGCGTCAGCCTCCACCGGCTTCGGCATACCGTCGCCACCTATCTGGTTGGCCGGGGAGACCTCCTCCAGGCACAGCAACGGCTCGGGCACCGGGACGCCTCCACGACGCTCCGGAACTACGCCCACGCCATGCCCTTGGAGGACCAAGCGGTCGCCGACGACATCGACGAGATGTTGAGGCCACGTGGGAACCTTCAGGCCGCACCTGCTCCAACTGCCATCAGAACAAATGGGGGACCTGTCACGGGAGCTTGACGCGGCAACGGACCGCATGACAACCCAGATTGGCCTGGAGGAGGCAGGGGCACCGCCGGCATCGTGAGGTGCCGTGGCCGCAGACTCTGCAGGCCTCAATTGACTACTACCTACCTTGGCACCGGGGCGTATCGGCCGGCCAGCATCTGGACGCGGACATCGAAGTTGCCCAGTCCAGCGGAATCAAGCTCTTGACGTAGGTCTCTGAGACTCGGGGGTGGGTTTGGTCCGGTGACATCGATCAGCACCTTGTCGGCGGTGTTGCTGACTCCGAGGACGGACCAACCGGCACTGCTCGCCCAGTGATTGGCCACAGCCTCCGCCCCGGTAAGGCGGATGCTGCTCTGGTCGAAATGCTCCGAATTGATCCACAGGGGGACGATGACGGCCAAGAGGAGGAGACCAACAAGGATGACCGCCCCGCTGTGTCGGAGGGCCCGATGCGCAGCCGAGTCGGAGTTCCGGCGGACCCGGTAGAGGGTCATTACGACAATGCCGCTGGCCAGGATGGCGATCACGTTGGTGATGAAGAGCAGGAGCGAACCGAGCGCTTGATGCGGTGCTCCGGACTCGAGTGTCAATCCCACCACCGCCAACGGGGGCACGAGGGAGATGGCGATCGCCACCCCAGGGAGTGTGTCGGAGATGTCAGAACGGGCCAGAGCCACCGACCCGACCGCCCCTGTGGCCAAAGCGGCCACCAAATCGACGATCCGAGGGGAGATTCGAGACGCCACCTGACTGCTCGTGGCGGCCACAACCGGGTAGGGGACCAAGAGTCCGAGGATCCAGGCCAACAACACGACGGCAGCGGCTCCGGTCACGACCAGCAGGAGGGGATCTCCGGAGATTGGGTCCGTCGGCCAGTACGACGGACAGCACGATGCCGAGGATCGGAGTCATGAGCGGCGCCACGATCATGGCGCCGATGACGGTGGCCGTGGAATCGCTGACCACTCCCGCTGAGGCGATCACTGCCGAGAGAGGAAGCAGCAGCCAGTACCTGCTGAGGCGCCGTCTTGCTTCTGGTCCCTCGATAAAGAGCTCGCCGCGCATGCGCTGGATGTCGTCTTGCGTCAATCCGCTCATGGGAAGTTAGCCCTTCATCCGTGGGGGCGGACTACCTGGAGTGTCGCCGACGAACAGCGTGACAGGAAGCTACATCCTACTTTTGGTATCCGATCAGGCAACGTTCGGCCGTTGGCCGACGCGACCTCCTCGAATTGCTGGGCGATGGCGTCCCAAGAGTGCCTCTTTTCCCCAGGTCAGCGGTGGATGTCGATAGAGGCGAACGAATCAGGCACGCACGGGACGGTGGCGTTAGTCGATGCCGAACCAGGCACGTACCTGCGACTCGTGGTCGACATAACGGTCCCCCGAGACATCTACCACCACCTTGTCGATGGTTCCCCCAGCGAAGGCGAACGGCGCCTCATACTCCGGAGTGACTGCTGAAGCGCTGTCCCGCCCCACAGCTATGCCATCACCGGTGAGGCAGAAGTAGCCGGGCTGCGTGATGATCTGCCCCTGACCGACTTGTTGGTCGTCAATAAACAGGGTCAGGATGCCTTCGGTTCCCGGCATCTCCGGATTGCTGCTCGGACCACCGGCTGCAAACTCGGCGGCGAGCACATGGCTGCCCGAGGTCAGGTCCTGTTCGGCGACCACATCCTGGAGCGTCGTCCCGATCCAGTTGAACGTATAGCGGAGGCGCCCGTCTTTGACGTACAGGCTGTGGCCACCCGGCACACCTCCGGCGGCCCAGATCACGCCCTGAGCGTCCGCCGAATCGACCTGCACCCCTGCGGCGATGGTATACGAGCGGCCCGGAAGTGCCGGCCCGGCAGATTCCGGGACATCGGAACAGTTCGGGTAGAAGACGTATTGGTCACGCTCGGGAGCCCCACGTGGCCGCTCGGCGAGGACCTGTTCGAGCGCGCTCCGGTCGTCGAGCGGTAGACCCTTGTAGATGCCGGCGTAGTAGAACCACAGGCTCTTCAGCTCTTCGAGCCGCTCCGGATGATCGTCTGCCACGTTGGTGGACTGTGAACGGTCGGTCTCGAGGTGGTAGAGCTCCCATTCGTCCTTGGCAAAATTGCCCCAGCTCGACAGGGGCGGGTGGACGGTCGAGGCCAGCCAGCCGTCGTGATAGATCGCGCGCTGCCCGAGCATTGTGTAGAACTGCGTCCGCTTACCCGGTGCCTTCGCGTCGGTGAGGGCGGCGGCGAAGCTTTCGCCTTCGATGGGACTCTGCAGGTAGCCCTTGATCACCTCGGGCGGCTCGATCCCCAGGAGATCGTAGATCGTCGGAACAACATCGACGGCGTGAATGTACTGCTGGCGAGGATCCTTCGAGGCCGGGATTCTGGCCGGCCAGGAGACGATACACATGTCGGCCACCCCGCCCTCGGCTCCGGCCCATCGCTTCCAGTAGGGGAACGGTGTGTCGAGCGCCCAAGCCCACCCGGTGTTGTAGTGGTTGTTCGATGCGGGTGTCCCGAGTTCGTCGATGTGAGGCATGGTGGTCGCCGTGGTGTCGGGCACGCCGTTGAAGAACCGCCACTCGTTGAAGCTTCCGTTGGGGCCTCCCTCTCCACTCGCTCCGTTGTCGGATATCGCGACGATCAGGGTGTTGTCCAGCTGGCCCGACTCCTCGAGGTAGTCGAGGACCCGTCCGAGCCGGTCGTCGTTGTAGGAGATGTAGCCGGCGAACACCTCGGCCATGCGGGTGAAGAGCCGCTGCTCGTCCGCTGTGAGTGAGTCCCAGGGCCGCACCGTGTCGAGCAATGGCCAGGCCTGGCCGTCGGCACCGGTGCGCCCCGGCTCTCCGTGCGGGTTGATCGGTGACAGCTGGGTGCCTTCGGGCAGCAGGCCCAGTTCGATCTGTCGCTGCAGGATGCCTTCCCGGATGGCCTCGTACCCGGCATCGAAGCGGCCCTTGTACTTGTCGGCCCACTCCAGGGGGACCAGGTGGGGCGCGTGACCAGCTTGCGGCGCCAGATAGAGGAAGAACGGCTTGTCGGGGTCGATGACCTTGGCGTCGCGCATGAACTCCACGGCCTTGTCGGCCATGTCGTCGGCCAGGTGGTACCCGTCCTCGGGGCGGCTCGGCGGCTCGATCGGGTGGTTGTCGTGCACCAGATCCGGGTAGTACGAGTTTGTCTCACCGCCCAGCCAGCCGTAGAAGCGCTCGAACCCCCGCCCGAGCGGCCAGCGGCCCTTGAAGGCGGCGAGGTTGCATTCTTCGCCCGGGGTCAAGTGCCACTTGCCGACGCAGTAGGTGTTGTAGCCGTGTTCGGCGAGTACTTCGGAGATGAAGCCGTTCTCGAACGGGATCCGGGTCGAGATGCCGGGAAACCCCGACGCGAATTCGGCGATCGTCGCCATGCCGTTCGAAGTCGCATTGCGACCCGTCAACAACGAAGACCGGGTCGGTGAGCACAGCGCCGTGGTATGGAAGTTCGCGAACTTCACACCCCGCTCGGCGATTCGAGCCATGTTCGGGCACTCGACCGGTCCGCCGAAGGTGTCCATGGTGGCGTAACCCAGATCGTCCCAGGCGATCATCAGGACGTTGGGGGCGCCGTCGGGGGCCTTCGGTGCCAGATACGGATCCCAGTCGGGCTCGGAGTCCCGAATGTCGAGTGCGATCTTGCCCTTGAACTGCTTCGCCATGGTGCTACTCCTCAACTTTGGCAGGGAACTCCTGCATTGCTGTTTCGGATACTCGACCAGTGCCGCCTTAGCATCTGCCGCCCCCCCACCACGACCCGCCGAGCCGGTCTACTCCCGAAAGCACTGCGGAGCCACGGACGATCTCCCTTCTCAGCGCCGTCCTTCGCGGCGGTCGCGCCGGCGACCGACGCCGTGGGAGACGACAGCGGCGGTCCCTACGACTGCCGCGGTTCTGGCGACGGGGGCGCCGATGACACCGCGTCGGGCTCTGCGTACAGGTCGAAGTGGCATGTCACTCTCCTTCGTTTGTTTCGTCGGCCTCGAGTGAGGCGAGGATTGCCTGAATCGGAATGCGCCCGTTGGCGATGAGTTGGCCGCCGGATCGGCGGGCGGCTGACGCAAACGGTGCGGCCCAAGTGTTCTCCCACACCAGCACTCCGGCGGTTGTCCCCGGATCCATTGCCGCAGCCAGATTCATGATGTCCTCTTCGGCGAGCAGATCGGCCAGTTGGGTCTCGGCCGTCCGCAGCTCGTCGTCAGGGTCGAGGTCTTCGATCTCCATGGCGTCGATCTCCCCGTTCTCGTCCTTCACCATGATGACCAGGTCCAGGACGCGGATGGTCCCGGCGTCAACCAGTTTGGCCAACTCAGCCGCCATCTCCCCGGTGAACTGGGAAGCACCTGCAGGAAACTCGACCACCAGATAGTCGATCGGTCCCAGCTCATCAATATCGGTATCAGCCATGGGCGCTGTCTCCGTTGCTGTTCATATTCGCTTCAGACCTCTCCGAGACCAGGATGGCCGTCGGAGCTTGGCTCCGCCTACGGCGGCCCGCTCCTCCTCGTCACGTTATGGCCGGAGTGGCCTGGTCAGTAGGGCCGAAGGTCCCGAACGACCCGCACCGACGGCGCCGGAGGTCGAGGCGACAAAGGCGAGGCCTTGTGGACCTCCAGCCCACGCCCGGATCACCAATGGCCCATTCTGGTCGCGTAACTCAGGGTTGTCGGAGAATGCCCAAGCCGAGCGATCCACATGTGACCGATGACCTGGGCCTCTGCGACATTGGTACCAACTGCCAGGACACCGGGCGACAGCTCAACTAGGTGTCGACCCACTCATTGGGGCAAAGGCGGCACCTCCAGCTCAATCCATTGCCTACAGTCCCCGATGCGCGCACTATCAGGTAGGGAACGTCCGATGTGCCACACCGTGGGCATTGCTGAGTCGTATCGTGGCCTTGCATCCCATCGCCTTTCTCGTTGTGATCGGCTTCCCGTCGACATCCCCAAGCCCCACAAGGGACCCTGGGGGCTGGGTCTCCACGCTCCCTCTGGAACATCGGCCATCGAAGGGCCTGGTCGCTCGGGGTTCGCATGCGGGCGGGGAAGGGCGCCAAAAATTTGTCAATGGGAAGATGTCGAGCTCGGATCCACCGACGAGGAATGGCTCGCGAACGGGATCGGTTCCGACGCCTGAGGTGGTTTGGTACCGGCCAGCAGCACGGCACCGACCAGGGCCACGGTCAATCCAATGAGGGCCGGAGCCAATCGGCCGTTGCCGCTCGAGAGTCTCTGCCCGAACACGGTGACCCCGAAGATGACGCTGGCGAACAGGGTCACGGCATTGCTGGACGCCATCGCCGCTGCCAGGACACCGGTCTTGAGAGCCGACTGCTGGAGCACGAATCCAGCCACGGCTGAGCCCATCAGGGCTAAAATTCCCAACTGGTGAGGAGCGCGCCGACTCCGTTCCCGAGTAGGGTCATGAACTCCTTGGTCACCGAAGCCTGGAGCGCGAATCCCACACCTGCGGCCGATCCGAAGAGCAGTGCCTTGGTGGCACCGGTGCGATGGCGCCCTAGCCCGGCCAACACGACGACGATGACGATCCCGGAGATGCCAGCCGATCACCCGGCGACCGATCTGCTGGTTGGTAATGCGGGCTCCCACCGGCAAGGCGATGACCAGGCAGGTCGCGGTGAGTGACTAGACGGCCATCAACGAGCCCCGATCCAGGACAGCAGCTTGGAGGATCCGACCTCCCACCTGCAGCCCGCCGCCAGCCAGCCACACCGGCCGTTTCAGGATTTGAGCCAGGAAGTGTGGATCGTCGCCCGAAGTCGGAGCTTCGAACGTTCCCTTCTGCTGCAGGACACTTCCGAAGGCGAAGGCGACTGCCGCTAGCAGCGCAAGAAGGACGGCCATCAATTCCTACTCCGCGCAGGGACACGGCCCCGTAGCGGATCTGTGCGTAGGCGAGACCGCCGCCGATCCCACACTCTCATGCTGCCAGAACCGATCGGGCCGGTGATCTGAGACAGAGCACCGGGTCAATCCTCACGCCGGTTCGCGGTCACCGCCGTAGACAGCCAGGGCGTAGATCACCATGAAAGCGAGGATGATGTAGACGAATGCCCACACCGGATAGAAGGGCATCCACCAGATAGCATTGATCCCCGCGATCGCCGCGGCGATGATCCCGAGCCAACGAGCGAACCCAGACCCGGCCACCACGGCGAACCCGCAGATGATGAGGATGGCCGCCACGATGAGGTCGACCCATCCGTAGGTCTTCAGGCTGTGGCCGAAGATCGCCGCCTCTAGGTTGTAGGGGAGGGTGCCGTGGTAAGAGAACGCCCAGATGGCGTCGAAAATCTTCAAGACCCCGCCCAGTCCCAGCATTAAGCCGGCAAACAGCACCCAGCCTTCGCCTCGCTGTTCCATGTAGCTCCTCCTGTGCTCGCCATGTCCAACTCGGACATGAGATAGCCCACTCGCCATCCGCGATCCTGAGTCAACTTCTCCTGTCCCACCAGGGCCCTTTGTCACCAATTTAAGGGGCCAGGCACCGGATGCTTGATCTGACATGGCCGTCAGAGGTGATCGGTGCACCCACACTGATCACTGTCGTGAAGGGCCGTTTGAACCTCGAGAGCGAACATTCCATCCACGTGACGTCCGAACTGGCGAAGTCATCCAGAGCCATGGACGGGGAGAGGACCGCTGTGTACCATCCTGCGGCGGCTCTCGTGTTCATCTTGAACTGCACGGCGATGGGAGAGACATGACTACCACCTCAGGCACGACGGAGGCTTCAGGTGCATTGGACCCGCAGACCGCCGATGAGTTGTTCGGAACCCGCTACCTCATCAAGTTCTCGGAGGACACCCTCCGGCATCGTCCGCTCTGGATCAGGCTGATCATCGAGTTCGTGGGCACGTTCATCCTCGTGACCGTGGCCGCTGGTTCGGGTGTGATCAATCACTACGTTGGTGGCGGGCCGATCAGTCGGGCGGCAGCGGTCATCGCGCCCGGTGCGGTGGTGATGGCCATGATCTACGCACTGGGGCCGCTTTCCGGACTCCACATCAATCCGGCGGTGACCCTCGCCTTCGCCGGGCGTCGGGTGTTCAAAGCTGCATGGGTACCCCCCTACCTGGTGGTACAGATGGCGGGGGCGGTGGCCGCCGCCCTCTTCCTCCAGGCCATGTACAGCCATGTCTCTTCGGGTGGCAACTACCCGATCGCCAAAGCCGGTGGTGAGTGGCGGTCCTTGGTGATGGAGATCGTCCTCACCGCCATCCTGGTCACGGTGATCCTCAACACCGCCACCGGCTACCGGAGCATCGGCCACAATGCGGCCCTGGCCGTCGGGTCAACCGTCGCCCTCCTCGGGCTGTTCGCCAGCCCGATCAGCGGCGCGTCGATGAACCCGGCGCGCACGTTGGGGCCGGACATCGTCAGCCTCGACTTCAACGGATGGTGGATCTACATCGTTGGCCCGATCGTTGGAGCCGCGATCGCAGTGATGCTCATCGGACTTGTCCGCGGCTTGCCCGACAAGGAAGAGCGAGAGGCCGCCGAAGGTGGCGCGCTTCCCCTGGAGAGATAGGCAGCACGTTCGACGTCGGCTTCGGCCCGAGGCAGTTCGATCTGTGGGTGGCTCGCCCAGAACGGTGGCTCGTTCGCTCATCGAATTGCCGTGGAACCCGCAATCAAACGTTTCCGGTTTCCGAGCAAGGGAGTATCAGGATATGAACGACTACCCTCCGATCGCCGAGTATGCATTCCTCTCCGACTGCGAAAACAGCTGCCTGATTGCCCCAGACGGCTCGGTCGAATGGCTGTGCCTGCCCCGGCCGGACTCGCCGAGCGTCTTCGGGGCCCTGCTCGACCGCACAGCCGGGTCCTTCCGGTTTGGACCTTCGAGCACCATGGTTCCCCACCACCGCCGCTACGTGCCCGGCACCATGGTGGTCGAGACGACCTGGCACACACCCACCGGGTGGCTGGTCGTCCAGGACCTGTTTGTTATCCGCAAGGTGGACGGCGGGACCCGGCGCCCCGACTACCGGCGGGCGCCCACCGACTCGGCTGCCGCCGGGGTTCTGCTCCGGACCGCTCGATGCATCTCCGGCAAGGTCGAGATCGAAGCCCACTGCGTTCCGCTGTTCGACTACGGGGTCGGCATCGGCCAGTGGGCCTACGTCGGCGACGGCTACGACTCCCTCGGCGTGCATGCTCCCGACAGTGATTTGGCGCTATCCGTGGAGAGCAGCCTCCGGCTGGGAGTCGTCGGCGCCCGTTGCTACGGGCGGACCAGTCTTGCCGAAGGCGAAGAGAGCTTCATTGCCCTTTCATGGGGGGGATCTCCCCCAACCAGCCAGGAAGAGGCCAACCACGACCTCGCCTCCACGGTGGCGTACTGGCGCGACTGGCTGGCCACCGGAACGTTCCCCGACCACCCGTGGCGGCCCTTCATCGAACGCAGTGCGCTGACCCTGAAGGGTCTGAGCTACGCCCCCACCGGTGCCATCATGGCCGCCTCCACCACGTCACTGCCCGAAACTCCGGGTGGTGCGCGAAACTGGGACTACCGCTACACGTGGATCAGGGACACCGGCTTCATGCTGCGTGCGCTCTATCGCCTGGGCTTCGACTGGGAGGCACTCGAGTACTTCGCTTTCGTGCTCGAATGCGTGAGCCAGGGGAAGCTCGACCAGCCCTACGAGCTCCAGATCATGTATGGCATCGGCGGCGAGCGCGACCTCACCGAACGGACCCTCGACCACCTCTCGGGCTACAACGGGGCCCGTCCCGTCCGGGTCGGCAACGGGGCATGGAACCAGCACCAGAACGACGTCTGGGGCATGCTGCTGGACGGCGTCGACCAGCACCTCAATCGGGGGGCGGCCCAGATCGTCCATCCGGTGTGGGAGGGCCTGGCCGGGCTGGTTGAGGAGGCACTAGCCCATAGTGGCGATGCCGACCAGGGTATCTGGGAGATCCGCGGCGAGCCTCAGCACTTCACCGCGTCGGCCGTCCTGTGCTGGGTGGCAGCGGACCGCGGCGCCGACCTGGCACTCAAGCGAGGCGACTCCGACCGGGCCGACCGCTGGCGGAAGGGGGCCGATGACCTGAAAGAGGACATCCTGGCCAAAGGCGTCGACGAGAAGGGAAGGTTCCGACAGGCGTACGAGAACGACGAGCTCGACGCATCGCTCCTCCTCATCCCCATCATGGGATTCCTGCCTCCCGACGACGACCGGGTGAAGGCAACCGTGCTGGCCATCGCCGACGAACTCACCGAGGACGGCCTGGTGCTTCGCTACAAGGTGGACGCCACCGACACCGGATTCGAGGGCAAGGAGGGCACCTTCACCATCTGCTCGTGGTGGCTGGTGTCCGCGCTGGCCATGATCGGTGAGATCGAGAAGGCTCGCGCCCTGTGCAAGAAACTGCTCTCCTTTGCCGGCCCGTTGAATCTCTACGCCGAGGAGATCGACGCCACGACCGGGGAGCACCTCGGGAACTTT
>Ga0181523_10004270_pt1 | contig 12447 bp, 22 predicted proteins | sample PEATcosm2014_Bin_43_FD_119752 | JGI IMG/M metagenome (GOLD analysis project Ga0181523, IMG submission 119752) | Peatland microbial communities from MTU Mesocosm Facility, Houghton, MI, USA - PEATcosm2014_Bin05_30_metaG | ecosystem: Environmental > Terrestrial > Soil > Wetlands > Peat | place... | reverse complement strand
GTGTGGTCGCCGAGCCCCTCCTCGCAGACGATCAATTCCGCGGTGCGGATGGGGATCGCGCAAGCGGGATTCCCCGCGAATCTCTACTGGGACAACGGAAAAGATTTTCAAGCCGTGGCGCGCGCGCTGACGGTGCTGCTGGAGGCCCAACAAGTCTCGATCACCAACGCGTTGCCTTTCCATCCGCGCTCGAAGCCGATCGAGAGCTACTTCACGCGTTGGAGCTTCCGCTTCGACCGGCGCTGGCGCCCGGCTTACGCGGGGAACAAGCCCTCGAACTGCCCGCCGGAATGCCGCGGAGCGCAGAAGCTGCACGCGGACTGGCTGGCCGGCAAACGCGAGACTACGCCGCTGCCGAACGACAAAGACTTTATCATCGCCGCGCTGCAATTCGCCGTTGAGTACAACGACACGCCGCACGAATCCCTGAAGGGCCGCACTCCCAACCAAGTATTCGACGAGCAGCACCCGACGTCGGCGCGTCAGCGGGTGGACCGCAGGCTGCTCGACCGGCTCTTCTGGCGGCGCGACAACCGCACCGTGCTGGCCGGTGGCTGCGTGGAGCTCGACCGCGTGCGCTACGAGCCGACCGAGGAAAGTTTCGGGATGCTGGCGATGCTGTGCGGGCGGCACGTTCTCGTCTGCCGCGATCCCTACGACATGGGCGAAGCGATCGCGCTCGATGGCGAGAGCGGCGAATTCCTCGGCGAGCTGCGCGTGCAGGAGCGCGTCGACCAGGCGCCGCAGGGGCGCATCACGCAAGACGCGATTCGCGCGGCGATGCGCCGCGAGCGCGGGTTCAAACGCGCGTGCGCGCAGTACCAGGCGGCGATCGAGGCCATCGCGACCGGCGCGGGCTGGAAGCCGGAACGCGAGGCGTTGCTCGACCGCGCGCGCGCAGCGCGCACGGGAACGGATGGCCGCGCAGTTTCCGAAAATCTCCTCAGAGGCGCAGCGCCCGGAGCGGGAGCCGTGGAGGGGACGGCCCCGCGTCCGGCGCTGCCGGCGCTCGCGCCGGCTTTTGTGAGCGACGGGGTGGACGACGATTTCGGTCCCGTGGAGCTGGAGGAATAAATGTCGCGCCTGCCGCTCATGGAGATGAATCGCCTGCGGGATGTAGCCCATCCGGGTCACGAGGGGGTGCGCGCGAAGGTGGAGGAGTTCATGGCGCGGCGCGGCCTTTCGACGCCGGACATGGCGCGCGTCGCCGGCGTGGGCGGCTCGACGCTGAACATGTACATGCGCGGCGAATATCAAAAGTTTGCGCGCGTGAACAGCACCGAATTCATGGACGCGAAGCTGTGGGTTTACCTGATGCAGAACTGGCCGCGCGATTCCGCGCCGCCTTCGGAAGACCTGATCGAGACGAAGGGCTACCGGAAAATTCTGGAGTGCATCGAGGAAGCGGTGAACGAAGGCGCGATCTCGCTGATTTACGGGCCGCCGTCCTCGGAGAAATCCTTCGTCGCGGAAAACATCGCGGCGCAATGGCGCGCGGCCGGCCGGCGCGATCTGATTCGCGTGGTGTGCAGCGCGGTGAGTTCGCCGCTGTGGCTGTTGAAGGATATCGCGCGCGAAGCGGAAGTGTGGGCGCGCGCGACGTGCTGCCGTCCGCTGGCGGAAGCGCTGGTGGCGGAGTTCCTTTCGCGTCCGCGTCCGCCGGCGATCATCGTGGACGAGGCGCAGCACCTGGACATGCGCTGCATGGAGACGCTTCGAATCGTGCTGCACGAAGCGACGCGCCGCGGCAGCAAGAAAGGCTGCGGCCTGGTGCTGATGGGAAGTCACAACCTTTACACCCGTTTCAAGGACCTGGCCGCGCGCTACAGCCAGGAGCAAACGCTCTCGCGCGTTTCCTACCGCGTGCAGCTCGAAGGCATGACGGAAGAGGAAGCGATTCAGATCGCAGCGCGCGCGATGGGGACGCCGGGGCACCCAGCGAAATTCAGCGCCGAGCAGCGGTCGAAACTTCTCGAGAAATGCCGCGTGCTCGATCCCTACGCGACGGACGCGGAAGGAAAACGTCTGACCGGCGCCGACGGGCGCCCCACGGTGAAAACCTATTTTTCCAGCCGCAGGTTGCTCGAATACATCCGGCAGAAAAGGCGCAAGGGGTTGAGCCTGATTTTGGCCGAGGAGGTCGCATGAGCGGAACGATACAAGCATCGGAGATTTTGGTGGGGCCGCATGAGATTCGCGAAGCGTATTACGACGAGCCGTGGCACACGATCATGGAACGGCACGAGCGCGTCAGGCGGATGAATCGGCAGGCGGCGATCGCCAGCGCAAGGGTCCGGGGCAGGCGCTTGGGCTGGATCGCGGTGGCGTTTCTGATGATCGCGTTTATCGCCGCGCTCGTTCTGCTTTTCGCAGCGAGCGGACAGGCGGCGCCGCGTCCTGAAACGAAACCTTCCGCGATGACGGTCGTTGTGCGGCGCCCACGCGCGTTCAACCGCAAGATGTTCCTCGCGGAATCGATCGCATTCACCGCTTCGAACGTCTTTGACGGCATCACCACCGTGCACGATTCGCGGATCGGATTTTATGAAGCGAGTTTCCCGCGGGGGAATGCAGAGCTGCTCGGACAATTCCCCGGCGCGGGGCGCTACGCGGCGGTGATGGTGACGGAGCAGGCGCTGGTGGAGCTCGCAGCGTACCGGCTGGAGCGTTCGCAGCGGGAGCCGCTGCGCGTCACCGGCCACGCTCTGATGACGGGCAGCGCGCTCCTGCATTTCGGCGGCGCGATCGCGAACGTGCGGTCATGGTCCCGATACGGACGCTGATGACCACTCTCAGCACTTACGTCTGCAACGGCTGCCAGAAGCAGCGCGCTTCGGACACGAACCATTGGCGGCGCGTGTATGTGGTGCGAACCGGCGACACCAAGCCCGCGGGGATTTTATTCATGGAGTGGGCGCCGGCGATGACATCGCTTTCGTTCATCCGGGAAACCTTCGGCGACGCCGACGGGCACGTTTGCGGCGACGCTTGCGCAACGCTGATTTTCAGCCGGTGGCTTTCGACGGGCTCGATCGAAGAGAAGAAAGCGGAGGCGGAGCATGGGGGAAGTTAGCGGATTTTTGTATCGAGTGGACCAGCTCGCGGCCGCCTGGAGCGCGCTGGAGACGCGGCAAGAGCGGCTGGATCGCGACTTCAAAAAGCAGGCCGCGGCGATCCTAAGATATTTGCGCGAGCACGGGGCGCGTCCGAAGCAAGCGCCCGGAATGCTCGCTGCGCTCGGGGCGGTGTACGAGCTGGCGGCGATTTTCGCGCGGAAGAGCACCGTGGATCTGGCGCGAGCGCGGAAATTCCTGAAGCTGTGTCCGCGAGGAATTGGGCGCCGCGCACTGTACCCGCGAATCGGCTACGTCGTGGCGCCGGGCGCGGAGAAATTCCTGATGCGTGAGGCCTCCGCGCGGTTGCTGGAACTCTTCCGGCGCGCGGTGAAGACGAAAAAGCTCGCGCCACGGATCCGCGTGCGGGAACTGCAAGGCAAAGCGGCGTCGAGCCGCCGCACTCCAAAGGCAGAAGCGCGGAAGGCGGCATGAGCACGCTGCTCGAGCGCGCGGATAGCGGCGGGATCTCGACGGGGATTCTTCTGTGGGGCGTGAAGCCGCAGGGAAAGCCCTGGATCGTTTTCTACACCTCGTTTGCGACGCAGTTCGTGAACGGACGCGCGACGCGGGCGACGCTGCCGTTGCGCGTGGAAGTGGGGCTGAACTAATGGGCACGGCGGTTCAATTCACGACGGGATTGAGAAATCCCACGGCGACCGGCCGCGCGCTGCCGGTGGAATGGTGGCGCGAAGTCTCCACCAATTTCTTTTTGGCGAAAGCGGTTGCGGCGCCGTGCTGCGGACGGGTGAATCGCGACGGCAAGACGCTGTGCTGGAGCTGCGACGATGACAAGCAAACGGCGCGCCCCTTCGCAAAGAACGCTCAGGGTAAAGGAGCCGCGTAGATGCCTTGCGTGGCAGTTCCGTTCGAGAGCGGGGTGGCGTTCGTGAGGACTTCGCGGGAGCGGCGCGTGCGTTGCCGGTTCTGCTCGAACTGGAGCATCCGGCTGTGCGATTTCGAGCTGGCGGCGGGGAAGACCTGCGACGCGCCGCTCTGCCACGTTCACGCGAAGTGCGTGGGACTGGACCGCGATCTTTGCCCGGCGCACGCGAAGGCGGCGTCCCGGCCGGGTCGGGACGCACAAACCGCGCCGCAATTGAGGCTCTTCGCATTAGGCAGCGGCGAAATTTCCGGCTCGGTATCAGCTTCGCGGAGGATCCGGCGGAATGGAAGCGGCGGTACCGCAGGAAGTACATGGCCGTGGTGCGAGCGAGTCCGAGTTACCGGCGCCGCGAACGAGCGAAACAGAAACTCTATGAGAGGAACGTGCGTGAGGTCCGCAGAAGCGAAAAGCGGCGCCAGCGCCAGCTTTCTTCCGGACGCCCCGCGCCACCGGCACCGAAGCCGCGGTGCTTTTTCTGCGGCGAATTCGCGAAGACGAAGGACCGGCGGCGGAAGTCATGCGGGCGGCTGCGCGTGGTGGAACGAATGATCGTCGATCCGAATGGCCGATTGCGTCCGGCGCGCGTGCTGTGGTGCGGAAAATGTTAAGCGGCGAAGTGGCGCCGATTTTGGGCGTGCGGCTCGTCCCGAACAGGCGCTGCACGGGCTGCGGAATGACCGGCTACGTCGGGGACAAGAACTTGCTGTGCTGCTCGTGCTTCGGAGCGTTTCTCGAACGCGCGCGCCGTCGGCACGAACGGCGCAAAGAACGGAAAGCGGCGTCGAGCCGCCGCACTCCAAAGGCGGAAGCGTGAACGACTCCATGAAATTCGAGCCGTACCGGATCGGGCTTAGCGATTCGATGGGGCGCGTAGCGGCGGCGCTGGGCGATCCATTGCTCGCGGAGATCGATCGGAAGCTGCTGCGGATCGTCAGCGTGCATCGAGGAGCGGCGAATGCGGTGCGGGCGGAGGCGTTGCTCGGCGAGCTGGGGATTTATTGCGACGGGAACGCGCGCCGCTGGGTGAAAGGCACCGTGGAGGATCTGGTGACGCGGCTGAAAGTGCCGATCGGCGGTTTGCGGATGAAGCCTTACGGCTACTTCCTGGTGGTGACGCAGGAGGACATGGACCTGGCGCTCCAGCCGTTGCAGAACGAACTGCTCTCGCTCGCGCGGCGAATCCGCGCGCTGACGGACGAGCGTTACCTCTCGAATTTGAACGGGCAGCTTTTGCTGCGGCTGGATCTGAACGAGAGCGAGCCGTTCGCAAACGACGCTCAGGATAAAGGTGCGGCATGGCGATGGATTTGAGAGCGCCGTCGGTGCTGGAGATGCAGGCGGAGCTCGCCGAGCAGAGCCTCAACGAGTGGCTGCGGAAAAAGAAAGAAGCCGACGATGAGGTGAATCGCTGGACGGAAGTGATCGCGCAGCTGCGTAAGACGATCGCCATGATGGAAGGGCCGGCGACTTCAGTGAAGAGGCTGCCCGCGTCCGGCCCGCGCGGAATCCCGGGCAAGAAGCGAATCAAATGGGGCCGCGAATGGCCGACGGTGATGGGCGAGCTGGCGGCTGCCGGGACGCATCCGCAGAAAAAAGAGCTGCAGGCGGAGCTGCGAAAACGCTACGGCCTTTCGGAGATGTACGCCTGCGTGGTGGTGAACAAGGCGATCAACAACGGCGAGCTTAAATATCAGCGCGACCGATTGTGGTTGCCGGGACAGGAGCCGGATAAGCCAATGCCGGGGGTGATCCGCAAATGAGAGAACGCAAGCGGCGGTTGCAGGCGGGGCCGATTTCTACGGGCGAGATTCTGGGCGCGGTTCGGCCGCGGGGGCCGCGGGCGGCGGCTACGGCCCCGGAGGAGATCAAGACGCAACTGGAGGCGGTGCGCGGCGTGATGATCTCCGCCTCGGAGTGCGACACCTGGCTGACGTTGCGGGAGATCGCGGAGATGACGCGGTTCGGCGAGGCTTCGATCTCCGCGCAATTGCGGCATTTGCGCAAGCCGAAATTCGGAAGCTGGCGCGTAGAGAAACGCCGAAGGCTGGGAGACTCGCAAATCATGGTGGTGAACCAAAAGAAAATGGCGACGAGGAGTTCCGCGAGCCGCAGCTTTGAGCGCAGCCGCAGCCTGGCTCCGGGGCATTGGGAATACCGGATCGTGCGCGCATGAGTCCGCTCTCGAAAAGTTTGAAGGTGCTGGCGCTCGAAAACCTGGACGCGCGAACGTGCGCATGCGGAGGGATGAAGATTCGCGGGCTGCCGTTTTGCCAGGGTTGCATTCACGCGCTGCCGCCGAATTTGCGCAAGGTGCAGTACGTGACGAATTCGGACGGGTTCGCTGGGCTGTGGGACGAAGCGCGCGATTTTCTGCGGATCGAGGCGGGGAGGATTAAACCGTGAACCTGCGGCGCAATCCGGGATGGACTTCGCTCTTCGAGGTCGAGCGCGGCAGCGTGGCGGCGCGGCGCACGCGGCACATCGCGCAGCGCGCGGCAGCCGCGGCGGAGAATTCGCGCGCGCTTGCGGGCGTGCTCGCGGGCGAGGAAGCGCCGCCGCATTGCCGGTTGCACGTCGCGGTGGAGATGCAGCTCGTCGAGATGCCGCGATTTTATTCCAAACAAGGGAGCGCGCGGCACCGGCTGGACCGGGTGGCGTGGAAATGCCCGGTGCAAAATTGCCCATGCGTGGCCGCGGCGCTGGCGGATTGCGACGAGGATGAAGATGAAGAAATCTAGAGAAGATCTGGAGCAAAAAATTTTGCACATGAAGTTCTCCGAATTGGGAAAGCGGGGTTCGGCGGCGCGCTGGAATGACGATCACGTCAGCAAAAAATCCCTGGCGAACAGGTTGACGGACGCTCTCCGGCGCGAGGAAAAATTCAAGCGAAAACTGGCCGAAGCGCGCGAAGAAGTGGACGCGATCATGCGCGAAATTTCGCAGCAGAGGGATGGCGGGATCACCACAACGCAGGCTGTGGTTCTGGAAATGCTCCGCCAGCGGAAATGCAACAAGGACATCGCGGCGGAGAGGAATATCTCCCTGCGGACGGTGAAATTTCACGTTGCGTCTTTACTGAAGAAGTACGGCTACACCAGCAGGACGGATTTTTACTATGGGGCCAAAAACGAAAATCAGATCGCTTGAAAAAACTGGAGGAACCATGAAGAGAGCAATCGGACTGGCAGTTCTGGCGGTGCTTGCTTTGACGATCGGGGCACGCGTGGTTCACGCGCAGACGCAAGTGGGCGTGATCGACCAAAGCCTGGGAACGAACGTGGCACTGGCGGCGGCGCCGCCAATCGCGCCGCTGAGCGGCACGCTAAACGCGCAGGCGACGAGCTGCACGCCGGGGACGAATGGGCATTGCGTCCTGCTGAGTTGGACGCCGAGCACGACTCCGGGCACGCAGGTGAACATCTTCCGGGGAACGACGGCCGGCGGAGAATCCACGACGCCGATCAACGCGGCGCCGGTGCCTTCCGGAACCACCTCATATAATGATGGGACCGTTGTCGGTTTGACCACCTATTACTACGTGGCGCAGGCGGTGTGCGTCCCCGGCTCAACCCCGGCGTGTCCCGCAGGCTCGAATCCCACCAGCGTGAAATCCAACGAGGTGAGCGCCGTCGTGCCGGGAACGGTGGTGCCGCCGCCGACGCTGAACACGCCGACGGTGATCGCGAGCGTGCTGTCCGACGGGAACGTGCTCGTTGTGGCCTCCTGGACGGACGCTCCTGGAGTCACAGACCATTACATTCTGTGGGGCGGTAACGCGCAGCTAGACCAGGGACCAGTGCGTTCCTCAACCGGGCAATACTCGACGGCCTGGAGCGGCTCCGCTGCTCCGGATTGGTTCACGGTTTGCAACAGCACCGGGCAGTGCGTGGCGAAGGCAATCACGGTTCAGTAAGGCGGCCGAATCGCGAAGGGCCGGCCCTTCGCGAAGGGCGCTCAGGGTGAAGGAGGCTTCGATGGCGGACGTCAGGCTATGCGCGTGCGGGTGCACCAGGTGGTTTGAACCCACTCGGCCGTGGCATGTTTTCGCCACGGCCGAGTGCCGCTTCCGGGGCTGGTCGAAACGCTGGCGGCGGAAGAAACCGGCGACATTTATGACGCGGGCTGCAAGTACAGCCCGCACCCGTAGGATGCCCAAGGGCCGCGCAGGGATGGCCCACAATGCGTTGCAACGCATTCCTAAGAGGCACGGTAGCACGGTGCTGGTGAGCGTGGCCTCAATCGGCGGGGCGCTGGAATGCCTGGCGAAGCGGCGGCCGGCGTTTTTCTTGAAGCTGGCGAAGAGCACACAGCCAAGAGTGGCTGTGCTACCGGTGGCGGCGGACTGATGGCGGAGGGGATCACCCCGCGGCAGCTCGTGAAGCTCCAGACGCTTTGGGGGCACCACTACCGGCTCGCCGCGGAGCCGGGACAGGGCGGCAACGCGGCGGCGAGCCGCGCGGATCGGCTGGCGTGGCTTTCGGAGACGACGGGGCGCGCGGTGGCGAGCGCGAAGGAATTGACGAATCCGGAAGCGGAGAAGGCCATCCGCGAGCTGATGAAGCGGCTGCCGGAGCATTTGCGCGGCAGGCGGCGCAGGATGAGCGGGCAGCGCGCGCGTGAATTGGGGACTGCCGGGCGCCGCGGCGCGACGGGAACGGCGTCGCTGCCGGGCGCGGCGGAGCTCGCTGCGATCGAGGAGCTGAAGGCGGCGCTTGGCTGGGACAACGTGAAATTCGACGCGTGGCTGCGCTCGCGGTATTCGCCGGTGCGCGGCGTGGTGCGGACGCTCGCGGACGCGAACCGGGTGCGTTGGGCGCTGAAAGCGATTTTGAAACGGCAACAAAATTTGAGCGAAACGGACAAGGTGGCGTGACGCCGCGCGCGGCGGCTGCTTCAATCCAGTGGATCCGCGTTGGTGTCGCCGCACGGATTTTGCAGGTGACGCCGCGGATGGTGCGTTATCACATCGAAGAAGGTTTGCTGCGCGCGCGGCGATTTGGGCGGAGAGGGTGGCGCGAGGTGCCGCGCGCGGACGTCGAGAGGCTAGCGCGCGAGAGAGCGGCGTGAGCTGCGAAATTCACTCGCGGTAACCCTTCGCAAGAAACGCTCAGGATAAAAGAAAAGTTGCCAAAGCGGAAATCCATCCTCAACTAAATCCTATACCTTGTGCGCACCGAAGCCTCCTGGGCGCGGCGGCGGAGCCCCACGCAAGGGTCACGACTCGACGCCGCCGCGGCTCTTCTGCGCTTCGATCTTCGAGGCTCGATCATGCAAACGCTTACGCAGGATGAGCGGGACGCCTTCATCGCCAAGATCAGACCCGCGGCGACCGCGGCCGCGGCGAAGTGGAATGTGCCGGCGAGCGTGACGATCGCGCAGGCGATCATCGAATCCGGCTGGGGACAATCGCAGCTCACGATTCAAGCCAACAATTTTTTCGGGATCAAGGCCAATTCGCGCTTCGGCGATTCCTACGTGCAGTTTCGCACGAAGGAATTTGTGGACGGCCAGGCCGACTATCAGATCGCGCTGTTTGAAAAATTCAGCTCGCCTTCGGCCGCGTTTGACATTCACGGCGAACTGATCGCGACCTCCGCGCGCTACAAGGCGTGCATGCTGGAAAAAGACGACCCGATCCAATTCGCCGTGGAGCTGCAGCAGTGCGGCTATTCGACCGATCCGGAATACGCGAAAAAGCTGGCGAACATCATCCTGACTTACAGCTTGAAAGATTTCGACGAGAAGGCCACGCCGCCCGCGGAAATGGCGGGCGCGTGACGGGATCGGGAGCAGCGCACGGGAAGGCAGGGATTGCGAACCGCCGACAAAACCAAAACTGGCGCTGCGGGCATGGCGGAAAGAGTTTGAGGGACTCGCGCGATTCTGGCTCGCGCTGCTTCCGATAAAGGGCTTATGGGCTTTTTGCTGAATCCGGGATCGTTGCTCGGCGGCGTGACATCGCTCGTGACCGGCATCAAGGATGACGATCAACGGCGCGCGATCATCGCTTCGATCGCGAGCGCGGCATACAGTTCGTGGATTTCCGCGCTGTGGCGCGCGGGGCAGCGATCGCTGTGGGGATTCGGGCCGGCCCTGAAGGACGCGGCGACGAGCGCGTACATGGCGTTTCACGCGACCGAGAAAAAAGGATTCGCGCTGATCGTGCCGAAGGAGCTGCTGGATCCCGCGAATCTCAACCGATTTCAGGTGGAAGAAGTTTCAAAATAATGACGGGAGGAACAGATGGCGACCACAACCGTGGCTCCGGCCCCGAGCCTGAGCACGCTGCAAAAGATCGAGAACTGGTTCCACAAGGCGAAAGTGACGATTGAAGCGGACCTCGCGAAGATCGTCGGGCCGTCGCTTGCGACGGAAATCGAGACGGCCTTCGGCGGAATCCTCAAGACGGCCGAAGGGCAGATCGCGCAGGCCATGGTGACGGAAGCGGCCGACGCGGTGACCGGCCAGATCAACGTGAGCCAGGCCGTGGATGCGACCGTGGCCGCGATCGCCAAGACCGGCAAAACAATTTCGCAATCTGCGGCGACGGCGCTGGTGGCCGCGGCGCAGCAGAAAGTTGCGTCGCTGGCGCAGAGCGCGTCGAGCTAAGGAGTTATCCCACACGACGACGAGCAGTGCGGCGCGGGGCGCAGTACCGGGGGCAGTCAGGGCGAGAGAAAAGCGGAGGCCGTGATGAACGGAGCGAGACCGTGAGTCCACACCCGGCCCGGGCCCCGCGCCGATTATAGAAGCGAATCGGCAAAGCGCGGGGCAACCCTGATTTATGCGGGCTGCAAGTACAGCCCGCACCCGCGCCGATAAAAAGAAAGAAGGACGCCATGATTCAGTGGCTGCAAGGGAAGAAGACTTATATCGGGGCGGGGGCGATCGCGATCGCGGCGATCGTGTTTTTCTTTTTGCATCAGATTTCGGCGCCGACTCTTTCGATGGCGCTAGGCGCGGCCGTGGCGATCTCCGGATTGTCGGCGAAATTGAATCGTTACCTTCCGGACATCGTCGAGGCGCTCGAAGACGTGCAGCAGAAAAAGTACCAAGCGGCCGCGGGAGTCGTCGAGAAGGACGCGAGCGATGCGGCTTTCGGAGCGAAAAGCTAGTGCCCGAAACGGAGCAAGAAGCCAAAGGCGCCGCGCCGGCGAATCCCGCGGCCTCGAGATACATGCATTTCGCGCTGGGCAGCGGCGCGGGCGCAGCGATCGCCTTCGCGGTGATCGACGCGCTGCAGAAACAGCCCGGTTTCGTGCCGGCCTTGATCAATGGCGGCGCGCTTTACTTCGCGTTCGGCGTGGTGGCCTTGTTGCTGTTTGACCGGCGCGCGGCGGCGAATACCCAGCTGCAGGAGCGCAATGTGACCGCGCAGGAGCAGCTCGCCGCGAACGTCGGCGCGCTGGTGAACAAAAGTTCCGAGCGGGAACGCGAGAACGAGATGATCCTGAACCACCTCGCCTCGCAATACCAGGAGATCCTCGAGGGGATCGGCGCCATCCGGGAAGGCTTGAAAAAACCATGAGCATCGCCAAGGGCGAGCGCGAACGCAGGCTGCGCGGAGAGATCCTCCGCTTGCTGCGCGAATGCCACGAGAACCAGCAGGCGGCGTACGACGACGTGGTGCTCGCCGGCGTGCTGGACCGGCTACGCTTCGACGTCAGCGTGAATCTCGTTCGCGCGCTCTTGCAGGACCTGAAGGAACGCGGACTCGTGAAATACGTGGAGGAGAAAGACCGCGTCACGGGAAAGTCCTCGATCCGGGCGATCAAGATCCTGCCGCGCGGGCGCGACGTGCTCGATGGAACCGAGGAAGAGAAATCGGTCGACCTGATCGGATGAAATGAGTGACCGAAAAACGCAAGCCGCGAAGGGGAGAGCCGCGCACGACGCGCCAGCCGTTTTCGATCGACCGGCTACCCGAGGGCTGGCAACAGAGAATTATTTCACGGCGTGCGGCCTTTCGGACCTGGGAGCAGATCGAGGAAGAGAGTTGCTCCTGGCCCTGGGAGAAATTGCCCTCCGAGCTGCGCGCGAAATTTCCGGGCTCGCGGCTGCCGCACTCGAATATGGCTCGCTGGTACGACGTGCGCGTCGAGCAAGTGACGCGGGAGGCCATGGCCGAAGCCGAGGCTTCGCGCCGGATCGCCGCGGCCTTCGCCGGGAAAGATTTCGCGGGCCTCGAGGAATCGGTGAAGAACGCGCTGGCGGATCAAGTGTTCACGCTGATGAGGTCGGCCGATGCCAAAGACCGCGCAAAATTCGCCGGCGCGCTGACGCGCTTGGGCCTCGTCTTGTCCGAGCTAAAACGCGCGGACGCGGCCAGCGCGAAGGTGAAGCTGGGGCAAGAGACGCTGGATCTCGAGCGCAAGAAATTCGAGCAGGCGAAAGCGCGGCTCGAAAACGTGACCAGTGACGCAGCCGCAAAACTCGGCACGGGGAAAG
>Ga0181523_10004269_pt1 | contig 12449 bp, 6 predicted proteins | sample PEATcosm2014_Bin_43_FD_119752 | JGI IMG/M metagenome (GOLD analysis project Ga0181523, IMG submission 119752) | Peatland microbial communities from MTU Mesocosm Facility, Houghton, MI, USA - PEATcosm2014_Bin05_30_metaG | ecosystem: Environmental > Terrestrial > Soil > Wetlands > Peat | place... | reverse complement strand
GGCCGTTTGCTGATACGTCCCAGCTTTCAGATTGCCGCTAGTGCTCGTGCTAAGGGCCGCGTTCACGATGCTGGCCGTCGAGCTCACCAGGTCGCCCGCAATCACATTGCCAAAGCTCACCACTCCCGGGGTCACGGCCGAGCCGTACGTCGAGCTTGCCGATGAAATCGATGCCCCGGTCAGGGCGAGCGGAGTGATGTTGGCACTTAGTCCCGTGGGTTCGGTCAGGGTGTAGTTGCCGGCCGAGGCACCGCTGATGGTATCCGTTGCCGTCACCGCAATGCCGGTACCCGCGTTCTTCGAGGCAAAGGTGCCCGACTGGGTCAAGGTAACGGTGTCGCCGCTGACCAAACCGACCAGAGTGCCGCCCGTCAGGGTAGCGGCCGTGGTGCCGTCATAAACCTTGTTGCTCGCCGTTCCACCGGTCACGGTAAGAACGGCTGGATTCACCGTCAGCGTGCCATTGGCGAAAGTTATGATGTAGCCCTGCTGATTCGAGTACAAACCAGTAGGCGTAATGGTGTAACTGCCGGCGTTGATCGCGCCTTGCGAGCTGCCGCCGTAGTTTGCTGTGCCCAGCAGGTTGCTGTTGGGAGTGGTGGAATAGGTAACACCGTTTCCACCGGAAAACGCTACGCCGTCATAAGTCGTAGCGGCGTTGTTTGCCGTAACCGTGAGCGGCGCCATGAAGGAACGCAGCAGCGGGTAGGTGTATCCGTCATACATCACCCAGGTGTTGGCAAAATCCCAGTCGGGATTGACGTTCCCGTTGACGCTCGTGGCCGAGGTGAAATTGGCCTGCGTCTGCATCTGCGCCGTAGTCATGCCCGTGCCGCCTGCAGAGGTTGACTGTCCGGAGGTCGTGGTGTCCCAGAAACTGTTGGTTACAGTGCCACCGTTGTTGTTGTAGCCCACCAACCCGCCGTAGCCTCCGAACTCACCGGTCATGTCGCCCGTGGCGTAGCTATCGCTGACCGTGCCGCCGTTGTTGTAGCCCACCAGCCCGCCGACATAGGAACTTCCGTAACCGCTGCCCGTGGCGTAGCTGTTGCGGATCATGCCATTGTTGTCACCTACCAGCCCGCCGATATAGACAGAATAGTCATACTCATAACAGCGACAACCAGAATTGTAGACTTCATAGTAAGGCGCGATCACGCTACCCGTGGCGTAGCTGTTGCTGACGGTGCCATAGTTGACACCCACTAGTCCGCCGACATAGTCGGATGCGTTACTCCCGTTAACGCTGCCCGTGGCGTAGCTGTTGCGGATCGTGCCACTGTTGCCACCTGCCAGCCCGCCGATTTCGTCGGAAAACGTGCAACAACCGAACACACTGCCCGTGACGTAGCTGTTGCTGATCGTGCCGCCGTTCCAACCCACGAGTCCCCCGCTCGACACGTAACCGCTCACGCTGCCCGTGGCGTAGCTGTTGCTGACCGTGCCGCCGTTGTAACCCACTAGGCCGCCGACGTCGCCGTAACCGCTAACGCTTTCTCCCAGCAAACCCACGTTCTGGACCACGGCGCTTGTGCCGGTATATCCAAACAGACCGACATAATTTGCTGATGGCAAATCAATCTTGAGATTGCTGATGGTTAACCCCTGTCCATTGAACGTTCCTGTGAACGGGGTGCTTGAATTTCCGATCGGGGCAAAACCCGTGGTGCTCCAGACATCGGTGCTTTTACCGGTGGCCAATGCGTTGATGTTCTCTTCCAGGATGTAGCTTGCGGCGGTGTTCATCGCCATCAGTTGCAACTGGTGGGCATTGTTGATCGTGGTCGAGTATTCGGAAGCGAGCATTGGGAATGTCGCTCCCGCCGCGCCGCCGGCATTGTTCAAAGTGCCGTCGGTGTCAACCATGACCCAGTTGTTGCCCGATGCACCGGGCGTCGTGGTGAAGCTAAAGCCTGCGAAATTCGAGGCGGTCTCCATCTGCGTCGTGGTCAGGCCGGTCGCGCCGCTCGTCGTGCCAGCGCCTATACCGGTCGCGTTGATGCTCTTATCCCAAAAGCTGTTGCTGACCGTGCCGCCGGGGTTGTAACCCACCAGCCCGCCGACATCAGAAGAACCGCTCACGCTGCCCGTGGCGTAGCTGTCGCTGACCGTGCCCCCGCTGTAGTTGATACCCACCAGCCCGCCGACGAAGTCAGAACCGCTAGCACCGCTCACCGTGCCCGTGGCGTAGCTGTTCGTGATGGTGCCGCCGCTGTTAGAACCCACCAGCCCGCCGACATACTCAGAACCGCTAGTACCGATCACGTTGCCCGTGGCGTAGCTGTTGCTGACCGTGCCAATGTTGCTGACCGAGCCGTAGTAGTTGTAACCCACCAGTCCGCCGACTTCGCTGGAACCACTCACATTGCCCGTGGCGTAGCTGTTGCTGACCGTGCCCCCGTTGACACCCACCAGCCCGCCGACTTGCTCAGAACCGCTAGTACCGTTCACGTTGCCCGTCGCATAGCTGTTGCTGACCGTGCCCCTGTTGTAACCCACCAGCCCGCCGACTTGCTCAGAACCGCTAGAACCGTTTACGTTGCCCGTGGCGTAGCTGTTGCTGACCGTCCCGTCGTTTTCTCCCACCAGCCCGCCGACTTCGAGAGGACCACTCACGGAACTGCTCACGTTGCCCGTGGCGTAGCTGTTGCTGACCGTGCCCCCATTGACACCCACCAGCCCGCCGACATCAACGTAGCCGCTCACGCTACCAGCGGAGTAGCTGTTGCTGACCGTGCCGGTGTTGTTGCCCACCAGCCCGCCGACGTAGCCGGAATAGCTCGGACCGCTGACGCTGCCAGTGGCGTAGCTGTTGCTGACCGTGCCGTCGTTTTCCCCCACCAGCCCGCCGACGTAGGAACTACCTGTCCCTGTCACACTCGCCCCCACCAAACCCACGTTCTGGATCACAGAACCCGTGCCCGTCCATCCAAACAGACCGACATAAAGTGCTGATGGCAGATTGATCGTGAGGTTGCTGATCGTATGCCCGAGCCCATCGAATGAGCCGGTGAAAAGGGTGCTTGAATTTCCGATCGGCGTGAAGCCTGCCCCGCCGTTCCAAGTCGACGTTGGCGTGGCATCGATGTTGCTGCCCAGAGCGTAATTTCCGGCAAGATTCGTCGGGGCCGCGATTCCCTGCAGCGTCATCGTCGCCGGCGCCGTCGTCGCATCCCCCGCAGCACCCAGGCTGGTGATGACGGTGTAATTGACCACGGTGCCGCTTGAGCCCAGCTTCGTGCTGAAGTTTGGTCCGGCTGGAAGATTAACTGTCGCATCGACGTTGTATGTTGCCGTGACCCCGTTGATCACGCCGTTGCTCGCTCCCTGGCCGTATTGCAGTGCGAGGCTCGCACTGCCGCTCCCATTCATGATGCTGTTGATGTTGATGTTGTTGTAGGCGTTGAGCGTGAGCGTGTTGGCGCTCCAGCTCACCGTGTCGTCGACATTGATGTTGCCGCTGCCGTTGGTAACCACGGTTCCCGCGCTGCTCTGGATGGTGACGTTTCCACGCGTCAACTCGTTACTGAGTGTCGTGCCAGTGATGTCCCCCCCACTGCTGGCAACGGTGAAGTCCGCCGGGTCAATGAGCCAGGAGCCGGTCTTGCCCGAGGGGGCCAGGGTGGTGACCTTGGCATCGTTGGCCACCTCGACATGGGCCGCGCTGGTCTCGATGAACCCGCCGTTGCCGCGCCCAGGTGCGCTGGCATCCAACGTGCCGTCAACGTCGACCGTGCCAGCCGTCATCCCCGCCAGTAGGGTGATCGTGCCATTGTGGTTCTCCACTGTGCGCGCTTCGATGATGCCGGTGTTGTTGACCACGCTCGCGAGCAGAGCATCCTTGGCTCCCGCGGTCATGATCACCAGTCCGCCATCGGCCTGAATCAGTTGCTTGTTCTCGGCCAAGTTGTTCAGGGTGCTCTGGTCCACCTGCAGATGAACCAGACTGTTACCACTGAAGGTAAGGGTGGCTGCGCTCCCCGCGCCCAATGCCACCGTACCCAGCTGGGCGGTAATTACGCCTTGATTCCTGACGCGGTTGCCCAGCAGCGCCACGTAGCCGCCATTGGCGGCATTGAGGGTACCCTGGTTGACGACGCTGCCCGTGCCGCTGCCACCGAAGCTCCTGGTCGTGCCGTTCAGGCTGTCGAAATCAAGATCCAGGGTTGAGGCTACCAATCCGCCAACGTTCACCTGAGCTCCTTGGCCGAACAAGATACCGTTGGGATTGATCAGGTACACCTGGCCGTTGGCATCGAGATGCCCCAGGATTAGGCTGCCGTTGGTGCCGAAGATGCGGTTGACCGCTATGGACGATGAATTGGGCTGAAGGAAATCGACCGTTTGCTGCGACGCAATGTTGAAACTCTGCCAGTTCAGCAGCAGATTTTGGCTCGACTGGGTGATGGTGGTGACATTGCCGCTCTGCGAGATCGTGCCAGACCCGGAAGTCACCTGGCCGCCGGTGGGGCTTGCCTGGACAACAGCGGTTGAAAAGGAGAGGGCAATCGCCAGAAGCTTGCGCCAGGGAGTCCTTTTAACCAGGCGCCTTGTGGTTCGCATCACCCGGGTCCAAGCCTTTGGCACTTGTGTCCGGACAACAATGCACAAGAAATCCTTCGGTGCGTTGTCTCTCACGGCACTCTCCCCCTTTGGTTACTGCCCTGGACTTATTGACGTTCCGCCAATTTTGTGGGTACGCAATTGCTTGCTCGTACGCCAAACCGACAGCTCGCCCATCCAGGGTCAGGACCCTTTTATGACGCTCTTATGAGACACAAAGTAGCTTGCCGGCCACGATTCGTCCATAAGTACACCTACGTACCTTCAAGGCTTCTTACCGAGATTGCGGCGACATTTGGCTCGGTCACTAGAGCACCTTTCTCTATTGAAGTCCGATGCTCCCGCGGCGTTCCCGAGTCGCGTCCTGCTTTTCCTGCGCCAGTTGCGCCGGCACATATCCGCAGTCGAAGACAAGGCGCCATGGCGACGTGTCTCGCCACACCTCGGATCGAAGACTCTCGACTGTGGTCAGGCTCTGTTGGAAATCGAACCCTGCAATTGGGCGCCCGGCTCCTAGTCAGCCAGGAAGTCTCAGCGACCCTAGGTCGAAGAAGCGGACCACGGTAGAGTCGTCGGACGGACGTGGATCCGCTGCCGCCGCCGCAGGAATTGAGCATTTGCGCAGCGGCAGACGGTACCAGTACACATGGTTTTCGTGCAATTCGGAGGCTCCGGAGAGAAGCGCCCCTCATCAAGATGAGACGCGCCTGCTCACCGCTAGCACCGGGCGGGACCGCAGGCTGCGTCGGCCCAAACGTGGCTCCGTAACGCCTAATAAACTCCATAGACGTCTCCTCGGTAGCGGTTCGCCGCGGATCCCCATGCCCCCGCGAATCCTAACCGCACCCCCTTCAAGCCTTTATGCGTCGCTTCATCGGCGTCGATCCGCCGCCCTCTCCCTGAGCTATTTCAGCATTCAAGCTGCGCTGCTGTAATCAGGCTACTGCGTAGGCGATTACGGGCGCATCCGTCAAATAGAGGATGAAGATGTCTTAAGGCCTAGCCTGTGACTTGTTATGTGGTGGCCGCGATTTTCAGTGCGCGCCGGGTACCTTGGACCAGAGGGCCTCGCCCTGACGAAGGATTCGGACGACTTCCGCCTGCCGCATGACGCCCAGTTTTGCCAGGACTTTGCTCAATTGAGAGCGTACGGTGCAGACTCGTGTACCGTTTGCTTCGGCGATTTTGTCGGGCTCCATGCCTTCGGCAATTTGCGCCGCAACCTTGGCCTCGGTCGGCGTCAGACGGAACAAGTTAGACAGTGCAAAGGCATCCAGGCTGCTGACCTGCCTCGGGTCAAAAAGAGTTGCGAGCACTTGCGGACGCTCGCCAAAGGCCCCCAGTGCTCTGCCGGGAACGATCAGCGAAAGGTGAAGCCATGTGGGAGGATCCGACTCGTTTTGACGCAGATCCACCGTCGTACTTGCCAGGTGACCGGACTTCATCAGCGCGCTAATTTGCTGAGTGAGCGCCCGTTCGACGGCCGTGAAGCGCGCGTGCAACCGCCGCCCGTGGCGACCCAATCGAACCTCTTGCCGCATCTCCCGTTCGGCGGCAGGATTGGCAAAGTAGAGGTAGCGATCGGCGTCGAGTAGCCACATGGGGTACGGAAACGTCATCAGCAATTTGTGACCTGCCAACGCTTCGAACGCCATCTTTCGCACCCGCTCGTAGCCGATGATCGCCTCGCGCAGGTGTTCGCCAAGGCGCTGGAGCCAAAATCGCTCTTCCCGGTCCAAAGGGCCGCGACGATGCCCACGCACAAGAGCAATCGTTGCAACCGTGTTCTCATCCAACTCAAACATCATCCCCGAGCCAAACTTCGCGTCATAAGCCGGGACGTATTCCGAGTAGAAACGGTCCCTGGCAACGAATTCTTCATCAAAAATCTCATGGGAATGCAACCAAGTTCCCAACGGTCTTTCAAAGTGAGCTTTTGCGCGGGGACAGATAGACTGGAATTCCCGGACGTATTCGAACGCGGCCCGCTCCATATCCGGACCGCTAGTTTGCAAAGACAATAGTGTGCGGCTAGGCAAATCGACGGTTTCAATTTCCGCAACAAGCGCGTCGAAAGCAATGCGCAGGTTCTCCAACGCGTGGGCCCATGGCGTGGCGCCAGTCGCAGATCGATAAAAATCCGCAACGAGCCCATCGTACGTATCGTTGTCCATGATTGGGCATACCTCGGGACTCCACGCAAAACAACACTAATGCCACGACATGCCGATTTCAAGCATAAGTGCGCGACAAATTGCGATAAATCAGTAGGTTCCTGCCCGCCCCCGGCTACCCTAATTTCGCGCGCACTCAACTGGGGGGAGTGCGGTGGCCAGGAAGTTTGATGCGAGAAAGAGGCAAGGACGCGATACGTTGGACCGAGATCGCGTCTCACTTACGGGCTTTCCTTATCGAAACACGCGTACGCAGGTCGGCAGCATCACTGTGATCATGTACGGAGGCGAAGAAAGTTCACCTCATACTTCGGATGATCAGGACCATGTATACGAAGCCGGCCCCGATTGATCCCCTGGGCTACGACGACGCCTCTGCCGAACACGTCACGCGGGAAGGTTGGGAAGACGGTGGCGAGACCTGATTGACCGGAGGCAACGGCCGATTGCCCAACGGGAGGTTCAGTGGGATAAGCGCATGAGCTCAACGCCCGCACTGACGTACTCTATGGAGCCCCTTTGGACATTCCTGTATCGTGCTTTGCAGCAAATTACGCGCCGGTTCTAAGATCTCCGCTGCCGGTCAGTGCGATGCAATATCCGTTTTGTTCGCAGTTACCGTTCCATGAACCGAAAGAAGAGAAGACCTCCAATGGGTGTCTTGCTTTTCGATATGACAACTACTACCGTCGTTAATTTGCGCTTAGAAATGACCGCGTAGTGATTCCACGTGTGTCAGATTTCGATGAAAATTACTCCGTCGCCTGGGTCAGTTTGGGGTGCAAATCGACGCATGGGAAGCTATGGCCCACGCGCCAGCGAGAGACCGGTGCGAACCGGGCAATTGACGGACAGTCATGCTATCGAGTTGGAGACCAGGCTTCCGGAACGATAAAGGGAGGATAACCATGGACCCAGCTACTTACGATGCGCTGATTTGCGATTTCTATCGCGCCGCCACCGGGGCGATCCAGTGGAGTGATGCATTGGAGAAATTGCGCAATGTGTTCCGTGCGCGATGCGCGCCGTTGCAAACGATGGACCTACGCAGGGGCGCTGTGATCAGCGTGGTCAACGGCGGTCCCGACATGGAACGCCCAGTTCTCGATTACATACGCAAATACCACAGGATTGATCCGCGTGCGCAAATAGCCTTGAAGTCGCCTCCAGGACGTTGGTTACATTGCAGCGATTATTTCGACGATGACTTTGCGGCAAGCGACCGCTTCTTCCAGGAATTCTTGCCGTCTTATGACTCGCGTTACGCCTCAGGACTAGTAATTCCGCTTGACGCATACACGGTTGCCGTTTGTGGCATCCAGCTTTCCGCGACCCGTGGACCGTTGAATGTCGATGAGAGAGTCTGGGTTCAGCGTCTCGCTGAGCACCTGCGCGAAGCCCTGCTGGCCTACGAACGCGTACGCAAGCTCGCGGCAGAGGCGCTCGCCGGACACGCACTACTCTCGGCTTTCCCATATCCGATGTGCCTTATCGACGCCGAGCGCTTCGTGTTCTTCACTAACCGGGCGGCGCAGCGCGAAATAGAAGCTGGCCGCCGACTCACGCTGCGTGGCCCACGCTTGGCCCTTATCAACGATCAGTCTGACCGCAATATGACCTTGCGCATCTCCGCGCTAATGCAGAACGGCCACGGCGCAAGTACCGTGCTGGATTTGCGACCGAGGCCGTCCGATCCACCCACTTGGCTGCACCTTTCCGTGGTGATGCCAGGGCAGGCGTTAGGCGCATTCGGCGAGCAGCCACAAATTCTCGCCACCCTGTTCGACCCGAATCAGGTCAGCAGCCTCGATCCCTTCGCATTGGCCAACATGTTCGACCTCACGCCGGCTGAGGCCAAGGTTGCGGTTCAGATCGCCGAGGGTCTGGTTCCGGACGAGATCGCCACAAAAAACGGAACGCGCGTATGCACCGTGCGCAGCCAGCTTAGCAACGTGTTGGCAAAGCTTGGCGTTGCCCGACAGGCCGACATCGTACGCATACTGCGCCAGGGCGAAGCCCTCTGGGCCAAGGCCCCGCTGTAAAGGCGCCTCAGCACCCATTCGCGTTGACCTGTCCGGCGCTCAAGGGGCCAGGGCCATTCGCCCTGCGAACGGCCTTGCGCCCATGTGGCAGGAGCCTCAGAACACGGCGGTCGCGCCCATCCGAAGCCGCTTTCGCCTGTTTGCTTGTTTCGCGTCTACCTCTTTCATTTGACGAACGCACATCACGTCCTCGCCACGCTATTTTCTCCCGAGATAACTCGATCAGCTCCGTTGATCCGGCTGCGTCCGCTCGGGAGGCTTTACCAGCGACGGATTTCCCCTTCCATCAGGACGAAAGACTATGTAGTGAGGGCACAGGTCAGCCGATTATCGAGCGGCGAATGTCAGTCACCGCAATCAGGAAGCAACCGCAATGGCCGCTGGTGATCCAAAGTCCGAAGACCAACGCGAACGAGGCACGTCTTGTCGCGAATCTCCATTGTGAGACGAAACGAAAAGAAGCCCAGCTCGTCGAAGATCAGCAACGCCGTGGAACCCTAGCCTATGAGCGCCAAGTTTGGCAGTCGCTGGAGTCGTCAAGAGCGGCGCCAGTGCTGAATTCCCACGGGGATACGCTAAAAATCACCGCCCCATCACCGGCCGGGAATCGGCGCCCGAATGCGATCATCGGCGGGGCGCAGCCAATTGCAAGACTGGTCGCCGCGTCGTCGGTACGTTATGCGATATGCAATCCGCGCACTTCACCCCGCACCGGATCCAATCTCTCACCCGATCAAGCGGCTGCTATATCTGCGCCAGTTCCATAAGCGGCTGATGGCCGCGCACATTGTCTGCGAACGTTGGCCGTGGCATCAACGCTACAACGTTTTTGTGAATATTCTTCAAAGTTCACCGTGCCACTCCGAATCCTTGCGGGGTTCTGTAGTATTCGCACTCACTAATACCACGCATGGCATATCTGCCCGTGGCATCATGATTTATCTTGAAGATCGGCGGCTAGAAATTCCCGCTTGTAATGGCCCATCAAACGCTCGGCGCATATCAGTTATCGTAGAGTCACGCTCGGAGGCTTCCAATGGCCGATGCACTTCCTCTTCTTCTTTCTGCGCGTCAGGCCGCGTCATTAATCGGCTTTGGCGAGCGAATGTTTCACCAACTTCGCAAACGGGAAGGATTTCCTAACCCGATCGTTCTTGGTCCACGGGCGGTTCGCTGGCGCCGTGAGGAAATCGAGAAGTGGATTGGAAATTTGCCAGCCGAAACCGGGCCTCGTAACGAACCGCGGCAGTTGTGCACGGCCCGAAAGACCCTGAAGGCGAGACCCTTTCAATTTCCGCGAAATTGAGGATTGACTCGGATAGCGTCGACGTTATTTGAACGATCAGTAGACCAGGCCTTTCGCTCCCAAGCTGCTATCGCCGGCTCAATCTCGTCCATTTCCTATACCTTCGTTTTCTCCGTTGGTCCCGTCAAGAAAGCGCTGGTCCCATTCATCATGATAATGCCATCGTCGATCGGCAGACCATCGAGCTTGGCCGTTTCAACTAATCCGCCGTGGCTGCAGATGTCACCTCGGAAAACTTGCTGGTGAATTGGCAAACTCCCGAGCTGGCAAAGGTCTACCTCAGACCCTTAGACCGGAATTACGCGCAGGCCTCCGTCTGTCGGACGCGCGATTGAAGAGACGGGACTGCCGCTTTCTCATATCCGGAACGGAAAATGGCAACGCAGATCTTGTTGCGCTATCTGGCGGCAACTGGAATCTCTCATTTTTTTGATAGAAGCCCACACGACGGAGCGTGCGATTTCTTGAGATTATCAAGAAACGGCGCGGTGGTCGTTGCCAAGGCAAGCGAAGCCGCGCCCTAAAAATCCTGGCCGGCAGATCGAGCGCCGCAGAGTGGCCGTGTGATTTCTTGAAAATTTCAAGAAACTGAGCGGCATTTGTAACTAAAGCGGGCAACCGCAATCCCCAGAATCCATCACCTATTGATCGAGGTGCGCAGGGGAGGCGTGTGATTTCTTGAAAATATCAAGAAACGGAGCGGTCATTTTGACTAGTGCAGGATAGGCTGTCGCCGGTAATTGCATTGCATGCGAACTTGCGTTACGGTTGAGTCGGCACTTTTTAGTTCGGTAAGTATCTATGAGCGAGCTAAAACAAAAAGGGCGACCGACCCAAATTACGATGGATTTGCTTGGCTATAAGCAGCCCTGGCTCGATTGGTGCAAGTCGCAGGGCGTCACACCGAGCGAGGCGTTTCGACGCGTCGTAGCGCGTCTTGTTGCGGCTAAAAGCAAGGATGCGGTAACGGACCAGGCGCTGGCGGCAATTGTCATAGGCGAACCCCAAAAGCCAACCGCACGCAAAGAGATCACGCTAACGGCTTCGGAGATGGCACATGTCGAAGCGCTTGCCGCAGCCGAGGGGTTTTCGGCAACGAAGTGGATCGTCGCTCTCATTCGTGCAAGACTTACAGGGACAGGTCAATACGGGCAGCGTGAGCTTGAACTTCTTGCCCAGTCGAACCTCCAATTGCTTGCGATCGGCCGTAACCTGAATCAGGTTGCGCGGGCCTTAAACAGTACGCCCCAGGACCGTACTGTCTATCGGATTGCCTTAATTGATGCCCTACGCGCGCACATCAAGGCTCATACCAAACTGGTGTCGAATGCAATGGCGGCGAACGTTCATCGGTGGCGAATCAAGTGAGTAAGCAAGGCTACGTTGATGGCGTGCTCGTCGATTGGGGAGCGAGTCTTTTCAATCAACGGTCAAAGTCGGCGCGTTCGGCAAAGAAGAGCATGACCGGGGTGTTCTTGCCCCCATGGCGCCGTGCAGATGGTGGCGCGGTAGGGAGAGGTGGTGTTACGGCGGACGCCAAGGTTATACGCGGCAAGCTCGGCTCCGTCGTTCGGCGGACACCGCAGGTGTTAGTGAGAATTTCTGGCGCTGGCAAGGGCATAAAGCACATCAAGGCTCATCTGGACTACATTTCCCGAAACGGCAAGTTGGAACTCGAGGACCAGAACGGCGAGACAATCAAGGGTAGACGAGAGCTGAACGACTTACGGGATGAGTGGCAGCACGGAGGGTTCCACATTGCGGAGGAGAGCGACAAGCGCGAGGCGTTCAACGTCGTCTTGTCGATGCCGGAGGGCACGGACCCGATTGCTGTGAAGCGCGCAGCCAGAGACTTTGCGGCCGCGGAGTTCGCGAACCATCAGTACGTCATGGTGCTGCATACGTTCGACAACGACCCGGACCCCGAGCCGTCGCCCAATCCACACGTGCACTTGTGCGTAAAGGCCCTGTCAATGGATGGTGTGCGTCTTAATCCGCGCAAGGCGGATCTGCAACGGTGGCGTGAGGGCTTCGCCCATGCGCTCGGTGAAAATGGCATTGAGGCGGCGGCGACGAACCGTTTGCAGCGGCTGGAGCGTGCGCGTGGCGAAAGGCTATCTGTGCGTCGGATGAAAGAACGCGGTCAGGCGCCCAGCAAGAGTACGCGATCGAAGGCGGCACTCGAGCGTGTTGCGAAGGCTAAGCAAGCCGAGGCGACGGTGCTGCGTGGCTATCGAGATATGGTGAGGGCCTTGGCGTCATCGGAAGACGCGGAGGACCGGAAACTTGCCGTAGGCATCAGCGAGCGGATTGGCGAGAAACTACGTGACCTTGGGCGCGACAAATCAAAAGACATCGAGCGGT
>Ga0181523_10004268_pt1 | contig 12458 bp, 13 predicted proteins | sample PEATcosm2014_Bin_43_FD_119752 | JGI IMG/M metagenome (GOLD analysis project Ga0181523, IMG submission 119752) | Peatland microbial communities from MTU Mesocosm Facility, Houghton, MI, USA - PEATcosm2014_Bin05_30_metaG | ecosystem: Environmental > Terrestrial > Soil > Wetlands > Peat | place... | reverse complement strand
TCAGCCGGGTGCCGGTGAGAAGCGCACCGTCGCCCGGCCGCGGTCACCCGGCCGACTCGCCACGACACATCCTCCCACGCCGGCACAACCTGGTGGGACAGCCGCTCACAGCCCGTGCAGGTGCCCGGTCTCGCCGAAGCTCACCAGTGCGGGCGACGGACCGCTGAACGAGATACGGGTGACCGCTGCCACGCCGAGCGACAACTTCCAGGCGAGCTCCGGCCCGGCGCCGAGTGCCCAGGCGACGGCCGCCTTGATCGGCGACACATGACTGACGGCAATCACGTCGCCGCCAGCGGCGTCGGCAGCGAGCGAAGCCCACAATGGGTCCACGCGTGCATGCAGATCCACGAAGGACTCGCCTCCGGGCGGGCGCCACGTCGGGTCCGCCCGCCAGGCGGACCAGACACCTGGGGCGAGGTCCGCCGGCCGCTTCCCCTCGAGCTCCCCGTAGTCGAGCTCGATCAGCAGGTCCTCCACCTCCGGCTCGGGGGCGCCGGGGCCCAGGACGTCACGGATGATCTCTGCCGTCGTGCGCGCTCGTGCGAGCGGGCTCGTGAGGATGCGAGTCGGCCGGCGCTCCTCCCTGGTCCCGCCCGCAGAGCGGGGGGCGGAGGCAGCCAGCGCCTCGCCGATCCGGCCCGCCTGGCGTCGTCCCAACCCGGTCAAGGACGAGTCCGCCCGCCCGAGCAGGAGCCCGGCCGCATTCGCCTCACTCTGACCGTGGCGAACGAGGATCAGCACGATCCGACGATCAGCACGATCCGACGATCAGCACCGGGACGAGCGTCGTCGGAGCTGTCTTCACGGCACCAGGATCCGTCCGCATTGATCGCAGTAGAAGACCGTCCCCGGGGGTGCATGCACGACCTGGTCACGCTCCCGGGACGGCAAGCGCAGATGGCAACCGCTGCAGGTGCCGTCCACCAGCTTGGCGGCTCCGATCCCGCCCAGCTTTGCCCGCAAGCGCTCGTAGGAGGCGGCGAGGTCACCCGGCAACATCGCCGCCAAGGGGGCGCGCTCGGCCAGCACGTCCGCCTGCTCGGTGGCGATGGCCGCTTCCGACGCCGCCAAGGCGGCCGAAGCCTCCCTCCGCTCGGCGTCGAGCTGACCGACCTCCGCAGTCACCGACGCCAGCTCCGCCTCGATCGGCTCGAGCTGTTCCATGATCTCGAGCTCCCGGTCCTCGTAGCCGCGACGCTGATGGTCGAGCGAGCGCGTCTCGTTCGCCATGGCGTCCTGATCCCGGTAGGAACCCGCTGATCCGGACCGCAAGCGAGCCTCGATGGCCTCGATGCGCGAGACGAGTGTCTGCACGTGCTCCTCGAGATCATCCTGCTGGCGGGCGAGGTTGGCGCGACTCGCCTCCATCGCCTCGAAACGCCGCTTCAGCTCGGCCGCCCGTCGGTCCACCTCGTCGAGTCGCGCCCGTTCCGGCAGCTCACGCAGGCGGTAGGCCAGACGGTCGAGAGCCAAGTCGTGAGCCTGCACGTCGAGAAGGAGCTGCAGGGGACCCGGCTCGTTGGCGGGAGCGGTCCCGGGCGGGGCATCGTCTTCCATCGGTCCCGAGGGTAGTAGCCGGCGCCCCACGACCCGCCAGGTGCCGGCCGGTGCGCTCGGCGCCGCATCGGCTCCGGGCCAAGCGCCCTCAGGAGTCCTCGAGGGAGCGGCGGGCCGCCAGCAAGGACTCGAGCAGCTCGGGTGTCCCGGCCGCCACCGGCGCTCGCCGGTCGCCATGCTCTCGCACCACGAGATCTCGACCGAGACCGTCGGCGATGCCCGCCCCGGCCTCCTCGCAGACGAGCATGCCGCCGAGATAGTCCCAGGCGCCGTGGGCGTTTCGCCCGCAGTCGACGTAGCCGTCGAGCGTGCCGTCCGCCACTGCGCACAGGTCGAGTGCCACCGCCCCGAGGGCGCGGTACTGCTTCCAGCCGAGATAGCGGCTGGGATAGCCCGACAGGCCGACGACGGCACGGCGGAGCTCGCGGCAAGGAGACGGCGAGATCGGAGCGCCATCCCGCCGGGCTCCTCCCCCACGCGTCGCCTCGTAGCGCCGCCCGGTCGCCTGGTTCACGACAAGGGCGGCCAAGGGTCCCGTCTCGTCGAGGACACAGATGCTCGTGGCGAACCATGGAAGTCCCCGTGAGGCATTCGTCGAGCCGTCGACGGGGTCGAGGACGGCGAGGAAAGGCGACGAGACGACCTCGGTCAGCCCGGATTCCTCGCTCATCACCGAGAAACCCGCCGCCGTCAAGACCTCGACGGCGACGCGGTCGGCCGCCAGATCGGACCGGTACTGACCAGGGCGGGTGCCCGCCAATCCCCAGTCCGAGAGGTCCTCGAGGGCGCTGGACACCGCACGGGAGGCCGCCGCCAGCACGCCCATCATCGAGGATGCGTCCACGAGCGGGCACGGTAGCTCGCGAACGGGGCATACACTCGCGACGACATGGCGGTCATTGACGTGGCCGGCTACGTGGCCGAGCTCAAAGATCATGCGGTCGATCACGGATTCCACGTGCACGACGAGCGGCACTTCGTGGAGACGTACTCGCTCCGGCAGTTCTGGGAGGTGGACCTGCATCCCGAGGAGGGATGTGGGGGCCCCATCGACCTCCACCTCGCCCTCGAGGTCGAACCCCGCGTTCTGCTCGACTTCGAAGACGCCGTCGTCGCCTTGCCGGAGGATGCCGACCCGCCGGACAAGTGGTTCTTCCCTCTCACGTTCAACTGGGGAGTCCCGCCGCTTCCGAACGCCCCCGACCTGCTGCGGCTCACGCTCGACCTCTCGGGGGTGGGCGGCTTGGAGCTCCCCCTCGAAATCTCGGCGACCGACTCGTTCGGATCGGTGACCGAGGCGGCCGTGCGCCGTCTCACGATCGTCGCCCGCCGCGAAGTCTCACTGGCGCGCGTGCTGGCCGGCGAGGAGTTGCTGTGCGACACCTTCGACCGGGCACTGGCGGTCACGCGGTTTCTTCTCGACGCTTCTCCGAGCTGGCTCGGCACCTGAAGCCGGCTGGGGCGGTGGTCGAGACGCCGGCCTGGCGGCGGCGTCTCAGTGGCCGCCGTGCACCCAGAGCTTGATGCCGCCGGCGATGCCGGCGACGTTGTCCACGATCGTGATCGACGGGTCGATATGCCCCTGCAGGTGGCGGGCGTTGCCGCCCCCGACATAGAGGCTGTCGTAGTTGACGAGGCGCTCGAGGTTCCCGATCGCCTCCAGCACCCTCTTGCGCCACTTCGACACCCCGACGTGCTTGAAGGCGTCTTCACCCAGCTGCTCGTTGTAGGTCTCGCCTTTTCGGAAGGGATGGTGGGCGAGCTCGAGGTGGGGTGCGAGCTTGCCTTCGGCGAAGAGCGCCGTGCCGACGCCCGTGCCGAGCGTCACGACCATCTCGATCCCCCGCCCGCTGATGACGGCCCACCCTTGCAGGTCGGCGTCGTTGGCGACCCGAACGGGGATGCCCAGCCTCACCGCCAGCGCCTGGGCGAGGTCGAAGCCCGTCCACTTCCCGAGCAGTTCCTTCACCACCCTCGAACCCGGGCCGGATTTCGTGACGAAGTGCGGCGCCGTCAGGACATGACCCCTCCTCACGACACCGGGAAAGCCCACCGACACGCGGTCGGCCGATGGCAGCGGCTGCACGAGCTTGACGAGCTCGTCGACCATCTGGTCGGGAGAAACCGGGTAGGTCGTGGCGACCCGTACTCGATCGGCGAGGAGACGACCCTCGGCATCCAGCACGGACGCCTTCAGGCCCGTCCCGCCGATGTCGATGGCGAGCGTCGCCGGGTGCGCCGGCACGGCGGGGGCAGCCGCCGTCGGAGGCGTCACCGTCCGCGCGGGTGTACCGCTGGTCCGTTTGCGGGCCGGCGCTGCCTTGGCGGCTCGGTTGGCGCTCGCCGTGCCGGCACGATTCGGTGTCGACGTGCGGGCCGCCCCGCTCGCCGGAGGGGCGGCGGCGGCGGAGGTCGCCATCGCCGTTCTCGTCTCCCCCTTTCGGCTGGCAACTCGGCGGCCCGCCGTACCTGGGGTCTTCGGAGCCGGAGGCGAACCCGTCATCGAACGCTCCCATCTGCTGCGTGATCAGCCGGGGCGCCGATCGGCTCATAGCCGGATAACCACTCGATCACCGTGCGCACCCCGAAGCCGGTCGCACCCTTGCGCTGATCGAAGGATTCCTCGTCGGTGAAGGCCGGTCCGGCGATGTCGATGTGCGCCCAGGGCCGATCGCCGACGAACTCCTCGAGGATCAGCCCGGCGAGCAGCGCTCCGCCCCCACCGGGCCGGCCGATGTTCTTCATGTCGGCGACGGTGGACTCGTGCATCTTCTTGTACGACTGAGGGAGGGGAAGGTGCCACACGGGCTCTCCCGCCCGCTCGGCTGCCTGCTCGATGGCCGAGATGACACGGGAGTCGTTGCCCATGACGCCGGCGACCTCGGGCCCGAGGGCGACGACACAGGCACCCGTGAGGGTGGCGAGGTCGACGATGGCGTCGGGCGCCTCCTCGGCCGCCAGCGCCAAGCCGTCGGCCAGCACGAGGCGTCCTTCGGCGTCGGTGTTGAGGACCTCGATCGTCTTGCCGTTTCGTGTCGTGAGGACATCGCCTGGCTTGGTGGCCGTGCCGCTCGGCATGTTCTCGGTGCAGGGAGCGATGCCGAGGACGCGCACGTTCACGCCCGCCGCCCGGCAGGCCCCCAACGTGGCGATCACGACGGCGGCACCGCTCATGTCGTCCTTCATCGTCATCATCCCATCGCCCGTCTTGAGCGAGAGGCCGCCCGAGTCGAACGTGATGCCCTTGCCGACGACGGCGACCATCGGTGTGTCGGCCACCTCGGCGCCATCGGGCACGTACCAGAGTTTGATGAGCCGGGGCGGCTCGGCCGAACCGCGGGCGACGCCCGAGAGCCCGCCGAGGCCCTCCGCCTGAATCTCGCTCTCGTCGAGGACGCTGATGCGGAGACCGGCTCGCTCGGCCACCTCGCCGGCGACGACTGCCAAGCGCGAGGGTGTCATGTCGGACGCCGGCGTGTTCACGAGATCGCGAGCCAGCGCGACGGCGTCGGCCACGGCGACGCCCCGAACGAGAGCGGTGCTGGCGGCTGCAAGATCGCCGGCCGGCACCACGAGAACGACCGAGGCCAAGCTCGTCGGCCGTTCCGTGCTCCAGTACCGGGCGAAGCGGTAGGTGGCGCCGGCGATGCCTTCCACGGCCGCCTGCACGGCCGCCGCAGTGCCCAAGGGGCCGGCGACGAGAGGACTGAGGTCGAGACAGACCAACTGACAAGAGCCGACGGCGCGGGCGAAGGTGGCAGCCGAGCGCCGCAGCGCCTTGGCGGAGAAGGTCTCGGACGGCCCTGCCCCGACGAGCACCCGCAAGCGATCACCGTCCGGCTCGATGAGCGACTCAGCCGCCTTCCCCGCGAACGACCGCCGTTCACAGGAGGGGCGGTCGAGCTCGACTCCGTCGCCTGCAGGGACGAGGCCCTCAAACACGACGTGGCCCACTGCGCTCGCATCGGGAGGGACCGAGGAGCCGATCGAGACGTGAACGTTCATGCGGCCATCATTGCCCGCCGAGGAGGGTGCTGTCGTTCGCCGCCAGCCGCGGGGAATGCCGCGTGCGCTTGGGAGGGCCGTTGCGGGCGGTGAGGTGCTCGCCCTCCACGGCGCGAGCCAGCAGCCAGCAGAGATCCGAGAGTCGGTTCAGATAGGGGACGACGGCGGACGCCTTCGGCAGCTGTGCCGCCACGGCGAGCCGCTCGGCGCGCCGGACGACCGTGCGAGCCACGTCGAGGGCCGCCCCGGCAAGGTTCTCCCCTGGCACGACGAACTCCTTCGGCACGATCTGGAGCGCCTCGAGGGCGGTCACGCGGCTCGTGAGGACGTCCACCATCTCCTGGGTAACGAGCGAGGTGCCGGCGACGAGCTTGACCCGCTTGTTGTCCGCCGTGGCGACTTCTGCCATGAGAACCCACAAGTCGCGCTCGATGGACACGAGCATGCCGTCGAGGGCATCGCCGGTGAGGTTGCCGGGGCCGCTGGACCCCGCAGACAGGACGACCGCCCTGGCGTAGCCGAGCGCCGCCTGCGCTTCGTCCACGGCGCCGTTGCATTCGATGCGTGCTGAGTCCTTGCGCACCCGCCCCCCGTACAGGAGCCCTGTCGTGCCGGTGTCGCCGCGTTTTGTCGAGATGCTCACGAGGCGGCAATCTACGGTGTGAGACGGCCCGCTGCCTCCGAGTCGACGGAAGGCGCCTGCTGCTTAGGATGGCGACCGATGACAACGGACCGACGACAGCAAAGGAGTGCTCCGGCGACACGGCGGGCGCTCTCGGTCTGGCGGGTGGTGACGGTCGGCCTCCTGGCGGCCCTCGCCCTGTCCGCCTGCAGTAGCGGGTCGTCCACGACGACGACGTCGTCGACGACGACGACGTCGGTGGTCCCCGTGACGCTCCCGCCCCTGGCGACCTCGACGGCCGACATCCGGCACGCCTACACGACGCTGTTCGACCTCGCCAACCCGGCGGTTCCCCCCAAGCTGGCGGTTGTGCAGGACGGCAGCAGCCTGCAAGCGGCCTTCACGAAGGCCATCCACTCGGCCCTGGCCAAGGAAGCGGCCGGCGCCAGCGTCTCCTCGATCACCATCGAGCAAGGCACCGACTGCACGAAAGCCTTCCTGCCGAGCCCGTGCGCCACCGTCGTCTATGACGTGCTCGGGCCGAACAAGGCACCGGTACTGACGGGCTCAAAGGGTGGTGCCGTCTACATCGCAGCGAAGTGGCTCGTCGCCAAGTCGACGATCTGCACGCTGCTCACGCTCGACAACGGCGGCGTCACCCCAACGGGCTGCTAGGCAGCGGACGACAGGTCCGCTAGGCGCGGGGCGCCGTCGCTGCGGGCCAGGGCCGCAGCTCCACGACCATGCGGGTGCCGCCGAGGGGAGTGAGCGGCGACTCGGCGCGGACGTGCCCTCCCATGGCGCGCACCAGCTCGGCGACGATCGAGAGGCCGAGGCCGAGGCCACGGCGGGCTGCCACGCCCCGGTCTGCCTGGTAGAAGCGGTCGAAAACCCGCTGCAGATCCTCCGGAGCGATCCCCGGACCGTCGTCGTCGACGAGCACGTAGACGTTGCCGGGCCGGGCGGGATCTCCCGGAGGCGCCGAGAGCCGGACGGTGACGGCACCGCTGGCGAAGGAGAGGCTGTTCTCGACGAGGTTGGCGAACACCTGCCCGAGCCGGTCCGGGTCGGCCGCCACGAGGACACCACTCGCCGGTGCCGAGACCTCGAGAGCCAGCCCGGCACGTTCCGCCTGCGGCCGAAACGCCTCCACCGCAGCGCCGGCGACGGCGGCGACGTCGGTCGGCCCCATGTGGAGGGAAAGCTGGTCGGCACCGAGACGGGCGAGGTCGAGGAGGTCGCCGACAAGGCGCTCCAGCCGCCTTGACTCGCTCACGATCACGCCGGCGGCGGCGGCCACGTCGTTCGTGACACCGTCTTCGAGCGCCTCCGCGTAACCACGGATCGAGGTGAGGGGCGTGCGCAGATCGTGCGAGACCGACAAGAGCAGCTGCCGCTCCCGCTCCCGGCCGCCCTGCAGGCGTGCCGCCATGGAATTGATCGACTCCCCGAGGGAAGCCAGCTCCGGGTACTCGTCTGCTCTCGCCGCCACCCTTGCCGTCAGCTCACCGCCGGCGATGCGACGCGTGACGGTGCTCGCCTCCACGAGCGGCCGAGTGATGCGCCGTGCCAGCCAGGCTGCGACGACGGCCGCCGCGAGGAGCGTGAGACCTGACACGAGCAGCACGTAGAGCCAGCTCGGGCCGAGTGTGCCGATCTGGCGCGTCAACAGCACGGCGACGTGAGCGCCCGGCGGCAGCGCGGCGGCGATGGGAGGACTGAGCTGCGCCGGCACGGCGGCGAACACGGTGCCGCCTGCCCTCCCGGTGACATCCTCACCAGCCAGCAACTTGGCCGGCGTCAGCTCAGCAGCGGTCAAATTGGCAGGCAGACTCGTCTCCACGACGCCGGCAGCCGTGATGACGACGATGCGGCCCTGCTCGGGCCGCAGCACGTCGTCGACGACCTTCAGCACGCGCGGTGTCTGCAGCTTGCTCGAGGCGCTCGCGAACGTCGTCGCCTCGATCAGCAGCTGACGGGTGGCGTCGTTGCGGGCGGCGGCACGAGTCACGAGCAGCGTCCCGACGCCGGCCACGAGCAACGTCCCCGCCATGAGCAGGACGAGGATGGTCGTCAGGCGAGACCGCACGGCACCCCCTGGGCAGATGGGGCACCGTCACCCCAGCCGATAACCGACTCCCCTCACCGTGGAGAGCGGGAGCTCTCCACCGAGCTTGCGGCGCAGCTGTGCGACGTGCACGTCGACCGTACGGGCGTCGCCGATCCAGCCTGAGCCCCACACGCCGTCCAAGAGTTGCTGGCGGCTCAGCACGAAGCCTTTGCGCTCGCTCATCCAGTGCAGAAGGTCGAACTCCCGCGTCGTGAGGTCGACAAGACGGCCGTTCACCTGCACTTCACGTCGCGACGGGTCGACGGAGATACGCCCCACCGTCACGACGGCCTCGCTCGGGACGGGACGTTCCGAGCGACGCAGGACGGCTCGAACGCGGGCGACGAGCTCGCGGGGTGAGAACGGCTTTGTGAGATAGTCGTCCGCCCCCAGCTCGAGCCCGAGCACCCGGTCGATCTCGTCGTCACGCGCCGTGAGGAACATCACGGGCCAGCTCCCCTCCGAGCGCAGTGTGCGGCAGACCTCGAAACCATCGCGCTCACCGGGCAGTCCGACATCGAGGATGACCATTCGTGGCCGCTCTCGCCGCACGATCTCGAGGCCCGTTTCGCCATCGCGCGCCACCAGGACGCGAAAGCCATCGCGCCGTAGGTAGAGATCCACCAGTTCCGCGATGTTGGAGTCGTCCTCGATGACGACGACGGTGCCGAGATCCGAGGTCACCAGACCAGCCTCGCGCCCGAAGCCCCGCCGGTGGAGGAACACGTCCTCCGCCGGCGGGGCTGGCTCCCGCCGCTTCCCGCCAATCGGTCCGTCGACGAGCGCAAGGGCCCGCTCAGCTGGCGCTGTTGGACGCCGTGGTCGGCGCCCGAGCGGCCACATAGAGGGCATAGCCACCGTGCTGGACGAGCACGACACCGTCACCGGTGGCGAGTTGCGACTCCGCCAAGCCGAGGAACTTCGTCGAGGAGGTGATCGTGGCGCTCACGTTGACGTGGTCCGCTCGCACGATCGTGATGGTGGTCGAGGAGTCCGTCTTCAGCTTGCCCTTGTCGATGTCGATGGTCTCGAAGCCCTTCTTCGTGTGCACGATGAGCTGGGCGTGAATCGTGTGGCGGGCGAGCCAGACGACGTCAGCGCGCCGACCGGCGCCGGTGAGGTTCGCCGAAACGGCGCTCGCCGTCGTGGCGGTCGTGGGTGCGGCCGGCGTCGAGGGTGTCGACGCGTAGGCGATGCCGCCGGCCGCCAGCGCGACGACCGCTGCGCCGGCGGTCACCGGCAGCAACTTCGTCTTGAGCAGTTCCTTCATCCTCATGGTCCGCTCCTCCTCCCGGAGCCGATCCGGGTGTCGTTGGTAGGTCACTCCCATTTGACCCCGCCCAGGTCATGACACCGTGATCGAATTGTTAGGGCTGTGTTAGGCCGTCAGAACGCCACACGGGCTTCGAGGCAGGCTTGCCGTCGTCCTCGGGGCCGTCGCCGACTCGGCTTCAGGGCACCACCGGAAGGAGCTCGGCGGCGAGATCCGCCGGCATCTCGCCAACGGCGACATCGTGGATCACCCGCCCTTTGCGGAGCACGATCACCTTGCTGGCGAGCTCGAGAGCACGAGGCACCTGCTGCTCCACCACCAACAGCGTCGTACCGGCCTCGTTGATCTCCCTGAGGGCGGCAAAGACGTCGTCGACGGCTCTCGGCGCCAGACCGAGCGAGAGCTCGTCGACGACGAGGAGCTTCGGGGGGACGGCGAGGACGCGGGCGAGGGCGAGGAGGCGCTGCTCGCCTCCCGAGAGCGTGCCGGCCAGCTGCCGCCGGCGACCTTTCAAGAGGGGGAACCGCTCGTAGGTGCGCTCGAGGGTGGCCCTCACCTGGCGGCGCGGGAGCTGCCGGCAGAACGTCAGACGGAGGTTGTCCTCGACGTCGAGCGTGGCGAACACCGGCCGGCCCTCCGGGGCGAAGGCGAGTCCGTGGCGCACGATGCGAGCGATCGAGAGCCCGGTGACGTTCTCGCCGGCGAGCAGGACCGTGCCCGCCGTCGTGGGCACGAGGCCGGCGACGACACGGGCGATCGTCGACTTTCCGGCACCGTTCGGCCCGAGCATGGCAACGACCGATCCGGTGGGGACGCAGAACGAGACGTCGAAGAGCGCCCGGAACCGCCCGTAGGCAGCACTCACGTGCCGCAGCTCGAGAGCGGGGGGCGGGACGTCGCCGGCGGCGAGCGGGGCGCCCGGCTCCTCGACCTCGCTCACGCCCCCTCCCCGAGGTAGGCGGCTCGCACGCCGGCATCGGCGAGCACATCGCGCAAGGTGCCGGAGGCGATGAGCCGCCCGAAGTCGATCACATAGGCGCGCTCGGCGACGGCATGCACGAGGTCGAGGTCGTGTTCAACGAGCAGGATGGCCATCTCGCGCCGTTGCCGGAGGTCATTCAGGACGCCGGCAAGACCGCCGCTCTCACGTGAGTCGAGGCCCGACGACGGCTCGTCGAGCAGGAGGAGCCTCGGCTCGGTCATGAGGGCTCGACCGAGCTCGACGAGCCGGCCCTGACCCAGGCTGAGCGACTCGATGGCAGCGTCGGCAAACGGCTCGAGCCCGAGCTCGGCGATCATCTTCTCCACCCGGTCGAGCTCGTCGGGCTGCGGAGCGCCCCGCCAGAGGAGGTCCTTCCAGAGGCGCCCGTCGTCGTGTCGCTCCCGCTCGGCCACGAGCAGGTGGTCGCGGGCCGTCATGCCGGCGAACAGCTCGATGCGCTGGAACGTGCGCCCGATCCCGAGGCGGGCCCGGCGGTGCACGGGCAGGGTGTCGATGCGCGTGCCATCGAACAGGATGCGGCCGCTGTCGGCGCGGCGCACGCCCGTGATGCAGTCGAACAACGTCGTCTTGCCGGCGCCGTTCGGCCCGATGAGCCCGACGGCTTCACCTGCCTGCACACTGAGCGAGATGTCATCAAGGGCGCGGATGCCACCAAAGCGCTTGCCGACGCCGATCACTTCGAGCAGCGCTGTCACAGAACGGCCTGTGGCTCTGGGCGACGGAGAACGTGGTCGAGCACGAAGCGCTTGGCGACTTCGACGACACCTTCCGGATGCAGCACATAGACGATGACGCCGGCCCCGAACACCAGCTCCAGCAGGCTCGAGTACTGAGCCGGGAGGTCGCTCGTGAGCACCGTGTTCACGAGCACGTAGGCGATCCCGGCTTCGATGGCTCCTTCGATGCTGGAGACCCCGACGGTCGCGATGACCACGACAAGGACGAGCGAGATGAGGGTGTTGAAGTCGCTCGATGACACGCTCTGATCGAGCGAGGCGTACAGGGCGCCGCCGACGCCGGCGATCCCGGCGCTCACGGCGAACACGATGACCTTGAGGCGCGCCGGGTTGACGCCGATCGATGCCGCCGCCAGCTCGCTGCCTCGCAGAGCCGCCAGCTGGCGCCCAGTCGTGCCGCGGGCGATAGCCGTCACGACGAGGATACAGACGGCAAGCACGACGAGGACGAGGAGGAAGAACGCCCGGTCGCTCGTGAAGTTGATCGAGCCCAGCTGCGGCCGCGGCACGGTGATACCGCTCTGGCCGTTGCCCGACCAGGAGTACTGGAACCCGATGTTGTCGGCCAGCAATCCGAACGCCAAGGTGGCGAGCGCCAGTGCGAGGCCGCCCAGTCGCAGGGCCGGCAACGCCACGACGACACCGATGCAGGCGCTGGCGACTCCGGCGATGAGGATGCCCAGCAGGATCGACACCCCGAAGTGGTCGGCCAGCTGGCCGGCGGTGAAGGCACCGACGCCGGCGAAGGTCGCCTGGCAGAGCGAGATCTGCCCGCTCATGCCGGTGAGGAGCACGATCGACAGGAACACGATGGCGTACACGAGGACCTCGGTGATGGTGAACACCCAGCTGCCGGAGATCCATGTCATGGCCGATGCCACAAAGGCGACCACGAGCAGGGCGATCGTCCCTCGCGACGCTCGCCGGAAGAGGGCACCGCCCACGGTGGAGGACAACGGCGCCGGAGGGGGGTCGCACGCAGCGAGCGGGTCATCGGTGCGGGCCCAGCGCCGGCGGAGGCCGGGCAGGAACACGAGGAGGCCGAGCAGCACGACGAAGGGGAAGCCCGGTCGCAGGCCGGAGGACAGGATCTGGCCAGAGGGCAGGTAGCCGCTCAGGAGTTCCTCGGCGACGCCGAGCAGGATTCC